>Ga0213876_10001946_pt1 | contig 12378 bp, 8 predicted proteins | sample BarmaccomBMRX_R9_FD_160113 | JGI IMG/M metagenome (GOLD analysis project Ga0213876, IMG submission 160113) | Root-associated microbial communities from Barbacenia macrantha in rupestrian grasslands, the National Park of Serra do Cipo, Brazil - RX_R9 | ecosystem: Host-associated > Plants > Roots...
TGAAGTGCTCGGCTCGACCGACAACGTCCTGTTGATGCACTGCCAGCAGCCGCCGGCCAGCCTGCCGCCGCTCGGCACGCCCCTGCGCATGCGGGTCGAGTGGGATCGGCAGCTGCTCAACGGTCGCATCGCCGCCCACGGTGTCGCCGGCCGCTTCCTCGTGTCATTGGGCGAGCGCGCCATCCGCCGCTCGCGGCGCTTCCCGGTCAATCTGCCGGGCACCGCCAAGAGTGCCCACCTGTACGGGCCGGTCGAGGTGCGTGTGGCCGACCTGAGCACCGGCGGCGCGCGCGTCGAGGGCATCGAGCTGCCGGTCGGCACCGAACTCGAGCTGCGCTTCACCCCGCCCGGCCAGCCCGGGCCGATCAACGTCCTCGGCTTCGTCGTCCGCGCCATCAACGGGACTCCGGTGCCGACCGTGGGCGTCGCCTTCCGCCTGGCCCAGCCGTCGATCGAGGTGCTCGGCACCGCCTCGGCCCCGACCAACTAGCTAGTACGCGCCGCCCATCACGCGGGCGTGTTGGGTGGGCAGGATCAGCACCACGCGCGTGCCGCCGTCGTCCGGGAGCTCGACGCTGAAGGTGCCGCCGTGGGCTTCGACGATAGAGCGACAAACGGCCGGCCAGCCCAGCGCCCGACTGGCCGTGAGGTGCGCCCGTTGGCGAACACCGAGCGGTCGACCGTAGTCGCGCACCTCGAGTCGGGCCAGGCCGACCAGTGGCCGGCGAAGCTCGACGTCGACCCAGCCACCACGCGGGTTGCGGCCGAGCGCTGCCTCCAGCAGCAGGCTGATGACCCGCTCGATGCGCAGCGGGTCGACGAAGGCGGTCAGGCCCTGCGGCGCGGCCAGCCGCAGGCGGTGGAGTGGGCAGCGCCCGCGGGCCTCGCTGACCAGCCGGCTGACCAAGGGCACCAGGTTCAGCCGCTGCGGCTGAAGTTCCAACGTGCCGGCCTGGGCGGCGGCGCTGTCGCCGATGAGCTCGACGCTGCGCTGGAGGGCCGCGGCCCGCAGCTCGACGACGCGGCTGAGCCGCGCCGCCCGCTCCGCGTCGGGCGATGTGGCCGCACGGGCGAGTGCCCGTTCGAGGCGCGCGGCGCTGGCGCCAAGCTGGCGCACCCGCCGCTGGAGCTCGTCGGTGGCCTCCGACAGTAACTCGTCGCGCTGGGCCAGGGTGCGCTCGGCGGCCGAACGCGCGGCCTCGGCGCGGGCCGCGTCCAGCCCGAGCAGCTCGGCCCGCTTGCGGTCGGACACATCGCGTAGTTGGGCCATGACGTACTGCGGCGCCGGCCCCGGCGCCTCGAGGGGTGTCAGCACGAGCTCGACGCGGATGGTCTGACCATCCTTGCGCAGCGCCGGGACCTCGATGGCCGTCCTCGAGCCGAGCAGGATCGACTGGCCGGTGCGCCGCACCCGATTGAGCCCGGCCGTGTGCAGCTGGGCGATCGGCGGGGGCATCAGCAGCTCGATCGGCTGGCCGATGGCTTCCTCGGGGGTGTAGCCGAAGAGCTGTTCGGCGGCTGGGTTCCAGAGCGCGATGCGGCCGGTCTCGACGTTGCCGACGACGACCGCGTCGCGGGTGTGCATGAACAGGTGGCCGAGGCCGACGTCGGCCGGTCGGAGCGCCTCGAGCGGGCGCTGGGGGCGTACTTGGGATGGGGGCTGAGGCTGGGGCGCGGGCGACTGGGATACGGCCGCGCCGCTGAGGGCTCGGCGTGGTGGTGCAGTGCGCGCGCGTGAGGTGCGACCGGTTGCCGTGGCGACCGGCGAGCTGTGCCGAAGCATGGGTCTCCCGGAGAGGTGGCGCCGTCACGGCCGATCGAAGCGGCCGGACCGCGCAGCTAGACAGCGGACGATCGAACGCCGTCGGGTGACGACGTTGCAGGTGTTCGCTGTCGACCTAGCCGGGTGGGGCCAGGTTGGGCAGAACGATGCTCGGCGGGGCCGGCTGGTGGGTTTCCCAGAGCGCGCCCCAGCGCAGCCCGAGCAGCAGCGCGTCGACGCTTGCGGCCAAGCCGTGGCCGCCCGCGCCGCCGGCCAGCGACGAGCCGACCGTGCCTGCCAGGGTATTGGCCACTGGCGCCAGCGGACGTGGCGCAGATGGCCCGTCTGGTGCGGCGCCGGGGTCCAGCGACCGGCTGGGGCTGGCTGGGCTTGCTTCAAAGCGTGGCGTCCGCGACGGCCAGCCGGTCGCGCTCGCCCGGTCGCCAAGCGGGCTGGCCGGCGTGGCGACCGTCGGGCGCCCGTCGGCGGCCTGGGCCGTGCGACCGGCCACACGCTCGGCGGCCGCCGCGGCGGTGCCGCGACCGCGTGCATCAGTGGTGCCGCGGCTGCCTGGCTTGGCCACGCCGCCAGGTACCGCCTCGGCCATGGCGCGGCGGCTGCCCAGACTGGGCTGGCGGCTTGCGGCGTCGGACAGGGCCAGGCTGAGGCGCGTCCAGGCGGTTGTCTCGCTGGCCGCCGGCCGTCCGCCGCTCGTGCGGCTGGACAGGGCGGCAGCGTCTGGCGTCAGCACCGCGTCGGCCGGAGCTGCGGGCTCGAGCAGACGGGTGCGCATCGGCCGCGCAGCTGGGCTCGCGTGCTCGTCGCCGGCCGAGGGTGTGCTGGTCGGGCTCGCAGCGGCCGGGGCGCCGAGCGGATCGCCACCGCCGACCGGCCCCGCCGCGCCACTTGCTAGCGTTGGCGGGAGCGTGGGCTGCTGGGGCGGGAGCAGTGGCTGCTGTGGCGGCCGCATGGGCTGCGTCGGTGGCAGCGACGGCTGCACCGGTGCCAGCGACGGCGCGGCCGGCGGCAGGTCGGTCGGAACCGGCGCGGGCCCGGTGGGGCTCGGCGGCAGTTCGGAGACCGCCGGCGGCAGCTGGGCTACAGTCGGCGGCAGGTCGGCCACGGCTGGCGGTAGGTCGGCCACGGTTTGAGGTAGGTCGGCGACCGCTGGTGGCAGCACGCTGGCGACCTGGGTCGGCAGCGTGTCGACGAGCGGGGCCACTGTGGTCACCGCCGGCTGGGTCGCGTCAGCGACGAGCTGCGTGAGGTCGCTCGCGCTGTCCGTCACCACGACCTCGTGCAGCGGCGCCTCGGCCGCGGTGTGGGTGGTCTCGCCGGCCGCGTCGACGGGCGCGGTCAGCGCGCTCACCGTCGAGTTGGCCGTGGCCAGAGCAGGCACCGTCGAGCCGGCGGTCGTCGGATCGAGCAGCGTCGCACTGGCGGCTGTCGGATCGAGCAGCGTTGGGCTGACCGGGGTGGGATCGGGCGCGGTCGTCGCGACGGCGCCGGCCACCTGGGCGGCGCCGTCGCCGACGTGTTGCGCGGCGGTGGCGGGCTGGGCTGCGTCGGCGCTGACGGCGGCTACCTCACGGCTCACCGACGCCACCTCGCCTGTGGCCGGTGCCGCCGCGCCAGTGACGGCGGCGACCTCGGGCGTGATCGGCGCCGCGTCGCTCATGGCCGGTGCTGCGTCGCCGGTGACGGCGCCGACTGCCTGGTCGAGCGGGGCGGCGACCGTGCTGGCGGCTGCCGCGGTGGCCCGCGGCAGCGATGACGCCTGCTCGCCGGTCGTCGGCGGGGCGCCGGTCGGGTCGGTGACCACGGCGGTGGCGTCGGCCGCGGCCGTCGCGACCGGGTTCGGCGGCGCGGCCGGGACCGATGGCGCCGGGTCGGCTGGCGCGGCCGGAGCCGACGGCGCGGAGGAGTCTGGTGCGGCAGGGGTGGCCGGCGAGGGCGCCGCGTCCGATGCAGCCGCGGGGCGCTGCTCGTGGTCGCCCGCGGTGACCGGCTCGGCGGCCTGCTCGACGGCCCGGGCAGCGCTCGACGCAGGCTGTCCGACCGGCCCGGCGGCTGGGCCCGAGGCGGCCTGGCCAGCAGCGTGGTCGACGTGTTGGGCGACCTGGCCGGCTTGATTGACCACCTGGCCCGCCTGGTCGAGTGGGCCGGCGGCGCCGTGGCCGAGTTGGCTCGCGACCTGGCTCGGCGGCGGGACCGGGCCGGCGGTGGTGGCGCTGGTTGCGCTCGGGGCGCGGTCCGCACCGCCGGCCTGGCTGGTCGGATGACCGGCCGCGGTGGCCACCGCGGCCGGGGGCGCCACGGCCGGTGGCGCGGAGGGCGGCGGCGGCGCGGCGACAGGTGGCGCAGCGGGCGCCGCGGGTGGCGGGGCAGCCGGTCGCGGGGCGGGTGGCGGTGCGGCGGGAGGTGCCGACTGGGGTGGCGGTGCAGCGGCCGGGGGGGCCGGCGGCCGGGTGGCCACCGGCGGGGGCGCGGCCGGCGGTGGAGGGAGATGCGGCGCCTGGACCGACGCGGGCGGGCCGCTGGCGGCCGTGACGGCGTGGGCAGCAGTCTGCGCGGCGCCCGAGGCGGCGGCCGAGGCGGCCGAGGCGGCAGTCGCGGCCGCGGCGGGTGGACCCTGGCTGGTTGCCGCGGCCGCGGCACCGGCGGCGCGCGTGGTGACCGAGGCGGCGGTGGCCCCGATGGCGCCAGCGGCGGGCGCCGTGGCCTTGGGCAGGCCGGGCGCACCGAGTCCTTGGGCATTGGCGACGCTGGTCGCCAGCCACAGGGTCGCGCCGATGAGGGGCAGTGAAGCGCAGATAGGTCGCCAGCGCATAGGTGTGCCGGACGGCAACTGGCAGCCGCAAGCCACGTGCCGCCCTGTCACTCAGGCGATACAAAGAGGCGCGCCATTTGTTACAGGTTGCCGTCGACCGGCGGCGGCCCGCGCGGCGGCCGCTGGCGACTGGGCGGGCCGGCGGCGCTGAGCGGCCAGGCCGGGCTGTGGTGACGGGAAGCGACGGCCGCGCTGACCGGACGGGCCGGCTGGCGACGGTAGCGGGACGGACTGGCATGCGGGCGCTGGCGGCGCGGACTGGACAGGGCGGCCAGAGCGCCTGCGATGATGCTTGGATGGCTTCGCCGCGCCTGGCTGTTTCGATCGTCTTTCTGCTGCACGGGCTCGCCTGTGGCACCTGGATCTCGCGCATCCCGGCCGTCCAGGAGGACCTCGGCTTGCCGGTCGGCTCGCTTGGGCTGGCCCTGCTGGGCAGCGGCCTCGGCTCGCTGGTCGGTCTGCTGCCGACCGGAGCGCTCATCGCCCGCTACGGCAGTCGACGCGTGTGCCAGTGGACGGGCGTAGTGTGCTGCGCGGCCCTAGCGCTGCTGGCCGCCGCCAGCAACGGCCCGAGCCTGTTCGGCTTGCTGGTGGTGTGGGGCGCCAGCGCGGGCGCGCTCGACGTGTCCATGAACGCCCAGGGCTCGACCATCGAGCAGCAGCGCCGACGGCCGATCATGTCGTCGTTGCACGGCCTGTGGAGCGCCGGCTGCATGGCCGGCTCGGCGGCCGGCGCGCTGGTCGCCGGGCTGGGCGTCTCGTTCCGCGCCCACTTCATCCCGGTCGCCGTGCTGCTCGGACTGGTGGCGCTGCTGGCGACGCGCCGCCTCGCGGCCGGCGACCACCAGCGCGCACCGGCCGCGGCGCTGGCCTGGCCGCGCGGGACGGTGCTGGCGCTGGCGGCGATCGTCTTCTGCGCGGTGGCCACCGAAGGCGCCATGCTCGACTGGGGTGGCGTCTACCTGCGCCGCGTGCTGGACGCGCCCGAGGCGGTCGCGGCCTCGGCCGGCTCGTTCTTCGGGGTGGCGATGGCCATCGGCCGCTTCGGTGGCGATCGACTGTCGGCCCGCTGGTCGGCGACTGGCCTGGCGCGCACGAGCGCCGTGCTGGCCGGGCTGGGGGTGATGGCCGTCATCCTGGCGCCCGGTCCCGAGGTGGTGCTGGCCGGCCTGGTGCTGGCCGGCCTGGGTGTCTCGGTCCTGGTGCCGCTGGCGTTTGCGGCCGCCGGTCGCAGCGAGGACCTGCCGGCCAGCACGGCCATCGCCATGGTGGCCACGGTCGGCTACGCCGTGTTCCTGATCGGTCCGCCGACGATCGGCCTGGCCGCCGAGCGGTTCGGCATGCGGGCCGCCTTTCTGCTGCTGCCGGTGCTGCTGCTGGCGATCACGGTGCTGGCCCCGGCCTTCGGCCGCCGGGAACCCGCGTCGAGCCCGAGCCGGCTGGCGGCGGCCCCGCGCCAGCGCTGAGGGGCGGCCGCTGGGTCCGGAGGCCGCCGAGCCTCGCCGAGCCTACTGTCCGCGCATCGTCGTGGTCGACGATGGCGAGGCGGGCGCTGCGGGCTCAGACGGCGTCTGGCACGGTCTGGCGAGCGTGGGTCGGGCGGGGGTGGGCGAGCGGGGCACGCTGCACCAGGACTCGCCGCACCAGGACGGCCAGGCCGGCGAACAGGAGGGCCATGATGCCGGCGTGGGCCAGCGTGCTGAACAGGCCAAGGTGCGTCCAGACGACGACGGCGCCGCTCAGCGCCTGCAGGATGCCCAGGCCAACGGCGGCGCTGGCGGCGGCTGGCGCCAGGCCGACCCGCCGAGCGGCCACGGCCTGCCAGCCAAGCAGCAGGACGCCGACCAGGGCGGCCAGGCGATGGGCGAAAACGATCCCGCTCGGGCCGTCCAGGCGGGGCACGAGCTGCCCGTTGCACAGCGGCCAATCGGCGCAGGCCAGACTCACGCCGGCGTGGCGGACGTAGGCGCCGAGGTAGACCACCAGCAGGATGTAGAGGCCCGTGCCGAGCACCAGGCGGCGCACGGCCGGCGCCACCGGCGCTTCGCTGGGCAGGGTGGCGGTGGTGTGCGACCAGACGTAGGCGGCGCTCAGGAAGGTCGCGGCGAAGGCGACCAATGAGACGCCGAAGTGCGAGGCGAGCATGGCCGGCGACTGCGGCACCAGGACGGCGCCCGCGCCCAGGCCGGCTTGCAGCAGCAGCGTGCCGAGCATCAGCGGCGCCAGGACGCGCACTTCGCGGTCGGCCCGCCAGCGGGCCAGCATGGCCACGGTCAGGCCGACGACCAGCACGCTCTCGAGGCCGGTCACGGCCCGATGGCTGTACTCGATGGCCGTCTGGACGGTGAACTCGGGCACGAACTGGCCATTGCACAGCGGCCACGAGCGGCCGCAGCCCTCGGCCGAGCCGGTGTTAGTCACAACGGCGCCCATGACCAGCACCAGGAACATCCCGGCGGCGGTCGCAACGGCGCCCCAGCGGAGCATGCGCAGCATCGGCTCCCTGGCAGTGTAGACGCGGGGACGAGGGACGAGGGACGAGGGACGGGGGACGCTCCCGGCTGAGAGGCTACTTGTCCCCAGTCCCCTGTCCCTCGTCCCCAATCGTGAGGACGGCTTTGCCCTCGAAGGTGCGCTGGCGCAGGGCGTCGACGACGGGCTCAGGGTGTTCCCAGCTGGCCTGGAGGCCGACCTGCGGCTCGAGGCGGCCGGCGGCGATCTCGTGGGCCAGCAGGCCGAGGTCGGCGCCGAAGGTCGGCGGCTCGCCCGACTCGTAGACGAAGAACGCGTACAAACGCGCGTGGGCGCGCCCGGCGAAGGTGCCGAAGCCCACTGTGCTGTCCTGGCCGGACGAGTTGCCGAAGACGGCGACCGTGCCGTCGCGGGCCACCAGGCGCAGGGCGACGCTCAGCGAGTCGCCACCGACCGACTCGAGGATCAGGTCGTACGGCCCGCGCAGGGCGGTGATGTCCTGGGCCAGTTCGACCTGGCCGGCGCCGAGCAGGGCGCGGCCGCGCCCGGCCTGGCGCACGACGGCAGTTACGCGGGCGCCCTGGCGAGCGGCCAACTGAACGGCCAGGTGGCCGACACCGCCCGAGGCGCCGGTGACGAGCACGCTGCGGCCGAGCAGCATGCCGCCCAGGCGCAGGGCGCGCAGGGCCGTCAGGCCGGCGACGGGCAGTGTGGCGGCCTGGCTGAAGGACACGCCGTCGGGCAGTGGGGCCAGCCGCGTCGGTGGCACGGCGACCTGCTCGGCCCAGCCGGCCTGGTCGACGAGGGCCACGACGCGGGTGCCGACCGGCGGGCCGGACCCGTCGACGGCGGCCCGCACGATGGTGCCGGCCACGTCCTGGCCGGGCCGCCAGCCGGCCGGGCGGCTGCCGAGTAGACGCACCTCGCCGCGGTTAAGCGAGACGGCGCGCACGCCGAGGATGGGCTGATCGGGGGCGGGACTAGGCGGATCGACCTCCCGCAGCGCGAGCGGACGCTCGGCGGTGCCGGTTGCCACGAGTGCACGCATATGCCTCGCAGCGTACCTGGCGCGCCGCGGGCGGCGCGGTCGGCGGCGGCGGACGGCGGCGCTACACGGCCGCGGACGGCTCGAGACCGACGCCACGCCGGGATCTGCCTGCCGTCGAGATCGCAGGCATGCGGCCTTCACCGGGGCCGAGGTTTAGGTTTCGTCGCGCCGAATACTCTGCGGGCCCTGGCGGATGCGGTCGACGCGGATCAGGACGGCGGTGCCCTTACCCTCGGGGTCGCGGGCCTGCTCTTCGGGGATGACGCGGGCGAAGACGGCCTCGCGGATGGCCGGGTCGGTGACCTCGTGGGCGGCACCGTAGAAGCGCATTGGCGAGGCACCCTTGGGACGGACCAGCACGGCCACGCGCGGGTTGGTGTGGATGGCGGCCAGGGTCTCGTTCAGGGCGCGCTCCCAGTAGGCCAGGTGATCGCTGTCCCAGACCATGAAGCTGCCCTTCATGGCCAGGTCGACGTCGGGGCCGTTGCTGGTGGCGATGACGGCGACGGCCTGGTTGTAGTAGGCGTTGTTGACGGCGTCGGCGTACTGCTGGAGGTCGAAGGTGAGGGGCGGCGGGGCGGCGGTGGCTTCGGCCATGATCAGTCGTGCTCAGGATAGCCGGGCGCCCGGAGCGGTGCTCAGGCGAGCGGGGTCAAGATGCATCGGTCAGGCCAGCGGCGTGAGGATGCGCACGTCGCGCGGGCCAACGGCCAGCGTGCCGGTCACGCCCATCTCGCGCAGCAGGTCGCGGAAGCGACCGGGGAGCTCGACCTGGGCGACGCTGTCGGTGTGGTTCAGGACGAACAGCAGACGCTGGCCGTCGCGCTCGCGGACGGTGACCTCGACACCGGGCGGGGCGGCCAGTGGCGCGGTGATGCCGTGCTGCTCGAGCAGGCGGCCGACGAAGTCATCGAGGAAGGCGTCGTCGGGCTCGGTGGCCACGTAGTAGGCCCGCCCGGCGCCGAAGCGGTTGCAGGTCAGCGCCGGTCGGCCGGCGTAGAAGTCGTCGCCGAAGGTGGCCAGGACCTCGGCGGTCTCGGCGTGGACGATGTCGCACAGGCGCGTGCACGCGTACGTCCCGCTGCCGTCGGCCAGCAGTAGACGGTTGCTCTGGCCGGGGTAGAGAGCGTCGATCTCCTCGACCCAGACGCCGAGCAGCGGCCGCAACGGGCCGGGGTAGCCCTCGAAGGCCAGGTCGGTCTCGTCGACGACGCCGCTGAAGCAGGTCGCCACGAAGCTGCCGCCGGCTTCGAGCAGGACGCGGAGGCGGTCAACCAGGCCCGGGCGGACCATGTGCAGCATGGGCGCAAGCAGCACGTCGTAGCGGCTGAGGTCGGAGTCGCTGAAGACGACGTCGACGGGCACGTTGCGTCGCCACACGGCGCGGTAGTAGCGGCGGACGGTCTCGGGGTACTGCTTGTCCTGGATCGGGCCGACGGCGGCCTCGAGCGCCCACCAGGTTGGCCAGTCGAACAGGACGGCCACGCGGGCCGGGGTGGTGGCGCCGAGGGTGGCTGGGCCGAGGCGTTCGAGCTCTTGGCCGAGCGTGGTGACCTCGGCGAAGACACGCGCGCTCGGATCGCGGCCGTGCTCGACGACGGCGCCGTGGAACTTCTCGGCGCCGCCCCGGCCGCGCCGCCACTGGAAGTACATGACCGAGTCGGCGCCGTGGGCGACGGCCAGGTAGCTCCACAGGCGCAGCACGCCGGGCCGCTTGAGGGCGTTGACCGGCTGCCAGTTCTGGCTGGAGGGCGTCTGCTCCATGAGCAGGTAGGGCCGGCCGTCCTTGAGGCCGCGGTTCAGGTCGTGCAGAAAGGCGATGTCGCCGGGGTCGGCGGACGGCCAGGGGTAGCAGTCGTAGCTGACCACGTCGAGCTCGGGCGCCCAGGCGCGGTAGTCGAGGTGGACGTAGGTGCCCATCAGGTTGGTCGTGATCGGCACGTCCGGCGAGTGGGGGCGGATCGCGTCGCGCTCGGTGCGGAAGCAGTCGAGCATTGACTCGCTCTGGAAGCGGCGGTAGTCCAGGCTCAGCCCAGCGGTCAGCGTTTCGCCGTTGGCGTAGGGTGGCTCGATCTGCGCCCAGTCGGTCACGGTGTGGCTCCAGAAGGCGGTCCACCAGCGGGCGTTGAGCTCGTCGAGCGAGGCGTAGCGGCCCTGCAGCCAGGTGCGGAAGGCCGCCGCGCAGGTCTGGCAGTAGCAGGCGCCGCCGTACTCATTCGAGACGTGCCAGGCGACCAAAGCGGGGTGGCGGCCGTAGCGCTCGGCCAGGCGGCCGGCGATCTGGGCGGCGAAGCGACGGTAGACGGGCGAGGTGGGGCAGTAGTTGACGCGCCGGCCGTGGTGGCGGCGCAGGCCGTTGGGGTCGGCCCGCAGGACCTCCGGGTAGGCGGCCGAGAGCCAGGCCGGTTGGGCGGCGGTCGGTGTTGCCAGACACACACGCCGTTCGGCGTTGCTGAGCACTTCGAACACGCGATCGAGCCAATCGAACGTGAAGTGATCTTCGCTCGGCTGGAGGGCGGCCCAGGCGAAGACGCCCACGGTGGCCACCCGGAAGTGGCTGGCTTGCATCAGCCGGGCGTCCTCGTCCCAGATGGTGGGCGGCCACTGCTCGGGGTTGTAGTCGCCGCCGTGCCAGATCTGGGGCAGCCTGGGGTTGATGGGCGGGTAGCTGGGCATGGCTGCCCCTGAGGCTGCCCGCTTGACACCGCGCACGTCAAGCATGTTCCATTCGCACACACATGGTGGCCAAAGCTGTTCAGGATCGGACAGACTCGGATGGATCAGGGGGTGGACCGAACCGAAACGCGCGCCGCGAGCACATTCTTGAGCGCTTGCGCACAGACGGCAGCGCCCTGGTGTCCGATCTCGCTGATGACCTGGCGACCTCCGAGATGACCATCCGCCGCGACCTCAACCTGCTCGAGGCCGAGGGCCTGGTCCGCCGCATCCACGGCGGCGCGGTGCTGGTCACCAGTCGCGCCTATGAGCCGACCTTTCGCGAGAAGTCGGCCCAGTTCGTCGACGAGAAGCGTCGCATCGGCGCCGCTGCCGCCGCCCTGGTCGAGCCGGGTGACACGATCATCCTGTCGCCCGGGACGACCACCATGGAGGTCGCCAGACACCTCAGCGGGCGCCAGAACCTGACGGTCGTCACCAGCGCCGTCAACATCGCGGCCGAGCTGGCCAGCGATCCCGAGATCGACGTCATCGTCACCGGCGGGCATCTGCGCGGCACGACCTACGCGCTGGTTGGCTCGCTGGCCGAAGAGAACCTGCGCAGCCTGCACGTCAACAAGGTGTTCCTGGGCGGCAACGGGCTGACCGTCGAGCACGGCCTGACCACGCCCGACCTGTCGGTGGCCACGACCGATCGGGCCCTGCTGCGCTCGGCCGAGCGGGTGATCGTGACCGTCGACCACAGCAAGATCGGCCGGGCCGCGCTGTGCCAGACGGCGCCGATCGAGCAGATCCACGTCGTGGTCACCGACAGTGGCATCCCCGACGCGCAGCGGCGCGCCTTCGAGCGCGCCGGGCTGGAGGTCATCGTCGTATGAGCGCCAACACGTTGGCAACATCACTAAGGAGGGGAACTCCGTATGGCTGAGTTGAAGCAGACGCGACGTGACATGCTGCGCCGCGGCCTGTACGCGGCTGGCCTGGTCTCGATCGGCTCGTCCCTGCTGGCGGCGTGTTCGCAGCCCGCGGCCGCGCCGACGGCTGCCCCGTCGGCGCCGACGACGGCCCCAGCCGCCAAGCCGACGACCGCGCCGGCCGCCGCCCCGACGACCGCGCCGACGACGGCGCCGGCCGCCGCGCCGACGGCCGCGGCCAAACCGACGACGGCCCCAGCCGCCGCGCCAACGACGGCGCCCACGACCGCCCCGGCGGCGGCACCGACGGCGGCCGCCAACGCCCTGACTATCGGCTCGAACTACTCCGACGCGGTGCCGAAGAAGGCCATGCAGGACGTCTTCGACGCCTTCACCAAGAAGACCGGCGTCCCGGTCGCCGTCAACACGGTCGACCACAACACCTTCCAGGAGCAGATCAACACCTACCTGCAGGGCAAGCCGGACGACGTCTTCACTTGGTTCGCCGGCTACCGCATGCAGTTCTTCGCCGCCCAGGGCCTGTCGATGCAGATCGATGACCTATGGCAGAAGGTCGGCAGCAACTACTCGGACGCGATGAAGGCGGCCTCGACCGGCGCCGACGGCCACCAGTACTTCGTCCCGATCTACAACTACCCGTGGGCGGTCTTCTACC
>Ga0213876_10001947_pt1 | contig 12372 bp, 10 predicted proteins | sample BarmaccomBMRX_R9_FD_160113 | JGI IMG/M metagenome (GOLD analysis project Ga0213876, IMG submission 160113) | Root-associated microbial communities from Barbacenia macrantha in rupestrian grasslands, the National Park of Serra do Cipo, Brazil - RX_R9 | ecosystem: Host-associated > Plants > Roots...
TTGACCGAGCCCCCCGGCCAGCCCCTATATCAACCCGCCAACGACGACCCCTCGGGTGGGCGGCATCATCTCGGAATGATGGGCGCGATCATCTCGGAATGGGCGGGCGGCATCGTCGGAATCCGCAATCTCTACCTCAGGGTATTAGTCTAGACTACCGCGGAATGCATTTGCCTAGGGGGCGGGGCGGATCGAGCAAGACGTTGATCTCCGCCTGGTTCTCCGGCGCCGGCAGCCAATCGGCGGCGGTGGCGTCTTCGCGCCGCCGGCGATCGCCCAGGAGCGAATGGGCGCTGAGCTTCTGCGTCCCCGCGGCTCGGCGCGGCGCTGGCGCGCCGCTACTCGCCGGCTATCAGATGCGCGAGAGCGCACCCCCGTCCACGGCCAGCGCCGTGCCGCTCATGAAGCTCGAAAGATCGCTCACCGCGAAAAGGACCACCCTTGCGATGTCGTCTGGATCGCTGGCCCGATCGATCGGGCGTTGCGGCGTATAACCAGTCGGCGCCCCGCTTGAGGGCGGGCGCTTTGCGGCGGCCGCGCGTGTCCCAGGCGTGGGGGTTTGAGAAGGGGCGACGGTGAGCACCCGCACGCCATGGGGTCCGAGTTCGACCGCCAGCGCCTTGGTTAACCCGTCCAGCCCATGCTTGGAGGCGCAGTACGCCGCGAAACCCGGGACCCCGCGCAATCCTGCCAGGGAAGCGATGTTGACGATGACGCGGCCTGGCTCTGGGCGGGCGATCATCCGGCGGGCGGCTTCCTGCGCGCCCAGGAACGCCCCCCGCAGATTGGTGGCGATGGTGGCGTCGAATTCCTCCACGCTGAGTTCCAAAAAGGCGCACGCGCCGAAGATGCCGGCATTGTTGACCCAGATGTCCAGCCCCCCGAGCGCCTTCTCAGCCGCCTCGGCGAAGCCTCGCACGGACACCGGATCACGGACGTCGAGGTGGGCTGCGAAGCAGGCGACGGCATGCTGTTTGGCGAGGGCCGCAGCGCAGCTGCGCGCTCCCTCGGCATCGAGGTCGCCGATCGCGACGGCGGCTCCGGCTTCTGCGAGGCGGTGCGCGATCGCCGCACCCAACCCCCTCGCTCCGCCGGTGATCACCGCCCGGCGGCCCTTCAGGGAGATTACGCCCGCAAGGGGGACTTTTGCATCCATGGTCTGTCAGTCGGAAGCACTCAATGGAAGGCCTCAGCGTTCGTAGGAAGGATCGGTCCGATCCCTGGTGGCCTGGACGAAATCGGAGGGCTTGTAGCCGGTCGCGCCGGCGATGCCCTCCAACGTGACCCGTCGATAGGCGATCTTCCAGGCCCCGTCGCGCCGCTCGAACCTGTCGATATATCGACCGAACCCGAGCATCGGCTCTCCGCTTTCGTCCGTCGTCCGAAGCTGCACATAGGACTCGCCGAAGGCCACGTCGCCACGCACTTCGAGCGTCACGTTCGACAGAGCGTGCTGGGTGATGGGCCGGTCGCGCGGAGCCGCCACGAGGAAGGCCGCGAACTCCCAGCCCGAGCCCTTGAAGGTTCCATGATCATCGATTGCGTCAGGATGGTAGCAGGAGCGCAGCAGTTCCTCGTCGCTTCGGTCCACGCCTCGGCAAAATCTCACCAGAAGTGCGTTCAGCTCCCGCTCGTCGGCCCTAAGCTGCGTGACGTCATTCATCTTCATTTCCCTTCCTTATGGCGCTCCCGGGCCGGCCCCCGGCGCCGTCGCCTCAACGACGAGCGAGGCGCCCCTCGCTAACGTACCCGAGAGTATGACCATCTCCTCCGCCTACGTCGATTGCGGCGCGGCCGCCAGTCATACTAGTCTGCCTTTGATAGGGAAGCGCCGCCAACCGCCATCGCCCCAGCTTCCCGATGCCGGCGCGGGGAGGAGAAGACCCGTGCACATCGGTCTCAGTCGTCCGCCGACGCCTCCGGAGCCCCACCATGATGTCGACGGCGCCGTCGTCGCTGAGGTGGCCGAGGAACTGGGATTTGAATCGCTGTTCTACGGCGAGCATCCGATCCGACCGGTCGGGGGCGGCGGCCATAGCGTGCACAGCGCCGGCGTCCCCTATTTCCAGGACACGATCGTGATGCTGGCGCGAGCTTCGGCCGTGACCAAGAAGATCAAACTGGGCAGCGCCGTCTTCGTGGCGCCGCTCCACCACCCCGTGCTGTTCGCCAAGCAACTGGCCTCTATCGATTTCTATAACGGCGGCCGGTTGATCGTCGGCGCCGGAGTCGGCTGGAGCCGCGTGGAGTGCGAGGTGATGGGGGGCGACTTCGACCGGCGATGGAGCCAGGCCAGGGAGACCATCCAGATCATGCGCAAGCTCTGGACGGAGGACGTCGTCGAGTTCCACGGCGACTTCTACGATGTCGCCCCGGTGAGCCTAGCGCCGAAACCCAAGACCAAGCCCTGGCCGCCGGTGCTGCTTCCTGGACCGCCGTTCGATGCGGGCGAACCACTGGATTCGCCGCGCTGGCGGACCGCCTTCAAGCGGATCGTCGAGTACGGCGATGGCTGGATCCCGGGACGGGTGGGGACCGCCTCGATGAAGGCCGGTCCCCAGGACATCCAGGCGGGTCGCAAGGTCATGGCCCGTCTTTGCGAGGAGGCCGGCCGCGATCCGAAGGAGTTGCAGGTGACCGTCCTGCTCCGCACGGAGATCCACGACGGCGATCTCGAGTGGCCGGAACTGGTGAGCAAGGACGTGCTGCGCCAGTACGAAGACATCGGCGTCGAGCGACGTGTAGTGACCATCCCGACGATCATCGACGAGGCTGGGGTCCGAGGCGTACTGGAACGGGTCGCCGAGGCGATACTCTAGGGGCAAGGGTCAGGACGTCGGGCGGTGAGACGCCCCCCTCACCGCCACGTTTCCATGAGCGCTTGCGCGCCGCGCACGCCCCCGCAGGCTGCGCTTTCCACGCCCGCTCCGCCGACGCAGGCGACCGAGTAATCCCCCGAATACCAAAGTCCCTGAACCGATCCGATGCGCAGTGGAACCTTGGGGCCAGCGTAGTGCTGGAGTTGCCACAGATGCCTGTGGCTGCGGAAGGACTGCGCCACCGTCGCCTCCTTGAAGCCGGGATAGACCTGTTCCAGGATCTGGTTGCAGACGGGGATGGCTTCTTCGACGCTCTTTGCGCCCTCGAAGTCGCTCAACTCGCGACGAACGAAATCGGCCCAGATCGCGATCTTGCCGTCGGGGCAGGTCCACGGCGCAACCTTGTAGATGGGCACCACCCAGACAAGGTTGCTGCCCTTCCCGTCGTGGATCGCCGCGTCGTGGCCGATCCAATCGACTTGCCGGCTGAGCACCGTCGTGATCCCGATCTCCACTTGGTGGACGCCCTGGGCATAGGCGAGCGGCTGAACGAACTCCTCCGGCAGCCGTTCGAGGAGCGCTCGGAGCCGCGGCGCGCCGACGGCCAGGGAGATATCTGGGGCGTCCGCGATGCGGCCGTCCTCCATTTCAACCGCGCGCACCACATCCTGTTCGATAATGATCCGTTTGACCTTTTTTCCTGACCAGACGACGCCGCCGGCCCGCTCGAAGCCCCGCCGGAGCGGCACGCCCAAGCCGAGCTGGGCGTCGGGCTTGACGATGACTTGCGTGCCCTCGCCCCCGAACGAGGTCCGCATGTGTCCCAGGCTGCCGTAGACAGAGATGTTTCGCTTACACTCCTCGATGCTGGCGGCCATCGTCACGTTCGAGAAGAAGCCGAACAGCAGCTCGCAAACCGGCTCCTCAACTTCGTGCTGCTTCAGCCAATCGGCGAGCAGGGTCGTGTTGAGGGTCATCATCTCCGGGTAGGGGATTTCGAAAGCACGCTGGAGTGCGGCCGTGAGCCCTGGCCGCAGCGCCTGAGCGGCGGGGGGCGCCTCGCGCAGGAGAAGGTCTGCAACGGTGGTCGCGCAGTTGAGGATTCCGATCGTGGTCACGGCCCGACTTCCGAGCGCGAAACTGTAGGTCTCGCCCTTCATTCTCATGTCGATCGGCACATCGAGCTGGCGAGCGAGGTTGAACCACCACCCGCCTCCCCATGCGTAAGTCCAGGTCGGCCATTGCGCCAGGCCCCGGCACCCGCCCACGGTCTGGCTGGACAGGTTGTGGCAGACCTCCGCCGTTTCGGAAATCAGCAGGACTCGCTTGTCCTTCCGCTGGACGAGCGTGCCCGCGCAACAAAGGCCAGCCATTCCAGCCCCGACGACGATCGCATCGAATGTGTCAGACATCTTGCCCATCGTGCTAAAGTGCTTGGGAGGCGAGCTCGAACCCTAGACTGTCACAAGCGGGCCAAACCCCGAAATTCTCGGAACTAATCCTTCCGTACTCCGGCTGCGCCGAAAGGCCACCTCCGCAGGGCGCAAGATGCCAGCGCCCGGTTCAGCGGGTCGGCGTCCCGTGGCGCGATCCACAGAGATCGCAGGGTCGCGTCGATCCGGTTCTCCAGGAGCGGGGAGGCGCGCGATTGCAAGTTTAGCGGGACAATCGGGGTGCGACTTCGATGACGGCCACGCCGTCGCGCTCCTGGACACTGGTTCCGAGACGGGCCGAGCGTTCCTTCAGGAGCTCGATGACCGCCTGGTGGACGGGCGAGCCCGGCTCTGCCAGGCGCGGCACGGTCTCTCCTCTGCGCCGCCGGACGCGGTCCAAGGGATAGACCGTGATCTTCTCCAAACCGTCCTTTCCGAAGGATGCAGAGTAGAGGGCCGACCCCCCTGAAGGATTGTTGGCGGCGTGCGCGTCTGGCGCAGCCGAGACCTTGAACGAGCGGATGGTCAGGTCGACGACGTCGGCGGGCGTGGCGTCGTCGGTCAGGCCGAGCCGCCGCACCTGTTCCAGCGGCGTCTTGGTTCTCTGAAATAGATGGGAGATGAAGCCGGGCATTCCATAGATAATCGCCTTGCCATTGTAGATCTCTATCCCACCAAATTTTCCATCGCCATGCGCGGTGAAGATATCCGCCCCCGCGTCGATGGCGCCGTGGGCGAAGGTCCGAACGTAGTCCGCCGGGGCGCCGGGCGCCCATGCGGCTCCTTGCTGGTGTAGCGACACTATGACGATGTCCGCATTGCGTCGCGCCTCGCGAATCCATTTGTAGTTACGCTGCAAATCGTCTTCGCAGGGGATAGTCTCGAAGCGGAAGTCCTCGCCGAGGCGGAACTTCGTGCCGTTGAAATGGAAGAGCGAATCCGTGTCTTCTCGCCTATCGAGAATCGACGCCCCCACCGAGGGGTTCATCAAGCCGCCGCCGGCCCGGCGCAGTTCCTTGTCTCTTTCCCAGCCGATCCGCTCGCTGGCGCGGCGCAGGGCCCCCATCGTTTCCGCATCGACGTGAAAGATCGGTTCGAACCGCAGCATGTTGACGCCCGGCCGGTCCCTGAACCAGGGGCCCTGGTCCGCGGCCAGACAGCCGCGAGGAACGGGAAAGGGAATTTCTCCGGTTGAGCGGATGCCGTTGTCGGCGGCTGCGACGACGGCGACCCGGCCACGGGCGTGATAGGCGAAGCCAGGCGCCGTGGCTTGCGTGAGATTCGCCCCGGTGCCGGCATGGGCAAGGCCGGCCGCGTCCAGATGCTTGAGCGTGGTGAGGATTCCGCCCTCGCCGAAATCGGAAGAATGGTTGTTAGCGGTGAAGACCAGATCCAACCCGAACCATTTCAGCTCCTCCACGATGCTGGGCGGGATGCTTAGGTAGGGCGACGCAAATCCGCCCTGGCCGGCGACGAAGGCCGGCCAGTCTTCGCCGTTCTGTAGGTTGCCCTCCAGGTTGGCGAGCGCGACGTCAGAGCCTCGCAGCAGTTCCGCGACCTCATGAAGACCAGGGTCGCGCAGGCTGGAGCAGGGATGTTGGATAAGGCAATCGCCGACCAGCGATATGACCACCGGCGTGTCAGAGGATGTGCTCACGGCGCCTCTCGATGACGGTTCCTTAGTGGAGTCCTTAGTGGAGGTGGGGCGGCGAGAAGATCAAGCCGGCAGCGAATAGACCCGTATGGCGTTGCCGCCGAGGAGCTTGCGCTGGTCTTCCGGTTCGAGCGCGGCGACGGCCTTCACGGCGTGCTCCACGGAATTCGGGTAGAGACACGTGGGATGCGGGTAGTCGGTCTCGAACATCAGGTTGTCAGCGCCCACTTGGTGCGCGACCGCGGCAAGGTTCTCGTGCTCGAACCAGAAGCACCCATACATCTGGCGCCTGAAATAGTCGGACGGCTTCATGGTCAAACCGGCGATGGCGGTAAGCGCCGTCTCCTTCGCCTGATAATCCAAGCATTCGAGCAGAAATGGTATCCAGCCGACGCCGCTCTCGACCGAAACGAACATCAATTTCGGGTGACGCTCGCAGATGCCGGAATAGATGATATTGGCGAGCACCCGTGCGTTCTGGAAGAACATCATGGTTCCTCCCAGCGCCAGCTTTTGGTCCTTAGGCCGGCTTGGCCAGGCCGCGTTGCCTCCGAACCAGGTGCGTGAGGAGTCGCTGGCGCCGATGTGGAAATTGACCGGAAGACCGAGATCGGCGCACACCTCCCACAGGGGCTCCCAATGAGGTTGCCCGAGGTCCGGCAGGCCGACGTCCTGAGGGTCCGAATTGGTGTTGACGCCTCTCAGGCCCATCTTGTGGGCGCGCTCCGCTTCGGCCACGGCGGCGTCGATGTCCCACCAGGGAAGCAGCGCCATGGGGAAAATGCGATTTCCGGAAGTCTCCTGGAACTCCGCCATTGCGTCATTGTAGAGCGTCACGCAAAGACGCCTGAGTTCCTCATCCTTCCCGGGAATCTTGTGGCCGCCAAAGCCTAGAAGATTCGGATAGAGGATCTGGCCCCAAATACCCCCTTCGTCCATGACCCGGACGCGTTGCTTGGCGTCGTAAGAACCTGGATGTACATCCTTGTTCTCATTCTTGAAGACTTCGAGACCTTCCCCTTTGCTTCCGTCCGCCCGTATGATGCTGATGGCCAGCGCCTTGCCCATCACCTGATCACCTTCGGAGACCCAAGTCGGCCGCCCGTCCACCATTTTGACCTGCGGAACCAAGTCCTTCCATTTGCGCGGCGCCCGCGAAGTGAACAGGTCGTGGGGTTCCGACAGATGCGTATCAACATCTACGATCCGAAGATCTTTTAAAATCTTCGCCGACTGGACAGCCGTTGCCATTCGTAACCTCCTACGGTGTTCACAAGAAGCGCCAACACCCTCTAATACAACGCATTTGTTTGCGTGTGTGAGGGGGCGCCCGGGCTTATTTGGAGAGTCCTTCCACCTTATAACGGTCGAACCAGCGGGTCGAATCCGCCGCGTCGACGATCAAAGCCTTCTGCACCTTGCCGGTCGACGTTTTTGGCAGGTCTGTGCGAAATTCGACGTAACGCGGCACTTTGAACACCGACAGCTGATCGCGGCAAAAGGAAACGACATCTTGCGCCGTCAATGCGCTGTCAGGTTTCCGGACGATGCAGGCAAGAATTTCCGCGCCTCGGATCCTATCCGGAACCCCCATAACGGCTGCCTCGAGGATCTCCGGATGTTCGTGGAGGACGACCTCGACTTCCCGGGGAGCAATGTTCTCGCCGGACCGTCGGATCATCTCCTTCGTACGGCCCAGCACGTGAAGCGACCCGCGTTCGTCGACGTAGGCGGAGTCTCCGGGATCGAACCAGGCATCATCGGTGAAGGCGGCGCGCGTCCGCTCGGGGTCGTGCAGATATTCCGAGAAGACTGCATTCCCTCGCACCTGAATGGCCCCTACCTCGCCCGGGGCCGCCGGTGACCCGTCCCCTCGCACAATTCGATACTCCGAGTAACCGGGGAAGATTGTTCCGGCGGGCGCGTGGGCGCCCGGCGGCAAGAGCTTTTCATCGTAGCGCTTTTCCACGTCTCGGGGCCCGGCCGAGAAGGTCACCAGGGTGGACTCGGTGGAACCGTACCCGGTGTGGATGGAGACGCCGAATTGGTCCTGAAGGCGCCACCAGGTTTCGAGTGGCGCGCCGCACATCATCCAGCGCACCACGTGGTCCCGATCGCGGGGACCGGGAGGCAGCTGCGCCAGCCGCTCGGGGATCGGGGCCGGCAATCCCAGCGGAACGGTGATCCGATTGCGCCGAACCACGTCCCAGAACACCTCGGCCCTGAAGCGGCTGACGTGAAAGAACGGCAGCCCGAGCGCGATCGACCCCAGCCAACCCAGCGTCAATCCGCTTTGATGGTATAGCGGCCCCGCTGAGAGGACGCGGTCGCCCTCTGTCACATAGCCATCGGCGCCCCACATGCTGAGGAACGCTGCATAGGCCCCGTGGGTTCGCACGACCCCCTTGGGCAGGCCGGTGGTGCCCGAGGTGTGCAATATGATTGCAGCATCGTCCGGCGAGACCGCGGGCGGAGACGCCGGCGTGGCGTCCTCCAGGCCGTCCAGGGTAACCGCGGTGTCGACGTCGGCCGTGGTCCCGATGAGCAGCGGAGCCGGCGACAGGTTTGTCAGCGACTCGCGCACAAGCGGCAGGTTGTGGGAATCGACCAGGACCGCCGATGGCCGGACGAGTTCGAGATAAGCGGCCATCTCCCTTCGCTTGAAGAGGTGGTTCACCGGAGCGGCTGCTGCGCCGGCGAGAATGGCGCCGGCCATCCCCTTGGCGTAGTCCGGCGAAGGGAGCGCGACGAGCGCCAGTCTCTCCCCCTCGTGAACACCCAGACCGCGTAGACCGGTGGCGATCCGTCGAGAAGCGCCGAACAGTTCCCCGTAGCTCCACTGCCGGTCGGTCTCGATCTGATGCTCGGCGATCGAAGCCCAGGCGGGGCGTCCGCCGAGCGCTTCTGCTCGCAGGAACGCCTCGGCTAGGGTGGCCGCACCAACCGGCAACGGTGGATTCATCGGACTAAGCTCAAGCGGCGACCGGGCCTAAGCCGCGCGGGCCCCGCCCTGTTCTCGCGCGTAGCGGGCTGCCGGCGATCTCGAGTTCCAACCCCGTACGGCTGTCGAGGAACACCACCGTGTCCTCGTCAAAGGCGCTCACGGCCACTACGCCGTCGCGCAGGCGACACATAGTCCTCGAGGCGGCCGGCATCGGCCGCGGCGGTACGGGCAGCCGGGTCGGGGTTGCGGCGTCCAATAGGTGTAACGTCTGGTTCGACATGCAGGACACCAAGAGAGTTCCCCCTGAGGGGTCCACGGCAAGGGTGAAGGGCGTGCGGTCGACCGACACCGTCGACTTCTCGGCCCCGCCGAACGCGTAGTCGAGTGTGTCGGCGTCCACATAGGCCACCGTTCCGTCGAAAGTGGGCACGTAGAGGCGGCGCGCGGCGAGGTCGAGCGCGAGGTTGCGTCCTGGACCGAAAGACGGGAAGAGACCGCGCTCCCCCTTGCCGGCCGCGTCGAAAGTCTCGCACGGGACGGCGATGACGCCGGAGCCGGTGCGTAGCAGGATGCGGTCGGCCACGGGATCGAGCAGCAGGCCGCCGGCGTTTTGCCCCACTTCGACGGAAGAGGCTTCGATCGAGCCGTGCAGGGGGCGTCCGGAGGCGCTGTCGAAGGCCACCAGCCGCCCCGCGGCCACGAGCGGAACATAGAAGCGCCCCCGCCGGGCGTCGAACACGAGGTCGCACGGTTCCTTCGGCGTCGGAACCGCAGAGCTCTCCAGATCGCCACGTAGCCAACGGCCGGTGCGGCCATCGACGAAAAGAATCCGACAAAGGCCCATATCCGAGATGGCGATGACGCCGCTCGCCGGGTCCTGGGCCAAGCTCACCGGGTTGCTCTCAACGCCCAGCGAAAGGTCGTCGGCGAGGCGCTCGCCACTGGCGCCGTCGATGAACGAGAGAGAACCCGCCAGGAAGTTGGTCACCCAGAGGCCAGGACGCGGCATGGTCACCTGCGAGGTGTCGACGTCGGTCGCCGTCGAGGCGTTGGGCGCCCGAAGCTCGAAGCCCGCCTCGGTCAGGACACGCTCAAGCACCGGCCGGTCATAGCCGCTCAGAATCTCCGCGCCCACCAGCAGATAGGGAAGACTAAGGGGCCGTTTGGAGCGCGTCTGGTAGTCCCGCACCCACGCCTCGTGCTTGGCGTCAGTGACCCACCGAAGCTCGAAGGGCACCTGGTTGCGCTCGAGGAAGCCCTTCACCTGATGACAAGTGCCGCACCCTGGCATCAGATACAGCGCCAGCTCCGGCAGGGGGAGGGGGGTAGGGGCGGTCGCGAGACTCATGACACAACCTCCGTATGTGTGTGGGTGTGTATGTCAAACCGAGCGTGCATGACCTCGGCGCTCGGCCTCGGTCCTTTCGCTGTATCCCAGATCAAGGTCGCACCGCCTTGAAGGCGCTCGACGAGCGTAGGCTCGCCCCTCCGTCCGCCACCAGTGAGGCGCCGGTCACAAAGCTCGCGAGGTCGGAGGCCAAAAACAGCACCGCGTTGGCGATCTCAGAGGGGTCGGCGAAGCGACCGAGCGGAATGCCTTCCTGCATCCGCGCTTTCTCGTCGTCAGTAAGAGCCCTCAGCCGGCCGTTCATGGTCGGGCCGGGACAGACGCAATTGCATCGCACGCCGTAGGGGGCGTACTCCACCGCGATCGCCTGGGTCAGCGAGATCACCGCCGCCTTGGCCGCGGCGTAGCCCGCGTTGCCGTAGTCCACCCGCATGCCGGAGATCGAGGCGGTGTTGACGATGACGCCGCTGCCTTGGGCGCACATGACTCTCAGGGCGGCCTGGGCGCCGAAGAGGACGCTGTTCAGGCCCACGTCGATGATGCCCCGCCAGATGGGTTCGTCGATCTCGCCCAGTACGCCCCGCCGCCAGCCCGCTGGCGGAGCGTAGGCGTTGTTGTGCAGTATATCGAGCCGTCCCCAGCGATCTATCACCTGCTTTACGGCGTCGTCGATCTCGCCGCGCCTGGCGACGTCGAGGCCGATGGCGAAGGCCTCGTCGCCGATCTCGGCGGTAATCGCCTGGGCGCCGTCACGGTCGCAATCGGCAAGGGCGACGCACGCGCCCCGGGCCGCCAGGGCCCGGGCGGTAGCGCCTCCAATGCCGCCCGCCGCCCCCGTAACCAGGGCTATCTTTCCATCGAACCGCATCGCCCGTTGTCCACTGCCCGGCCGCGCGACTAAAGCCCAGATTGAGGGCGCAGACAATCTAGCGCCAAATTTTCGGCCCGGTGACTCCTTTCCCTCCCGTTTGGAAGATGCCTGGGCTGCGGGCCCGGCGTGAGGTTGCGGTTTGACGCATTCCGAGAGTACCAGAAAAAGAAGGGGCGATCTTTTAGATGAGATGCGGAAGGGTGTGGCGGACGAACAGATGAAGGCATTCTCAAATACTTTCGTAAGCTGAGCGCCGGTGGTCATCACCTCCATCGCTTCCGATTTAACCTCGTCGCCTCCGCGTTCCAATTCAGCGTCAGGCGTACCCGTTAGCGCCTGACCGCGAGCTCGAAGGCCTCACGGTTGGGCATCTGTGGGACCGGCCTCATAGATCTTGGGGACGGTCACGCCCAATCGCACGAAGGTTCCTCGACGCCTTGTTGCAGACGTGCGTCTGGCTGGCCGGGATGGCCACTCCGCCCGGGTTCTATACGCCGGCGCGCGCTCGCTCGCCCGGGAGGGTCGAAACCTCGAGCTCTATGTTCTCGGCCTTGGTGCTGTCGCTCGAGGTGTAGTTGCCTGGGGTCAGGCGCACCCGGAAAACGGAACGCCCGAGAGAAAGATGGTTCCTCTCGAACGCCTCATGGTCGATGCCCTGCACGTGTCCCATCATCCAGCGATGCTTGCGTTTGGTGATGAGGAAATCCGGGTCGTCGATCTCTTCGGCCAGACCCGTGACCAAGACGAATTTCACCGGCCAGTCGTCAGTGAAAATCGCCAGCGACACCCTCGGATCACGCCGCAGGCGCCTGGAGAAGGCCCGATCCGGCGCCGAGGTCAGGTAGAAGCAACCGTCCTCATAGAGGTACCCGACGGGCACGACGAACGGCGAGCCATCCTTACGAAGGGAGGCTACCGCGACATATCGCGCCCGCTCCGTGAGAAACTGCGCCATCTCCTCTTCGGTCATGGCGTGGGAGCCGAAATCGTACATGAGTGTTTCCTCCAGCAAGTCGCTGAATTTCTAGGCGCGTTCGCGTCGAGGGCTCGCACGCCCGGCCCGCCGGCCCGGCGGGGCCGCTCGTCCGAGCCTCCGTTTTAGAGGATATGCTCTAGAAAACTACGGTGACGAGTTGGGGGCTTTCGAAATTCGTGATTTAGGGCCTCGCCGCCCGTCTAGGTGTGTGGTCCCGGAATGAGCTGGTGCGGATCGATCTTGAAGATTGATCGGTCTTTGGTCCAGGCATCGCAGATCACCTGGTAGGGCGTTCGCCACCGCAGGGCCTTCAGGTGCTTGGCGAAG
>Ga0213876_10001948_pt1 | contig 12360 bp, 8 predicted proteins | sample BarmaccomBMRX_R9_FD_160113 | JGI IMG/M metagenome (GOLD analysis project Ga0213876, IMG submission 160113) | Root-associated microbial communities from Barbacenia macrantha in rupestrian grasslands, the National Park of Serra do Cipo, Brazil - RX_R9 | ecosystem: Host-associated > Plants > Roots...
GAGATGCGCCAACTCAGTGAGATTGCCCTGCTGGGCTCCGCCCCCGGCGTCAAGAGACGGCCCCGACCTACCCGGCCGAAACCACCCTTAACTTAGCGCCATTCGGGACAGACCCCAATCGGAACTCTGGCGGCGGCCGCGCCTGGAAACGGGGACAGACCCCAATGGCGCACGGGGACAGACCCCAATGGCGCAAGGCGGTTTGGCGCCGTCCTGCCCGCGACGGCAGGCTACCCGGGACACCAAGCCACCGCGCTTGATCGCCTTCGGCCCTGTCCGGCCACCCCGCGCCGCCGCTGCGGTCGGCCATCCTCGCTGCCCAGGACAGGGCGTAAGGGCGCCCAAAAATACACATCGGGGCACGCCAATGAAGACGGGTCCGAATGGCGTTCGCGTAAGCTAACGTTCTGGAACAGGGACAGACCCGGAACCCGACCGGAACACGATCATCGCGATCCGATTGCTGCCCCTTTTCGAATCGGAACCGCGCGGTTGGGAAACGCTGGTCTTCCTTAATCACGGTTCCGCGGATCTCAACGCATCGCTGGCGCAACGCCTGAGCGCGCGGTCAAAATGTAGCGTCCTGAGCGCAGTCCGATCGTCCGGGGCAACTATCCGAACTATCCTGACGGCCGCTCTTTGCCGTGCCGGCTTGAACCAGGCAGTGCGCAGGCCGATAAGTTCGCTTCAGGTATTCCAGTGCTTGCCAGGAATTCTCTTGCTTGCGTGCAGGGCCCGCGCCTAGTCTGAAAACGGCAAGGCAGCGCCAGCCGTTGTCGATGCGTCCTTTCTGGCAGATGCACTTGCCTCACACCCCGAGGATCATTTAATGCGTAAGGTACTGGTTGGACTCTGGTCGCGCGACACGAATGGCAAACGCGCCCATGCTTCGTATTCGGAGACATTCGCTACTCTGCTGACGGCCGTGTCCCGGACGTACGTGAAGGCGTTGTTCCGAGGTGTATCGGGGAGCGGCGGACAGCTCCGGACCATTTTTGTCGCCCCGGAATTCCTATTTACCTTCCCAGGAGCCCGCGACAAGGTCAAGACCTATGATCCAACACAGCCTCAGACCAAGCCGCCAGGTAGCCTGGCCGGTAGCGCAGCGATCGACAAAGATACGCGCAACAAAATTCTGGCTGACCTGCAAGTGATCGCCTACGACAACATGCTTCTGATTCCAGGCACCATCGTTTTCAAGGAAGAGTTGACCCGTGATACGATGAAGAAGGCGATAGGAAACCTGGAACGGGCCATTGCTCCCGTAACGAAAGAATTTACAAAGGGCGGCGCAGTCAGGATAGATTACAGCCGCGCGACAAAACCTAATCCTTACGGGTCGTTCGAACTTAACGATCCGGATATCACGGAAAAATACCTGGGCGTGCCGGAGAAACCCACCTCTGGAACGGCTGACGCGGGCAAAGCCCTTTACGAAGCGCAAATCAAGGAACTTAAGTGGCGGTATAATCTCGTCGAACTTAACCCTCAGGAGCGCTACCAGCTCGACAAGCAGCCGGAGCTGCTGGATCGCACGTTTTTGATCAAGAACCGGACCTACGTCTTTTTCAACCGGAAAAGAATCTTCAGTTTCGGCAAGAAATGCAACATGGGCGATTTTTTCGACGATGCGGAGAGAGGGATTTTTGTTCCTGGGAAAAAGGGGGCCATCACTTCGGAAATCGATAACTTGAAGGTTGGGTTCGAGATATGTCTGGACCACTCCAAAGGCGTCTTACGCGACCTCATGGGCTCGAAAAAAGACCTTGATCTTCAGATCATTTGTTCGGCTGAGGTTCCTAACACGGCTCTGAACTTTGTCGTGAAAGAGGGTGGTTTCACGCTTCATGCCTCGTCCAAAAAGGAACATACCGCAGTGTATCAGTGTAAGTTAAAAGGTGTGAGGAGGGAGTTTGTTAAGATCGACCCGGTGGTCGAGGACGAGGTTGGTGGCGACTCGCTCCGCTTTTATGAATTGGACCTGGACCAGATTAAAAAGTGACCCACGGCCAAAACGTGAGTCCTGATGAAGCCGCGCCGCCTGTCAAGGCGGCGGCAAGCTCCTGCGTTTCCAACTGAAATGCCCGGTGCAGGTCCGGGTAAGCTATGTCTTGCATCCTGTGCCCGAGCTCGCAGAGCCCGGCCCAACCGGCCGGTTGCCTCGGGCAGAGACTCGCTCAGGAGCGCGCCGATTTCTGTCCGGACTTCGAGTCATCGGCCAGCGTCGGCTTCGTCGGATTAGCCTGTTGAGGCGACTGGGGCGACGTCGGGCTGCTCCCGCTGCCCGACCCGGCCGCGCCGCCGCTGTTGATCATCACCATCGTGCCCTGGATGGCAACCCCGATCGGGCTGATGTCGATAAAGTTACCGCCAACCTTCAAGGTAAGTTGAACCCCGGCTTCCAGCACCAACGTCATCCCGGATTTAAGGTGAATCTCCGTGCCGGCCTCCATGGCGTACTTCATCCCGGCCTTTTCCTGAAGGTCCATTCCGACGGTTAGCGAACTGTTCTCACCAACCTTCTCCTGGCGGTTCATGCTTACGGTGAGGTGCAGGTCTTGGCCGACCGACTCCTTCCTGGTCCCGTCAACGACGATGTCCTGGTTGCCGGTACCTCCGTCGATGCCTCCGATATGGAGTTGCTGGTTCCGGCCGATCTGCGCGACCTGGTCCCGGTCGATCGTAAGGTGGTGGTCCTCACAGACCCGCTCGATCTGGTCTCCGCTTTTGCCGTCGTCTTCTTTCCCGATAAACTGATGGCGGCTGCCGAGCGTGCGCGCAAGCGAGTCGTTCTTGGTCGTGATCTCCAGGTTCCGCTCGGCATGGAAGAATAACTGCTCTTTATCCTTCGTATCGTCGAACCGGATCTCATTGTAGCCGGTGCCTCCCAGGGTGCTGTTGGTCTTGATGCCGCTGACGTTCGGATCGTTCTTGTGTTTCGAGTCAAGGCCGTCGCCTTCGTACGGCGGCATCTGCTCGGCATTATAGACGCTGCCGACGATGACGGGTTGGTCCGGATCGCCTTCGAGAAAGGCCACGAGCACCTCCTGGCCGATCCGCGGCCAGAAAGATGCGCCCCAGCGTTTGCCCGCAAACGCCTGGCCCACCCGGATCCAGCACGAACTGTTGCCGTCGTTCTTGCCCTCGCGATCCCAGTAAAATTGCACCTTCACCCGCCCGTACTTGTCGGTGAAGATTTCCTTCCCGGAAGGCCCCGTCACCAGGGCGTTTTGAACTCCGGCGATAAAAGGAATGGCGGTCTTGCGTGCCGGCCGGTAAGGCAGCTGAAAAGGAATGCAGGTAAAATGGTTGGTGTAATTCAGGCCCCCGCCGTCGCTGCCCGACCGGTAGGAATCGATCATCGCCGCATCGTGGGAAACCGAGGCCAGGACGTAGCTGCCCTCCCCATCAAAATGACGGCTGAGGCTGAACTTGTGGCCTGAAACAAAATTAACGCAGCTTGAGCTTCCCTGGATGGTCAGGGCCGGAACCGCCTCCGCCTCCATCCGGAGTTTAACCGTTCGGCGGTTATCGTCGAAGATCTTCTGCAGCCGCGACGCCTGGTCGCCGCCGCTGGGGGAAACGCCGTCGAAACGCTCGGCGTAGCCGCCCGGGAAATCATAGATCTCCAGGGTCCCGTTCACCTGGTCCTTAAGCGTGTGCGTCGCCGTTCCGACCTGAACGGAGTTCTGGATGTTTTCTTTCGCCTCGAGGTTCTGCGTCGGCTGCTGGAACGAATGATCCCAGAGGGTGTATTTGGCCGCACGCACCGCCTGCGTCTTTCGCCACTCGTACACGTGATCCGCCTTACGGGGACCGCCTTCGATCATCTCATACCTGGCACTGGTCAGACCCGGCACATCCGCGTGAGACTGGCTCGTGTCGGCGATCACCATCGTGTGGCCGCTCTTGGAGTGCTTGAAGAAATAGTAGATTCCTTCGTCTTCCATCAGGCGGCTGGCAAAATTGAAATCCGTCTCCCGGTATTGGACGCAGTATTCGCGGGGTTCATACTTGCCCCTGAGTTCGTAATCGCAATCGTACCCCTGAAACACCTGTTTAAGGATGTCCGGCACCGACATCTGCTGGAAGATCCGGCTCCGGGCCTGCCGCGTGAGCAGCCACAGTTTAGGGACGATCTCGGCAGAAAAGCTGGTGAACGCCTTATTGCGATTGCCTTCCGAGAACGCCGCGCAGATGCCATCGATGTAGCGCCATTCAGTGTCGCCGCCTTTGCCGGGAGTGGCTGCGGAGACCGTGAATTGCTTGCCGATGAGCTGGCTGAAGTCTATCGTGGTGGCGTTATCGGCGATCAGGTCCAATGTGAAAGAGAATAGGTGGCTGATCTGTTCACTTCCCCGGAAGCCGGTGATCAAGAGTGCGGTCCCCCCCAGCGGCGTGGTTACCTGCAACGGCCGATTCGTCTGTGAATATGACGGCATAAGTTTTATGACTACAAATGATTACACCACCCGGCTTTGCGAGTTAGTTAACCCGCTCTTGGCATGGAGGGGCGCTGGTGAATAGCCCGGAACTGACGCGCCTGGCTTCACCCGGATTTTTCGCGATTGGATTGCCTTCGTCCCGGTAGAGCGGTCGATCTTACCCCCGTTCTTAAGCGTTGTGCCTTTCAGTTGAGGCGGCGGGAGCTTGAGAACGGGGGTCACCCGGGACTTCAACGTTTGGTGCGAGTTCACCTTGCCACGGGCAAGCGGTTCCGAAGCCGTCTTTCGCCCCAAAGGGGCAAGGGACCTTAGCCCAGGGTCTACCCCCGTTTTACGGCCCGAAGGGCCAGGAGAACCTAGCCCAGGGTTTACCCTGGGTAACCGTAAAATGACGATGAGCCCTGAAAGGGCGGCAGAACCCGCCAGCGACGCCTTCTGCCGCCCTTTCAGGGCTCGATCCGGGGGGAGGATCCTACCCAGGGTAAACCCTGGGCTAAGTTCTACCGCCCCTTCGGGGCGAAAACGGCCGCCCTGAAAAGATTGCGGGTAACGCTCAGGGGTAAACCCTGGGCTACGTTCTCCTGGCCCTTCGGGCCGTAAGGCGCTTCCCAGGCCAGTGCCGCGTGTCATTTTGATTCGGACCAAGCGTTCAAGTCTCAGTGATCACTCCGTCTCGCGGCCGGTATGTGGCGGGACCAAGCGCACCGCCTCATGATTCCTTGCAGACGTCCGCTAAGCATAGTCATAGGCGAAAGTGCCATCCTGGACCTTAATGTCTACCTTCTGCGGGCTGGCTCCTTCCATCAGCCGGTTCAGCAGTTCCCGGCTGATTTCCGGAAGGAGGGTGTTGGTCAGGATAGCGTCGACCATGCGTCCGCCGCTCTCCAGTTCGGTACAGCGAGTGGCAATCAGGCCGACGACGGCATCGTCGTAACCGAGCGCGATGCCCTGGTTGTTGGCCAGACGTTTCTGGATCCGGCTAAGTTGCAGCCGGATGATCGACTTCAGCATCGCATCACTTAGCGGGTAATACGGAACGACCACCAGCCGGCCCAGCAGGGCGGCCGGAAATACCTTCAGCAACGCCGGTCGCAACGATTGCGCCAGACCTTCCGGCGACGGGGTCATCTCCGGGTCTTTGCAAAGGTTCATGATCAGGTCGCTGCCGACGTTGGTGGTTAAAAGGATGATGGTGTTCTTGAAGTCGATGAGCCGGCCCTCACCGTCCTCCATCATCCCTTTATCGAATACCTGGAAGAAAATTTCGTGCACATCGGAGTGCGCCTTTTCCACTTCGTCGAGCAAAACCACGCTGTAAGGCCGGCGCCGAACCGCTTCGGTAAGAATGCCGCCTTCACCATAACCGACGTACCCGGGGGGCGCGCCTTTCAACGTTGAGACGGTGTGAGCCTCCTGGAACTCACTCATGTTGATGGTGATCATGTTGCTTTCGCCGCCGTACAGGGTCTCGGCCAGGGTCAAGGCCGTTTCCGTCTTGCCGACGCCGCTTGGGCCGGCCAGCAGGAACACGCCAATCGGCTTGCTGGGGTTGTCGAGACCGGCCCGCGAGGTCTGGATCCGCTTCGCGATGGTTTCAAGGCTGTGCCGCTGCCCGATGACGCGCCGTTCGAGGCTGTCGGCCAGCGATAACACCGCCTGGATTTCGTTCTTCACCATGCGCCCGACGGGAATTCCCGTCCAATCGGCCACCACCGACGCGACGGCCTGCTCATCGACGCTCGGGAGGATCAGCGGCGTCTCACCCTGGAGGCCCGCAAGCTGGCGTTCCAGGGAACGCAGTTCCTCCAGCAAGGCGGGCCGCGGTTTCGGTTCACTGCCGGCCTGTCCATTCCCCGAAGGAGCGGACGCCGCCTCCGTTTCGGGCATCCGAAGCTGCAGACGCACCGCCAGGATCTGGTCCACGACTGATTTTTCCTTTTGGTAGTCGGCTTCCAGTTTGGCCAGGCGTTCTTTCTCGCCCGCCAGCTGCGCGACAATCCCTTCTTTGCGCGCGGCGTGATCGATGCCGATCGCCGCCTCACGGTCGACCATCGCGAGTTCTCCCTCGAGCGCCTCGATGCGATGCCGGCTGTCCTCGATCGCCGGCGGGGTGGCGTGCTGGCTGATGGCGACCCGCGCGCAGGCTGTATCGATCAGGCTGACCGCTTTGTCCGGCAACTGGCGCGCGGGAATGTAGCGGTGGGAGAGGCGCGCGGCTGCATCCAGCGCTTCGTCAAGCACACTGACCTGGTGATGCTTTTCGAGAACCGGCGCCAAGCCGCGGATCATCAGGATGGCCTTTTCTTCATCCGGTTCCTCGACCTTGACGACCTGGAAACGGCGGGTCAGGGCGGGATCCTTTTCGAAATATTTCTTATACTCGGCCCAGGTCGTCGCGGCGATGGTGCGCAGCGTACCGCGGGCGAGCGCCGGCTTCAGCAGATTCGCCGCGTCACCCTGGCCGGCGGCGCCCCCGGCGCCGATAAGGGTATGAGCCTCGTCAATGAAGAGGATGATCGGCTTGGGCGAGGCTTGCACCTCGTCGATTACCTGCCGGAGGCGATTCTCAAACTCGCCCTTCATGCTCGCCCCGGCTTGCAGCAGCGCCAGGTCGAGCGTGCGCAGGACGACGTCCTTCAACGCGGGCGGTACGTCACCGGCCGCGATCCGAAGCGCGAACCCTTCCACCACGGCCGTTTTACCGACGCCCGCTTCACCCGTGAGGATCGGGTTGTTCTGGCGACGCCGCATCAGGATGTCGACGATCTGCCGGATCTCTTCGTCCCGGCCCAGGATCGGGTCGATTTCTCCTTTCCGGGCTTTTTCCGTCAGGTCGACCGAGAAACGTGCGAGCGCCTCCTGTTTGCCCATCGCTGCCGGCGCCACCGCCCCGCTTGCTTCCCCCGGCGCCGCACCGGCCGCGCCGGCCTGTTCCGCGGTGCCGGTCGCTTCTTCGGGCGAGCCGGCGAGGATCTTGGCGAAATTATCGGTGAGTTCGTCCGGTTTGATCTTTTGAAATTCAGCCGACAATCCCAAGAACACGTTGCGCAAATTCGGCGTCTTGAGCAGCCCGACCGCGATGTGCCCCGTCCGCACCCGATTCTCTCCGAACAACAGTGACCCGTACACCCAGCCCCGCTCAACACTCTCTTCCAGGTGGGGCGAAAGGTCGGAAATCGACGTGGCGCCGCGCGGCAACCGGTCAAGGGCGGCGATCAGGTCTCGCGCCACGCGGGAGGCATCGAGTTGAAAGTGGCGCAACAGCCGGTGCAGATCGCTGTCGTTCAGCTGAAAAACCTGGTGGAACCAATGAACCAGCTCCACGTACGGATTACCCCGCATCTTGCAAAAGACGGCGGCGCTTTCCACTGCCTTATAGGCGATCGGGTTTAACTTCCCGAAAAGGATGGAACGTTTGATTTCTGCCATACGGGGGGCCTCGGTGCGCGTTGGTTAGTTAATTGGTTAATTGGTTAGTAAGTTTCAGGATCAAAGACGGGATCGTCGGTATCTTGCCGGAACGGCTGACTCTTCAACCAGCTGGTCCACCCGAGCTGCGCACCCCCGCCCAGTTGCAGGCTCGGGACGGCCGCCGCCCGGAGCGAGCATTGCACATCCCAGAGAAACTCCTGGTCAACATAGTTGAGCACCCACGCTTTCAGCCGGCTGAAACTCTTTCCCGTGGGTAGCAGCCGCTGCAGAGCAGCCAGGTCCATCGGCCCTAACCGAATCCGGAATTTGAGCTGAGCTTCGTATTTGCGCGACCCGGCGACGGCATTTACTCCGAGGCTGCCCGTCTCGGGCGAAGCGCCGAGGCGGCACAAGTTCTGCCCGGGGATTTCAACCCAATGACCAACGAATGGCAACACCCGCACCGGCAGCCTGAAAAAATCGGCGAGGATCGCTTCCAGGCCTTCCGCATTGCGGCCAAGCGCCGAGAGCCGGCCGGTGAAAAACAGCTTGGCCACGTCCGGAACGGCGTCCCGATTGCGCAAGGCGGGGGAACCGATCCCGAACATGCTGCCGAAATAGGTGGCAAACCGGGCCTCATCGGGCCGGTCGAAGTCGACGTTCTTCTGGTTGGCCGCCCAGGCGCGGTAAAAGAACGACAACATCCGGTGATGAAAGATGTCTAAAAACCGGGTCAGGGTGGGGTCATGGCCGTTGCGCTGCCGGTCACGGGCGTATTCCGTCACGTGCTGCGGCAACGGCCCGTTCGGGCCGCACAAACCGAGAAAATTAATGAACAGCCGCAGGGCCGCGCCGGCCGCCCGGCCATCTTCGACCCGGTCCAGCGTCGAGGGCGCAAACGACAGGGATGGCTGCTGCCCGAGGCGCAGAAAGTCCTGACCGAGCCGCTCAGAAAACCCCAGGCGCGGGTATTCCGGATGGGTCGCCTCGAGCGCCCGTACGGCCCGGTAAAAATCAAACCTGTACGGCTCCTCCCGCAACCGTTGTTCTAAGTTATCGGACGTGTTCCCGCCTGGTGTGGCCATCGCATGATCTCCCCGCGTCGCTGCGAAATAATTACGGTTTCAGTGAAGGAATTAATCGAAACGTACCGGGCAAAAAACTCGGCTAGCACCGCGCCAAGCAGAAAAATCCCTGATCCCTCGAACGCGTCTTCATCCATCGTCACCTTGATTTCCAGACCGCGCCCGAAGGTGAGCGGCCCGTCTCCCGGCAACCGGCGGATAACGGGGGCTGCTTGGGCGGAGCACACGCCGTCCACCTGACGCAGGTTTTGCGCGTCGTGCGGATTTACGTAAAGGCGGAGCAGGTCCCGCAAGCCGGCAGCGCCTTCCGCTTCGTCGTCCAGCAAGGAGAGGTAATTCAACGACAAATGGCTGATCAAACGCCACGCAATTTCTCGATCCGCCATCAATGGGATCGGCACCGTCGGGCCGGCCATAAACCGCACGGACGCCACCGGCGCAAACAGTTCGGTCTGCAGGTCGGTATCGCCCATGCCTACCGGCAGACGGATCGGCAGGTGCCGGTTGGTGCACTGCGCAACCACGTTAAGCTGGCTGAGATCCCCGGCGTACGGCGCCGACGACCCGTCGACAAACGAAATGAAGACCTCGCTTCCGGCATAGGAGGAAACGGCCCCGGAGCGTTTCTCCTTGGCGGTCAGCAGGCGGGGGATACGGTGCAAGGTGTAGTAGGCGCCGGCTCGTTCGTTGCCGTCCCTTGCCCGGTAGAAAGGTTCGAAGACGCGTTCCTCGTAGGTCCGCGCACTCACCCCGACGACCTCCTGAAGGGAGTGGATTTCGTAATCCAGCGGGCGGGTTCGCTCCGCGACCACATGGAACTCCGAAAAACGATCAGAGATCAGGACCGGATCCAGCCGCTTCGAAAACAGGTTGATCACCGGGGTGCAGAACAGCGCGAACGTGTTGAGGTCTACCCGGTTGTCGAGCTTCGCTTCCGCGGTGCGCAGCGTAATGATCACGTCCACACGCTCGCCGTCGTACTGCGCCAAAGCGCCGCCCAGCTGGGTCAGGGCGAAGAAAAGAAATCGCTGGGGGCAGGCAAAGTACTCCTTGAGCAACCGGTAACCGCTGAAACTTCGCAACCCCATCGGCAGCAGCGCCTGGTCTTCCGCAAATCCGACCCGCTTGATCGCTGCGGCCGGAAGAACTTCGCGAAACGGCTTTTCACCTTTGGGCGCCTGGATCACCACGTGACCGGCACGGGAGAAGATCTGTTCGTACAGCGCGGCCGGGATTTCGTCGGTGCCCCGGATAAAAACCGGCAGCTCCTCCAGCCGCATCTCGCGGAACTTCTTGCCGGCATTCGTTTCGAGACGAATCAGGAGGGCCGCTTTGGCGTCCAACCTGCCCGGAAGTTCCAGTTCGATCAGGTTACGGGAGTAATACCGGGTATCGGTAATGCGGAGCGGCCAAAGCCGGATGGAATGCGCGGTCCGGAACTGGCAGGGGGTATCGTCACCGCCCAGGCTTCGCAGGGTGGTGCCGCGGTCCAGCAGAAATCCTTCCTCTGATCCGGCATCCCGCGGGTCCGGTTCGAACCGGACGACGCCGAGCGACGGCACCGGGTTGACGTAATGCGGGTAGACCGTCTCCAGCAGCGTCTGGGTCAGCCGCGGAAATTCCGCGTCCAGTTTCAGGTGCACCCGCGCAGCCAGGAACGCGAACCCTTCAAGTAAGCGTTCCACGTACGGATCCGGACAGATTTCCTTGGCGTCCCGATCGAGCCCGAGGCGGCCGGCGATTTTTGGAAATTCGCGGGCAAACTCGCCGGCCATTTCCCGCACGTGGCGCAGTTCACCGTTGTAATAGGCCAGCAGACGTTCATCCATAGCTGGCCTCCCGCGTGATGCAATGGCTCGATTCCAGGTCCAGCTGGGTCTTGATGAACAGCTTTTCCGGAATCGGGTTCGCCCAGAGCTCACCGTTCATTTCGATCGAGAGCAGGTGGCGGTCGAGCGTGACGCGAACCTGCAGCGTGTGCCGGTTGATGCGCGGCTCGAACAGGGTGACGGCGTCAAAAACTTCTTTCTCGATTTCCGCCACGTTCGGCGCAAGCCAACCGTAAACCTGCCTCAAACCGAAGTTGATGACCGAATGGTAGGCCTCCGGAAAGTCACTGAACTTCTGCCGGCCAACCGGTTCCTCCGGGTAATGCCCGAGGGCGTTAAATAGCCACTCCAGGTCGCGCAGCACGCCTGCGCGGTAGCGCTGCAGGGAAACCACCCGTTGCAGCCGGCTTTCTTCTTTTTTATCCGGCGATTCGTCAGTCAGGCGGTCAAGGAGGCATGGCTGGATCCGTTCCAGCGGCGCGATTACATCACTCATAAAACGGGCAGGATTTAAGCCGCCGCCGGCCCCGCCGGAACTTCAAATTCAATCTCCCGCACTTCGAGCAGCGGGTACTCGGCTTCATCTGTCGCCAGGAGCCGCTGGCCGCGGCCGACCAGGATACCGCCTTGGTCAATCCACTCGGTCTTTTTACCAAGCCTGATCAGTTCGTCGCCGGATCGCTCGGTTTCCACGTAGCGGGTGGGGACGTGGGCTGCCGCCTGGCCCCCGTTCGTCCACGTTATTTGGATCGCAATCCAGACCAAGTCACGAAGGTCGGTGACCGGCTCGATCCGGATGCTCCGGATGCGCTCGAACGGCGCCCAGTAATAACGGCCTTCAAGAAAGAGTTCGAGCACGGGTCCGAGCCGTTCGTCGGCATCTGCGAGCCACGTGAATGGGGCGCCGTTGACTTTACCGGGCAGGGCCGGCGCCTCCTCGAAGGCTCGGTCGCGCAGTTCGAGGCCGGCTTTGGCCTGGCCTTGGCCGAACAGGCCTGCGGCCTGGACGAGGTACCCGATCCAGGGCGGGGGCTCCCCGAAAATCAGCGGGGTGTGTTTCCCGGCAAACACCTGGCTCCGCAGCCGTTCACAGAGGAGGATCGGTTGGAAAATATTTACCATCAGCAGGCTGCCGGCATCCATCTCGGCCAGCACTTTAAGTTGCGTGCCGGCGCGGGTCCAATCGCCCATGACGCTGAGCAATTGAAAGAGAAAGATGCGACGCTTGACGTCGGCCGGGTGATCTCTTACTTCCGCCTGCAGGCGTTGCAGGGAATCGGCCAGGCGTCCAGCTTTGAAAAGTTCTTCGGCAGTCATCGGTGGGTTGGGGGGAACGTAAGGCGAAACAGGAAAGAACAGGGCAACGCTAACTCAACTGCAGCGGCTTTGCCAGGTACTCCAGGTCGTGCCGCTGCGAGCCGGCCGGGCCGGCCCGCAAGCGGCAGAGCGTAAGCATGAACCCCTCCGGGCAAGCGGCCTCAGGCGGCAGCGTTCTCGGCAATCTTCCAGCCGAACGGGATGGCCGTGCCGGCTGCCCCCTTCGCGTCCTGGGGCGTGTAGTCGACGTTAACCACCGCGAAGTTGAGGCTG
>Ga0213876_10001949_pt1 | contig 12358 bp, 13 predicted proteins | sample BarmaccomBMRX_R9_FD_160113 | JGI IMG/M metagenome (GOLD analysis project Ga0213876, IMG submission 160113) | Root-associated microbial communities from Barbacenia macrantha in rupestrian grasslands, the National Park of Serra do Cipo, Brazil - RX_R9 | ecosystem: Host-associated > Plants > Roots...
GATGGGCTTCGGCCACCGCGTGTACAAGAACTACGACCCGCGGGCGAAGATCATCAAGAAGGCGGTCGACGAGACGTTCGAGGTCACCGGCACCAACCCGCTGCTCGACATCGCGCTCGAGCTCGAACGGATCGCCCTCGAAGACGATTACTTCGTCGAGCGCAAGCTGTACCCGAACGTCGACTTCTACTCGGGTTTGATCTACGAAGCGCTCGGGATGCCGATGGAGATGTTCCCCGTGCTGTTCGCGATCGGGCGCACGAGCGGGTGGATCGCCCAGTGGCTCGAGATGATCGACGACAAGGATCAGAAGATTGCCCGTCCCCGGCAGATCTATACCGGCGAGCGCGGGCTCGAGTACGTTCCGATGTCGCAGCGCAGCGGGTAGTCGTCGGCGCGCCCACAGGGGCGCCGCCGTGCCCTCCGGCGCGCCTACGCGGGCCCGACGTGCCCCGTTGGTAAGCAACGACTGTGACTGGCGGCACAGTGGCTCGCGCTTACTCAACGTAAGCTCGAGTGTATGGAGATTGTCGAATTACGCAGCGGGAGGATGGTGCACATCCGTCCGATCAGGGCGGACGACGGCGCGCGGCTGAACGAGGCCTACGAGCGGCTCTCGCCTGAGTCGAAGTACCGCCGCTTCCTCGGCGTCAAGCCGCGGCTGACGAGCTCGGACACGCGCTACCTGGTTCAGGTCGACGGACGCGACCACGTGGCCCTGGTCGCCACGCCGCTCGACGATCCCGAGTCGATCATCGCCGTGGCTCGCTTCATCCGCTCAGAGCAAGACAGCCGAGCGGCCGAGTGGGCGATCGTCGTCGGTGATCCCTATCAGCAGGAGGGGCTCGCCACGGCGTTGCTCGAGCGGCTGGCGCGAGCTGCCGCCGAGCGGGGGATCACCCGCTTCAAGGCGACCATGTTGGCCGACAACGGGCCGGCACACCGGCTCGTGCGGAGCCTGGCCCCGGGAGCGACGCGAGAGCGTCACCTCGGCACGGTCGATGAGATCGAGGTCGAACTCGCCTCCTGATCGCACGCGGTCGCTGCGGGGGCCTCGCCTCCTGATCGCACGCGGTCGCAGCGGGGGCTGCGATCATCGCCCTGAGTGCCGTGGAAGCTGGTTGTAAGAGCGGGGTCGCGCGTCGAGCGCTCGCGCTTCGATCAGCTCGACGACGCTCTGGCGGCGGCCGAGGCTCGGGCGCGAGAGCTGGCCGGAAGCGCACCCCGCGGCGGCGCCGTCGATGTCAAGGTGCGGCGCTTCGAGCCGGTACAGCAGGTGGTGGCGCGAATCGAGCTCGCCGGGCCGGAGCGCTGGCTTCCGAGCTCGCGCGCCGGCGTCGACGTCCGCGGAGACGGCTCGACGGAGGCGTACGTGGGCCGGGTACGACGTGAGGTGATCAAGCAGCGCCAGGGCGAGACGCCCTACCGGGCACTGAGACGGGCGCTGGGCGCCGGACGCGCCTGACGCTTAGCTGAGGACGAGCGCGCCTGGGGTTATCGACCCAGCAGCTGCCCGAGCCGGAACAGAACCACCGCCGGCTCGTCGCGCAGTTGGCGCCAGGTGAAGCGGATGACGGTGTATCCGGCGGCCTGAAGCCTGGCGTTGCGCTCGCGGTCGCGCTCGAACTTCCGGCGGCTGCGGTGATACCTGTAGCCGTCGATCTCGATGATCAGCCGCCGGTCGAGCCAGACGAAGTCGACGTTGTAGCCGAGGATCCTCACCTTGCCGCGCGGCTGCGTCGCGCGAGCTTTGGCTACGAGGTCGCGGAACTCCCGCTCGGCCTCGGACTCGCTGAGCGGCGCCTCCTCGGCGATGATCGCCCTGAGTCGCGCCGCGCCGCGGGAGTGCGGGTAGCGGGCCAGCACCGCCTCGAGCGCCGGCTGATCGGTGAGCGCGAGCTCGAGCAGCGCGCGCGCCGGCGCGGTGAGGGGGAGGTTGTGCCGCCGGCGCACGTCGTCGGGGTGCAGCAGTTGGTCATGTCCACGCGGATGCCGGGCTGCGAGCGAATCTGCCGTCCCGGGATCGTCACGTGCACATCGCCGCGCCATGGCGCCAGAAAGCCCCAGATCGCCCCGGCTGAAGCGTGGCTGACGACAGAATCCTCGCCGCAGGCAAGAAACGCGGCAAACTCACGCGCCAGCGGCGCTGGCGCGGTGTGGCCCACAGCGTAGACGCCCTGATAGGGGAAGTACAAACGTCCCTGGCGCACGCGGTGAGCAATCGCACCGCGGCCGATCCCGCACGCGAGGAGCTGGCGGGCGGCGACGTTGTCCGCCTGACCGCTCGCCAGCGCCGCGATCACCTCGTCCGGGAGCTCAAAAACGTCGTACTCGTTCTCTTCTGGCCGCCCAGCATGACGTTTTCGCTGGCCTGGATCAAAACCGTCGTAATCGCCGTCCCGATCGGCACGAGAACGACTTTTTTGACTCTGATCGACGCCCGCCACGCCGCCAAGTGTCACCCCGAAGCGCCGGCGCGATCACAAACGGCACCGTTCTGTTGCAGAGCAGACCTAGCTAACTCACAGCACCAGCGTCTGGCCGTGGCGGCGCAGCCAGCGCTCGTGCTCGCGATACTCCGGCCAGCGCTTGGCCAGCAGCGCCCAGAACCGGGGCGAGTGGTCCATCACCTCCAGGTGGCAGACCTCGTGCCAGACGACGCAATCGAGCACCGGCTCGGGCGCCAGGAGCAGGCGCCAGTTGAAGCTCATCGCCCCGTCGCGTGAACAGCTCGCCCAGCGCGTGCGCTGCCCCCGGATCGTCAGCTTGGAGTAGGAGTTCCCGGTCAGCGCGCAGGCACGGTCGAGCCGCGGCGCAATCTCGCTGCGGGCGGTGCGCCGGTACCAGCGCTCGAGCGCCGGCTCGCGCTCGGCGCCGTCCGGGACCAGCAGCACCTCGTCGCGCCGGTGGGCGCGAGTGCGCCCGGCCTCGGGCACGGTACGCAGCAGCTGGCCGAGGTACGGAACGTGCTCACCTCGTGCCGCCACCGCATCCCGGGCGCGCGCGGCCTCGCGCATGCGGCGCTCGATCCAGGGTCGTAGCTCGGCGATCGCCGCCGCCGCCTCGCGCTGCGGCGCGCGCCGCGGCAGCACGACCTCGACTCCGCGCGTCGCGTCGACGGTCACCCGCACGCGCCGGGCCCGCTCGGAGCGCCGCACCTGGTAAGAGATTCCGTTCGCCTGCACGGCGCGACAGGGTACGGTGCCGGGACGACAATGCCCGCCATTCCCGCGCCCTCTGCTCCGATCAGCGACGGTCAGGTGAGCCTTCGCTTAGGCGCCGAGCGGGACATTCCGGAGATCCTCATCGCTCACCAGGACGACCCGGATCTGGCGTTGCGGCTGGGTCTCGAGCGGCCGCCGAGTGGCGCGGAGCTGGGACGCCAGGCCGAGAACGCCGACGCGGACCGGGCTGCGGGCGCGGGGGTCGATCTGACCGTGCTCGAGGCCGGCTCGGACGTATGCCGCGGCCGGGTGACGGCGCACCACTTCGACTGGGACGACTTGCGGGCCGAGCTCGGGATCTGGCTGGCGCCGCAGGTGCGTGGCCAGGGCCTGGCTCCGCGGGCGCTGCGGCTCGCGGGCCGGTGGTTGTTCTCCGCGTGCGGGATAGCGCGCCTCGAGCTACTCACCGAGATCGACAACGCGCCGCTTCTGCACGCGGCGGATGCCGCCGGGTTCGTGCACGAGGGGGTGCTGCGCGCTTACCTGCGTGAGCGGGGCGCGCGTCTCGATGTCGCGGTTCTCTCGCTGCTTGCAACCGATCTGGAGGCCATGTCGTGACGCTGAGCCGGCAGTGGCGAGTCAGGCTCCCGCCGGGCGTCCGCTCGCCGTTCGAGGTCTACGTCAATGGGGTGCGCCAGGAGCTCGGGGCCGACTACCGGATTGCCGGCGGCGAGCTTCTGTTTGAGCGCGAGCTCGTGCAGCAGAAGCTGGGCCCCAAGGCTTGGCTGCTCGGCTTCTGGGGGATTGGAACCTACAAGCGCAACGATGAGATCGACATCCGCTACGAGGTAGGCGGAAGGCCGATGGTGGCCCACGCGCTCGAGGTCATCCCGCCATCGTCCTAGGCCCGGCAGTAACGCCGCCGGCGAGCTAGGTCCGAACCACCTCGCGGCGAACCCAGGGTTGCAGGAGGCGCAGGGCCGAGAGGATCGCGCGCGTGGCCGGCGAGCGGTTGAGCGTGTAGAAGTGGATCCCCGGCGCACCCCGGGCGAGCAGCTCGGCGCACTGCAGAGTCGCGTAGGCGACGCCGAGCTGGAGCGCCGCCTCGCGGTCGCCTGCCCGCCACTCGAGCGCCTGCAGCAGCCGCTCGGGGATCGTGGCGCCGCACATGCCGGTGATCGTCTTGATCTGCCCCACGTCGGTGATCGGCATGATCCCGGCCAGGATCGGGACCTCGATCCCGACCGCGCGCGCCTCCTCGACGAAGCGGAAATACAGCTCGTTGTCGAAGAACAGCTGGGTGATCAGAAACGACGCACCCGCCTCGACCTTCTGTCGGAGGAACTGCAGATCGGACGCCATGTCCGGCGCCTCCGGATGCACTTCGGGAAAGCAGGCTGCGCCGACGCTGAACGGGTAGCTGGCGCTGATCATCGCCGCCAGCTGCGTCGAGTAATGCAGGCCGCCTGGATGCGCTCGCCACTCAGTCTGGCCTCGAGGCGGATCGCCGCGCAGCGCGAGGACGTTCTCGATCCCCTCGCGCCTCATGCCGTCGAGAATCTCGCCGAGCTCCTCGCGCGTGCTCCCGACACAGGTCAAGTGGGCCATCGCTTCGATCCCGAGATCCTGCTTGATCCAGTGGGTCAGCTCGACCGTGCGGTTGCGCGTCGACCCGCCGGCGCCGTAGGTGACCGAGACGAAGTCGGGGTCGAACGCGCGCAGATCCTCGAGCGTCGCGCGCAGGTTGCGCTCGCCCTCATCGCTCTTGGGGGGAAAGAACTCGAACGAGAAGACAGGCGTCTCGCTCAAGGCGATGATCTCGTCGATCCGCAAGTTGCGCGCACTCTACCAGACCTTGACACGAGCGTGTCAAGGTTAATGCGCGAGGTGCCAGCGCTCGACGCCCTGGTCGCTTTCGGCCGCCACCCGCCCTTGCTCCTCGAGATGGCGCAGAAAGCACAGCGTCTCGGCCAGCAGCCAGTTCGCGTTGTACTCGGTCAGTGGCTCGCCGTACACCTCCGGCGTGATCTCGGCCGCGGTCTTCGGCCCGCTGGCGAGCCCGCTCAGCAGCGCGTCGAGTCGCTCGCGCACGAGCCGCCGGTTCCCCTCGATGTGACCGCGCACATCTACGAACGGCCGGCCGTGGCCGGACAGGCCGAGACGTGCATCGAGCTCATCGACCGCGCCGAGCGAGGTCAGAAACTCGCCTACGGGATCCGGAGTCCAGCCGTAGTCGAAGTACAACGAGATCCGCCCGAGAACGTGGTCGCCGGAGATCAGCACCCGCCGCTGGGCCTGAAACAGGCATACGTGCGACGGTGCGTGACCCGGCGTCTCGTGAACGCTCCACGGTCCGAGGTCGGTCTCGACCACCGTGCCCGGCCCAAGCGCGCGGTCAGGTTCGATCACCTCGGCGACGCCCGACGGGAGCTGACGAACGCGGTCGGCGTAGCGCTCGAGCGCCGCAGCGGACACGCCACTCTGACGCCCGACCTCGAGGCGACGCGCCAGCGCCGCGCCGGGATCCTCGGCCGCGAGCATTGCGTGCTGATGGTTCGGGTGCAGCCACAGCTCGCAGCCGGCGCGGGCGCGGATAGGTGCCGCCTGGCCCCAGTGGTCGGAGTGCGCGTGCGTGCAGACGAGCAGGCGCACGTGCTCGAGGCGGAGGTTAACCTGTTCGAGCGCGCGCTCGAGCTGCGCCAGCGAGCCGGGCTGATGCATGCCCGTGTCGATCAGCACGATCCCCGAGCCCGCGGCGATCGCCCAGGCGTTGCAGTGCGGCACGCCCGGCCAGGGCAGCGGCAGGCGGAGCCGCCACAACCCGGGGAGCACGCGTTCGCCGCGACCCAGTTCGCGTTGTCGGGCCATCCCTGCGCACGATATTCCCGGGCGCGTAGACTGCGCCGACTCGATGGCCCCCTCCGATATCGCCCGGCGGTATTTCGACGCTCTGAGCGCGCGAGACGTCGACGCGGCAGTGGCGTGCTGGGCAACCGGCGCGGTTGACCGGATGGTCGGCCAGCAGGACCTCGTCGCTCCCGAGGGCGTGCGACAGTACCTCGCGGAACTGTTCGGCGCCTTTCCCGACGGCCACTTCGAGGTGCTGGACCTGATCGCCGCGGGCAAGCGCGTCGCTGTGCGCTGGCGCGCCCGGGGCACATTTGCCGGTCCCGGACGCTTCCAGGGCTTCGAGCCCAACCACGCCACGCTCGACATCGAGGGCTGCGACGTCTTCACCATCGCCGGCGACTCGATTCAGGGCAACGATGCGTACTTCGACAGCGCCAGCATCGCCCGCCAGCTGGGGATGCTGCCGCCTGTGGGCTCGCGGGCGGAAGCACGCCTGACCCGGCTCGCGAACGCGCGCACCCGTGCGCGCGGCTGGATTCACGGCGTCGAGCTCGAGCGGATCGCCGAAGGCGTGTGGATCGTGCGCGGCGGATTCCCGCTCAAGACGATGAACGTCTATCTGCTCGAGGACGACGGCGGGGTGACCGTGTTCGACGCCGGGATCTCGGACATGACCGCAGCGCTCAGGGCAACATGCGTGCGCCTGGGCGGCATCAAGCGCGTCGTCCTCGGTCACGCCGACTGCGACCACCGGGGCGCCGCTCCGCGACTCGAGGCGCCCGTGCTCTGCCATCCCGCCGAGGAGCAAGCGGCCGAGTCGGCGCATGCATTCCGCCCCTACTGGGACTTCTCGCAGCTTTCCGCCTACGCGCGCCCGATCTACCCGAGGCTGCTGCTGGCTTGGGACGGTGGCGCGGTCAAGCTCACCGGCACGGTGCAGGAGGGCGATGAGATCGCCGGCTTCCGAGTCGTTCACCTGCCCGGGCACGCGCCCGGGCTGATCGGCTTGTTCCGTGAGCCGGATCGCCTGGCGCTGGTTTCTGATTGCTTCTACACAGTCGATCCGCAGACCGGGCGCAAGAACGCCGCGCACGTCCCGCACCCGGCGTTCAACTTCGACACCGACCAGGCCCGGGCATCGATTCGCAAGCTCGCTCAGCTTGCGCCCTCGGCGGCGTGGCCGGGGCACGCGGATCCGGTGACCGGCGACGTGCTCGCTCAGCTCGAGCGGGCCGCCTCGGCGCCCGCCTAGATCCGCGCGCCGGATGGGCCGCCGACACCGTCAGCGCGAGAAGCTGAGCGCGCCGGCGAGCGAGTACCGCGACCGCGACGGCAACGTGCTCGCGCTGCGAGGATCGCTGCCGCCGGCGGCGCGCCGGGAGTACGCGGACGTGCTGGCGGGGGGACGCGAGCGCGAGGATGCCTGGCAGCGGGCGACAGAGCTCCTGTTCGAGCGTCTCGCGGTGTCTTGGACGATCGCCGGCCTGGAGATCACCCGCCAGAAGGAGCTCGTCGGCCGTTACCGGATGGCTTCGGCCGATGAGCGCCGGTTCGTACGCGAGGCCCTGCGCGAGCACGCGCGGGAGAACTTCCCGGAGCTCGAGGCGCCGTGATCGAGGAGCCGGGGCCTGACCCGCACGCGTTCGCCCGGCTGTTGTGCGATTGGTGCCTGGAGGCCAGGGCGGGGCAGCAGGTGCTCGTGGTGATGGCGCCGCCGGCCCTGCCGCTGGCGAAAGCCCTGAACGTGGCGCTGCTCGAGCGCGGAGCCTGGCCGCTGATGCGGCCTGCGCCCGAGACCTTCGCCGAGGACTTCTACCGCCACGCCAGGCCCGAGCAGCTCGATGACTTCCCGCCGCTCGAGCTGGCTGAGGCGCAGGGCGCCGATGCTCTGATCCGGATAGACGCGCCGATCAACACCCGCGGGTTGGCAGGCGTCGATCCTGCGCTGCTCGCGCGCGCCGCCCGGGCGCGCCAGCCGGTCCAGGAGGCGCGGCTCGACCTGCGGTGGTGCGGGACGCTCTGGCCGACGCCTGCGCTGGCGCAGCAGGCTGGCATGAGTGAGCGGGACTACGCCGCGCTCGTACGCCGGGCGCTGTTTCTCGAGCGCCCCGATGCGATTGCCGCCTGGCGTGAGCTGAGCGCGCGACAGCGGGAGCTGGTCTCGCTCCTGGCGCAGGGACGCGAGATCAGGATCGAGGCTGACGGAACGGATCTGCGCCTGCGTGTCGACGGGCGGCGGTGGATCAACTCCGACGGCAAGCGGAACATGCCGAGCGGCGAGGTGTTCACCGGTCCACACGAGGACTCCGCGCAAGGGACGATCCGCTTCGGTGTGCCGTCGAGCCCGCGCGGCGTGGAAGTGAATGACGTCGAGCTCCGGTTCGAGCGCGGTCAGGTCGTCTCGGCTCGCGCGGGACGCGGACAGGCCTATCTCGAGGCGGCGCTCGCGACAGACAACGGCGCCCGCTTCCTCGGTGAGCTGGGGATCGGGACGAACGCCGGGATCGATCGCGCCACGGGGTCGATCCTGCTCGACGAGAAGATCGCCGGTACCGTGCACCTGGCGCTGGGGCGCTCGTATCCGGAGACCGGGGGCGAGAACGTCTCGGCGCTTCACTGGGACCTGATCTGCGACCTCCGGACGGGGGGCCGGTTGTCGGTAGATGGCCAAACGCTTAACGAGAACGGCCACTTCGTTCAGTAGCGTGGACCGCCGATGCGCCGCACCAAGATCGTCGCCACGGTCGGGCCGGCCTCGCGCGATTCCGACACGCTCGGAAGCATGGTCGCGGCCGGCGTCGACGTCTTCCGCCTGAACTTCTCCCACGGCACCCGCGAGCTGCACGCCGAGAACGCGCAGCGCATCCGGGCCGCGGCCGAGTCGATCGGTCGTCAGGTGGCGATTCTCCAGGACCTACCCGGGCCGAAGATCCGGATCGGCGCGCTGCGGGACGGGATCGCTGAGCTCAAGCCAGGCGAGAAGCTAGTCCTGACCGGCGGCAGCGACAATCCGGGCGACGGTCAGCGGATGACGGTCAGCTGGCCAGGGCTCGCCGACGCTGTGGAGCCCGAAGACGTGATCTATCTGGCTGATGGAGCCATTCGCCTGCGCGTGCGCCAGGTGCGTGCGGGCGACGGCGAGATCGAGACCGGCGTCGAGATCGGCGGCACCGTGGCCTCGCGCCAAGGGCTGAACATCCCCGGTTCGACGCGTGGGCTGCCGGCGGTACCTGAGCAGGACCTCGACATGCTGCGCTTCGGCGAATCGATCGGCGTCGACCTCGTGGCCCTTTCGTTCGTACGCACGGCCGAGGACGTCACCGCCGTGCGCAAGCACACGCGGCTTCCGTTGATCGCGAAGATCGAGAAGCCGCAGGCCGTGGACGCGGCGGACGAGATCATTCGCTCGGCGGACTGCGTGATGGTGGCGCGCGGCGATCTGGGTATCGAGCTGCCGATCGAAGACGTACCGCTGGTGCAGAAGCAGCTTCTGCGCGTAGCCGGCCGGCTGGCGCGTCCCTCGATCACCGCGACGCAGATGCTCGACTCAATGGTCGTCTCACCGCGCCCGACTCGAGCCGAGGTGGCCGACGTGGCGAATGCAATCCTCGACGGCACGGACGCCGTGATGCTCTCGCAGGAGACGGCGGTTGGGTCTTATCCCGTCGAGGCGGTCAAGATGATGGCGTCGATCGCCGAGCGCACCGAGCACGCGCTCCCATACCGGGGCTGGAACGAGGACCGGGTGCGGCGCGATGCCCGCGACCCGGCCTACACGGTCGCCTACAGCGCCTGCGCGGCCGCGCGCGAGCTCCACCTCGGGGCCCTCGTGGTGCCGACGCTGTCCGGTCGCTCGGCGCGGCTGCTCTCGGCGCACCGGCCCCAGGTTCCGATCCTGGCGCTGTCGCCCGGGCGTGAGACGGTCCGCCGCTGCAGCCTCATGTGGGGCGTGCAGGCGGCGGCGATGCGCCGGCACGAGATCACCGAAGCGCTGATCGCAGATGCCGCGCGACGGGTGGTGGAGCTCGGCTGGGTCAAGCCGGGAACGCGAGTGGGCATCACGGCCGGGCTCCCGAGCGGCCGCCCAGGCACCACCAGCCTGGTGCAGATTCAGCGCGTGTAGTATTTTCTGCACCGACCCGCGGGGCCGAGGGTTGCGGACACAGCGCAGGGGAGCTGCGCGCGCGGTCTGAGGGGCACCGCGCGCGGGCAGCTCGCTCTGGCGGCTTAGCGTTGATCTCTGGCCCGCCGCCGCTACGCGGCCGCGCGCGTCCAGAAGTCCGCTTCCAGCTCGCCCAGCTCGGTGGCCGGCGGGTCGCGGTAGAACCACTCGCGGGCGACGCGATGGAAGTTGCCGCGCGCATGCAGCTGCGCGAGCACGGCCAGAGTCAGCACCTCCATGCGGCGGCCGAAGATGTGATCCGGCGGCGCGGATTCGTGGCGGAGGTAGCCGAAGTACTCCGAGCGCGGATCGCTCATGTCGAAGAGGACCTGGGTCGCGTACTCCGGCGTCAGCTCCACGTATTGGTCGAACGTGTACCAAGACGTGGCAGCGCGGAAATGCTCGAGTACGCGCTCCGGACGGAACTTGTCCGGCTCGGGGAAGAAGCCGACCTCGGTGCCGAGGCGCATGATCGTTTCCGCGTCGCCTTCGATCACCGCCCGGGCCACCTGGATCTCGAGGTCCACGGAGCCGGGTGGCATGCGCTTGAACAGGCCGAAGTCGACGAATGCGACGCGGCCATCTTCGAGGCGCAGCGAATTGCCGGGGTGCGGATCGCCGGAGAACTGGTGCAGGCGATACAGGCAGCCGAAGTAGAAGCGAAACAGGATCTCCGCGTAGCGGTCGCGCTCGTCCTGTGGGAACCCCTTCAACTCCTCGAACTTCGTCCCCTCGACGTACTCGCTGACCATCACGCGCTCGCGGGACAATGAGCTCACGACCGCCGGCACGACGATGAACGGGTGGTTGCGGAAGATCCGCGCCAGCGTGCGCTGGTTCTGGGCCTCGAGCTCGTAGTCGAGCTCCTCGTGGATGCGTTCGCGGATCTCGGCTCCGACCGCTTTGGGGTCAAGCCCGGGGGCGATCCGCTTGGCGAGGCGAAGGATCAGGCCCAGGTTCTGCATGTCGGCCCGCACGGCCTCGGCTACGCCCGGGTACTGGACCTTGACCGCGACCCGGCGGCCGTCGGGCAGCGTCGCGCGGTACACCTGGCCGATCGACGCGGCGGCGATCGGCTCCTCGTCGAAGTCATCGAACAAGTTCTGCAAGCGATCGTCCAGCTCTGACTCGATCACTTTGCGCATGTCCTTGAAGGTGACCGTGGGCGCGGCGTCGCGTAGGGCTGCGAGCTTGTGCTGGAACTCGTCGCGGTACTCGCGGGGGACCAGGCCGACGTCGAGGAACGACATCACCTGCCCGACCTTCATCGCCGCGCCCTTCATCGTTCCGAGCGCGGCCACGATCTGCTCGGCGGCCTCAACCTGACGACGCTCTAACGCGGCCGAGCGCTGGTCACCGGTGCGGGCGACATTGGCCGCGTGGGTGCCCGCCTGGCGGATCGCTTGCCCTGCTGCCAGACCCCCGATCCTCGCGGTACGCCCCACGCGAGAGGTGGGGATCTTGTCTTTCGCCACTGAAATCGATTCTACGCGGCGGCTCGCTGAACCTGAGAACCCGGCACGATGTCGTCCGAGCCGTCCTGCCAGCGCACCCACGCCTTATGTCCGCCGTCGTAGTCGGCGCCGAGCAGGATCAACGTCGCCGGCTGGCCGAGAGCCGTGCACGGCTCGCTGCCCTCGGGCTCGACACCGCGCCAGATGCGCACGAACCGGTTGCGCTCGAGCTCGTCCGCGACCGTGGTTGGATCGGTGTGGCCGGGATGAATCCGCGTGGCCGGCGGGAGCTTCAGCAGCTTGTCCATGATCGACGTCTTCAGATCGGCATAGGTCGTGTGCCCCGGTGCGCGTACCCCGCCAACCGACCCTTTGAACAGAGTGTCCCCGGTGAACACGTCAGTGCCGTTCACGAGCAGCGACAGCATGCCCGCCGTGTGCCCGGGCGTGTGAAGCGGCTCGATCTCGAGTGCACCCGAGTGAATCTTGGTCTCAGGCTCGAGGGTGCCGGTGGCGCCGGGAACGTCCTCGCGTTCCGCCGGGTGGATCAGCACAGGCGCATCCGGATGTCGCTCGCGCACTCGCTCGAGCTGGGCCACATGGTCGTGGTGATGGTGGGTCAGCAGAACGTGGGTCAACTCGAAGCGCATGCGCTCGAGCACCTCGAGCAGCGGATCGACCGGGCCGCCGGCGTCGATCATGACCGCGTGCGCGCCGAGCTCATCGGC
>Ga0213876_10001950_pt1 | contig 12357 bp, 5 predicted proteins | sample BarmaccomBMRX_R9_FD_160113 | JGI IMG/M metagenome (GOLD analysis project Ga0213876, IMG submission 160113) | Root-associated microbial communities from Barbacenia macrantha in rupestrian grasslands, the National Park of Serra do Cipo, Brazil - RX_R9 | ecosystem: Host-associated > Plants > Roots...
GAGAATGTCGTAGACGAGCCCGAATTCCGCTAACGCGTCGATGCCGCGATTGAAATCAGCGCGCAGCATATAGCGGTCGTCCGGTTCTCCCTGCAAGACGTGACGAACCGCCTTGAGACGCCGCTGCTCCGCCAAGGGTGCGAGGATGTCCGGCAGGTCATCAGCAATAAGAGGAACCCAACCCACGACGCCGGCGATGAAGTCGTGCGCGGAAGCCAAGTCGAGCAGCCAGCGAGTCTCCTCGAGCGTTTGACGGGCCTGCACCGATACGACGCGTTGGATGCCGCAGCTATGAATCTCCGGCTCCAGGTGCTCGGGAAGGAAATCCCGGCGGATGATGCGCATCTTGTCGTCTATCCAGCCGTATTCTTCCGGCGTGTAGCGCCAGAAGTGCTGATGAGAATCGATCCTTATGCTGCCGCTGTTCAAGTCATTCACCATCGCAGCGCATCGACCGGTTTATTGGAACTGGACGGTCAGCTCTTTCCCGGTATAACGCACCTGTTTCGGGGCCTGGGCGTTCGTTCCACCCACGAGTACCACGCGGAACTCCTGTTCGCGCGGCATGCCTGCGTATTCGCCCTGGCGGGTGCCGATGGTGAAGGTCGACGATTTGTCATCCCAGCGCAGAGGGACAACAGCGTGGGCGCCCTTTTCATACGCGTAGGTGTCGCCCTGATCATCATAAAGAGCGAAGCTTCCGTCGCTGCCGCGGTAGACGCGTAACTCGATCGGCTCGGCCGTGCGCTGCTCCGCATACTCGACCTCAGGCCCAAGGGGCAGGATGGAACCGGCGCGGACGTATAGCGGAATGCGGTCGAGCGGGGCATCGGCCGTGATGCGGCGCGCGCCATCGAGCTTCTCGCCCGACCAGAAATCGTACCAAGCTGTGGCGGGCGGCAGGTAAAGCGAGCGGGTGGTCGCGCCTTCTTCGGTGACCGGGCTTACCAGAATGGAAGGACCGAACATGAACTGGTCGCCGATGGCCGCGACGCGCGGATCGCTGCGCCAGTCCATGATGAGCGGGCGTTGAATCGTGTAGTCCTCGTTGGTGACGCGCCAGGCGAGTGAGTAGATATAGGGCAGCAAACGATATCGCAGTTTGTCGTAGCGAATCAGAATCGGCGTGACAAGCCCGTAGGAAAACAATTCGTTGGTGTTGTTCGAGCGATGGCCGTGGGTACGGAAGATGGGACAGAAAACGCCGTACTCGTACCAGCGCGCGAACAGCTCCTGATAGGTAGGGTCGCGCGTATCGCGGAAGGACGGCCAGCCGTAGCCGCCGATGTCGGTTGTCCAATAGGGCATGCCAGACAAGGCGAAATTGAGGCCGGCAGGGATTTGCCGCGCCAGCACTGCGAAGGTGCTGAAGATATCTCCAGACCAGACGGTGGTGGCGTTTCGCTGCTGACCGAGAAATGCCGAGCGCGTCAGAATGAAGACGCGTTTCTGATTGCCACTCGCGCGCCAGTGCTCATACAAACCGCCGCTGTGCAGCAGTGGAAATAAATTCGTGTAGCGCGCGCCGTTGCCCAACGAGAGCTTCTTGTCGAATAGAACTGCGTCGCTTCGGCCATTGAGAATCTCCGGTTCGGAGCTGTCGAGCCAGAAGCCGTCCCAACCCTGATCGAGAATCGGCGATACGAGCATTTTCCAGTAGGCGTCACGCGCGGCGGGGTTGGTGGCATCATACACCTGCGTGCCGGGGATCAAAAGTCCGCTGCGCTCGAACTCCTGAAAATTCGCCGATTTGGGATCCATCGCGGGCCACACCGAAATGATGGCGTGCACGTTCTCCTGGTGCAGATCGCGAAGCGCCCCGGGAACGTCAGGGTGCGGCTTCAAGTAGGCATCGGTGTATTCCGGATCGCCCTGACGCTTCCACCAAAACCAATCCTGGACGACGGTGTCGAGCGGCACGTGCTCAGCGCGATATTTGGAGGCGACATTCAGCAGGTCTTGCGCCGAGGTGTAGCGGTCCTTGGATTGAAAAAACCCGTAGGCCCACTTGCCGAAGAGGGGCGCATGCCCGGTGAGATCGCGATATTGATGAATGATGGAATCTATTTCGGGACCGTAAAGGAAGTAATAGTCAATCGCATCCGCCGCATCGGCGCTGAGCTTCAACTCCGGCGGGAAGCGATCATCAAACCAGGAACGCGAGGCGGTGTTCCAGAGGATAGCGGATCCGTTCGAAGAAATGAGAAACGGCAGCGCAATATTAGTGTTGGCTTGCCCGAGTTCGACAACCGTTCCGCGGTAGTTGAAGACGCCGTTCTGGTACTGGCCCAGGCCGTACAGGCCCTGATCGGCGCCCAGAAAGAATCTCTCGGTCACGCGGTATAAATTTTCACCGTTTAACTCCACTTTGTCGTATCGGCGCGGCTCACGATCGGATTCGTTTTGGAGCCTTTTGCCGGCTGAATCCTGAAAGGCGAGCAATCCCTCGTTGAGATTGAATACGACTCGCAGCGTGGGAGTGGAGAGAGTGGCGTTCTTGCCGTCGTTCGAGAATTCGAATGGGCCGAGATTGCAGCGCTCGACGAGCCATGGTTCCTGGGGTGAGCCAGCGTGAGCGTTTCCAGGCGCAGCCACTACGTGAAGCAGCGATGGCCCGCAGACGGATATATGAACAGTGTCTTCAGCGCCGCGCATGGTAACGCCGGTCGAGTCGTGTTCGATAGTCACGGCAGCCAGGCTCAGCAAGGGCGCTGAGAGGAATGAGAAGAGCAGCAGCAGATGTTTCATTTTTGTTCGAGGTTCTCCTGAGCGAGGGCGGTACGCCTGGCGCGGATTTGATCCGATTTTTGGAATGCCGCAGCAGCAGCCTTCCTGTCGCCCGAAGTTTGATAGCAGCGGGCGAGCTGATAGTACACGGAGCCATCGTCGTCGCTCGAGAGGCCTTGGGTGAGTTCGGCGATGGCCTGCTTTGAGCGGCCGGTCCTGGCATAGACGCGCCCGAGTAGAGCGTGAGCGCGGGGCAGAAGACCAGGACGCGCGTGCAGGCTTTTATCGAGATACTGCTCTGCGCCTGCGTAGTCGTGTTGCGCCACAAGAACCTCGCCCATGAGGAGATTGAAGTCGTTATCCTGCGGATCTTGGGCGAGCGCCTGCTCGGCAGTGGCGCGAGCTTGCTCCAAATGTCTGTCATGCAGGTAGGCGGTTGTCAATCCAGCTAGACCCGCGACATTGCCGGGCTCGAGCGTGAGCATTTTGGAGTACTCTTCTTCGGCTTCGCGGAACAGGTCGGCGTGCTGGAACACATCTCCGAGCAGGGCGTGCATTCGTAGCGAATCGCTTTCCAATTCTCCGGCGCGCTGCAATGCGTCGACACCGAGCCTTTGGTAGGCTCGTACGTTTTTCGCCAAAGCGTCGGCGTCCTGATCGGGCGGCGTGGCAGCGTGCGGGAGGCTCTGCCTGGAGACCTCGGCTTTTAGCTCGGTTATGCGCGGCGATTGGGGAAACTGAGCGATGAGTTTCGCGGCTGCCGATTCCGCTAACTCGAGATACGCTACGCCCAGGCCGTACCACGCCTGGCCGTTGCGTGGTGCAACATCGGTTGCTCTTTGATACGACTCGCGCGACTGAGCCGGATCGAAGAGCATATGATAGGCCCGCCCCAGCGCGAGCCAAAGCTGCGGGTCCCGGGGATTCTGCGTCTTTGCGGCGACGAGATATCCAACTGCGTCGCGCGGGCGCTTCAACTCGATCAGATCGAGGCCGAGAAACAGATTGGGAACGAACAACGACTTGTCGATCGAGAGTGCCTTTCGGAACGTCGCCTCCGCTTGCACGTATTGGTGAGATGCGTACTGAGCGAGTCCGAGATTGCTCAGCCGCTTGGCCTGATCCTGATCGATTTGCGCAAAAGCGGGCGGACAGAGTGCGAGGACAATGCCCGTTACCAGCCAAGAGTCAAGACGCGTCCGAAGGCGGCCGACTAAACTGCGCGCCACCTTACCAATACAATTTCAACCCAAACTGAACATCGCGCGGCGGCAGCGTCGCCGAGATTCGACCGAATGAGGAATCGTTGAAATTCGAATCCGGTGCATAGAAGTTGGCGCGGTTGAATGCGTTGAACATTTCGCCGCGGAACTGTAACTTGAGGATTTCGCGCCAGTAGAACCACTTCTGAATGCCGATATCGAATTGCTGCAATCCGGGGGAGCGAATGGTTGACATGTAGCGCGGCACATCTCCGAAGGTGAAGGGCGCCGGTTGCGCAAACGCCGCAGTGTTAAACCATTCCTGCAGGCTCCGATTGCTGAGGCCGGGGTCACCCACTACGTTCGGCCTTTGATTGCCTCCGAAGGAACTGGTGTTATTCACACCGCCGACTACACCGATTGGAAAGCCGGTCTTGAACGTTGACACCCCGGTAACCTGCCACCCACCAAGCACGGCATTGGTGAAGGCGTTGAAATTGTTTCCCACCTTCTTGCCCTTGCCTACGGGCAGTTCGTAAACGTAACTGATGACGACGCTGTGCGTAATGTCGTCGGCGTCGACGGATTTCTCCTCCGCCAGATTGTAGTAGTTGCGGATGGGAACTGAGTTGGTTTGCGCCCAGCCATTGGTTCCGCTGGTGTCATCCAGAAACTTCGAATATGTGTAAGAGGCAAGCATCTGGAAACCGGAGCTCCAGCGGTGGGTGTAGTTAACCTGAAGTGCGTTGTAGAACGACCAGCTGTCATTCACCTGGCCGATGTTGACGTCGCAGAATTCCGGATAGGGCCGCAGTAATTGGCCGTAGGCGATGGTGGGGCTCGACAGGCCGCAACCGCTGCTTGCGATTTTTCCGTAGAACGGATTGGGGACCTGCTGCAGTAACTGGTTTCCGAGTGCAAGATCGGCGGTGGGCAACTGGTTGAAGTTGATGTTTCCTTGTTCTATGTGAACGCCGCGGGTCGCGACGTAGCTTAGATCGAACATGTCGTTGCCGGTTATGGCGTATTGCACGCCGCCCATCCACTGAATCATGTAGGGGTCAGGCCGGTGGCTCTCCGTACCGCCGGTGGACTGTCCGACGTTCGTCAGAGCTCCCAAACTGCTGCCGGTTTGCGGAAGCGGCCCGCTGGGAAAGGGGTTGTCGAGCGTGTCTTGCGGTGTGAAGCCGTTCGATTCAACAGCGACAAATGGAGTTCCTTGCCCGTAACCCTGTGTGGAGCCGCCGCCCAGATAGGACGGAACATAATATGTGCCGAAGCCACCTCGGACGACCAGTTTGTTTGTGGCCTGATAGGCGACGCCAATCCGGGGAGAGAAGTCTGTACCGGGCGGGTTATACAAGCCGCGACGAACGCCGTTGACGCCGTTGAACACGACTGCTCCCTTGACGGTAGAACCCAGCGCCATGCTGATGGGGTTCACGGCATTGAAGTCAAAGAAAGACTGCTGATTGAAGCGCTCAACCGGGGCGGTCTGGTACTCCCAGCGAAGACCCAGGTTCAATGTGAGCTTCTTCGTTACTTTCCAGTCATCCTCCACAAAGAGACCGTAATAATGTTTCGAATTGTACGGGAATACCGAGACGCCAGTTGAACCTCCCGACGCACCAACTCCCAGCAGCAAAGACGCAAATGCATTGCCGCTGGTACTCGGCGAAGCTGTTTCGGGATCGGGACCAGCAGTTGCGGTTTGGGTGAAGTCGAATGTGGTGGGGTAGATGCGGCCGCCGCCCGTTTGAGAGGTGATGTCCACGGCGCCGGCCGAAAGGGAATGCGCGCCGATGGTTTTACTCACACTGCCGGACCAAGTCCAGGTGTTGCGGGGGAATCCACCCTCGCCCGATCCGTTTTGCGGGCCCAAGGGGGCATAGCCAGTGACGTTGACAACCGGGAACTGGTTGGAAGTTGCATTGATAAAAGCGGGGAGACCGAGCGAGGTCATGTCGAAGGGATAGCCTTGCACCACATTGCCTTCGATCCAATGGTTCATACCGAAATTGAAGCTCAGAACCGTGGTTGGATTGAGCACCCAGGTTAAACCGGTGGCGCCGTCCTCGCGATTATTCGGCTGACGCAGGTAGGGGCCGCCTGGATCGTTTGCACCGTAGAACGCGGGGTTGCCGACCTTGAATTCGTTTTTGTTTGACCAGCGCGCGAACAACTGGACGTTATCAGTGAAGTTATGATCGATGCGCAGGCTCCATTCGTTCGATTGCGTAGGCGCGGGCGCAAAGGAGACAAAGTTGTTGACCAGGCCGCCATTGGTGGGCTGCGGATAGAAACTGAGCAGATTTTTGCCCACCGTGCTCATCAACTGCGCCGGAATTTGATTGCCAGCAAAGACTGTTCGCGTGAACCCGGTGGCGGTTTGCATGGTTGAAAAGGGATTGTAAAGAGCCTGCGGGATAGCTGAAAAATTGCCGCTTCTTTCGGCGACGGTCGGCACCGTCGCTGTATAGGCTACGGGTGACGACTGTCTCAAGCCTTCATAAGCTAAGAAGAAGAAAGTCTTGTTTCGCTGTTGATATAGCTTCGGGATCCACACCGGTCCGCCGCCAACGATTCCGAACTGGTTGCGGTGAAAGGGCGTCTTCGGAATACCGTTGGCGTTACTGAAGAAGAAGTTTGCGTCGAGCTTGTCGTTGCGAAGGAATTCGTAAGCGTCGCCGTGAAAGCTCCGGCTGCCGGACCTGGTTACGACGTTATAGACATTGCCCGTACTCCAGCCGTACTGTGCCGTGAATCCATTGGTCTGGATCTTGGCCTCCTGAACGTCGTCGATGGAGGGCACGTAAATCACTCCGCCCCAATCCGCGGCGGTGTCCCAGTGGCCGTCCAGTAGGTAAGCCGTGGTTCCGAAATAGCCGCCGCCAAAGTTCAAGAAGGAGATGTCCTGATCGGCTGTGCCCGACTGGCCGCCGCCGTTCAGCAATTGGAGCTGAGTCGAGTTATTTACCGAGGAATTCAGTAGAACGAGACCGAACACGTTGCGAAGGTTGACGGGCAACTGCTGCAGTTGTTGCTCGTTCAGGTCGGAGGAGACATTGGCGTTTTCGGTTGCGAGTAACGGCGCCTCGCTTTCCGAGACGTTGACTTGCGATTGCACTTGGCCCACCTGCAGCGTGATGGATTCGCTGGCGGACTGTCCGGCGGCGAGTTGAATAGCTTGCTCCTTATACGGCCCGAAGCCCGTCGCTTCAATGAGAAGCGAATAGGTTCCGGGTGGCAGCACGGCGAACGAGTAGCGCCCTTCCGAGTCGCTTGTGAAAGTTCGGGTAATGCCCTTGTCAGGATTCGTGAGCGTCACTTTGGCGCCGGCGACTGCCGCTTCGGAAGCGTCGTGGACCACGCCCGTCAGGGAAGCGCTGAAAGCCTCCGTCTGAGCGCGGGCGGGCGCGGGAAGGAATGCAAGAGCAAATGCCATCACAAGAGTTAAGCCCAAGGCTCCCCTCGTGCAGTGCTTCCTGAAGATGAAACCCGTTTTTCGGGCGAAGAATTGTGAGAGCGTACGAGCGCGCTTCATGGGCGTTCACCATTTCCGCCGCAACTATAGCGTGGCGTGCTGACGTGACGGGCTACAGTTTCGGCTAACCTCTTAAGTAATCGTTACAGTTATGGGTAACGTATCATAGGCTGCTGCGGGGTTGCAACAAGAAAACGACACCAGAACGGCGCCTACAGTACGGTAGCGGGAAGAAGTCTTAAAAGCCCGCTAGGCTCAGCTGACTTTCCAATAGACGGAGTACGGCTGAGCCGCGCCGATGGTGTTGAAGGGAACGAGGGTAAGAGAACCGGCGACATCAAACGTCAGCGAGTCTGGCCTCTTTTTTATCCATTCATTCGGATCGGGCTTAGCACCGTGCAACTCGGGCACGGGCGGGGGAGCATGTTTTTCAAATTCGGGTCCCATAGGTCCGACCGCCAGACTCTGCGGGACTGTACCATCACCTACCACGCCCGCAAGGAGAAGCGGTCCATAAAGAAAAGCTTGTTGGGTGGGCTCATCGGGCATGGGCTGGGCGTACACAGACATGGGGAAGGTCACCTCTACGTGGTCGCCGCTGTGCCACGAACGAGCGATCACCAGATAGCTGCCGGGCGCCGCGGACGACTCAATCGGCTTACCGTTGAGAGAAACCGCCGGAAAACCAGTTACCCAGGAGGGAACGCGAATGTTGAGGGGGAAGTGCTGGGGTGACTCGACCAGCACTTCCAGACGCGTGCGAGGCTCCTGTGGGAAGTGATTCGTCTGCCGCAGGCGAATACGCCGCTCCTTCCAATCCAAATCGGATGGAATGGAGAGATTCACAAACACTGCGTCACTGCTGTGAAAGTAGATACTGTCGGCGAGCTTGGAGTACTCTTCGGTTCCAGTGCCGGTGCAGCACCAGAAAGTGTCGTCTTCCGTCCCGAAACTTCGCCAGGACCCAGGGACGACGCCAAGGTAATATTGCGTGTGTCCATTATCGGTCTCGATGGTGCCGAGCCGGTGATTGTAGAGCACCTGCTCGTAGTAATCGAAGTAGCGTGGATCGGCTGACCACGCATACAGGCGCCGTGTCAACTTCATCATGTTGTAGGCACAGCAGCATTCGTTCGTCTTGCTTCCCTGCTTTAACTCCTGGGCCAGGTGATTCGGCTCAGTCAACCAACCTTCGTTGTTGCTGGTGCCGCCGGTGGCATACGTGCGTGTCTCAACCACTTCGGTCCAGAAGGCATCGGCCACATCGTGAAAGCGATAATCGCTGCTGAGTTCATATCGGCGCGCCGCTCCAATCACCTGCGGGATGTGCGTGTTGGTATGGAGGCCTCGCAACTGGTCGCGATGGAGGGCCAAGGGATTAAAGAAGCGCCGCTTGGTGAAGCGGTCGGCAACGGTCGCATAACGGTCCGAATCCGCGAGTACTGCGAGATTGTAGAGCGCTTCACTCATGCCCCCGTACTCTTCGTCGAGCACCAACTGCATCTGCTTTTCGGATAGTTGCGCGGTCCAGTTGTCCGCCCAATCGCCCATACCTTTTGCAACGTCGAGTGCCTGGGCGTTAGCGCAAAGCTGGTTCATGTCGATCATGCCGGCCAAGATCTTGTGATAGGTGTAGAAGGGCGCCCACACCCGCTCGCGGCGCTTCAGGCGATCAAACAATTCGGTCGGGAAGGCGCTCAGGTATCGGCCGCCAAGCTTTTGCTGGCATTTTGCGAGCTCGGCAACCATATAGTTCCCTTTGTCTCGAATCTCCGTGTCGCCGGTTGAGGAAAACGTGAGTGCGCAGGCCGAAAGGTAGTGCCCGACGAAGTGCCCGCGCAATTCACAATCCGGCCGCTCCCAACCGCCGAGGGGCTGCGCACTGGATGGCAGGCCGGCATTCAGGCGAAAGGTGTGCAACAAGCGGTCTGCCGACCAGCGATGCAGTAGCTTGCGGTTAGCCTCCTGGGCGTCGTAAAACGCACTGGGCTTGAGGCGCACTTGCGTCAAGGAAAACGGCTCCACTTTGGCGCGCAGGTCGTGCCGAGTGAAGGCGAGAGGTTGGTCGAAGGGTTGCGCGGGCGGCACAGTGCCTTCCTGCTCCTTCGGGGCGGCGGGATCTCCTGGAACGGAGGCCTGCGTGATGGGGCGCACGTCGTCGGCGTGCGCGACCGCTGCCGCGAGCGAGCCCGAGACACTCAATTCCATAAACAATCTGCGACTGAATGGGTTCTTCATAGATGACAAGTGATGATGCAGCAACTGTGAGATCGATTGTTTAACTGCGGATTGATGAGATCCAAATAGTTAACGATAACGCGATAATATCGCAGGGTCTGTGAGGGCGCGGGCACGTTTGCTTCCCGCAACTAGGATGGCGTGCGCGAAAACTTGTGACGTTCGACGATGCCCTTGCCTTCGCGAATGACGATCCACTGGTTGGCATCAACGGCGGGTAGCGATTCCAGCTTGCCTTCGGGCCATCGTACGGTGACAGCGGCCTTGGTATCGTGCGCCAGTCCAAAGTGAACGCGGAAATCACCCTGAGAAATTTGAAAGCCGCCGCTGCGTACTTCATCAATCTGAGTGCCGAGCGCCGATTTGACGGTAATGCGCGCTCCGACGGCGTCACGTCCGGTGGCAGTAACAGCGCGAATCAGCAGTGAATTGCCCTCATCGCCAAAATTTTTAAGAATGGACGGCGGCTCGAACAGATTGACTACGACGATCTCCAGGGAACCGTCGTTGTCCAAGTCGCCTACAGCAATGCCTCGCGAGGAGTGCTTTGCCGTCATGCCGCTACCAGCACTGCGTGACATGTCGAAGAACTGACCGTCGCGGCGATTCCAAAAAAACTGGCGCGGCTGCTTGAAAAATTCGCCGATTCCGTATTTCTCCACAAATGGATAGACATGGCCGGAGGCGATGAACAGGTCGGGCCAACCGTCGTTATCGGCGTCGAGGAAGGCCGTTCCCCATTTCACATCCTGCGTATGCGTCGCAAGGCCGGCTCTGCTTGTGACATCGGTGAATGAGTTATTGCCTTCGTTGTGATAGAGCGTGTTGGTATCACTCGAGAAGTTTGTTTTGAAAATATCGAGACGGCCGTCGTGGTCGTAGTCTGCGGCAGCAGCGCCCATGCCCGCCTGCTCGCGGCCATCTTCGTTATAAGCGACGCCGCTTGCTACCCCAATCTCTTCGAAAGTGCCGTTCCGTTTATTGTGGAACATCAGACTGGCGGTGGAATCGCAGGTTATGTAGAGATCAGGCCAGCCATCGTTGTCGAAGTCACCGGTCAGGACAGTGAAGCCATAGTATTCGGGCGCGGTTTCTATGCCCGCTTGTTTACTAACATCGACGAAATGACCGTGCCCGTCGTTGTGGTAGAGAGTCATCGACTCACCTTTGAGCCCGCGAGGGCCGCATGGAACGGGAATGCCCTTCCAGTTACAGCCGCTGGTTTCACGCGGCCGAGGCGTTTCCTGGGCGTTGAAATCGATGTAGTTCGCAACGGCTAAATCGAGGTAGCCGTCGCGGTCATAATCGAGAAACGCACAGCCGGTACTCCAGCGCGCACCCGAGTGGTCAAGCCCTCGTTCGCGGGTCTCGTCACGGAACGTGCCCTTGCCCATATTGTGGAGCAGGACGTTGTGGCCCCACTGGCCAACGAACAGGTCGACATAGCCGTCGTTGTCAATATCGCCTGCGCAAACGCCCTGTCCCCAGCCGGTATGGCCGATTCCGGCTTTCTCCGTGACGTCCTCAAAATGAAGGCCGCCTAAGTTGTGATAGAGGTGAGGCGTGAGTGGAGGGTTGGTGGGTTGGAGCCGGTCGCCCTGCACCAGGAAGATATCGGGAAGCCCGTCGTTATCGTAGTCGAAGATAGCAACGCCCGGGCCTGTGTTCTCGACGACGTATGTCTGATCGAGATCACCGGATATGGTGGTGGCAGTGAGCCCGGCTTGTTGCGCGACATCGCGGAAATCGAGCACGGGTGCTTTCATGCCCGGCGGAAGCGGGCGTACGGGCTGGTCTACTGCACCGGTCGACACAGCTTGAGGAAGCGCGTTGGTCTTTACCAGCGCGGCGAATACCAGCGCAATCGCAACGATTGATATTGCAGATTGGAGGGCAGTCCGACCCACTAACGGACCTGCTGCAGCGATTGCGCTTGCTTTGAGCGAACCTGTGCGATGAGTGTCAGCGCTCTTTGCACATCCGGATCGCCTGGCTTGGTAGCGGCAGCGAGCCGCAGTTCCTTCTCACCGTTGTCGATATCACCGGCGTGGCAATAGATGAGACCGAGGTTCTTATGGATATCCTGACTAACTGCGCAATTGTTACAGATCTGGAGCGCCTCTTTCAATTTCGCAGCCGCGGCGTCCCACTCGCCCTGCTGCATGAGTGCGGCCGCGTCATTGTTCAAGGTGCCGGCGCGATCGAGGATCTTGTTCCTGCGCTGCACTTCATCGAACTTGTGAAGCAGTTTCGCACTCTCAGCAGGATCACTCTGCTTCAGAGCGCGACCTAGATTCCAAAGCGTCTGACCGTATTCCGGGTCAATGGCCAGGGCGTGCTTCCATGCAGCGATGGCGTCGGCGAGCTTCGATTCCGACTGGAGGCACTGGCCAAGCAAATGCCAGGCGATCAGGTTTTGAGGCTGGAGTTTTACGACACTCTGGAGATTGTTGATGGCGGTATCGTAATCTCCGGCCTGCTTCGCAATCACCGCAAGGTAATAATGCGGCTGCGGCATTTGCCGCGAGAGGCGAATGGCGGTCTCAAACTCAGGCCGAGCCTCAGCCGGCCGTCCGAGATCGAAAAGCATGGCGCCCTTGTTGAAATGTGTCGCCGCGGCATTGGGGGCCAAGCGGACGGATGTGTCGGCTTCGGTAAGAGCGTCGGTAAGGTCATAGCTGTCGGCTTCGGCAATAGCCAGGTCAA
>Ga0213876_10001951_pt1 | contig 12352 bp, 7 predicted proteins | sample BarmaccomBMRX_R9_FD_160113 | JGI IMG/M metagenome (GOLD analysis project Ga0213876, IMG submission 160113) | Root-associated microbial communities from Barbacenia macrantha in rupestrian grasslands, the National Park of Serra do Cipo, Brazil - RX_R9 | ecosystem: Host-associated > Plants > Roots...
AAAACGAGAGCGACATCGCTAACAAAACCACGCGAATCGCCGTGCGCGCCGACCTCGAAGTCTACCTGCGCTACCAGACCACCAGCGACCGTGCCTTCGCTCGCGCCGCAGCCGACCTCGCAAAACGCAAAAAACAAAGACAGTTAGCAGCCGTTGGCTTTGAACGGCAAAAACGCGCCGAGGCCGAAGAAATCCGCCGCGCGGAACGCCAGCTACAGCGCACCGAACGCCACGCCATCGACATGAGCATCAAAAAAGAGCGCCTGAAATGCGCCGAAGCCGACTCCGTGACCCGATCTTTACATGCTGCCGACATCCTCCAGCGTCATATGGCAGCTTAGAGCCTTTAAAAATCGGCGTTCATCGGCGTTCATCGGCGGCCCTTGTCAGCCGCTGATGGATCTCGCGCTCTGTTTTCGCCCGCTCCGGTTCTCCGAGGCGGTCGTACACACGCGCAAGATGGTAGTGCGGCATCGGCTGTTTGGGCTCGAGTTGGGCGCTCGCAGCTAGCTCGATTGCCGCATCGGCATAATCGTGTTTGCTTTCGAGCAGCACGCCCAATTGGAAGTGTGCCTCCCAGTTGTTTCCATCGAGCGACACGGATTTGCGAATCAGGTCGAGAGCGCGATCGCTGTGCGGGTCTGCAGCGAGTAGCGCCTTTGCCAGCAGCAACTGCGCCTCCGCGCTGGCGGGATTCGCGCCTGCATAGCTTTCGAAATCGGCTGCGATTTCGGCTAGGTGGGGCCCGGCCTGCTCGAGCATTTTGCCTAAGAAAACGTAGGGCTGTTCCGCCTCGGGCGCGAGTTTGACGGTCTTGAGAAATAGCGCAATGGCGTCGTCGAAGCGCCGCTGGCCATAGCGCGCGACGCCTAGGGCGAGGGTGAGTTGGGGTTCATCGGGATGCCGGGCGAGAGCCGTTGTGAGTACATCGGCGGCCTGGGTGAAATTTTCCTGACGCAGTAGGCTGTCGGCGTATTGAAAATAGAAAATGGCGAGAGCGTGCGCGACGACTTTATTGCCGGCGCCGAGTTTTTCTGCACGAGCGGCGGCGGACATGGCGTTGTCGCCATTGTGCAGGCGCGCATACGTCTCGGCTAGGGAACTCCAGACGTAGGCGTTGGCGGGATCGGCTCTGGAGGCGTGTTCGAGATCGGCGCGAGCTTCGACGAGATCGCCGCGTTGCAATGCCAGTAGACCTTGCTTCAGGAGGCTGTTTGCCTGCGCGGGATCAGACGCGAGCAGTAGCAGGCAGGCGCAGACGAGCAATTACTAAAGTACAAAAGGAACGGGCCGCGATGCTTGTGCATGGCGGCCCGCAGGTTCGAACGTGAGGAATTACGCTAACTAGAACATCAGTCGCAACTGGAAGTCGATGTGACGCTCGCTTCCAGCGTTGGTGCAGGTGATATGGCCGAAGTTGCCGTTGTTCTGGTTGTTGGATATACAACCAACGCTGTACTGGGGCGTGTTGGCTACGTTCGTTCCCTCCGCGCGGAATTCAAGCCTATATTTCTCCGTGAAAGCGAAGTCCTTGAAGACGGAGAAATCTAGGGTGCGTTGGGCCGGTCCGACATTGCTGTTGAGGCCGGTATTGCCCTGTGTCTCCAGTTGGCCTAGAGAGAGCTGGGAGATCGGCACAAAATTGGCCGTGTTAAACCACTGATTTGGAGAACGGCCTCCGGGGGGAGCCTGATTCGGATTGGTCTGGCCGGGGACCATGGTCGGCATACAGCCTCCACTTTCGCTGATCACATCCGCGCACGCGCCGCCACCGGAATTCAAGGTGAACGGCTGTCCGGTGCGCAGAGTCAGGATTCCGTTCAGCTGCCAGTTTCCGGCCACAGTTTGAACCACTTTGTTTAGATTTGCGCCATACTGCTTTCCGCGCCCGAAAGGAACCTCATAGTTGAAAGATCCCACAACCGCGTGACGAATATCCCAGGGCGCGCTGGCGTAGGAGGTGCCAATCTTCGTTCCATCCAGCTCAAAGAAACCGGGCGATCCGGAGAGCGTTGTCCCGGTGTCCGACAGAGCATGGCCGTAGGTATACGACACCTGGCCCTGCAATCCACTGGAGAGCCGCTTCGTCAGCGATGCTGTCATGGCCTCATAATTGCCGATGCCAAAAGTTGCGGTTCCCTGTATTCCTCCGATATCGGGACGGGGCCGCAATGCGGTACAGTTCAACGAACCGGTGTTCACCACGGTCGGGCAGGCATTAGGATCAGGCTGGTACAACTGCCGCGCCTGATGATTGCCTTCGTAGCCGACCTCCAGGGCCATCTGGCCCGGAAGTTCGTGCTGAACCGCCAGGTTCCACTCCTGGACTAACGGATTTCGGAAGTCCGGGTAGACTTCGCGGAACTGAAGTGAGGTAACCGGGTAGCCGCTGAACACGTTCACCGGGAAACCGACCGTCAGCGCCTGGGTGTATCCGCCGTTGGCCATCAGGGGATCTGGCTGGAAGATGCTTACAGTCCCTGGACGAGCCAACGACGGCGACTCGTTGAAGGGCGCCGATTCGCCGCGATTCGGGTTACCGCCCTGGTTCTCTTCACCGCCGTAGAACATACCGAAGAAGCCACGAATAACCGTTTTCGGCTCGATGTTATAAGCGAACCCGAGCCGCGGCCCGATATCGGTCTTGTCCCAGGGGATGAGGTATTTGCTGACCTGCCCGCGGCTGATGGTAATGGGTGTGGTGAAGAGAGGCCCGAAGGTTACACCGTTGATCGTCGCTGGTGAATTGAAGTTCGGAGGCAGCGGAGCGTCCTGATTGTTGCCTTTCGGGATATAGAGGGTCAGATTGGCGAAATCGAAGTTCGATTGCCGCCCGAACTGTTCTCCGATCGGGGAGAACAATTCGTAGCGGGCGCCGAGGTTCAAAGTTAACTTTGGCGTCACCTTCCAGTTGTCCATGAAATACACCGCATATGCCTGCTTGGTAGAGGAGATGAAGTTCGTCGTGGAAATCTGGGCCGTGGTATCGACGGATCCCAACAGGAAGGATGCGAATTCGTCTCCCGTGTTCGGCGCCAATGCGTTCACGTTGCCGGTGGCGGCTTGCGTCCCGGTCTCAGCCTGTCCGAAGCTCATTTCTCCATGGGGGAAGGGTACTTGGAAGAACGGGAAGTGCAGTTCACGGAATTCACCGCCCATTTTGAACTGGTGGTTCCCATGCACGATCGAGAGGTTCTCAATCATGTCCCATTCGTTGTTGTATTCCTTGGTCGGCAGCCAGTTGTTGGCGCCAACCTGGCTGTAGCGGTTGAGATCGATCTGCGGCGCGCCACCATTGAGCGTGGTGGTCGGGTCGTAGCCGCCAATCCCCAGTGCCTTGTATACGTCGGTGTTGGCGTTCGCTTGTGTGCGTGCCGTAACCAGACGGCTGAATCCGACACGCGCCTCGTTCACCATCGTCGGCGAGAAGGTATGGGTCCAGCTCAACATCGCATTGCGGCCGAGATCCTGCTCGCTCGAGCCCTGGAAATTGCCGCCGTCGAGCGGGCCTGGAAAGGGCGGAACACTGGTTTTCGCCGTATTTGCCCAGCTGATGGTGCCGAAGATGCTGTTCGCGTCGTTGTAATGCCAATCGACTCGGCCGTCACCCTGATCGGTGTTCAATGCTCCCGGAGTGGCGACGGCGTAACAGCCTGCACCCGGAGGCGCCCCGCCGCAGTTGGCTGTGGCCGTGTTGGGATTGGGGTAGAGCGCGGCGAGCTTCATCGCGACCGGATCCATCTCGGTTGCGGGAATCATATTATTCAGGTACGGCGTGCGCGAATAGGTGGCTCTTTGCCCCGGGGCCGCATTCAACGTGCCGGCAACACAGCCGCTGACGCACATGGTCGTCGTCGGATCGTAAAGGGTGTTGGCGATACCCGAGAAATCGCCTCTTCTCTCGGCGGGGGTCGGGATGGTGAAGGTGGGGCCGAACCCGAGGTTCTGAACCGAACCGCCCGCGGTCCGGATGCGCGTGCCTTGGTAGTCGCCGAAAATGAACAGCTTGTTTTTGATGATCGGGGCGCCCGCCGCGGCGCCGAACTGATTCTGGTTGAACTTATTGCGCGGCAGACCGGCTTTATTGTTCTCCCACTTGTTGGCGTCAAAATCGGTGTTCGACAAAATTTCCCAGAGGGCGCCATGTAGTTGGTTCGTGCCGCTCTTCAGGCTGATCTCCAAGATGCCGCCCGCCGCGCGGCCATACTGTGCGTCGGCGCCGTTGCTGATGATCTGCATATCGCCAATCGCCTCCGGCGCGGGCCCGATGATAAACGCGGTCTGGTTGATGAAGTCGATGACGTTGACGTTGTTGTCAACACCGTTCAGAAGAAAGTTGTTCTCTCCGGTGGAACGGACCCCGTTGGCAGAGAAACCGCCGCCGAGTGAGTCGCGAGCGCCGGGTTCAGCAGGCTGCACGCCCGGCGTCAAGCGAGCCAGGAAGGTAAACGTGCGTTGGCCGCCGAGCGGAAGGTCGGTCACCTGTTCAGTATTCAGGTTTTCGCCGATAACCGGCGATTCCGTCTGCAGCAGAGGAGCCGATGCAGTGACTTCAATGACTTGGGTGCTGTTGCCAACCTGAAGCGTCACGTTGACCGCAACAGGTTCGTTGGGAGTAACGATGATGTTTTTTTGCTCCGATTTTTGAAACCCTGCCGCGACCACGCCGACGGTGTAGGTGCCGGGCGGCAGCGCTGGGCGTGTGAACGAACCCGTCTCTGTGCTGACGGTATCGGAGGTCACTCCAGTAGCGTCATTCGTGATTGTAATTTTCGCATTTGCAACCGCCGCGCCTTGCAAATCGACTATGGTTCCCGTGATGGTTCCCAAATCGCGCTGTGCGAAAGCGATGATGCTGCAGGCGAAGGCAATGACTAGTAGACGAAGCGAACGTGGCATAAAAAGACTCCAGACCGCAAAGCTGTTGCGGGACAGACCACTGACTACGTGGAAAATATCAAAAGTTAACGATTCCGTCAAGATTAACCCACAGATTTTAATCCATCGGTTCAATAAGTTGAATGTTGAGCTCGACGCATCGGGCAGGCGTGGCGAGTAAGCTATCATGGTCCATTCATGAAGCGAGGCGCTGCCTGGAGTTTGGCGGCAGTCTCTACCTTGGTGGGTCTTGCCGGGGCTTATACATTTGTTTTTCGCGCCGACTACGCGGATGTGGCGCCGTCGAGCGGCTTGACCGCGAAAAATTCTTACGGCGGGACGAACCGCAAAGATTACATCCTCGAAACGACCGGTAATGGCGCTGCCATTTTCGACTACGACGGAGATGGCCGGAACGACGTTTTTGTGGCGAACGGCACGCGCCTGCACGATCCGGAGTCAGGTGGCGAACAATCGCCGCAGTTGTATCACAACGACGGCGGCGGACACTTCACAAACGTAGCGGCGAAGGCCGGCTTTACGCACACGGGGTGGGCACAAGGCGTCTGCGTGAGCGACTTCGACAACGATGGCTGGCCTGACTTGCTGGTCACGTACTACGGCCACAACGTTCTTTACCGGAACAAAGGGAACGGGACGTTTGAGGACGTGACCGAGAAAGCGCACTTGCCTGTGACTGGCACGCGCTACGGCTCGGGATGCTCGTTTGTGGATTACGATCGCGACGGCTACCTCGATCTATTTATTGCGAATTACGTCGACCTCGATTTAAAGAGCACGCCAACGCCCGGCAGCGGCGAATACTGCGTTTGGAAGAGCATTCCGGTAATGTGTGGGCCGCGGGGTTGCCGCTCGCGCACAACGTTCTCTATCGAAACAATGGGAACGGAACGTTTACTGATGTGTCGGAGGCGGCGGGGATTCTGAAGCCGGGCGGACGTTACGGATTGGGGGTGGCGGCGGCTGATTTTGACAACGATGGCTGGCCCGATATCTACGTCGCCTGCGACATGACGCCTAGTCTGCTGTTCCACAATCTGCACAACGGCACGTTTGAGGAGCGCGGCGTGGAGGCCGGTGTTGCTTATAACTTCGACGGCAATTTACAAGCCGGCATGGGAATCGCGGTGGGCGATTACGACGGCGATGGATTGTTGGACATTGCGAAGACGAATTTTTCGGGCGATCTGACGTCGCTGTATCACAACGACGGCGGCAAGTTTTTTACCGATGTGTCGCGGGAAGCGGGATTGAGCGCGCGTCAACTGCTCGGTTGGGGCGTGGCGTTTCTGGATGCGAATGATGATGGCTGGCCGGACCTTGTGATTGCCAATGGGCACGTGTATCCGGAGGTGGAAGGCAAGCAACTGGGCGACCGGTATCTACAGCCAACCGTTCTGTTTCAGAATCTGGGGAACGGAAGATTCAAAGACGTGACATCCGAAGCGGGCCCCGCATTTCAGACCCCGCGGCCCGCGCGCGGGTTGGCGGTTGGCGACCTGGATGGCGGAGGGCGCCAGGAGATCTTCATTGTGAACATGAACGCAGCGCCGAGTTTGTTGAAGAATCGTGCGCCGCAGGGACACTACCTGAATGTTGCGTTGACGGGAACGCGATCGAACCGCAGTGCCATCGGGGCGAGGGTGACGGTGACGGCGGGCGGGCGCAAGCGAATTGATGAGGTGATGAGCGGGGGCAGTTTTTACTCGCAGAATTCGATGACGCTGCACTTTGGGCTGGGCGAATGTACTCAAGTGGACAACGTGGAGATTCGCTGGCCGAGTGGGACGGTGCAGGAGATCGGAAAGACCGCTGTCGACCAGACGCTGCGGGTGACCGAGCAGTCGAAGTGATCACGCGAAGGGAGCTGCTCAAAAGTTCGGCGGCGATGCCGACTGCGGCCGTTCTGCGCTGTCCGCCGGCATTCGCCGAAGAAGTAATCGCGCATAAGGCGCCGTATCTGGCGCTCGAGAAATACATTCTGCCTGGGAACGATGAATTTCCGGAAGAGAAGACTGCATTCGAGATCGAGCGGGCGCTTCAGGAGGCGCTTCGCACCGGCAACCTGCCGGTAGCTGCGGATGTGAAGGGCGTTTCGCCTGAGGCGGCGAGTTTTACTTCAATCGCGCCGGACGTTGAATCTGCGGTTTGCAATTCGGGCAACCACGATGTCGTAGGTGGATGGCAGCGTTGGGTGCGTTCGCTCGGGACGCTGAGACGAGCGGAGTTTTACAGCTTGCCGGGCGGAGTGATTCGGTATGCGGTGGCCAGCCAGCGCGATGGGAAGTTGCTTTATCGCACGGGCTTTTGGACGCAGAAGTGGCGGAACGGAAAGATTGTCGAATTTGTTCCGAAGGAGGAATACATTGCGAGCGCGACGGCTCCGCTGTTTCGTGATGTGACGGCGGCGGCGTTTGAGCATGTGCCCGCGTTTCGGAAGCAGTTGGCGAAAGGGGTGCCGTACTGGAGGTCCAGACTGGATCCGGCGAGCGGAATCGACGTTTATGGCAGCAATGGGATAGCAGTTGGAGATGTCGACGGCGATGGAGAAGACGAGATTTATGTTTGCCAGCCGGGCGGGTTGCCGAATCGACTGTTCAAGTTCGCTGATGATGGGACTCTGCGTGACGTCACGGAGCAGTGGAATGTGGCGCTGCTGGATGATACTTCGTCCGCGCTCTTTATCGATGCGCGGAACAGCGGCCGCCAGGATTTGATTGTGTTGCGGAGTTCGGGGCCGCTGCTTTTCGTGAATGAAGGCAGCACGTTCCGGTTGCGCACGGATGCGTTCGAGTTTTCGAGCGCGCCCGCGGGCGGATTTACCGGAATGGCGGCGGCCGATTTCGATCGCGACGGCAAGTTGGATCTGTATCTCTGCTGCTACGTTTACTTCCTGAGCGAAGCACAGTACACGTACGCGGTGCCGTATCAGGATGCGCGCAACGGGCCACCGAATTTCCTGTTTCGCAATCGGCTGAACCAAGATGGAAGCGGCGCGTTTGTCGATTGCACGGCTGAAACGGGAATGAACGAAAATAACGATCGGTTCAGCTTCGCGCCTGCCTGGTGCGACTTCAATGGCGATGGCTGGCCGGATCTTTTCGTCGCGAATGATTTCGGACGCAAGAACCTGTATGTGAATCACCAGGGACGTTTTAGCGACTCGGCCGAAAGTGCTGGTGTGGTGGACATCGGTCCGGGCATGAGCGCGTCGTGGTTCGATTACGACGGCGATGGCAAGCCGGACCTATACGTCGCAAACATGTGGACGGCGGCAGGGCAGCGTGTGATCGCGAGCGACAAATTCGAGCCGGCCAAAGAAGCGGATGCGGGGTCTGCCTATCGAGCGCACACGATGGGCAACTCGCTGTATCGGAACAGAGGCGACGGCACGTTTGAGAACACAAGCCGGGAACAGAATGTGCAGTTCGGACGTTGGGCGTGGGCCTCGGGAGGCCACGACTTCGACAACGACGGCGTTCCGGAGATCTTCGTCACTTGCGGCATGTTGACGAATGAATCGGATACGGACCTGGGCAGCTTCTTCTGGCGGCAAGTGGTCGCGAAGTCGCCGGTGAAGGCGCAGCATTCTGAGGCGTATGAGAACGGGTGGAACGCCATCAATCAGTTTCTGCGCGAAGACTATAGCTGGAACGGACATGAGCCGAATGTGCTGCACGTCAAACGGGGCGATCGGTACTTTGATTTTTCTGGCGTGAGCGGGCTCGATTTCGCGGAAGATGGAAGGGCGTTCGCTGTGGTTGATTTCGATGGTGACGGACGTTCGGACATCTTGCTCAAGAGCCGGCTGGGTCCGCAGGTGCGCGTCTTTCAGAACAACTGCGCTGGGGACCGGCATTCGATCGCGTTCGAGCTGGTGGGCACGAAATCGAATCGCGATGCGATTGGCGCTCGCGTCGAGGTGGATAAGAGGACGAAGTGGCTGGACGCGGGCTCCGGATTTTTGTCGCAGCACAGCAAACGGATGTTGTTTGGATTGGGCGCGAGTGATGTCGCGAAAGTTGTTCGTGTGACGTGGCCCTCGGGAGCCACGCAGCAGTTCGAGAATCTGCGCGCCGGATTTGTTTATCGCCTCGTTGAAGGATCGAACGAGTGCAAGCCGCGGCCGTTTCGTGCGGCCCGGCGGCTGCGCTCGGTGCGGGTGGAAGCTGATAATCAGCTTCGGTTGGAAGACACCTGGTTCGAAGAGCCGATTCCGCTGCCTGAAAAGCGAAAAGGGCCGGGACTCTTTACGTTGACCGCTGCCGAACTCGCAAAAGATCCGCAGTGTCGCGAGCAGTATGAGATTTTTCGACGATACTTATTTGACTGGCGGACGGAGTTGATTCCGCCGCTCTCGCTGTTGCTGAATGGCGATGGACACGCGGTGAAGATCTACGCGAAAATTCCCGCGGCTGAGCGAGTGCAGAAAGATCTGGCAATGCTTTCAGGCGGCAAAACTTCGGCGCCAACATTTTCGGGTTTCTATGTGAATCGGCCGCACCGGGATTTTTTCAAATTCGGCGCGGCCTATCTGTGGGCGGGTTTTCCGGATCAGGCGCTGCCGTATCTGGAGCGCGTGCTCGAGCGCTCGCCGAACAATGCACGCGTGCAGACGGTGGTAGGGCAGATGTACCTGGATGACGAGCGTTTGAAAGAGGCGGAGCAGGCGTTTCGGCAGTCCCTGGCCGTGAATAAAGACAATGCCGAAGCGCTGAATGGGCTGGGGCTGACGCTCGCAAAACAGGGGCGGGCGGCGGAGGCAAAAGAGGATTTTGAACAGGCGATTGCGTTGCGGCGCGATTACTCGGAAGCGATCAACAACCTGGGAGTGCTGTATGTGAAGCACGGCAAAGTGAATGATGCCATCGCGGCTTTCACGTATGGCATCAAAGTGGCGCCGAACGAAGATATACTCTACTTGAATTTGGGACGGATGTATGCGCAGGCGGGCAATCTGGACCGGGCACGGCAGGTGATGCAGCAACTGCTCGACCGCAAGCCCGATAGCGCCACCGCGCGGCACGCATTGGCAGAGTTGAACAGTCGATAGAGAAAATGCTGAGCACGGGACTTTTATTGTTGGCTGCGTTGAACTGGCAGGCGCAGGCCATAAAGGACATCGCGGACTCGGGCCGCTGTGTCATTTTGGGGGAGTCTCCGGATGCGCGAGTCGCGCCCGCGCCGGAAGTGCCGCCCGGGCCGCCGCCGCTCCTGAGTTTCCGGTATTACGAAGGCAAAGCGCATCACCGGGTAGGGAATGCGGAATTGATGTTGGATGATGCTGGGCATTAGCATTCTGTGCGCAATCGCGCTGCTTGGTGCAGATAACTCTAGCGATGGAATTCAGGCCTTCCGCGAGGGCCGATACTCGGTTGCTCTGAAAGAGCTGAAGAACGCGGGCGATCCGACGTCGAAAGCCTTTCTCGCTCTCACGGAAGCGGCTGTCGGAGATTGCCAGACAGCTTTGCCCGGCTTGCTTTCCGTTCCGAAGAGCGACCTGCAGATATATCGGCTGGCAAGGATTGCGGCGGTGAAGTGCTCCAATGAGCCGTTCGCTCTTGTCAAAGAACTGCTGAACGAGTTTCCGAACGATGCCGACGCGCTGTATCTTTCCGCGAAGCTGCACATGAAAGCGTTCAACGATGCGACGTTTGCGATGTTTCAACGAGCCCCTTCGTCGTACCGCGTGCATGAGCTTTCAGGCGAAATTTTCGAAATAGAAAATCGGTACGGTGACGCCGCGGCGGAGTACCGCAAGGCAATCGAAGCGAACCCGAATGCCCCGGATCTGCACTTTCGCTTGGGGCGTGCGATTTTGCTGGAGAGCCACAACGAGGATGCGCTGGCGAAAGCTGCGGCTGAGTTTCAAAGTGAGTTGAAGCTGAGCCCGGAAGATGGCGCATGTCATTTTCAGTTGGGACAGATCGCGCAAGTACAAGGCAAGACGGATGAGGCGAGGCCGGAATTTGAGCGTGCGCTTCAGTTGTCGCCGAATTTTGTACAGGCGCTGATTGCGTTGGGGAAGGTGGAAACGCAAGCCCAGCACTATCCGCGGGCGATCGAATTATTGACGCGTGCCGTCGGTCTGCAGCCAACCAATGAGACCGCGCATTACGCGCTGCTGACTGCTTATCGCGACTCCGGCCAGATGGAGAAAGCGAGCGCGGAGAAGGCGACGCTCGACCGGCTGCAGAAGCCACCCGAAGGTGAATTTTCCGATTTTCTAAAGAAGCTCGGCGAGAAGCCGCCGCAGCAGTGAAGGCGCTTGTAGCTGCGCTCGCCTGCGTGCTGGTGGGCGCATCAACGCAACGCTATATCCCGTCGTTCCGCAACATTGCTGTCCAGGCGGGCCTGAGCCAAACATTCCCGAACGGCGGAACGGTTTCGAAGCAATACATCATCGAAACAACCGGCAGCGGCATTGCGTTCATCGATTACGACAATGACGGACTGCTGGATCTGTTTGTGCTCTCGGGTATGGGCGGGACAAACCGGATGTATCACAACGAGGGGCATGATCGATTTCGTGACGTAACAGACGAAGTGGGGTTGCGCTCGAACGGGTGGGCGGAGGGTGTCTGCGCGGGCGATTACGACAACGATGGCTACACCGATCTGTTCGTGACCTTCTGGGGCGGCAATCATCTTTACCGCAACGTCGGTGGTAAGCGATTTGAGGACGTCACATCGGCTGCACATCTGACGGAAGATAGAGCGCGCTACAACACGGGATGCGCTTTTGTGGATGTCGATCTGGATGGGCACTTAGATCTGTTTGTCGCGAATTATTTGAAGTTCGATCCGGCGACCGCGCCTAAGCCGGGAGCGAATCCTTACTGCTACTACCGAGGCATTGCCGTGAATTGCGGGCCGCGTGGGTTGCCGTTCGATCGAAACATTTTGTATCGCAACAACGGCAACGGAACGTTCACCGATATTTCAGAGCAGAGCGGAGTTGCTAAGCCCGTGGGGCATTACGGGCTCGGCGTGTTGACGGGCGATTTCAACGAAGATGGGTTGCCGGATATCTACGTTGCTTGCGATCAGACGGGGTCGTTGCTCTACATCAACAAAGGAAACGGGCAGTTTGAAGAAGAAGGCGTTCTGCGCGGTGTTGCCTTTGATGAGAACGGAAAAGCGATGTCGGGGATGGGTGTAACTGCAGGCGACTTCATCGGGGATGGACACGCCAGCGTGTTTCGAACAAATTTTTCGGATGAGTTCGAGACGCTTTATCGCAATCGCGGGTCGGGAATCTTTGACGACGTGACGCTGAGCGCGGGTCTGGGGAAGAACACCAGCTATGTCGGGTGGGGAACCGGGTTCTTCGATTTCAATAACGACGGCTGGAAGGACCTGCTGCTGGTAAACGGGCATGCCTTTCCGGAAGTGGAAACGCTGCACATCGACATTCATTACAAGGATCGGGCGATTCTGTATCAGAACGTTG
>Ga0213876_10001952_pt1 | contig 12349 bp, 7 predicted proteins | sample BarmaccomBMRX_R9_FD_160113 | JGI IMG/M metagenome (GOLD analysis project Ga0213876, IMG submission 160113) | Root-associated microbial communities from Barbacenia macrantha in rupestrian grasslands, the National Park of Serra do Cipo, Brazil - RX_R9 | ecosystem: Host-associated > Plants > Roots...
AGAAACGTTTCGATAATCGTCAGGGAAGGGACTGGATGTTGCGGATCGAGCCCGACAAAGGTGCTGATCGTCAATAAGGCCATCTGAATCCAAAACGTGATTGCACCGACTTTGGCCAACCAGAAGCCGAATGCGAATAGGATTGCGAACAACACCAGATTCATTACGAGGTAATTCGATAAGAATGGCGTGGTGAAGAGTAGCACAATCGCGCACCCGATTAACGCTAACGAACCTTTAAAGCCGTTTTGAAAAGCTCGAAGATCTCCAGTGCCGCCGGATCGAATATACGGCCGGCCAAACAAGGTCATTACCCAAGCCATCAAGGTTAATGCGGCTGGACCAGGCGGATTGATCCACAGCAGTAACACAACTGAAATTGTTGCAGCGAGGCTTCCTTTAATTGCGACCTTGACCCAAAACCAGTCGATCCTAGGTAAAAGATCCCATTGCGGTTTCGGTTCCGGTGGGGGTTGGCCCTTTCGCGGCAACCCCTCTAGATTGGCCCGGATATTATTGAACTCGTCGCGAAGAGACCGGAGAGCGGCAAAATGGCCAGCGAATGCCACGGTCGTCTCTAAAGGTTGCGCCCTTAGAAAACCCTCGGTACGAATCTGCAACACTTTGCGCTCGAGGTCCTCGAAGGCTTCGTTCAAAGAACTCGAGGGCAGTTTTTGACCGGGGCGAGTGAACGCCTTTAAGATCGCACCTTCTTCGGCAATCGCTGCGCCTACCTTGCCAAGCTCGTCTTGCAAGCGTTCGACAATCGGCAAGTCGACAAGACGTTTTCCAGCGAGATAAAGGGCACCGTGAAATAGGCTTATCAGCGATACCAGGAACGCATTATAGTTAGAAACCCGAGTTGAAAAAAATACGCTCTCCCGGGTACCGTTATTTAACAGATCCTTCAGAACGGCTAACCGGTGCGCGAACTCGGCTCGGATTTCTCCGATTTTCTCAGGGCCCTTTTGTCTTTCGACATAGGCTGCTGTCTCGAGCGACACAAAATCACTGATGGTTCCTAGAGCGGCACGACTCGCATCCAAAAATTCTTCCCGAGCATAGCGAGGCCAGAGGATCGTCATTACCAGGAGCGCGCACATGGCTCCCACTAAGATCTCTTCTGTGCGAGTCAGTCCGATGTACCACGCTTGATCTGGAACCGGCACCCCATTCGTAACCACTGTGAGGGTCGTCAGACCAACTAAGAAATAGGCATACGGAACCTGGCGCGCTCCGACCTGGCCAAATTTATAGCTACTAATGGCCATCACGATAAACAGAAGAGGCAAGAAGATCACGGGCGTCGACGTGTAGTCACCCACAAGCCAGACACCGATAATCGCTCCGCCAATGGTGCCAGTAATGCGCATCACCGCCTTCAACGCCATCGAGCCGACGAATTGGGAGGTGGTCATCACAAGAACGGTGAGGATGGCCCAGCTATCGTGCGGCAAACGCAAAAGTTGGGTCGCGAGCAATGCTGATAGCCCAGCCAGGCCGGTCTTTATCCCGTTCCTCACCGCGCGATCGCCAAAAAAATCCTGCAGCGGCCAATGCCATTTCCGCTCTAAAGGAATCGCAACGGACTTTGTGGACATGGGGAAAAGGAGCTAGAAGGACGGGTCAGAGGTGAAAAGTGAAAGGTCTGATATTCGTGGCTCACAAAGAACCGATTGGCTTTTTCGGGAAATAGCGAATAGCAACTGCGGATAGCAGATCTTTCAGCAGTCCTCCCCGCTAACTCCTTCCTACGGCGCCGCCTTCTCTTTCTCGCCTTCCGCCGGCACAACCTCTGGGAGCATCGCGACCGAAACGGTTTGGCCGATCCTCAAGGGAACTGGCGGTTTCCCCGTTACATGCAGCCGCACCGGGAATCGCTGCGGAAGACGAACCCAATCAATCGTCTGGCTAACCGAGGGCAAGAGGCCGGTAGAATCGCTACCCGAACCATCCTGCACATAAATCCCCCATCCGATGCTGCGAACCACGCCCTCGTACGGTTTATTCTCGTAACCGATGCTTGTGATGGTGGCTTTTTGCCCAATCTGAATGTGCGGGAGTTGAGTTTCTTTGAAGTAGGCGGCTACCCAGAAGGAATCAGTGTCGACTAGAGCTAACAATTCTTTTCCTGCCGTCACATAGGTACCGACGCTCGTGTTCCAGTTCGTGACGTACCCATCGACCGGCGCGACCACTTTGGTATAGCTCAGGTTAAGCTGGGCGAGCTCGAGATTCGCTTTGGCGGACACGACTTGGGCCTGGGCGGCGTAATAAGCATCTTGCGCATTCTGGAAGTCCTGCTGCGCCGAAACGTGCTTTTGGTAAAGGTCGGTTTGTCGTTCGAGATCTTGTTGACGCTGTTTGAAATTCGCCTCGGCATTTTGCACCTGGCCAACGGACACATCGACCTGAGCCTTGAAATCGGAAGGATCGATCTCGAACAGTGGATCACCGATTTTCACCTGTTGATTGTCGTGGACCTCGACCCGAATGATCGGCCCCGAAACCCGGGGAGCGATACCCACGACGTTCGCACGGACCTGTCCATCTCTAGTCCAAGGATTTTGTATATAGTTGGAATAGAGCGAAACGGCGGCCCAGACCGCCAACGCGATGATAACAAATGTGATGAGGTAATTAAGGAGCCTAACCTTCATGGTTGAAAGACCATTCCGATCAACGAGCTCAATAGCACGACCAGCGCGAGGAAGAAAAGAGGAAGATGCCAGACGTATCGAGACAGGCCGGTGCGCTCCATGATGGCAATAATTAGCCAGCCAGCAAGGAACCCAAGTACACCGATTACTGCTACCCATGGAATGAGCACTTCCCCTAGCCTCATTTCCGGTAGGTTTAAGTCTAGGGCGAGAAGTTCCATTGCGGTACCGCTGACCAATTGACCGACTTGTGGAGAAGATCAAGGTATTTGGCAGGGAATAGTCCGGGAGAGCAATGCCGTAACGGTGCGAAAGGAGGTGGCGAGCTACTTGGTGGGGCGAGGCTCCCGAACGTCCTTATCGTTGAAGCGGAGTGGTTGACGAGCTTGGCCAGAGGATGCTGATACACCTGAACGCGCGCCGAGCCGTGATCCAGCGCTGCACCACGGCTCGGCGCGATTTCAGGCGTATCAACACCATTCTGCAAGAAGGTGCCAAGCACTCTGCTTCAATGATAAGAACGTTCGGGAGCCTCGCCCCACCAAGGAGCTCGCCCTCGACCCGGCCGCTTGGTCAGCGGCCGGATCTGCCCAGTACCAGGTTATGCCATCCTTGCTCTATATCCGGGAAGTGATGATTCCGTCCGAATCCTTGGGAAATTCGTTTACCTGATCCAGGGTCAACCCGAAATGATCTGCCACCAGCTGTGCGGGGTTCGCGGCCAGCCACGAGGTTAACAAGATTTCCTCGTAGGTCGGCGCATTGAACAGGATCAGCAAACGTAGCGTTTCGGCACCGGTGTTTTCTACGAAATGACCGTAACCCTGTTTAACGAAAGAAATCATGCCGGGGCCGTAAGCCATCGTCTTAACCCGTCCATGCGAGCCGAAAATCGTGACTTTGCCCTCGCCGCCCATCACGAATTGCCATTCGTCTGCATTCGGATGCCAATGCATTTCTCGGAGCCCACCCGACTCGATATCCATCCGGGCTGCCGTCAACGTGCGCTGAATCGGGAACTCTTTGGACGAAACGACTTTGATAAATCCACCCGAGAATTCGTGCGTTGGCGGCATCGTTTCCATGCGGAACTTGTGGGACGATTGGCTGGGCGGTACCGCCGGATTCAAGTTGTCCGGTGCATCTTTGGGCGGTACGTGGCCGGTGCCGATGTATACTTCTTTCTTCGGGATATTCACCAACGCGGCTGCGGGTAAATTTAGCGCTCGGCTGAGGATTCCGAGATCAGTGTGTCCTAACCAGTCCGTGACGCTGAAAGTGCCAAACTCAGAGAAGTGTCCGCTATCAAAACCGAGCAAAAAATGGCAGGGCTGATTCCCGAGACATTCAAGGGCGTGGCCGTGCCCCTTTGGAAAATACCAGATATCGCCAACCTGGAAGTCATCCGTCTCAGCTTGACCATCGGGAGAAATGACGGTCGTGCGCACGTGGCCTTCCAAAACGTAGGCCCATTCGGCGGCAATGGCGTGCCAATGCAGTTCCCGAAATCCGCCTGGATTTAAGCGCATCGACACTCCGGCGATGCTTTGAGACAGTGGGAATTCAGCCACTGAAGCCTCTTTGGCGGAGCCTCCCGGCCCGGTCCAGCCCTTTCCATCTTTTTCGATATCGAACATGAAATCGTCGAGCTGTTCCTTCTTCGCTTCACTTCCCGGCGACGGGTCCGCTGCGGTCTCGACGGAATTCTTTTTCTCGGTTAATTCGGCCGCAACCGAAGAGGTTACGTTCCCCAAATTCAGGCCGCTAACCGCGACGCCGAAAGCAGCCAAAGGAGTACCTGCCAGCAACTGGCGGCGACTAAACCCACTGGGTTTGCCTTGTTGATCAGGTGCGTTGGAGCCATTTGGATCTGGGCTTTTCATAAAATCAAGTCGGGGGGATTACGCGCATCCAGGACCGGTATTTTCCTTTCAAATGAAAGGATCCGGTCGCCGTTCGGGAGACGAAACAGCGAAGTTTTTCACTTTCTCCCCGATCTTTGACACTTTCTGCAGAGAAGATGGCGGGCGACCACAGAATTAGTCCCGGAGAGATCGAATGATCGTAGCCAGGCAACTTATCGGGCAAACGGGCGACCCACTTGGTGGGGCGAGGCTCCCGAACCACCCAGGGCATGAGCGGACCCGCGATGAATTAACCGCGATTTTGCGTCGCTAGGCCGCCTGATCCGCCGAGCCGCTGGTCTCAGATCCGGTTCGTTCTAACAGGTGGTGCATCACACGTCACGGCTCGGCACGATTTCCAGCCCAACAACACCGACGATCCTAAGTTCATTTTCGCGCCCTGCTCAGTCGTCGAATCGCTCGGGAGCCTCGCCCCACCAAGTGGGTCGCCCATTCACCGACGGGTGCCAATGCACAACACTATTCTCCCTTTTTCTCGCCTAACCTTTTTCCCAAGCTTTCGAGTAAGCTGGCCGCAAAGGCCATCCCGCGACGAGAGTCCCGGCTGTTAAACTTCTGTAGAAGACGCAACATGCCGGGTGCGCTGGTTTTCTCAGAAGACACCTGCTGCAATGCTTCCGGGACGGCGCCCACCAAACTCCCCAGCACATCAGGGTCGATGTCACTCAGGACTTTGCTCAATATTAAAAGGTTGCGAATCGCGCGGATGTTTTCGGGCGTGTTCGCAGTTTCTACGACCGTATCGAGAATGAAGGTACCGGAACTTAAAACACCGTTCAACGCATCCAGAACTCCTCGATCATGTAAGCCTTGCAAAAGATCGTAGACTGCCAACAAAGCTTCCGCGTGTGTAGCCGGAGCCTGGTCGAGGCGCTCCAACAGTTCTTCGCGAGCACTTCGACGCGGCGATTCGAATTTGATAGGCACACCCATTGTTTTCTCCGCTGTTAGTGCTTTGACCCGTTCTTAGCCGTTCCACCGTTCCGAGTTCCAGGCAGTGTGTAATCCGGCCGCTTCCATTTCCGTTCCACTTCCACCCCATTCTGCGGGGTCGGATGGCCAAACCGGAAGTTGTTCCGTGGAAGTGGCGATTCATCACGCTCACCGAGAACCTGTAGCTTGACCGCCGTTTCTTTGTAAGCCGGAGTGTGAGTAACACTATCGGTCACGCTGCTAGTTAGCCGATTCACCGGATGTTCACTCGAATTCATCGGCATATACAACTCGCGTCCCTGCACTCGGTTAGTCACCAAAGCACGTATTTTTACCTGGCCACGTCGAGAGGTTAGCCTAACCCAGCTTCCGGTTTCGATCTTCCGTTCAGCCGCCAATTCCGGAGAAATTTCTATCCAGTTGTCAGGGGTCTTCTCTTTTATTCCAGTCACCCGATAGGTCATGTTCCCTTCGTGGAAATGCTCCAGCAGACGCCCATTGTTCAGATGCAGATCGTATTCCTCATCGACTTGCTCGGAAGCTTCAAGCCACTTCAACGGATAGAATCGAGCCTTACCATCGGGGAAATTGAAGCGTTCGGTATATAGCAGTGGTTCATCAGAACCGTCCGGGTGCACCGGCCATTGCAGCGATTTATATCCTTCTAGCCTTTTGTAAGTCACACCCGCGAGCAGCGGGGTCAGCGAAGCGATTTCATCCATGATTTCTGATGGATGTTGGTACTTCCAGCTCGCGCCTAAACGATTCGCTACTTCCTGTATGATTTGCCAATCCGGTTTGGTTCCGACCATAGGCTCCAACACTTGATAGAGCCGTTGAATCCGCCGCTCCGTGCTGGTAAAGGTCCCTTCCTTTTCCAGGCTCGGTGAAGCCGGCAAAACAACATCGGCAAAGCGGCAGGTATCGGTGAAGAAGATGTCCTGCATCACAAAAAACTCTAATTTCTCGAAAGCGCTGCCGACCAGATTTGAGTTGGAATCGACCAAACTCATTTCTTCGCCATATAGATACATGGCTCGAAGTTTGCCTTCGAGAATTGCGTCTACCATTTCGTGATTGTCAAAACCGCGTTCCGTTGGCAGCGGCGTACTCCAAACCTTCTCAAAACGCGCACGAATCTGCGGATCGGTAACGGCTTGGTAGCCCGGGTATCGGTCCGGCATCGCTCCCATGTCCGACGCACCCTGCACGTTGTTGTGTCCGCGTAATGGATAGGCGCCGGTGCCGGGGCGCATATAGTTTCCGGTTACCAACAGCAAATTCGAAATAGCGGTGGACGTGTCAGACCCGTTTCCGTGTTGAGTCACGCCCATGGCCCAACAAATGGCGACTCCGTCCGCAGCAACCACCATCTGGGCTACTTGCTCGAGCGTTGCTTTCGGGATTTCGCAAACCTTCTCCGCGAACTCCAGGGTGAAGGGCTCCAGACTCTGGCGATAGTCGTCGAAATTGTGAACCCACTGTTCGATGAATGCCTGTTTGGCCAGGCCACGATCGATGATGTAACGGCTGATGGCGGATAACCACACCAGATCGGTGCCGGGACGAGGCTGCAGATGAACATCCGCTCGCTGGGCCATTTCGTTCATACGCAGATCCGCAACCACCAATTTCTGGCCTCGGAGTTTGTGCGCTTGCTTGATCCGCGTGGCCAAAACCGGATGACTCTCGGCCGTATTGGCTCCCACAATGATGACCAAACCCGCCTTCGCAATATCTTTAATCGAACCGCTATCGCCACCGTACCCTACGGTACGAAAAAGCCCCATCGTAGCCGGCGATTGGCAATATCTAGAACAATTATCTACATTGTTCGTACCCAACACGGCCCGGGCGAGTTTCTGCATCAGATAGGCTTCTTCGTTGGTACATTTAGAAGAGGCAATGAATCCGATGGAGTCGGGTCCGTGAGTTTTTTTCAGCTCCGTCAGCTTGGTTCCAATCAAATCCAGCGCCTCTTCCCAGGTCGCATTGCGGAACCGATCTCCCTCCCGGATCAGCGGTGACGTTAGCCGCTCTTTATCGTTAACAAAGTCCCAGCCGAACTTACCCTTTACGCAGGTCGAGATACCGTTAGTAGGACCATCCAGCGGCTCGACCTTTAGGATGTGACGGTCTTTAGTCCAAACATCGAAGCTGCAACCGACTCCGCAATACGTGCAAACCGTCTTCGTCCGGCGGATTCGCGACTCGCGCATATCGGCTTCCACCTCTGAAACCTTAAGAATCGAGCCATACCCTATCTCCGGCTCGATGCCCTTCACCAAGTCGATCATTCCGTTAAGCGCCTTCTGCGGAATCGAGGTCATGTAACCGGCCTCACCCAACATTGATTTTTCCATCAGCGCATTACATGGACAGACGGTAACGCAGTGCCCGCAAGAGACACAGCTGGATTCGCCAATCGTTTTGCCGCCATCCCAGAGGACGCGCGGGTGCGCATCCTCCCAGCGGATCGATAACGTCTCGTTGACCTGGAAATTCTGACAAGCTTCTACGCAGCGCCCGCAGAGGATGCACTGATCTGGATCATACCGGTAGAACGGGTTGGTGTAATCGACCTGGTACGGCTTGGGATGGTAAGGTGTTTTTTGATGTTCGACTTGCAACAGTTTCGTCGTGTTATGAACCGTGCAATTGCCATTATTATTGTCGCAGACCGTACAGTAAAGCTGGTGGTTTCCTAAAATCCGATCGAATGCTTCGTTCTGCGCTGCCCTGGCTCTGGCCGATTCAGTAAGGACTTCCATTCTGGCCGAGACCTTCGTTCCGCACGCTCTGGCCAGCGTCCCATCAATTTCGACTAAGCATGTGTCGCAAGTCTGAATGGGTCCAAGTTGCGGTTGATAACAAACCTGAGGAAGCGTTTTGGTTACCCGGTTAATGACATCAACTAGTCGCTCGCCCTCTGACGCTTCACAAGATGAACCATTAATCTGAATTTTCATGGCGGCTTCTCCAATTAATCTCGCGCACAGGCAGTTCGCAACAAAACCGGGTTCTGTGGTATTTTTCTACGAACTTTTGACACTTTTCGCCCGAGCTGCACCTGGCGATACCCCAGTCAGACGGCGGTAGAATCGAACAAAATAAGAAACATTCCGAAAGTTGAGCCGATAAGCGATCTCCGAAATGGTTAGGTCGGTATAGGTCAAAAGGCGACGCGCTTCCAGCAGGGTCCGATCCCGGATCCAAACGCTCGGCGATTTCCCAGTCTCGGAAAGAACGGCATTCACAAAGGCGCGAGCATCAACGGAGAGCGCCGAGACGTAATGATTGGCGCGATAGAATTTACCTTCTTCTTTTTCCAGTAGGGCGAGAAACCGGTTCGTCACCGGATGAAAATGATCTGTGGTCTCGACCCTCGCCGGAACGCGGCACAGTCGATGCAAGGAGATGAGGATGCTCGTAATCTCCGTCCTTAACATCTCGTCCCGAAATTCTTCGCTGGTACAAAACTCGCCAGCCAGATCTTCGAATTTCGTCTTGAGCAGTTCGTAGGGGTTGCCAGTGACTTCGATCTGACTCTTGGTGGTCGCACTCCATTGGGTCAGCTCGTGCAACAGGCGATGCGGCCGGTCGGTTTGGCTGAAAAGCAGTGTCGGCTCCAAAGAGAGGATATATCCGCCCAAAGCTTCTTTTGATTCCCAGGTATGCACTTGGCCCGGCGGAACAAAGATGAGGCTGCCTGCCTTAATCGGATAGCTTTTGTCATCCCGTATGAACGTGCCGGTTCCCGACTCGATCCAGGCTACATGATAAAAATCGTGTCGATGAGGGATATGACGGAAAGGAACCCGCTGGTCCAATTTTTGAAGAGAAATACCGAGACGATCGTCGACGTGAGTGCGGCCACTAGCCAAACGGAACAAGGGGATCTTTAGGGGCTTATTAGACACCATCTTAAACAGGGAAGAGAAACGATGGGCCGAGATTTGCTCGGGTGCAAGGAAACGCCGTGAGAGCCTCTATATTCGTGCTCGTCCGCGTGCTCGAATTTTTGAGGCGGGTCGCGTCTCGGTCGATTTTTCTATTGCAAAATCGGTGGCTTTGATTGAGCACGAGCACGTTTTGCACGCACGGGCGTCGACGGGCGGCCTGGAGGGGAGCCGCTTTGGATCGTACCGAGGAAAACCCGCGATATTTGTCTTGGCAGTTGCCTTGGCCCCAAGTCCTGTTAAACAGGCGGCTCCCGGGAACGTTTCAACGCGGGTTAGGTATGTCAGCAAGTTGAGCGGATGAATAGTTTTCTAGGGATACGATAGGCAAAAGATCGCGTGCGGTAATTCGCGGGAGCCGCCTGTTTAACACCCTATCTGGCCTTCCTCGCAATTGGAAAGAACGTGCGAGATCTTCACGGGACCTTCCAAAGCGGCTCCCCTCCAAGTTTTGCCCCGGGTCACACCCGAGCGATCTGAGAACGCCGAATGCAACACCCCGACGTGGGTGGTGCGTGCGCCCCAACTGCTGCTAGGTTGAAGCGCATGGGCAGCTACTGGAAGAAAGCCATGTTATTTATGGGCTAGAACACTGGCTGCCCTGCCGCGCCTCACTTCCCATACAGGCACGGCTGGTCATTCCGATAGAGATCAAGCTCGGATCGAACTGAATCCGCTAAGCCGAAGTTGTTCTGGTCCGTTGCCAGCTGCACCGCGCGTTGTCCGGTTTCGACCGCTTCAGAGAATTCTCCATTCTGCGCATACGCCGCCGCCAGGATGCGCAGAATTCGTGGGTTGGCGCCGCCAGTCGTTTGGTTCGCGTCCACGGCCAGTTTAACCGAGAGCGTTTTTCGAATCGCTGATTGAGGCGACGTGGCCAGTGCCCAAGCCAGGTTGGCTTCTGCCCGGACATCTTGAGGATTTACTTCGAGCGCCTTCTGATAGTGATCGATAGCTTGTTCAAGCTTTCCCTGCTGAAACAATACGGCGCCAAGATTGTTTTGCGCATCCGTATGGTTCGGATTGATGGCCACCGTTGATTCGTACTCGGTAATTGCGTGATCAACCTCGCCGTGTGCCAGCAGCGCATTGGCGAGATTGTAATGAATGCTTGCTTCCGCCGGCTTTAATTCAAGCGCCTTTTGATATAGAACGATCGCCTCATCGAGATTTCCTTTTTGAAGCAGCGCACTGCCGAGGTTATCCAAGACACTGGCTTCATCCGGTTTGATCTCGATCGCCTTAGTAAAATGGTCCAGGGCATCATCTAGTCGTCCCTTTTTTAGGAAGAATGCACCGAGGTTATTGTGAGCCATCCAGGCGGTCGGGTTCTTTCGGATGGTGGTCTGCCACACAGTTTCGATGTCTTGATAAATCCTGCTCTGGAAATGACTCCGCGCGGTAAACGCGATCAATAAAAACGCGCAGAGTATGTACCCGATCCAACGTTGCCAAGACCGCAAGTGCTTAAGCAGCAAGGCGATGCCGGCCGATAGCGGTACCACAATGCCAAGCAAAGCAAGATACTGGAAATGATCTGCTACTAGCGAATATCGAAACGGATAGACATTGAGAAAACCCAGCACTGGAACCAACGTGCCGATAAAGAAGAGCATTCCGGCCAGCGGCGCGCGTCGCCAACGGCTGACCCAAACCAGAATCGCCGAGGTAAGCGCCACTGTGACCGGGAATAAATATTGCCACCAGCTGGATTGGCTGATCTCCCAGCGCGGATAAATAAAGATGAGCTCTAATGGCCAGAATAGCTTGCCGATATAAAACCAGATCACCCGGCCTGCAATGAGAACGCGTTCGATAAAAGAGAAGTTATAGGCTGAGCCTTCAGCGCCGATGAGCGTTCGCTCGACCCACGCGGTAAAGGAAGCTGCCGTTATTCCAAGAATAAAGAAAGGGATTAGGGGCAAAGCGTCCCGTTTGAAGGATAGCTTGCCTCGTTTCCACCAAAAGATGACCAGCAACGCTGCGGGCAAGGTCGCGATGACGGTTTTAGATAGGAGCCCTAGTAGAAAAAGCAGAATGGCCGTTAGATAAGGGCCGAGTTTACGCGTGCGATCGAAATCGAGATAGACCAAGCCGGAGCTTAAATAGAAAACGCCCGAAAGTGCGTTCTTAAGTTCTGAGATCCAGGCTACCGACTCCACTTGTACGGGATGCAGCACGAAGATAGCGGCTGCTAACCAACCCCCGGGAATCTCCAGCCGCCGCAATATCTTGAGCAAGAGGAGAGCTGAGATGCAATGAAGCAGGAGGTTAACCAGGTGATAACCAAGAGGTGCATCACCCCAGAGTTTATGTTCCACCCAGAATACCGTGTGAACGAACGGATAGTATTGCTGCGTGCTCCCTGGTTGAGTCCAGATCTTGGCCAGTCCATCCCAGGACCGCAATTCTGGCCGGGTAATATGAGCGTCGTCATCCCAGATAGGGGTTCCGTTCAATGCCGGGAGATAGGCGATGGCGGCTAAGATCAACAAGAGCAAGGCAAACACCCACTCCTGGCGCCACCAAGGGTTTGCTTCAGGGATCGCAATTGTCTGTCTAGAGGTCGATCGAAGCTGAGGCATTGAGGCGGAGGTTAGCCGATTTTAGGTACTTTGTCCCCTGGGGGACATCAAGAACTCATCCCTAGCGATGGCACCGCGAAATCGATTTGCCGGGTATGCAACTCGACACGAAGAGTTCCCCCAAATGCATCCCCTTCCCAACTTTCTTTCCACGGTAGCGCTGACGACGTTCGCGGCGATCCCGGCGTTTGGTGAAAGCTCTGATGCCGATCATTACCTGCAAACATTGGCGGAGACGCAAAACTTCTCTCTCGGACGTCCAGTTGAAGCGATGCCTACCGCTGATG
>Ga0213876_10001953_pt1 | contig 12347 bp, 12 predicted proteins | sample BarmaccomBMRX_R9_FD_160113 | JGI IMG/M metagenome (GOLD analysis project Ga0213876, IMG submission 160113) | Root-associated microbial communities from Barbacenia macrantha in rupestrian grasslands, the National Park of Serra do Cipo, Brazil - RX_R9 | ecosystem: Host-associated > Plants > Roots...
TGCCACAGCCTGACTCATGATCCGAGGCCCAATCGGGCGAAGGTCACGTCGATGCCGCGCAGGTGGTAGCTCGGGTCGAACAGGGCCGCCAGGTCGTCGCCGCTGATGCGCTCGGTGATGCGCGGGTCGGCTTGCAGGTGCCCGAGCAGGTCGCCGTCGCCAGCCCACACCTTGCGCGCCGCCGCCTGGACGATGGCGTATGCCTCGCCACGCCCGAGGCCGGCCTCGACCAGCGCCAGCAGCACGCGGCCCGAGTAGATCAGCCCGTGCGTCAGCTCGAGGTTCCGCTGCATGGCGTCGGGGCACACCTCCAGGTCAGCGAAGATGCCGCGCAGCAGGTCGAGCATGTAATCCAGAGCGATGCAGGCGTCCGGCAGGATGATGCGCTCGGCCGACGAGTGGCTGATGTCGCGCTCGTGCCACAGGGCGACGTTGTCGAGGGCGGTCACGACGTGGCCGCGCAGCAGCCGCGCCAGGCCGCAGACGCGCTCGCACAGCTCGGGGTTGCGCTTGTGGGGCATGGCGCTGGAGCCCTGCTGGCCGCTGGCGAACGGCTCGAACGCTTCGCCGAGCTCGGTCCGTTGGAGGGCGCGGATCTCGGTCGCCTGCTGTTCGCAGGTCGCGGCGATGACGGCCAGGGTGGCGATGAACTGGGCGTGCCGATCGCGCTGCAAGATCTGCGTGGCCGCCTCGGCCGGCCGCAAACCGAGCCGGTCAAGAGCGCGCTCCTCGACCTCGGCCGGCAGGTTGGCGTGGGTGCCGACCGCCCCCGACAGTTTCCCCACGCGCAGCTCGTCGCGGGCGAAGTCGAGCCGCTGGCAGTCGCGCCGCACCTGGGCGACGAAGACGGCCATCTTGTGGCCGAAGGTCGTCGGCTCGGCGTGCACGCCGTGGGTGCGGCCGATCTCGAGCGTGTAGCGATGCTGGACCGCGAGCTCGCTGAGCGCCGCTTCGAGCAGCCGCACGTCGTCGGCCAACACGTCGGCCGCTTCCTGGACTTGCAGGGACAGGGCCGTGTCGAGCACGTCCGACGAGGTCAGCCCGAGGTGGATCCAGCGCCCGGCCGGCCCGAGCCGCTCGGCCACCGCCCGCGTGAACGAGATCATGTCGTGGTGGGTTTCGCGCAGGAGCTCGGCGGTGCGCTCGGCGTCGACGGTGGCGCCTCGGATGGTCGCCATGTCGGCCTCAGGGATGACCCCCACGTCGGCCCACGCTTCGCAGACGGCCAGCTCGACCCGCAGCCACAGCTCGAGCTTGTGCTCCTCCGACCAGATGCGGCCCATGGCCGGCCGCGTGTAGCGCGGGATCATGCGCTGCTCCCGGCCGCCATGCTCATGGGCAGCTCGGCCGGTGCCTCGAGGCCGATGTCGGCGCGGTACTGCTTGCCCTCGAACTGCACGCGCGCCACCGCGCTGTAGACAGCCGCGCGGTCGGCGCCGACCAGCGTGAGCACCCGTCCGCCGGCCGTGACCAGCCGCCCAGCCTGCCAGGCCGTGCCGGCGTGGAAGGCCAGCACGTCCGGCGGCAGCCGATTCAGGCCGCCGATCGGCGCGCCCAGCCGCGGCGCCTGCGGGTAGCCAGGAGCGGCGACGACCACCCCATAGGTCCGGCCCGGCTTCCAGCACACGTCAGTTGGTTCGAGCGCACCCTCGGCCACCTGCTGGCAAACGTCCAGCAGGCTGCCGTCGAGCAGCGGCAGGACGAGCTCACCCTCGGGATCGCCGAAGCGGCAGTTGAACTCGAGGACCCGCGGCCCATCACGCGTCAGCATCAGCCCGGCGTAGAGCACGCCGCGGTAGAGGATGCCATCGGCCGCCAGGCCAGCCAGGGTCGGCTCCAGGATCGTGCGCCGCACCTCGTCGAGCAGCGCGTCGGTCACGTAGCTTGGCCGGGCCTGGCCGCCCATGCCGCCGGTGTTCGGACCACGGTCGCCGTCGGCGAGGCGTTTGTAATCGCGGGCCGCTGGCATGATGGCCAGGCGCTCGCCGTCGACGAAGGCCATGACTGAGAGCTCTGGGCCTGCAAGGCAGTCCTCGACGAGCACTTGTGAAGCGGCCGCGCCCAATGTTCGCCGCTGGAAGAGCGTCTCGCAGGCAGCTTCTAGGTCGGCCGCCGTGTGGATGACGAAGACGCCTTTGCCGGCGGCCAGTCCGTCGGCCTTGAGCACGACCGGCAGCCCACGACGGGCGACAGCATGACGAGTCGCGGCCTCGTCGTCGACCACCTCGGCCGCCGCCGTGGGGATGCCGTGGCGGACGAAGAAGTCCTTGGACCAGGCTTTGCTGGCCTCGATGCGGGCGGCCGCCCGGCGCGGCCCGAACGCCGCCAGCCCGTGCCCAGCGAAGACGTCGACCAGGCCCGCCGCCAGCGGTGCCTCGGGTCCGACGATCGTCAGGTCGACCCGTTCACGTCGCGCCAGCGCCGCCAAGCCCTCGAGATCGTCGACGGCTATCGGCTCCGCTTGGGTCGTCCCGCCGTTGCCTGGCGCGACCACGACCTCGGCCCCGTCCAGCCCCAGCCGCCACGCGAGCGCGTGCTCGCGCGCCCCCGAGCCGACCACGAGCACCTTCATGCGCCCGGAAGTGTACGCCCGGTCTCGCCGCCCGGTGCCGGCGTTTTCGCTTCTCCAACGTGGTCGTGGTGGCCAGCGGTACACTTGCCGGCGGGTACGGCTATGGCGATCACCGACTGGAATCTGAGCCTCGAGCAGTTTCTGGATCTGCCCGAGGCCAAGCCCTATCTCGAATACGATCCACCGTGTGACGGCCACGGTGCAACGGTCCGCCAGAAGATGAGCCCGACCGCCGGGCACAGCGCACTCCAGCAGGCGTTCGCCGTGCTGCTGGACCGTCTCGAAGCCCAGGGCCTGGTGGTGCGTCCTGAGCTACGCGTGGTCCGCGGCAGCGCCAAGGTGCCAGACCTGTGCGTGTACGCCGAAGGCGAGTTGGAGCCGGCGGCGCTACGGCGGGGCCGCTATCCGACGCTCCCGCCCCGGCTGGCGATCGAGATCCGCTCGCCAGACGAGGGGCTGGACGAGCAGATCGCCAAGTGCCACTTCTACACCGACCAGTGGGGCTGCCCGCTGGCGCTACTGGTCGATCCCGAGTCGCAGGTGCCTGAGGTCCTAGCCTACCGTCCTCAGCAGCCGCCACGCAGCTATCGCGAAGACCAGCGGATCGAGCCCTTGTTCGAGCTGTTCGGCCTGGACCTAACGCCGTCGGCGATCTGGGCTAAGGCGCGCCTGCGACGGCAGCCCTAGCCCTCCGACCGTTCGCGCGGCTCACTCCCACTCGATGGTGCCGGGGGGTTTGGAGGTGATGTCGTAGACGACGCGGTTGACGTCGGGGACTTCGTTGACGATGCGGCTGGAGAGGCGGCCGAGCAGGTCGTAGGGGACGCGGGCCCAGTCGGCGGTCATGGCGTCTTGTGAGGTGACCATGCGCACGGCCACGACGTTGCCGTAGGTGCGGTAGTCGCCCATCACGCCGACCGTGCGGACCGGGGTGAGCACGGCGAAGCTCTGCCACAACTGGCGGTACAGGCCGGCGCCTCTGACCTCGTCCATGACGATGGCGTCGGCGGCGCGTAGCGTGGCTAGCCGTTCCGCGGTCACCTCGCCCAGCACCCGGATGCTCAGCCCCGGGCCGGGGAACGGGTGGCGCCAGACGATCTCCTCGGGCAGGCCGAGGGCGGCGCCGACCTCGCGGACCTCGTCTTTGAAGAGGTAGCGCAGCGGCTCGACCAGGCGGAACGGCAAGTTCTCGGGCAGGCCGACGTTGTGGTGCGTCTTGATGCGGCTGGCGGCGCTGGCCGTGTCGTGGCTGGTGCTCTCGATGACGTCGGGGTACAGCGTCCCCTGGGCTAGATAATCGATGCGGCCGAGCTTGCGCGCCTCCTGGGCGAAGATCCTGATGAACTCGGCGCCCACGATGCGCCGCTTCTCCTCGGGGTCGGTCACTCCGGCCAGCCGGCCCAGGAACGAGTCGACCGCATCGACGTGCACCAGGCGCATGCCCAGGTGTTGCTCGAAGGTGGCGACCACGCGCTGTGGCTCACCCTCGCGCAATAGGCCGTTGTCGACGAAGATGCACACCAGTTGGTCGCCCACGGCGCGGTGAACCAGCAGCGCCACGACCGCCGAGTCGACGCCGCCTGAGAGGGCACAGATCACGCGGCCGGTACCGACCTGGGCGCGAATCTGCTCGACGGTGTGCTCGACGAACGAGGCGGTCGTCCAGTTGCCGGTGCAGCCGCACACTTCACGCAGGAAGTTGCCCAAGAGCTGCGAGCCGAAGCTGGTGTGGACCACTTCGGGGTGGAACTGGAGGCCGTAGACGCCGTCGCCATTCCACATCGCCGCCGTCGGCGAGTTGTCGCTGGTGGCCGCCGAGCAGAAGCCGGGCGGCAGGCGGCGGACCACGTCGCCGTGGCTCATCCAGACCGAGAACTCGGCCGGCAGGTCGCGGAAGATGCTGGCCGGTGGGTGGCTGACCCGCAGGACGGCCGGGCCATACTCGCGCTTGGTGCCCGGCTCGACCTCGCCGCCCAACTGATGGGCCAGCAGTTGCATGCCGTAGCAGATGCCGAGGATCGGCTTGCCGGCGTCCAGCACGTGGCGCGGCACCAGCGGCGCGCCCGCTTGATAGACGCTCGACGGCCCGCCCGACAGGATGTAGCCCTTCGGCCGCAGGGCCCGAAAACGCTCCTCGGGCGCGTCGTGCGGGATCAGCTCGCAGTACACGTGGTGCTCGCGCACCCGCCGCGCGATCAGCTGCGCATACTGCGAGCCGAAGTCGACGACGGCGACCGCGTCGCGGTCGCCGTCGGGGGACGGGGGATGGGGGATGGGGGATGGGGCGCCCTCGGCAACGGCCGCCTCGGCGATCTCTAAATAGGTGCCAACTTCGACGTCGTCGGAGGTGCTGACGCGGCCGGTATCGCTCACGCGCTTACTCATCCCTTATCCCGCATGCCTCATCCCCGCTGGGCCAGCTGCCAGCTCTTGCCTTCGGTCTTGATGGCCGGGGCGATGACCAGCTCGACCTGGTGCATCTCGTGCAGCGCCTGGGCGCCGCAGACGCCCATGCAGGTCCGCACCGCGCCGACCAGGTTCTGTGTGCCGTTGGTCAGACTCGTCGGGCCGAACAGGATCTGTTCGAGGCTGCCGTTCTGGCCGACGCGGATGCGCGTGCCACGCGGCAAGCCGGCGTGGGGTGTGGCCATGCCCCAGTGGTGGCCGCGACCGGGCGCCTCCAGCGCCTGGGCGAAGGGCGAGCCGATCATCACGGCGTCGGCGCCACTGGCGAAGGCTTTGCACACGTCGCCGCCAGCCCGCATGCCACCATCGGTGATGATCGGCACGTACTTGCCGCTGCGGCGCACGAACATATCGCGGGCGGCGGCGCAGTCGAGCGTGGCCGTCACCTGCGGCACACCGATGCCGAGCACTTCGCGACTGGTGCAGGCCGCGCCCGGTCCGACGCCGACCAGCAGGCCGGCGATGCCGGTCTCCATCAGCTCCAGGGCCGCCGCGTAGCTGACACAGTTGCCGACCACGACCGGCACGCCGAGCTCGCGGCAGAAGCGGACGAAGTCGAGCGGGCGGCTGCCAGTATGGACGCGGAAGCGGCGCGAGGTGACCGTCGACTGGACGACGAAGATGTCGACGCCGGCCTCCTTGGCCAGCGGACCGAGGCGCTCGGCCAGGCTGGGGGTGACTGACACGGCGGCGGCCACACCGCCGGCCTTGATCTCCGCGACGCGCCGACCGACCAGTTCGTCCTGGATCGGCGCTTGATACAGCCGCTGCATCAGCTCGGTGACCTGCTCGCGGGGGGCGGCGGCGATCTCGGCGAGCGGCTCGGCCGGATCGGCGTAGCGCGTCTGCAGACCTTCGAGGTTGAGCACGGCCAGGCCGCCGAACTTGCCCAGGGCGATGGCGAAGGGCACGTCGACGACGCCGTCCATGGCCGAGGCGACGATCGGGATGCCGAAGCGGTGGCCGCCCAGGCTCCAGCTCAGGTCGACGTCGTCGGGGTGGACGGTCTCGACGCCGGGCACGATGGCCACGTCGTCGAAGCCGTAGGCTGGCCGCAGCCGGCGCGGCTCGGGCGGCAGCAGGTCGAGGTCGGACTCGGCGGGCGAGGCGAACAGGCCGGGCTCACGAATGGTGGTGGTCATAGTGCGTAGATCCCCTGGATACACAAGCGCCCCGGAGTGGGACACTCTCGGGGCGCCGTTGGCGCGAGTGACGGGGCGGGCGGAGCGAAGGGCTCGGCCCGCCGGGCGAAGAGGCGGTACAGCAGGTCGGTGGTCCACCTCCTCCAGCCGTGGGGCTCCATGCTTGATACTAGCAACCGCCACGAGCAGGCGGCGATAGCCCCGGCCGGCACAGGGCCGCCTCACTGCGGCCAGCGTCCGGGGGCGCCGGCGGCCGGGTTTGTCGTATACTTCAGGAAGTTCCGAAGGTTTTTGAACCGCGTGGGGACCCTGTTCCTGGTGGCCACCCCGATTGGCAATCTCGACGACATCACCCTGCGCGCCCTGCGGGTCCTGCAGTCCGTCCCGCTCGTCGCCGCCGAAGACACCCGCCACACCCGCACCCTCTTCAACGCCCACGCCATCGCTACCCCCTTGGTCAGCTTCCACGAGTTCACCTCACCCGCCCGCCGCGGCCGCCTCGTCCAGCGCCTCGAGAGCGGCGACGTGGCGCTGGTCACCGACGCCGGCATGCCCGGCATCTCCGACCCCGGCTTCCCACTGGTCCGCGACGCCCTGGCCGCCGGCCACGCGGTCGTGCCCATCCCCGGCCCGTCGGCCGTGCTGGCCGCCCTGGTCGCCTCGGGCCTGCCCAGCCACGCCTTCTGCTTCCTCGGCTTCCTGCCGCGCACCAGCGGCGCGCGGACCCGTCTGCTGGCCGAGCACGTTGAGGATCCGACGACGCTGGTCGTCTTCGAGTCACCGCACCGCGTGCTGGGCGCCCTGCGCGACGTGGCCAGTGCCCTCGGCCCCGACCGACCGCTGGCCGTTGCCCGAGAGTTGACCAAACACTTCGAGGAGTTCTTCCGCGGCACGGCCGCCGAGGCGGTGGCCCACTTCGAGCAGCAGGCGCCGCGCGGCGAGTTCACGCTGGTCATCGGCGGCCACGGCGCACCGTTGCCGGGGAGCCATCGATGACGCCGCCGGTCGGGCTCGTCGACACCCATGCCCACCTGATGGACGCCGCCTTCGACGCCGACCGCGAAGCCGTCTTCGCCCGCGCCCACGCCGCGGGCGTGGCGGCCCTGCTGCTGGTTGGCTATGACCTGCCGAGCAGCCGCGCCGCGGTCGCACTCGCCGCGCGGACCGCGCCGCCCCAGGCGTTCGCGGCCGTCGGCATCCACCCGAACAGCGCCGCCGAGGCCAGTGCAGCCGACTTCGCCGCGCTGGCCGAGCTTGCCCGTCACGAACGGGTGGTGGCCATCGGCGAGACCGGCCTCGACTACTATCGACACCATACGCCGCCAGCCCGCCAGCGCGAGGCCTTCGACTGGCATGTGCGACTGGCCGAGGAGCGGCGGCTGCCGGTGATCGTCCACAACCGCCAGGCCGATGTCGACGTGGCCCCGGCCCTCGAAGCGGCCGCCGCGGCGCGGCGCCCGAGCGATGGCGTGCCCGGCATCCTGCACTGCTTCAGCTCGGACGACCCAGCGTATCTGGAGCGCGTGCTGGCCGCCGGCTACCACGTCTCCTTCGCCGGGCCGGTGACCTTCAAGCACGGTGACACTGTGCGGGCCATGGTTGCCCGCGTGCCCCTCGATCGACTGCTGGTCGAGACCGATTGCCCGTACATGGCGCCGGTACCGCATCGTGGCCGGCGCAACGAGCCGGCGTTCGTGCGTGAGACGGCCGCCGCCCTGGCCGCGGTCCACGACGTGTCCTTCGATGTCCTTGCAGCGCAGCTATGGCACAACAGCCTGCGCGTGGTGCCGGCCTTCGGGCGCCATCTCCAGGAGGTGGACTAGCCGTGGCGACCGGTGTCTCGCCGCACTCGGACGCGATTCGCGCCATCCTCGGCCTGGTCCGGCCCGGCCTGGACCGCCTCGAAGGCGGCTTGCGCGACCTGGCCGCCAGTGACGACCCGGTCCTCGGGCCGATGCTGCAGACCGTCCTACCCGGCAGTGGGAAACGCCTCCGGCCGGCCCTGGCCCTGCTGATCGCTCGCCTGGGGCCGGTGGCGTCCGAACCGCTCGATCAGATGGCCCTCGGCGTCGAACTGTTGCACACGGCCAGCCTGGTCCACGACGACATCGTCGACGAGTCCGAAACACGACGCGGCAGCGCCACCCTGTATACCCGCGTGGGCAACGCGCTGGCCGTCATGGTCGGCGACTACCTGTTCTCGCAGGCGGCCCAGGCGTGCGTGGCGACCGGCGACCTGCGGGTCGTGCGCCTGTTCGCCGAGACCCTAGGAGCGATGGCCCAGGGCCAGATCCTTGAGGCCAACGGCCAACTTGGCGGTCGCCACCACTGGCGCACGCTCAGCCGCGAGGCGTACTTCCGCACCATTCGCGGCAAGACCGCCTCGCTGTTCGTGCTGGCCTGCCAGGGCACCGGGCTGCTGGCCGGCCTGGAGCCGCCCCAGGTCGAGGCGCTGCGCGTCTACGGCGACGCCTGTGGCCTGGCCTTCCAGGTCGTCGACGACATCCTCGACTTCACCAGCACCGAGCAGGAACTGGGCAAGCCGGTCGGCAGCGACCTGCGGCAGGGCACGATCACCCTGCCCGTCATCCTGCTGCGCGACGGCCACGGCGGCGACGGTCAGGGTGTCGACGGGCACCTGCTGGCGCCGTTCGAGTCGGACGACGTCGAGGCCCAGGTGCGGCTCGTGCAGCAGAGCGGGGCCATCGAAGCGGCCTACGCCGAGGCCGAAGCGCTGGTCGCCCAGGCCCGTGCCGCCCTGCTGGCGCTGCCCCCCGGCGTCGAACGCGACGCCCTCGACGCCCTGGCCGCCTACGTCACCCAACGCGACCGCTAGCGCCGCGGGTGGCGAGGCTTGCCGTGCGGCCGGCGGTTAGCGGCCGCGGAAGAGGCGGCGCAGGCGGCCGAGGAGGGTCTCGCCGTAGGGGCTGCCGTAGCTGAGCCGCTCGCCGCGCCACATGCGGCTGCCGCCGCCGGCGCCGCTCGCGCCGCGGCCACGCAGGACCGAGGTGATCAGGGCCAGCGCCAGCAGCATCGCGCCGACGGCCAGCACCAACTGCGACAGGCCAACGCCGAAGAGGACCGGCCCGCCCCGCAGCAGCAGCGAGATGACCATGCTGATGAACAGCAGCGCCAGCCCCCAGCCACCGAGGGCCTCGGGCGCCGGCAGGCGCAGGCTGAAGCCGCCCATGGCGTGCCCGAGGCGGCGCGTCGAGCGCCGCATCCGGTAGCTGAACGACTGGTGCTCCAGGCGCCGTTCAGCCAGACGGATGATGTCGTCGATCTCGCGCTGGAAGCGATCGGGCGGCGGTGAGGACGGCATGCTGTGCCTCGTGCGACGGGAAGTCAATTATAGGCGGCCCACAAGCTCAGGGCGCTGATTGGACTGGTTGCAGGAAGTCGGCCAGCACCCAACCCTTCAGATTGTGATCCGGCGTCTCGATCTCCCGCCATGGTCGGGCAGCGACCGTCTGATCGTTGCCGGTGAGCAGCACGCGCGTCCCCTCGCGCAGGGCGCCGGCCCGTGGCGCTTGCGGCCCCGGCTGGAGCCGCACCGTGACGCCCTGGCCGCTGGTGTTGGCGATCAGGGCCATGGCCTGCTGGGGCGTGGCCGTCGGCTCGGGCGTCGGCGGCTCCTCGGTCGCCGCTGGCGCGGCCGCGAGCGGCTGGTTGGTCGGCTCGGCGAGCGGCGTCTGGGCCGCCGGGGTCTGGACGGGCGCATTGGCCGCCGTGACCCGCGGGGTGACGGCCGGCGTCGGCACCACCGTCGGCGCTGGCGTGCTGCTGGCGCTCGGGCCGACGCGCACCGGCGGCAGGTTGCGGCCGGCGTTCAGCAGGGCCAAGGCGACGACGGCGCCGATCAAGCCCAGCAGCAGCAGGCTGCTGAGCAACTGCCACACCGTCAGCCGCAAGCGGCCGGCGCTGGACAGGAACGTCCGTCCGCACCAGTCACACTCGCTCGAGCCGCGAGCGTTGCGACCGCCGCAGCCGGGGCAGTGGATGACGTCTTCTTCGGGGGCGACCGTTGTCACGCGCGTGAGAGCGTGTTTTGTACACCGCCGCGCCGTGCCGGAGCCACGTCCCACCAGCCGCCCATCCGTTCCAGGAGCCACGTCCCCGCCGCCGGCACGTACACTGGGCGGCGCCGCGCATGCCGAACGTCCTGTTCGGTCCGAACAAGCTCAAGCTGGGCGTCTTCGGCGCCAATCTCGGCGGTGGCTGCGTCGCCACCCAACTGCCGCGCGGGCTACCGGCCACCTGGCCGGCGACCCTCGAGATCGCCCAGGTGGCCGACGCGGCCGGCCTCGAGGCGTTGGTGCCGGTCGCCCGCTGGCGCGGCTTCGGCGGCGCCACCAACTTCAGCGGCCAGTCCTTCGAGACGTACACCTGGGCCGCCGGTCTGGGCGCCCAGACGCGCTGCCTGACCCCGTTCGCCACCTCGCACGTGCCGACCATCCACCCCATCGTGGCCGCCAAGCAGGCCGCCACCATCGACCACATCACCCAGGGCCGCTTCGCCCTGAACGTCGTGTGCGGCTGGTTTGGGGACGAGTTCGCCATGTTCGGTCGGCCGCTGCTCGACCACGAGACGCGCTACGACTATGCCGAGGAGTGGCTCGAGATCGTCCGCCGCCTGTGGACCGCCGAGGACGAGTGGGACTTCTCCGGGCGCTACTTCCGCATCGAACGCGGCGTGCTCGAGCCGAAGCCGCTCCAGCGGCCCCACCCGCCGATCATGAACGCCGGCCGCTCGCCGACCGGCAACCGCTTCGCGGCGCGCTACGCCGACATCGCCTTTACCACGTTCTGGGAGAGCGGCCACGCTGGGGCCGGCGCGGCCGTGGCCAGTCTGCGCCGTCTGGCCCGCGAGGAGTTCGGCCGCCAGCTACAGGTCTGGAGCACAGCCTTCGTGCTGTGCCGGCCGACCGAGCGCGAGGCGCGCGCCGACCTGCACCAGGCGATCGAGGAGCGCGGCGACTGGGTGGCCATCGACCACCTCGCCGAAGCGATCAGGATGGACGATCGGAACGTCCCCCTGGACGTGATGCGGGCGCGCAAGGCGCGGCTGATGGCCGGCTACGGCAGCTACCCACTGGTCGGCACGCCCGAGCAGATCACCGACGAACTCGTGCGGCTCTCGGCTGATGGCATCGACGGCCTGGCCCTGAGCTGGGTCGACTACGGTGCCGAGCTGCGCCAGTTCACCCGCGAGATCGTGCCCCTGCTGCGCCAAGCCGGCCTGCGCGTCCAGTGACTGCTGACTGCCTGGGGCGGGCGCACCGGGCGGGACATTGCTGACACGTCGGCCGCGGGCTGGTAGGGTGGCGGCATGCGGCTGAAGGCATTGCCGGCCACCTACGGCATCACGGTGGTGCGGGTCATGTCGGGCATCATCCTGGTCGTCGCCAGCCTCGAGAAGTTCACCGCTGGCGGTCTGTTCGGCTTCGTCGGCGTGGTCACCAACCTCGGCATCGTCGTGCCCCAGTTCTTCGGCGTCTTCATCCCGTGCCTGGAGCTCATCGGCGGCTTGATGGTCCTGTTCGGGCTCGGCGCCCGCTGGGCCGCCATCCTGTTCGTGTGCGAGTTCTTCGTCAACGCGGTCATCCTCAAGACGCCGCGCCAGCCGCCGTTCGGGGGCTGGGATAGCATGCGCATCGACCTGATGCTGCTGGCAGCCTCGATCAGCATCGTGCTGGTCGGGCCCGGCGCGCTGGCCCTGGACGGGCTGCTGCGGCGTCGGCCGGCGGGGGCGCTCGAGCCACAGTACCGCTGAGCCGGCCGGCGCGGGTCACACTCGCGACAAAGAGGGCGCCCGAGCGCTTTTCGGGGCGGCTGCCCTTATGTTAGGCTGCCGCTCGCGGAGCGTCCCTTCAAGGCTACATGGCGACTGTCATCGCCGTTGCCAATCAGAAAGGCGGGGTAGGCAAGACCACCACCACCGCCAACCTCGGCGCGGCCCTCGTTCTGCGCGGTCGCCGTGTGCTGCTGGTCGATCTCGATCCGCAGGGTAACCTGACCAGCGCCTTCGGCCTGGAGAAGGCGGTCCAGCAGACCGTCGCCGAGTCGCTGCTCGACCGCCGAGTGCCGCTGCCGGTGGTGCCCGTCTCGAACGGCAGCGAGCCCGGCCACGGCGAGAGCCAGCCGCTGGCGGTCGTACCGGCCGCGGT
>Ga0213876_10001954_pt1 | contig 12347 bp, 14 predicted proteins | sample BarmaccomBMRX_R9_FD_160113 | JGI IMG/M metagenome (GOLD analysis project Ga0213876, IMG submission 160113) | Root-associated microbial communities from Barbacenia macrantha in rupestrian grasslands, the National Park of Serra do Cipo, Brazil - RX_R9 | ecosystem: Host-associated > Plants > Roots...
GATGTCGCGGATCAGGGCGTACTCGATTGAGATTCGCCGCTTCGTCGCGGCGGCGTAGCGCCATGCTGCATCGAGCACCTCCGCGACCTTCCACCGCGTGTTGACCGGGACGAGGGTGTCGCGAAGCTCGTCGTCTGGCGCATGCAGTGACAGGGCGAGCGTGACCTGGAGGTCCTCACCGATCAGCTTGTCGATCGCGGGTACCAGTCCGACCGTCGAGACGGTGACATGCCGCTGGCCGATACCGAGACCTGCTGGTGCCGGCTCCGTGATTCGCCGCAGCGCACGCGTCACGGCCGCGTAGTTGGCCAGCGGCTCGCCCATGCCCATGAAGACGATGTTGTCGACGTCGCCGTGGCCGCCCTGCACGATCTGATCGACGATCTCCGCGGTCGACAGGTTGCGGGTGAGACCGGCCTGCCCGGTTGCGCAGAACGGACACGCCATGCCGCACCCCGCCTGCGAGGAGATGCACATCGTCACTCGGTTCGGGTAGCGCATGACCACGCTCTCGACGAGCGCACCGTCGTGCAGCCGCCACAGCGTCTTGCGGGTGAGGCCTCGGTCGCACTCCAGGCTGCGGACCTCGGTGAGGAGCGGCGGCAACAGCGCCGTGACCACCCGCTCGCGGCTGGCAGCGGGCAGATTCGTCATCTGCGCGGGGTCGGTCGTCGTACGGCCGAAGTAGTGGCGAGACAGCTGGTCGGCGCGGTACGCGGGCTCGCCGGCGTCGACGACCGCCGTTCGACGCTCAGCGACATCGAGGTCCGCGAGGTGACGCGGCGGCTTGCCCCGGCGCGGCGCCTCGAAGACGAGGTCCTGGCTCACGGCAACGGGACGAAGGCCGCAAGTACGGCCCACGCGACCGGCGCGCTTGGCAGCAGTGAGTCGAGCCGGTCGAGGATTCCGCCGTGGCCTGGGATGAGGCTGCCCATGTCTTTGATTCCGAGATCGCGCTTGATCATCGACTCACCGAGGTCGCCGAGTGTCGCGGATGCCACGATCGCGAGCCCGAAGAGCGCGCCCTGCCACCAGTGCGTGTCCAGCAGGGACGTGCACAAGATGACGCCGATCGACGCGCACATGATGATCGACCCGGCGAGCCCTTCCCATGACTTCTTGGGGCTGACCTTCGGCGCCATCAGGTGCTTGCCGAACAACACTCCGGTCGCGTATCCCCCGACGTCACTGGCGACGACCGTGGCGACGAAGCACGTGACGCGGCGGTCGCCGTCGTGAGCGGCGAGCATCAGGCCGGCGAAGCCCGCGAGGAACCCGACGTAGAGCAAGGCGAGGACCGAACCCGAGACATCGGCAACGACGCCGTCGACGCCGCGGAACACCCGCCACGCAAGGATCGCGGGAAGTGTGTAGAGCATGGCCGCGGTCATCGCGTGGCGACCGTCGGTGTAGGACGTGACGACAATCGCGATCGATCCGGCGGCGACCGGGATGGTGGCCGCGTTGATCCCCTTCGCGGTGAGGGCGCGGCAGAACTCGAAGACGCCGATGACGATGGCAACGACGACCACACCGAGAAACACCGGCTTGTACGTGTACAGGGTGACGAGAACGAGACCGCCGAGTCCAAGGCCGAACGCGAGCGCCACGGGCAGGTTGCGTCCAGCCCGGCTCGGCTTCGGCTCGCCGGCTCCGGCGGCCGCTGGCCGTTCGCTCACCTCAACCACGATCAGACTTCGAGGAGTTCGGCTTCCTTGGCACGCAACGCCTCGTCGACGGACTCGACGTAGCGGTGCGTGGTCTTCTCGAGCTCCTTCTCCGCTCGCTCGACGTCGTCCTTTCCGGTCTCGCCGTCCTTCGCGAGCTTGTCGAGTGCTTCCTTCGCGTGGCGCCGGATGTTGCGGATCGAGATCCGGCCGTCCTCGGCCTTCGAGCGGGCAACCTTGATCATTTCCTTGCGGCGCTCCTCGGTCAGCTGCGGGAACACGACGCGGATCACGTTGCCGTCACTCGTGGGATTGACTCCGAGGTCGCTGTCGCGAATCGCCTTCTCGATGGCTGCGAGCGACCCTTTGTCGTACGGCGAGATGATCGCCATCCGGGGCTCCGGCACCGTCAACGTCGCGAGCTGGTTCATCGGGGTCGGCGCGCCGTAGTAGTCCGCGACGATCTTCGAGAACGTCTGCGGCGTGGCGCGGCCGGTGCGGATGGTCGCGAGGTCGTCGTGCAGCACCGCGACGGCCTTGTCCATCTTCTCCTCGGCCTCGAAGAGAGTCTCGTCGATCACGTCCGCCGTCCTCCTATGCCTTGCCGACAACCGTGCCGATGCTCTCACCGCGGACGGCGCGAGCGATGTTTCCGTCGACGAGCAGGTTGAACACGACGATCGGAAGGTTGTTGTCCATGCACATGGTGAACGCCGTTGCGTCGGCCACCTTCAGCCCGCGAGCCAGCACCTCCGAGTAGGTGATCCGGTCGAAGCGCGTTGCCGCAGGGTTCGTCCGCGGGTCGTCGTCGTACACGCCGTCGACGCCCTTGGCCATCAGGAAGACCTCCGCACCGATCTCGAGCGCGCGTTGCGCCCCACACGTGTCGGTGGAGAAGTACGGCGCACCGAGGCCCGCCCCGAAGATGACCACGCGCCCCTTCTCGAGATGCCGGATCGCGCGGCGTGGGATGTACGGCTCGGCCACCTGTCCCATCGCGATCGCCGTCTGCACCCGGGTCTCGACGCCCTGCTTCTCCAAGAAGTCCTGAAGGGCGAGGCAGTTCATGACGGTGCCGAGCATGCCCATGTAGTCGGCGCGCCCCCGGTCCATCCCACGTTCGGACAGCTCCTGGCCGCGGAAGAAGTTCCCACCGCCGATCACAACGGCGACCTGGACCCCGGTGCTAACAACATCAGCGATCTGTCGCGCCACGTCCTGGACGACGTCCGGATCGACCCCGACCTGCCCGCCACCGAACATCTCCCCGCCGAGCTTCAGCAGGACGCGGTTCCAGTGCGTGGGAGCGATGTCCATGTGGGGAGTCTTACCCACCCACCGCGAATCGGACGAACTTGGTGAGCGTGACCCCGGCTTCGTCGAGGACTGCCTTCACGGTCTTCTTGTTGTCGCGGACGTAGGCCTGCTCGAGCAGGACGTTGTCCTTGAAGAAGCCGTTGACGCGACCTTCGATGATCTTCGGCAGCGCCTGCTCGGGCTTGCCCTCCTCGCGGGCGGTCGCCTCCGCGATTCGGCGCTCGTTGTCGACGATGTCGGCGGGCACCTCGTCACGCGTCAGGTACTGCGGGTTGTACGTCGCGACCTGCATCGCGACGCCGCGCGCCGTCTCGGCGTCATCACCGTCGAAGGCCACGAGCACACCGATCTGCGGCGGCAGGTCAGTCGCCCGCTTGTGCAGATAGGTCGTGGTCTTGCCCTCGAAGATCGCCAGCTGGCCGAGCTCGAGCTTCTCGCCGATGGCGGCGGCGGTCTGCTCGATCGCCGTGGCCACGGTCCGTCCGTCGGAGAGCGTCGCGGCGTTCAGCGCCGCAACGTCCGCCGGCTTGCTCTGGGCGGCGAGCGCGACGATGTCCGTTGCGAGGGTCTGGAACTCCTCGTTCTTCGCGACGAAGTCGGTCTCCGACAGCAGCGAGATCATGGCACCCTCGGCGGCGACGACGAGCCCGTTGGTGGCCTCGCGCTCCGAGCCACGCTTCGCGACCTTGGCACCTTGCTTGACCCGCAGGATCTCGACGGCCTTGTCGAAGTCGCCGTCGGCCTCCTCGAGAGCCCGCTTGCAGTCCATCATCCCCGCGCCGGTGAGGTCGCGGAGCTTCTTCACGTCAGCTGCGCTGACAGCCATCTGTCTTCCTTACGTCGTACGTCGGTCTCAGGACTCAGCGGGCGGCTGGGCTGCGGTGTCCTCCGCAAGCGGTGCCGCTTCGGCACCCGGGGTCGCGGGGGCCAGCACCTCGGGCTCGGCCTCGGGCGCGGTAGCGGCTTCCGGCGCGGCAGGTGCAGCCGCAGCCGGCTCGGCCGGCTTGTCGCCGCCCTCGAGGAGCTCACGCTCCCAGTCGGCAAGCGGCTCGTCGGCGCCGAGCGTTCCGGGCTCAGGCTTCTCGTCGCTCTCCGCGGCAGCGGCACGTGCGATGAGGCCGTCCGCGACGGCGTCGGCGACGACCCGCGTCAGCGTTGCCACCGAACGGATGGCGTCGTCGTTGCCGGGGATCGGGTAGTCGACGAGGTCCGGATCGCAGTTGCTGTCGAGGATCGCGATGACGGGGATCTTCAGCTTGCGGGCCTCGGCGACCGCGATGTGCTCCTTGTTGGTGTCCACCACCCAGATCGCACTCGGGAGCTTCGCCATGTCACGGATGCCGCCGAGCGTGCGAGAGAGCTTCTCGCGCTCGCGGGACATCATGAGGGCTTCCTTCTTGGTGGTCACGTTGGTGCCACCGGTGGCCTCGATCGCCTCGAGCTCCTTGAGGCGCTGGAGCCGCTTGTGGACGGTCGAGAAGTTCGTGAGCATGCCGCCGAGCCAGCGCTGGTTGACGTACGGCATGCCGACGCGGGTCGCCTGCTCGGCGATCGCGTCCTGCGCCTGCTTCTTGGTCCCGACGAAGAGGACGGTGCCGCCGTGGGCGACCGTCTCCTTGATGAAGTCGAACGAGCGGTCGATGTAGGACAGCGACTGCTGCAGGTCGATGATGTAGATGCCGTTGCGCTCCGTGAAGATGAAGCGCTTCATCTTGGGGTTCCAGCGACGGGTCTGGTGCCCGAAGTGGACGCCGCTCTCCAGCATCTGGCGCATCGTGACGACGGCCATGGTGGTGCTCCTCTCGCACGCGTGGCGTGCCAGCGATGTGGCACACCGGAGCGCGCTCCGGTTGTCCGCGCCGACCGGTTGGCCGCCGCGCCTGACGCCTCCGACGTGCCGCTCCCCGAGGGGACCGTGCGGCGCGCCTCACCCGACTGAGTTTCCGAGTGATCTGGAGCCGTGCGAAGTCGATCCACCTGGGCGGATCGCTGCCGGCGAGTCTACGTTGGATTTGCCGCGGAGCGTTAGTCCACAGGCTCGGTCGCCCTCTGCGGCATCCACAGGGCTCCGACGCGCGGTCGCGGGCACCGGCGGCGCCCCCACCATCGAGGCATGCCGATTCTTGCTCTCATCGCCGCCTTGCTGTCGGCCGCGCCGGCAGCGCCGGTCTGGCAGTGGCCGCTGCGCCCGGTTCCGAACCGGATCGTGCACGACTTCGCTCCACCCGCGCAGCGCTGGCTGCCCGGCAATCGCGGGCTGGACCTCGCCGGGCGGCCGGGCGCGGCCGTCCACGCTGCGGGGTCTGGTGTCGTGACCTTCGCCGGACCGATCGCGGGCGTTGGGGTCGTCTCGATCACGACGGGCGCGCTGCGCACCACTTACCAGCCGCTGCGGGTCTCGGTGCACCGCGGCGACGTCGTGACCACCGGGGAGGTGATCGGGCGCCTCACCGCGACCGGCTCCCACTGTCCGCCGGCGGCGTGCCTGCACTGGGGGCTACTGCGCGGGGACGCCTACCTCGATCCGCTGGCTCTGTTGGGCCTCGAGCAGGTCCGGCTGCTACCCCTCAACCCGCAAGAACCGGGTTGAGCTCAGACCTCGAGACGGTAGATGTCGATGACGAGGTCTGGGCGGCCCTCGAACGGGACATTCGTCTCGGTGGCGAGGAATCCGTACCGCTCGTACACGTGCCGGGCCCGATCGTTGCCCTTGGTGACGCCGAGCGTGACCTCGGTGCCGCCCTCGGCTCGGGTCCAGTCGACGACGGCGTCGATCAGCCGATCGGCGAGGCCAGTGCCGCGCGCCTCGGCCGCCACCCACATCGCCACCAGGTGGACCTGTCCGACGGGTGCGTCGTCCGGATGGAACCCACAGACCAGTCCGACCGCTGCTTCGCCGTCGACGGCGACGAACCAGGCGCCGCTGCCGAGGAGTTGCCGCCACCGGGTCTCGTCGTACCCGACTTCCCGCTCGTAGGTGGACGCGAAGGCTCCCGGGGAGTCCGCCAGGCAGCGCAGCCGGACCTCGCGGACCAGCTGCCAGTCGTCAGGGGCGAGCCGCTTGAGGTCGGTCAATCCTTCTGGTCGGCGAGCTTGCCGCGCAGCTGCAGGACGGCCTTGGTGTGCATCTGACAGATCCGGCTCTCGGTGACGCCGAGCACCTGGCCGATCTCGGCGAGCGTCAACCCCTCGTAGTAATAGAGCGTGACGACGATCTTCTCCCGCTCGGGGAGCGTGTTGATCGCACGGGCCAGCAGGTACTTCGTCTCCTCGGTCTCGAAGGCCGCGACCGGGTCCTCCGCCTTCGTGTCCTCGAGCGTGTCGACGAGCGACAGCTTGTCCCCGCGCTCGCCGCCGACGTTGAGCAGCTCGTCGAGCGCGATGACGTTGACGAAGGAGACCTGGCTGAAGATCTGGTGGAGGTCCTCGAGCGGGATGCCGAGCTCCTCGGCGACCTCGGCCTCGGTCGGCGTCCGGTGCAGGCGTGCCTCGAGCGCCGCGTAGGCCTTCTCGACCTCGCGAGCCTTGTACCGGACCGAACGAGGGATCCAGTCGATCGCGCGCAGCTCGTCGATGATCGCGCCCTTGATGCGGCTGATCGCGTAGGTCTCGAACTTGATCGCGCGCTCGATGTCGAACTTGTTGATCGCGTCGATCAGGCCGAAGATCCCGTAGGAGACGAGGTCCGCCTGTTCGATGTTCGGCGGCAGACCGACACCGACGCGTCCGGCGACATACTTGACCAGCGGCGAGTAGTGCAGGATCAGACGTTCGCGGAGCTGCGTCGCCCCGGTCTTCTTGAAGTCACGCCACAGTTCAGCCAGGGCCGCTTCGACGGAGGCAGGATCCGGCGCAAGGTCATCGGCCTCGAGCGTGGACTGATCACGCTCGGGGGTGCGCCCGCTCATAGGTAGCCCTCAGTCGGTCGATGGACACATGCGTGTAAATCTGCGTTGTAGCGAGCGTAGCGTGACCGAGCAGTTCCTGAACGCTTCTCAGGTCAGCGCCACCCTCGAGCAGGTGCGTGGCGGCAGTATGTCGCAACCCGTGCGGACCAAGATCAGACACGCCAGGTACGGCGGACAGGCGCGCGTGCACCACCTGCCGGGCGGTTCGCGGGTCGATCCGCCGCCCGCGGGCCCCCAGCAACAGCGCAGGTCCGCTGTCCGGGGTCATCAGCCGCGGCCGGCCGCCCGACAGCCAGGCGTTGACGGCCGCGAGTGCCGGTTCACCGAGCGGAACGGTCCGCTCCTTCGCGCCCTTGCCCATCAGACGAGCGGTGCGTCGGCCCATGTCGAGGTCGTCGATGTCGAGCCCGCAGAGCTCGCTGACTCGGGCGCCGGTCGCGTAAAGCAGCTCGACGATCGCCGCGTTGCGCAGCCCGATGGGGGTGCGGTCCTCCCCCGCCGCCGCCATGACGGCAGCAGCCTCGTCGACGCGCAGCACCTCGGGGAGCGGCCGGCGCCCTTTCGGTGACACCAGCAGGACCCCCGGGTCGGCATCCATCGCGCCGTCTCGAACCGCCCAAGCCGTGAAGACCCGCGCGGAGGAGGCGCGGCGCGCGAGCGTCGATCGGCTGGCACCCGAGGTGTGCAGCCTGGCCAACCAGGACCGCAGCACGCTGATCGAGATGTCCGCGACGGTGTCGCACCGCATCCGCACAGCGTGGTCGAACAAGCTGGTCACGTCACCGGCGTACGCGCGCACGGTGTGCTCGGAAAGGCCGCGCTCGAAGGTCAGGTGATCGACGTACCGCTCTCGCACACCGGCGAACTCCGGCGGCAGCTCGATCTCGGCCCGGTCCACCCCTCCACGCTGCGATGGTTCGGCGGGCGGGTCAAGCCACCACGCCACATGCTCACCACCAGCCCAACGGCAGCTCCTCGGGTCCGCTGTCGGCTCGGCGCTCGTCACGACCCAGACGCGTCATGCGCCACCCGTCGGAGTCCGCCTCGACCAGGCCGTTGACCGCAAGCGCCGCGAGCGCTGCGGCGACAGCGTCCTCCCGCATTCCGGCGGTCGCGGCGATTCGCGCGACCGGCGCGGCCCGGATCACCGGCACCGCATCGAGCACCCGGCTGACCGCCGGACCGAGCAGGTCTCGGCGGCGGACCGGGCCAGTGACCCGATCGGCGAACTGGCCCATCTCCCCGACCTGCTCGAGGATCTCATCGACCTTGGTGACCAGCACGGTGTCCGGCCGGTCACGCAGGAGCTGATGACACCCGGCGGAGGTCGTCGAGGAGATCGGCCCGGGGACCGCCATCACGTGGCGATACAGCTCGCCCGCGTGTCGGGCGGTCGAGCGCGCGCCACTGCGCGGGGCTGCCTCCACCACGACGGTGCCGGCCGACAGCGCAGCGATGATCCGGTTGCGGACCAGGAACCTCGGCCGCTGCGGCGCCGCGCCGAGCGGATGCTCACTGACCACGAGGCCGGTCGCGCAGATCTGCTCGTGCAGCGACCGGTGCGCTCGGGGGTACGCGTTGTCGACCCCGCACGCGAGCACGGCAACAGTTGCACCATGCCTCGCGAGCGCCCCTCGATGCGCCGCCGCGTCGATGCCGAACGCCATCCCTGACACCACCGTCCATCCCTGGTCGGCCAGTCCGGCCGCGAACTCGACAGCGACGGTCGCGCCGTAGTCGGTCGCTGCCCTGGTCCCCACGATGGCCACCGCCCGGGCGCAGGTCTCGGCCAGCGAGAGCGGACCGCGGACCCAGAGCCCGAAGCTGTCGGCGACCTGGCCGGCCAGGTCGTCGAGCCCAGCTGGCCATTCCTCGTCACCCGGGCACACGAGCCGGATTCCCTGGTCGGCGGCGGCGGCCAGCTCCCGCTCGCCGGAGAAGTCCATGATCCGGTGCGCCAACGCCGCGACGTCGATCGCCCCCACCGCCGTACCGCGGCGGATGTCCGTGATCGCCTGGACCGCGCCGACGGCACGCACGTGGCGGATCAGGTTGGGCGTCACCGGCTCCGAGGCGCGCAGGAGCAGCGCCCGCGCGGCGCGCTCCTCGTCGCAGATCACGCGGAGCGCCGCAGCTCGGCCGCGGCATCCTCGGGCGAGGTGAACCGCAGGTGACGTGCAAGCTCGACGTCGTCCCGGTTCGGCTCGCCTCGGCCGCCGAGGTCCGCGAGCGTCCACGAGATCTTGAGGATCCGATCGATGCCCCGGTTCGACGCCTTGCCCCGGTCCATGTCGAGCTGGAGCTCCGCCACGACATGACCCTGAAGCGGCCATCGACTCCGGATCTCAGGTCCGGGGACCTGCGCGTTGGTCGTCCACGGCGTCCCCTCGAGCCGCCAGGATGCGCGTTCTCGAGCTGCCATCACTCGCTCGCGGACGGCCGCGGTCGCCTCCCCACGCGCGTTGACGTCGAGAATCGCACGGCTGATCGGCTCGAAACGCGTGCGCAGGTCGATGCGGTCCAGCAGCGGGCCGGACAGCTTGTTCTGGTACTGCCGAAGCTGGGACGAGCTGCATCGGCAGCTTGCGGCATCCGTCACGCGGCCACCGCGCGCGCATGCGCATGGGTTCGCGGCGAGCACCAGTTGGAACCGCGCAGGGAAAGTGGCGGCACTGCTCGCGCGGGTGATCGTGACCTCGCCGGACTCGAGCGGCTGCCGGAGCGCCTCTAGTGTCTTGGTGCCGAACTCGACCGCCTCGTCGAGGAAGAGCAGGCCGCGATGGGCAAGAGAGATCAAGCCGGGCCGCGGTAGGCCGATGCCGCCGCCGACCAGCGACGCGAGCGTCGCCGAGTGATGCGGCGCGTAGAACGGCGGACGCGTGATGAGCGGCTGTCCGGCCGGAAGCCGGCCCATCAGGGAGTGGATCGAGCTGACCTCGAGCGCTTCCCCGTCCGTGAGGTCCGGCAGGATGCCCGGCAGCCGTTCGGCGAGCATCGTCTTCCCGACCCCCGGTGGGCCGGTCATCAGCAGGTGATGACCACCCGCGGCAGCGACCTCAATCGCGTGGCGAGCGGCTGACTGGCCGACGACATCGGCGAGATCGGGCGGCGGCGCTGCGACCGGGGGCGCGGCCAGGTCGACCGGCTCCACGTCGACCGGATCCCCGCGCAGGATCGCGCACAGCTCCGCGAGGGTTCCGACCGCCTGGATCGCTGCGCCGGGCACGAGTCGTGCCTCCGGTGCGTTCGCGCGCGGCACGACGACGCGGGAGTAGCCGGCGCGCACCGCACCAATCACTGCCGGCAGCACCCCGGTGACGCCACAGAGCCGGCCATCCAGCCCGAGCTCCCCGATCATCACGACGTCGCGCACCAGCGACGGCTCGAAGGATCGCTGCGCCGCGAGCACGGCGATCGCCACCGCGAGATCGAAGCCGCTCCCGGTCTTGCGCACGGACGCCGGGAGCAACGCGACGGTCACCTTGCGTGCGGGCCAGTGCTCACCGCTGTGACCCATCGCCGACTTCACGCGGTTGGCGGACTCGCGAACCATCGCATCGGGCAGCCCGGTCCAGATCATCCCCGGCAGGCCGTCGCCGATGTCCGCCTCGACTGTGACGATGTGCGCCTCGAGCCCGGCCATCACGACGCACAACGTGCGACCCAGCGACATCAGATCACCCCTCGCAGGTGCTCGAGCTGTGGCAGACCCAGCTTCGGGATCACCACGCTGATGACGTCGAAGCGGATGGCGCGGGGGCTGTCGGGATGCTCCCGAGCCCACGTGAGCGCCAGCTCCCTGAGCTTCTCCGCCTTGCGCGGTGTGATCGCCTCGGCGGGGCTGCCGAATGCGGTCGAGGTCCGGGTCTTGACCTCCACGACGACCAGCGCATCGCCGTCTCGGGCCACGATGTCGATCTCCCCGACCGGACACCGCCAGTTGCGGGTCACGATCGCGAAACCGGCGCCGACCAGATGCCGGGCCGCGAGGTCTTCACCCCGCTTGCCCAGTTCGTCCTTGGCGAGCACGCCACCACCTCCGCCAGCCACGATCCGGTGGCGGTGCGCCCTACGGCGCGGCGGACGCGCGATCTGTGGACGGGCGAGGAGCGTCGACGAGCTGTGGAGGGGCCTAGCGGTCCTCGGGGATCTCGAGGTCAGGCTTCGGGAGCTCTTCGACGTTGACGTCTTTGAAGGTGAGCACGCGGACGTTCTTCACGAAGCGGGCCGGTCGGTACATGTCCCACACCCAGGCGTCCTGCATCACGGCCTCGAAGTAGGTCTCACCGCCCTCGGTGTGCTGGATGACCTGCACGTCGTTGGTGAGGTAGAACCGGCGTTCGGTCTCCACGACGTAGCTGAACAGGCGGACGACGTCGCGGTACTCGCGATAGAGCTGCAGCTCCATCTCGGTCTCGTACTTCTCGAGATCCTCAGCACTCACGCCGTGAGTTCCTCTTCGGTCGGGTCGACAAGGTCGACTCCATTGTCTACGGACAGCGGCTCGAGACCCGCGGCGACGCGGACGTTCACGTAGCAGAACCGGTGCTCCGGACATGGACCGTGTGCCATCAGTGCCGCTTGATGCGCCTCGGTGCAGTAGCCCTTGTGTGTCGCGAAGTCGTAGTCCGGATACCGCTCGTGCAGGTCGACCATGATCCGGTCGCGGGTCACCTTCGCCACGACCGATGCGGCAGCGATGCAGGCGGCGACCCGGTCGCCCTTCCACACGGCAAGGCCTGGTACGCCGAGGCCTGGGACGGGGAAGCCGTCGGTCAACGCGTAGGCCGGCTCGACAGGCAGCTGCGCCAGGGCTCGGCGCATGCCCTGCACGTTCGCGACGTGCAGCCCGATCCGGTCCACCTCACCCGGCGGGATCACCACCACCGACCAAGCGGCGCGCCGGATCACCTGGGCGTACACCCGCTCCCGCGCCAGCGCGGTCAGGAGCTTGGAGTCGGCGAGCCCTGGGACCTCGCCACGCTTGCCCGGTGGAAGCACGGCGGCAGCGACGACGAGTGGCCCGGCGCAGGCGCCGCGGCCGGCCTCGTCGACGCCGGCGACCGGAGTCAGCCCGCGGCGAGCGAGGGCACGCTCGTAGCCGTACAGGCCGGCGTCACGGCGCACCGTCGTACGCGTCAGGACCTCAGCCATCAGGCGAAGCGTATGCCGCCCGTCGGGAGCGGCGGCGGTGAACCACCGTGTAGCCCGCGATCACGACGAGCACGATCCCGACCACTACGAGCAACAGGATGAGGTCGCCCGCAGAGGACACGGCCAGCCCCGCAGTCTTGAACGCGCCGGGGATGGGGAGCGTCTTCCAATCCGAAGCGGGCCAGATCACGACGAACGCGCGACCGATGACGTCACTGTTCGGCACCGAGCCGTTGACCCGCGAGTCCTCGGAGTCGTCTCGGTGGTCCCCCATCACGTAGACATGCACTGGGGGGACGTT
>Ga0213876_10001955_pt1 | contig 12345 bp, 10 predicted proteins | sample BarmaccomBMRX_R9_FD_160113 | JGI IMG/M metagenome (GOLD analysis project Ga0213876, IMG submission 160113) | Root-associated microbial communities from Barbacenia macrantha in rupestrian grasslands, the National Park of Serra do Cipo, Brazil - RX_R9 | ecosystem: Host-associated > Plants > Roots...
TGACACGGTTTGAGCTGAAAGACCTGTCCGTTCCCCTATTTCCAATCGCGTGGTCGACTGGTTCTGCAGCAGCAGAGACAGGACCAGACGCTCATTATAGCTGCGCACGCTCGTCGCGTTCAGGCCTGACGCGCGGTCGGCAATACGAAGCGGATTCGGCGGCGCGAAGCGCATATCAGGCATGGCGGTCGCCTCCGCGCCGGAAAGAGCGGCACGCCCGAACGCAGGTGAACGAAGCGGCAAGTAGACAAATCATTTCCAGCCGATCAACTCCACTTCCCGCGCCAGAGCAATCCCGAGCTTTTCGTGTGCATCGCGGTTAATATGGAAGCCGTCCAGTGTATCGCAAGCGACCACCGAGTCGGAATCGAAGAAGTGCACCTCCTGTGAATCGGCCATGATCTCGAGTTGCAGGGCGAGCTCACGCGATTTCTGCGGCGCGTCCCGAAATATCCCCGCCCAAGCTTTGATGTCATCGAGCATTGGCGGCGGCGAGACGATGAGGATTTCCGGCACGTGACCGCCTGGTCCGGGCGCCAGTTCCTTGATGTCGTGGATCAGGCAGCCGATACCCATCGCGACCTCGGAGGGCGGTTGGTGGAAGCGGGTCTTCAGGTCGTTAGTCCCCAACATCATGATAACCAGGTCGAGCGGCGCGTGGCTCATGAGGCACGGGCGCAGGTAGGTCCTGCCATTCTTGCCGGGGCCTTCAATGGGATCGTCGTGGACGGTTGTCCTGCCGCTGAGGCCTTCCTCGATCACGCGCCAATCATTGCCCAGTTCTCGATCGAGCACGCCCGGCCAGCGTTCATGGAACGCGTAGCGGTCGAGCGTCAGGCCGCCAGGAATCTGGCCGTGTGTATTCGAATCTCCGTAGCACAGGACGGTGCGCATCGTAGGACAATAGGCTCACCAAACGAAATTCATAGCTAGGGTTGCGAGGCATTTGGACACATTCATGCATCGTCGATGCCTTCTTCCAAGGTAGATATTCATTCATTCTGAATAATTATTGACAAGGAGTCGCCGTCGTGTTCCTGATGAACGTCGGGGGACGTTCCAGGAGAGGCGGCTAGCGGGGTGAAGTTGCATTGCGCAATTGCTCCCTGCCTCCGGCCCCGGGGACGCCGATCTACCCAAGAGAGGCAAAGTGAGACCTCGCTCAAGGAGGAACCTTATGAATTTCAGGAACATAGCCGCGCCAACAATGCTCGTTCTCTGGTCTGGTTTGTCAGGCCCATCGCTTGCACAAGACTTTTACTCGCCAATGGCGGAAGTGGTGCCAACGGCGGGGGATAACCCGGTGGTTCAAGCCGGCAAGTACAAGAAGCCCTGCGGATGGAAGATCGGCATGAGCCATTTCGGGGTCAACGCAAACACATGGACGGTCCAAGTCGCCCATGAAGCGCAGGCTGCCGCAGACCGCGAGAAGTGCATCAATAAATTCATTCTGCTTGATGCCAACTTCGACCAGAAGAAGCAGGTTGCTGACATCGAAGACCTGATCGCCCAGGGCGTGGACGCTCTCATCGTTCAGCCAGTGACGGCGACTTCGGCCGATGCGGAGATTGAAAAGGCCGCCGCAGCCGGCATTCCGATTGTTGTTCACACCGGGCTAGTAGGGACGAAGGCCTTCACCACTGAAATCCGGGCCGGTGGCGTCTATTTTGGTAAAGTCATGGGCGATTGGCTGGTCAAGACGGTCGGCGACAATGGAAAGATCTGGGCGCTCCGCGGTCTCGCCGGCCACCCGGAAGACACCAACCGTTACAACGGATTGGTTGAGTCGTTGAAGGGAACCCATGTCCAGATCGTTGCGGAGGAGCATGGCGATTGGCAGTACGATAAAGGTAAGAAGGTTTGCGAGACCCTCTTCCTGAAAGATCCAAAAGTTGACGGCATCTGGTCGTCAGGTGCCGACATGACGCGGGCCTGCGTCGACGTATTCAAGCAATTTGGAGCGCCCATTCCACCGATCTCGGGTGAGGGAAACAACGGATACTTCCGTCAGTGGATTACCGACGGGTTCAAGTCGATTTCGCCCGAATATGCACCTTCGCAGGGCGCGGCGGGAGTGGACCTCGCAATCGCCTTACTGGAAGGCAAGTCCGGTATCTACAAGCACTATGACTACAATCCCCCGGGCTGGGATCTTCAAAAGGCCAAGACGTACTTCCGTCCCGATCTATCTGACGCTGTGTGGTGGCCATCGGAACTCTCCGAAAACCAACTCAAGAAATTTTACAGCAAGAAGTAGGCTTTCCCTCCCAAGCCGGCATCCGTTCGCCGAACATCGCTGCGGCGGACGGATGCGCGGCAGTTGCTCAAAAGCGACCGGAAGGAAGACACTTCGAAACCGGCGGGTGGCGATGTCCAGTCTAATCAGACTCTCGAACATTTCGAAGTCGTTTGGCGGCGCTCTGGCGCTTGATGCGGTGTCGCTGGAGTTGAAGCCCGGCAGCGTGCACGCGCTCATGGGCGAGAACGGCGCAGGCAAATCGACTCTGATGAAGATTCTTGCGGGGGTTTACCAGCCCGACGGCGGCGGAATCTTCAGGAACGGGCACAGTATATCCTTCGTCAACCCCAAGGAGGCCTTGGAGTTCGGCATCTCCACGGTCTTTCAAGAGCTGACACTGCTGCCCAATCTGACGATCGCGGAAAACATGTTTCTGGGCCGCGAGCCGCGATCAACCCTGTTCTCGATCGACCGCAGGCGAATGAATACGGATGCCAAGGATGCGCTGAACGAACTCGGGCTTGATCTGGATCCGGAGACCCTGGTGTCGGAACTTTCGATCGCAGAACGGCAGTTCGTCGAAATTGCGCACGGGATCAAGGCCGACGCTTCGATCCTCGTTCTCGATGAGCCGACGGCGGCATTGAACGCGGCCGACGTCGAAATCCTCAACACGCACATCCGACGCCTACGCGATGCGGGGAAAGCGATCGTCTATATCTCTCATCGCATGGATGAGATCTTCAGGATTTGCGACACCGTCACAGTTCTGAAGGATGGGAAACTCGTTGGAACTCGGCCGATGAGTGTGATGAATCCCTCCTCTTTGGTTTCCATGATGGTCGGCCGCGAACTCCAGGATCTATTTCCTGTTCGCTCGAAGGCGTTTGGTGACGTGCTTCTAGAAGTCAGACACTTCAAGATCGGCGCCGGCACCAAACCATTCTCGCTAAACATGCGTAGTGGTGAGATCATCGCGCTGGCAGGGCTTGAGGGCCAAGGGCAGCAGAGATTCCTTAGGTCTCTGATAGGACAATTTCAGCCGTTCAACGGCGCCGTCACGATCAAAGGAAAGCCGCTCCCGCTGCCTGTTTCGTCCGCCTCCGGGATACGCCAGCTGCGATCAATGGGCGTGGGGTTCGTGCCTGAAGATCGCAAGGAAGAGGGTCTCTTTCTTGGCTTGTCGATCGCCGACAACATTGCGATCGGGCTTCATGCCGCTTGCAGCGAAATATCCCTCGCCGAGAACCACCGCCAAAGGATCGAGAAGGCGATGGCCAGCCTGAACGTTAAGGCGGCGAACGCTCGCGTCATTGTTAGCTCATTGTCGGGCGGTAACCAGCAAAAAGTGCTGATTGGCCGCTATCTGGCCGAGAAGGTGGACATCCTCTTGGTCGAGGAGCCTACGCGTGGCGTTGATATTGGCGCGAAAGCAGAAATCTACAAGCTGTTGCGCAATTTTGCGACCAGCGGCGGCGCTGTCGTGGTGCTGTCACGGGAAACCGTCGAGTTGATCGGCCTGTGCGATCGGATCTACGTTTTCCACGCCGATACGATTGTTTCCGAGATGTCGGCCGACACTGTCAGTGAGCAGAACATTCTGAATGCTGCACTGAATGCCGAAGCGGCGATTGAAAGAGAATGAAGCAGGATTTCACAAACTTGCTAACGGGCAGGCAAAGCCGCCAGGGGCTCTGGTTCGCTCCGTTGCTCGTGGCTATCGCCATCGCCGCATATCTGGCCCTTTCAGCGCCTCACTTTGTAGGCTCGGAGAATTTACTCAACCTGGTTGCCCAGGCGATGCCGCTCACGATCACGGCCATTGGCCAGATGTTCGTGGTAGTCGTCGGCGGGCTTGATCTTTCTGTGGGTTCGCTGATCAGCTTCACGACTGCAATATTAGCGCTCGACGGCCCAGGCTATCTCCTGATTCCCGCGGTCCTCGCCTTTGCCGTGCTGGTCGGATTGATCAACGGCCTCGCCGTCACTCGGCTGAATGTACACCCGATCATCGCCACGCTGGCGATGCAATACATCGTCCTGGGCGTGACTCGAACCTTGCGGCCTGTTGCCGGTGGCACCGTGCCGCCGGTTGTCCTCAAAGCAGTGAACGGCTTCGTTTTCGGCGTTCCCATGCCGGTGTTCTGGGGGCTGCTCGTCCTTCTGGTCGGCTGGATGCTGCTGCATGGATCAAGGTTTGGCCTGCATCTATTCGCGGTCGGCGGCGGTATCGCCTCTGGCAACGAGCAGGCAGCCCGCAATTTCGGCATTGCTCACAAGCGCATTACGCTGCTCGCGTATGTCGCGTCCGCCTGCTTTGCCGCCCTTGCCGGCGTGTATCTGGCTGGCCGGATAGCTTCAGGTGATCCGAACGTTGGGCTGGGCTTCGAACTCGACGCGATCACCGCGGTTGCCATCGGGGGCACTCAGCTTTCGGGCGGGATCGGCAGTCTGCAGGGTACCATTATCGGAGCACTGGTTCTGGCCATGCTGTCTAACGGTATGAACCTGACCAACGTATCGCCCTTTCTGCAGACCGCGATCAAGGGCAGCATACTTCTGATGGTTGTTGGTTTGCAAAAGCGAAAGCTGATCGGGCTATGACGACGGCTGCTATGTTCAATGGCTCCGTTCAGCGAATTCAACGGACTCCGCCCGCTTACTTCGTTTTTGTGGGGCTGCTGATCGTATTATGGCTCTCTCGGCCCAACATGCTCAACATCAACATCATCGGCATATTTATGCGCCAGAACGCTCCTCTCGGAGTCCTGGTCCTCGGCCAGCTCCTGGTGATGCGGGTAAAAAGCATCGATCTGTCCGGTGGAGGTGTCATTCTTCTGATCAACTATTTCATTTCCTCAGGCCTTTTCCCCGAAGCTTCGCTCACCTTTTTTGCAGTGCTTGGGCTGACGACGAGCACACTCATCGGGCTGTTTAACGGTTTAATGATCGGTAAGCGCCGCGTATCGGCCGTTATAGTGACGCTGGCAGTAAGCATCATTCTGGTGGGCCTTGTTCAGTTCCTGTCGAGCGGCAAGCCGCCAGGAGACGTGCCGACCTATTTCAACGATCTCTACAATACCAAACTTTGGGTCATGCCGAGCCCGGTAGTCTTCTGGATCGCATTGTCCCTCATCTTGGCGGGCATCCTGTCCTCCACGGTGTTCGGACGTTTCGTTGCTTCGGTTGGTGAGAGTGGGGCGGCGTCGCACTTCGCCGGCGTGCCCGTCGAACGGACAATCATCTTGGCGCACACTCTTGCGGGGTTCATCACTGGACTTGCCGCCCTGGTTCAGACTGCCTCGATTGCGGTCGGCAGTGTTCGAGTTGGGCTGGATCTCCCGATTCTGTCTGTCGCTGCGACGATCCTGGGAGGCGTCGTATTCGGCCGAGGCGAAGGTGGAGTTTGGGGGCCGTTCTTCGGCGTCCTGTCTTTTACATTCTTGTTCGTAGTCATGACCGCATTCGGGATCAGTGACCCCGGAAAGCTGATCGCACAGGGCCTGATCATTCTGCTTGCGGCGATCTTCTATGGCGTGAGAGCAGCAAAATCAGATTGAGCAAAGCGCAGCAAATCGAGGTGATACGATGTCGGAAGAGAAATCTATCTTGTGCTACGGCGACTCTTTGACGTGGGGCTGGATTCCGGTCGAGGATGGTTCACCGACCCGACGCTACCCTTTCGCTAGCCGCTGGACCGGCGCGATGGCGAAGGAGCTCGGCGCTGGATATCGGGTGATTGAGGAAGGCCTCAGCGCACGCACCACCAGCGCCGATGACCCCAATGACCCGCGCCTAAACGGCAGTCACTATCTGCCGACGGCGCTGGCGAGCCACCTTCCACTTGATCTTGTCATCATCATGCTTGGCACTAATGACACCAAGCCGTTCTTCAATCGTACTCCCTACGACATCGCCTACGGCATGGCCAAGCTTGTTGGCCAAGTGCTTACCAGCGCCGGCGGTATCGGCACGCCCTATCCCGCGCCAAAATGTCTTGTCGTCGCGCCGCCGCCGCTGGCCCCGATCCCGCACGCCTACTTCGAAGGAATGTTTGGCGGCGGGCATGCGAAGGCAGCTGAGCTCGCGAAGCAGTACGAAGCCATGGCCAACTTCATGAAGATCGACTTTCTCGACGCCGGTAGCTTTATCACTACTGACGGCTGCGACGGCATTCACTTCACCTCGCAGAACAATCGCGACCTCGGCAAGGCAATCGCCGAGAAGGTCAAGACAATCATCGGAGATGATGCTTCCCAACTGCACGGCGCTCTCGTGGCAGGCACATCGTTGTCGTGACGAAACTCGGTAGTCGCTCGTATCTTCCGGCCCACGACCGCGAGTACTCCAATCTCAAGGTCCTGATCCGGAGCGCCCTGAATTCTCGCAGCCGGCGGCTCTTCAACGATCGCGTGGGAATGGCCGCTGACTGGTACGTCAAGTCCGATCCTGCTGCAAAGCGGCCGACGTGACATGGATGGCGTCTTCGCGACGATGAAGGATGGCTCAGCGCCAATCGATGTTTGCGGATGCCATTCGCCTTGCGCCTTGTTTGGTTTGCTGGCTGAAAGCGTCCTGCAATAATCATTCAGAATGAATAATAATTGACTAAATGGGGAAGATATGCGCAGATGCGACTAGGGCTGTGTTATCGGCAAATTGACCCGGTTAATGCGTACATGCGAACCCGGATCGCGCGCGTACCGCATTGTCTTGTCCGGGACGGTTCCTCCGTAGACTGAGCCGTGGGCAATTAACCCGGTGGACCCATGTCGCTTCAGAGGCGACAGGGGTCGTTTTCGGAATCGTGCGTGCCGCCAGAGCATCATCGCGCGAGACTTCATCAAAAAATGGGAGGAAACAAATGAGATCACATCGCTTGCAATTAGAGAAGCACAAGCCGCTGTTTGGTTTTGCGGTGGCCTTGATGTGTTCGACTGCCTTGATTACATCGCGGGCCGCGGCAGCCCCGCCTCCGAGTTGCGGTAGCCTGGCCGCGCAGTTACTGACAGGCGAAGGCGTGAGCGCTGCGACTTCGGCGATCCAGCCAGCAGCGGGTACGAATCTATCCTACTGCTTAGTCAATATTACCGTCTCCGAGTTGGCCGGCCCAAAGGATGGCTATCTCCTGGGCCAGAAGCAAATGATCAAAGTCGCTGTCGGTCTGCCTCTCAGTCAGGCAGATGGTGGGACGGGCAGCCAACAAGGTGCATGGAACGGACGGATTCAGGCTCTCGGCGGCGGTGGCTATCAAGGAGTACTCAGCCCGGTGACGCCGGCGACGAACGCGGGTTACGTCGGATCGAACACCGATACCGGCCACACGGGTAACCCGGCTACCCCTGGGTTCGGGCCTATCGGCGACGGCTCGTGGGCGTTGAATCCGGATGGCTCGCTGAATTTTGGTCTGATCAGGGACTTTGCTTATAACGGCATCCATCAGCAAACAGTTTGGACCAAGAAGATCACTGAGCTCTATTACGGCATGAGCGCGAAATACACCTACTGGAATGGTTGCTCGACTGGCGGCCGCCAAGGTCATCAGCAGGCTCAAAGATATCCCGACGATTATGACGGCATTCTCGCGGGAGCGCCCGCGTTCAATTGGGACCGCTTCATCCCTGCAGAGCAATGGGGCGAGATAGCGATGAATCAAGAAGTTGGAGCGCCGATTTCACCCGCCAAGCTCGAGGCCGCGAAGACGGCGTCCATTGCTGCCTGCGATGCGCTCGACGGGATCACGGACGGCGTTATCCAAGACCCGCGCGCCTGCCATTTCAAGGCGAGTTCGCTGGCTTGCACCGGGAATCCCGCAACTTGCTTGACATCCCAAGAAGCGAGCGCAGTCAATAAAATCTGGGATGGTCCTCCGGGACCCAAAGCCGGCGAACGACTGTGGTTCGGTCTCGAGCGCGGCACAACTATGCTCGGCCTGGATGGGCCCACGCCGTTCGTCATCTCAACGGAACATCTCGCATACTGGGTAAACCAGAACCCAGCCTTTGACTGGCATACCATCACGGAGGCTAGTTTCGCCGAACAATTCAAACAGTCAGAACTCAAATTCCATGACGTGATCGGAACAGACGACCCCGATTTGTCTGAATTCCGTGAACACGGTGGGAAGATGATCATCTATCATGGATTGGCTGATCTGTTGATCATGCCACGAGGCTCCTACGATTATTATAATCGCGCCACCAAGCGCGCCGGCGGCCTACCCGACGTGCAAAAATTCTATCGGTTCTTCCCGTACCCGGGGAACAGCCACTGCGGCGGCAATCCAGACCAACCGAACGCGCCTTTGATCGATTCCTCGAGCTCAGGGGCGTTATTCCAGGCCCTCGTCAATTGGGTCGAGCATGGGACGGCCCCGGATTCGATCATCGCCCACAACAATCCGAATCCAGCGTTGGCGACCGTGAGCCGGCCGATCTGCAAGTATCCCGACAAGCTCGTCCACAGCGGCACGGGTAGCACGAACGTTGCGTCCAGTTTCGTCTGCAAACATGAATCGCACGACGAACTCATGGACGAGGAGAAAGTGCTTACGGATGCAGACCTCATCGAGGACCGTCATGGCGATCGCGATCACGATCATTGATCACAATTGGAGCGGTTTTATCAATGAGCGCGCGTGACTGGGAATTCACGTGCGCTCTTTTCTGCGCGAATTCAAATCCACGGGGGCTGCTTACCGATCGATAATTGGCCAGAGCTGGCAGAAGAAGATTTGCATTTATCGAGACGGATTGTAAAAATCGAAGACGAGAGGCATCGTCTGGAGATCATCACTGATTGAAGCAGCGGCTGAAGTCAATTCCGAGACCGAATAAAAGGATGGGACAAGCGGGGAGTTGAGGGGGTGAGATTTGCTGACGTATGGAAGTCCACGCGCGCCCGGTTCTCTCCGAGAACTTCAATGACACCGCCGAATTTAAGGTATTTTGGATTGCCCTCGGTAAATTACGCCACGCTGTCGCCGGCGTGCTCGAATCCGACAGCGTGCGATCGTACTCGGTCCAGATGTGTGTAGTGCGCAGTCGTTGAAGGCGTCCTGTGTTCCGAACGAGTAGGTACATCGGAGGTGTGGTAAGCGCCAATCTTTTGCGGATTTTCGAAGAATTCGACGCCGGGCGCTTCCATTCGAACGCCTATCTAGCGAGATATTTGTCGAAGAACGCCGCCAGCTCGCCGAAATGCTCCTTCGTCTCCGGCGCATCGGGATCGCCCAAATATTGCGCGTGAGACTGCCCCTCGAACACGTGCAGGTCGGCGACGACGCCGGCCTGGCGCAGCTTGCGATGCACACGCACTGTGTTGGACAGGAACAGGTCGCGCGTACCCGAGGTCAGAATGGTCGGCGGGAAGCCGGACAGATCGCCGTAAACTGGCGAGAGCTGCGGGTCCTTCAGGTCATGGCCGTTGGCATAGAGCTTGGCGGCCTCGCCGAGCCAACCGTCATTGCTCACCAGGATGTTGTCGACCTTCTCGTTGGTGAAGAACGTGTCACCGGTCTTGGTCATGTCGGACCACGGCGTGCCCGGGGCAATCGCCGCCGGAAACGGCAAGCCTTCGGTCCTGGCGCGCAGTACCATTGCGAGCGTCATGCCGCCGCCAGTCGATGTGCCGAAGATCGCCATCTTCTTCGGGTCGTTGGACTTCACCAATTCTTTCCACACCGCCATCGCGTCGTCCATCGCGGCTGGATACGGAAAATCCGGCGGCATGCGGTAGTCGATCGAGATCACCTTTAGCTTGCCGAAGGCCGCCATCAGGACGCCCTCACGTGTCCCGGATTCGCCGGGCGCAAACACGTAGCCGCCGCCATGCACATGGACTAGCAGGCGATTGCGATTCGCTTCAGGAAGGTTGTCGGGGGTCAAGATGTAGCAGTTCACGCCGGCCATCGTAACGTGCTCGGACTTGACGCCGAGCTTCGCGCGGATCGCCGGCAGGACCTGCACGATCTGGTCGGCACGCATCGTGATCAACGCCTTCCATGCGGCCGCGTCCTTAGGATGCTGATCCCAGATCGGCGACAGCGGCGCGCCAATCAGCGCTTGCTCCTGCGGGCTGACGTCGGTGGTCGGCACCGCAACATCCTTGGCCGGGACTTCGCGGATACCGGGATCAAGTGCGAATGCGACTGCCGGCAACGCAAGAGAGATGCCCAAAGCCGCGATACAGAGTTTGAAGCTCGGTGTCATTATGGCTCCTGACGATTGGTTTTGCCCACGAGTTCATTATTCAATTATGGGCTAATTTAGGGATACTCCAATGACGACGCACGGGTCCAGCGCCTAGTGACTTTGCTGGCGAGAATTCTCTACGCATCAACTAGACTAGTTCTTTGTTCGGGAAAAAAATTGAAGTGACCCGGTCAATAACAAATAGCGCAGTTTCAGCCTTCTTCTTATTCTAATGTACACCTGCCGGCCTTTCGCTTTGATTTTGCGCGAGAGTTTGTGCTTCGGACTACCTAACATATAGTGGTCAAAGTTCGATCCCTGTCGTGGCAACCACCCGATCGGAGGGCCAAAGCTGCATACCTCAATGAGGTCTTGAGCGAGTTAAGCTGCCCGCCGGTAAGAAAACAGCGCTTCCACAGTAGTGGGTTTCGCGATGTAGCGGACCCCCGCTACCATCGATCCCCCCCGACCCTGTTCGCTTCACCAAAGGCCCCGGCATCGTCAGCTCCGACAGCGATGCGCGGATCTCAACCGTGAATTCGTCGCTGTGCGCCGGTGCGTGCACGATGATCGCCTCGACCAGGTTGCGCAGCGTGGCGACGAGTTCCGGTTCGTCGAGCGCGGCCGCATCGGCAGCCACATCGGAAAGCCGCTTGATGTCGGCCAGGTATCGGCTGACGGCCGCGGGATGCAGCGTTACCACCTGGTCGGCTTGCGCGGCTGCGACAAGTTGCGCCTTCACTTGGTCGCGTTCCTGCTGCAAGGCCTTCATGCGTGGGCCGATCGTATCGAGGTCGCCGATGCCCTTGGCGATGGCATTGACCAGGCGCTCCAGCTCGCGGGCGATTTCGCCGGCGCGGCGTGTCAGGTGTTTTTCGCGGTCGCCATTCTGCCGGGCAAGCCGGCGGCGCTCTTCGTTATAGGTTTTGAGATATTCGGCGATTGCCTCAGGGTGCGCTAGCTCATCGCGTAGCCCTTCGAATACCAGCGTCTCGATGGCTGATCGCGAAAGCTTGCGGCCGTTCGAGCAGGTGCCGCTTTCGCGGAAGCCGGCGCACTGAACGCGATGCGGCTTGCTGGGTCGCTGCGCGCCAAGCGCGGTCATGCCGGCGCCGCAGTATCCGCAACGCAAGAGCCCAGATAGCGGCCGCAACGGCTTGCGTGCGGCCGTGGCGCCGACGTTGCTGCGTCCTCGCTTGATGGCCTGCGCGGCATCCCATGTTTCCTGATCAATGATGCGCAGATGCAGCGCCTGGGCGCGGCGATAATCGGCGGCCTTGTTCGGACGGGAGATGCGCTTGCCCGTTGTCGGGTCTTTCACCATGCGAACGCGGTTCCAGACGATGACGCCGGTATAAAGTTCGTTCATCAATAGCCCGTGCCCGCGGGCCAGATTTCCGTTGATGGTCGTGGCGGTCCAGCGCGTGCCGCGTGGTGCAGCAATTCGATCGGTGTTGAGGCCCACAGCGATGGAGCGCGGCGTCGCGCCTTCGATGAATTCACGGAAGATGCGCCGCACGATCTCGGCCTCGGCATCATCAATGGTGAGCTGGCCTGGCTTCCCCGGCACAGGCCGGTAGCCATAGGCGCGGCCGCCGGCGTTGCGGCCCGAGCGCACCACGGCCTCAAGCCCACGGCGGGTATGGACCGCCAGATTTTTCAGGAAGTGCTCGCCCATCAGGGCGCGCAGGGCGCCGTCCACTTCGCCGACCTGGCCCGTGATGGTGTGCAGGCCGATACCGAGGAAGTCGAGCCGCCGGCGCGCGTTGTGATAATCCGCCTGGCTGCGGAAGACGCGGTCCATGTCTTCGGCGACGATGATGTCGAAGGCCTTCAGTTCGGCTGCGCGCATTAACGCCTGAAAGCCCGGCCGGTTGACGGTGAAGGCGCCAGACATTTCTCGGTCGGAAAACA
>Ga0213876_10001956_pt1 | contig 12341 bp, 10 predicted proteins | sample BarmaccomBMRX_R9_FD_160113 | JGI IMG/M metagenome (GOLD analysis project Ga0213876, IMG submission 160113) | Root-associated microbial communities from Barbacenia macrantha in rupestrian grasslands, the National Park of Serra do Cipo, Brazil - RX_R9 | ecosystem: Host-associated > Plants > Roots...
CACTGGCCTTGCCCTTGCTGACGGGGGTACGCACCGCACCCACGATGACGGCGTCTCGATGTCCCATTGCTCCTCCTTGAGCCCGTAGCTGGGTATGTAAAGCTATATCCAGCTATAACACCTGGATATACTGATAGCAACCCAGACCGGAGGTGATCTGCGTGACAGTCCTACAAGGCCCCCTCAAGGACCGCGATGCGTGGTCGGCGGTCGGTGAGTGCCTGATCGAGAAGACCTTGGCGCTCATCGGCACCAAGTCCGCGATGCTGATCATGCGCGAGGCGTATTACGGCACCACCCGGTTCGACGACTTCGCCCGACGGGTGGGCATCACGAAGGCGGCCGCCTCGGCTCGGCTGTCGGAACTAGTCGACTTGGGTTTGTTGACCAAACGGCCGTATCGCGAGCCCGGGCAGCGCACCCGCGATGAGTACGTGCTGACCGAGTCCGGCCAAGATCTGATGCCGGTGGTCTTCGCGCTGTTTCAGTGGGGGCTGCGCCACATACCGAATCGCAACCCATTGCGGCTCACCCATCTGGGTTGCGGTGCCGACGCGACCGTCGAAATCTGTTGCGATAAAGGGCATGTCGTGCCGCACGACGAGGTGGGCATGCGGCTGGCGAAAGCCAATCCGCGCTAGGCCGTCTGGGCGCGGGCGGCTGCCACCGCACGGAGCGTGGCACACTCCCCCATACGTGCCCCTCCGTCAGCTAGCATCCCTGCATGTCAGCATCACGAGTGCATTCCGGCTCCTACCAAGACCGAAACCACACTGGCGGTCGCACGCTTGACATTTTGCCGCTCCGCACCGACCAGAAACCGGCGTCGGGTTGGGCCCAGATCGCTCCGCGGATTCTGCGTAGCGGACTCAACTTCGTGAAGGTGACCGTAAAGGCCTTAGCGGCAACGACTTCCGAGCGGCTCGCAGTTACCACCAGTTAATCACATGGTTACTCCGGCAGACATCGTGGTGCAGGCCAGCGGAGTCCTCGCGGTCGCTGGGTTGAGCGACATGGTGTGGGGACATGTTTCGGTCCGCGATCCGGACGGGCGAGGCGTGTGGATGAAGGCTGCCGGTTGGGGTTTCGAAGAGATTGACGCCGACAAGGTGGTCCTTGTGGACAGCGCGGGCAATGTACTGCACGGGGAAGGCAAGCGGCATCTGGAATTTCCCATTCACACCGAGATCATGACTGCCCGGACGGACGTTAACAGCGTGGTCCATACACACGCCGCCGCGGTGAACGCTTTCGCTTCGCTCGAGCACGATTTGCATCCGATCTCCCACGATGGCGTGCCGTTCGCCTATCCGCAGATTCCGCGGTTCACTGAGACGGGAGCGCTGATCGCCACGCCCCGCCTCGGGCAATCATTGGCCGCCGCGCTGGGCGACGCAAATGCGATCCTGCTGCCCAATCACGGCGCGGTGACGGTCGGCGCCGACGCCCCCACCGCCGTGATGTTGTCAGTCCTATTGGAAAAAGCGTGTCGCACTGAGCTGTTGGCCGCCAGCGCCGGCGGCCCCGCGCGCTGGTCGGACGCCGACGAGACACGATTCAAACGAGACCAGGTATGGAACCACAGCCAGATCACCGCTGGCTGGCAGTATCTCGTTCGCCGGTGCGGCCGCTAGCGACAGCCGCTCTGTTGGCGTCCAGCTCGGACGATGCAGCTTCCCGGAGGCGCTGGTCGGTCGTCAGATCGACGCGACGTGGCTGGAATACCCAGCTGGCCGCGCCCTTGAGAAATTTCGGTCAGCCGCCGCCATATCGTTAACTGTAAGAATTACAGTATGATCTTGCAGAAAGAGCGCCCAGTCCGCTCGAAGACGCCGGAAACCCTGGAGAATTAGGTGACGAGCCAAGTTCACGACGACGCTGACAGCGACGAGCTAGCTGTCGACCTGCGTGACCCCTACCCCTTCTTCGCCAGGAAGCGGCAGGCGGCCGGAGTGTTCCAGGGAACCGTGATGGACTACGCCAAGACGCCAGAGGCATTCCGGCCCAAGAGCGAGTACTCGGCGATGTCGTTCGACGCGGTCAACACGGTGTTTCGCAACAGCCGGGTGTTCACCTCCAAGCTGTATGACAAGACGATCGGGCTGTTCATGGGTCCGACCATTCTGGCGATGGACGGCAAAGAGCACCGCGATCACCGCAACCTGGTGTCAGCCGCGTTCAAGTCCAAGGCGCTGACCCGCTGGGAACCGGCGATCGTGCGGCCGGTCTGCGACAAGTTGGTCGACGAGTTCATCGAGGCCGGCGAGGCCGACCTGGTCCGGCAATTCACCTTCGAGTTTCCTACGCGCATCATCGCCGAACTGCTCGGGCTGCCGGACGAAGACCTGCCGATGTTCCGCAAGCGGGCTGTCGAGGTGATCAGCTACCACGTCAACTACAAACGTGCTTTCGAAGCGTCCGCGGCGCTGAAAGACTATTTCCTCGAACAGATCGACAAGCGCAAATCCAAGCCCACCGAAGACATTATCGGCGATCTGGTCGCAGCGGAGATCGACGGCGAACGGCTCAGTGAGGAGGCGATCTACTCCTTTCTGCGGCTGCTGCTGCCCGCCGGCCTGGAAACCACCTACCGGTCCTCGGGGAACCTGCTATATCTGCTTCTCACCCACCCGGACCAGTTCGACGCGCTGCAAGCCGACCACTCGCTGATCGCGCAGGCGATCGAGGAAGGCCTGCGCTTCGAGACGCCGCTGACCACCGTGCAGCGGCACACGACCGAGGACACCGAGTTGGAAGGAGTTGCGATTCCGGCGCGCTCGATGGTCGGAGTGTGCATGGGCTCGGCGAACCGCGACGAGAAGCGCTGGAAGCGCGCAGACGAATTCGACATCTTCCGGGACCGACTTCCGCACATCTCCTTCGCCGCCGGTGAGCACACCTGCCTGGGCCTGCACCTGGCGCGCCTGGAGACCAGGGTTGGACTCGAATGCCTGCTGAATCGTCTGACCAACATCAAGTTGGTAACTGACCAGGACCCGCATATCCACGGTCAGCCGTTCCGTTCCCCGACGGCCCTGCCGGTAACGTTCGACGCGAAGTAGTTGCTCTGCGGATGGATTGGGTCTTCACATGGTCAAGGTGATGGCGGGCTTTCGGGTCCTCGAGGTTGCGCAGTTCACGTTCGTGCCGGCGGCGGGAGCCATCCTTGCCGACTGGGGAGCAGACGTCATCAAGGTCGAACACCCGCTGCGCGGTGATACCCAACGCGGTTTCCTCAACATGGGGGGTATCCAAGTCGACCCGAATCGGCATCCGCTGATGGAGCATCCCAACCGGGGCAAGCGCAGCGTCGGGATCGACGTTTCCACCCCGGGCGGCCAGGAGGTGATCTACGAACTGGCCAAGGCCTCGGATGTATTCCTGACCAACTACATGCCCGCACAACGGCAGAAGCACAAGTTCGACGTGGAGCACATCCGCGCGGCGAACCCGAACATCGTGTACGCCCGTGGTTCGGCCTACGGCGACAAAGGACCGGAGCGCGACGTCGGCGGCTACGACGGGACCGTGTTCTGGACCCGCAGCGGGGTGGGCTACGCGTTGACGCCAGAGGAGCTGGGTGCTCCACTGTCGCAAGGGATTCCGGCGTTTGGTGACTCCATTGGCGGCATGTTCATCGCCGGCGGCATCTCTGCCGCACTGCTGCATCGCGAGCGCACCGGCGAAGCCTTGGAGCTGGACGTGTCCCTGCTGAGCACGGCGTGGTGGGCGGCCGGGGCGAGTGTGACGCAAGGCATGGAGGCCGGTGAGGTAATGCGCTCGCCGATGCCGGGCTCGGCTGCGCCGTCGGTCAATCCATTCATGAACAACTTTCAAACCTCCGACGGCGGCACTATCAACCTGTGCATCATCAGCCCGACCGGCTTGATCCGTGACACCTTCGAGCATCTCGGCATCCCCGAGGCGGCGGACGACCCGCGCTTCTCCGAAGTGCTGCCGTTGATCCAAAACGCCGATGCGGCCACCGAACTGATCGCGAAAGCGTTTGTCGCCAAACCTTTTGACTACTGGCGTCAGCACCTGAAAACGATGAAAGGCCAGTGGGCGCCGTTCCAGAGTCTCGTCGACTTGGCCAACGACGAGCAGGCACTTGCCAACGACATGATCGCCGAAGTCGAGGTTGCCAGCGGCGGCGCGCCATTCAAAGTCGTGCGCGGCCCAATCCAGTTCAATCACGAGCCACTGGTGACGACGCGAGCCCCGCAAGCATCGGAGCACACCGAAATCGTGCTAATGGAACTGGGAATGGACTGGGATCGCATCGCCGAACTCAAGGAAGCGGGAGCCATCGCGTGAACGACGTTGCGATCATTGGTGTCGGCCTACACCCGTTCGGTCGTTTCGACGGCAAATCCGCCATGGAGATGGGGGCCGCCGCCATCGGGCTCGCGCTCGCCGACGCGGGCGTGGAATGGAAGGACGTCCAGTTCGCGGTCGGCGGTAGCTGGACGGTGGCCAACCCGGACGCGATCGTCGGCATGGTTGGTCTGACGGGCATCCCGTTCACCGACGTGTTCAACGCGTGCGCGACGGCGGCGAGCGCGACCAAACTGTGCGCCGACAGCATCCGGCTGGGCGACTACGACATCGGCATCGCGGTGGGCATGGACAAGCACCCGCGGGGGGCCTTCACCGAGGACCCCGCGCTGGTCGGGATGCCGAGCTGGTATGCGCAGAACGGTCAGTACCTCACGACCAAGTTCTTCGGCATGAAAGCCAACCGCTACCTGCATGACCATGGCATCTCGACGGCCACCCTGGCCAAGGTCGCCGCCAAGAACTTCCGCAATGGCGCGCTGAACCCCAACGCCTTTCGCCGGAAAGCTATTTCGGAAGAAGACATCCTCAACTCGCCGATACTGAACTACCCGCTGACGCAATACATGTTCTGCACGCCCGACGAGGGAGCCGCCGCCGTCGTCATGTGCCGTGCCGACATCGCGCGGCGTTTCACCGCCAAACCCGTGTACGTCCGCGCGGTGGAAGTCCGGACCCGCCGCTACGGCGCCTACGAGGTGAACACCACCTACGCACCCGTCGAGGAGGACGTGTCACCGACCGTCTATGCCGCCAAAGCGGCCTTCGAACGGGCGGGTGTCGGACCCGACGACGTCGACGTGATCCAACTGCAGGACACCGACGCCGGCGCGGAGCTGATCCACATGGCCGAGGCGGGCTTCTGCGCCGACGGCGACCAAGAGAAGCTGCTTGCCGACGGCGCCACCGAGATCGGCGGGGCGATGCCGGTCAATACCGACGGCGGACTGATCGCCAACGGTGAGCCGATCGGCGCGTCGGGTCTGCGCCAAGTGCACGAGCTGGTGCGCCAGCTGCGGGGCCAGGGCGGCGAGCGGCAGATCCCGGGCAGTCCGCAGGTCGGCTTTGCGCAGGTTTACGGCGCGCCCGGCACCGCCGCGGCGACCATCCTGTCGACCTAGCCTTCCCCTGTCCACCTAGCCCTTCGCTGGCCCTTCGCCTGTCGACCCAGCCCTTCGCCTGTCGACCCAGCCCCTTCGCCGAGCGTGTTCTCAGGGCGAAAATCCGCGAACTTTTTCGCCCTCATTTCACGCTCGGCGAAGGGCTGGGTCACCGAACATCTCGGCGAAGGGCGAAGTCAAGTCGCCCAGCCGGCTTCAGGACATGCTCCAGCAACCGGATGCACGCCTTGGCCGGGAAAAATAATCCGTCTCCGGCTTGTCGGGATCAAGACGTCTTCTTCAGCGGCGGGGCGTAGGCGGGCTTGCCCAGGCCCAGGACATGTTCGGCGATCATGTTGCGGAACACCTCCAACGTGCCGCCGTAGATTCCCACCAGCGGTGCGAAGCGGTAGACGTATTCGGCACTGCCGTCATCGGCGGCCCCGTCCGTCCCGACCGGGAGCGTCGCCGCCGCGCCGAGCAGGTCCATCAACTCCGGGGAGATGTCCCGCATGGTTTGCGCCAGCGCGACGCGCCCGAAGATACTCGGGGCGCTCAGTGCCGCCTCCATACGAGCCGCGCTGCGCCCCAGCCGATAGGCCACCGATCGATCGTCGATGAGCCGACGCCCGTTGGGATCCGGCCGCCCCACCCGGGCCGCGGCCTTGTCGACCGCCTCGGCCATATAACCCGCTTGGTGCATCATGATCGACGTGTCCTGCAATCCGTCGGGTGCGGCCGTGACCGCGCCGTGCTCCACGTTGAGTGGCTCGCGTAATACCGCCCAACCACCATTGACGTCGCCCAGTCGGTATTTGTCGTCGACCCGGACATCGCTGTAATAGACGATGTTGGTGCGGTCCCCGTCGACGGTCCGGATGCCCTGAATCTCGATGCCCGGGGAATCGAGCGGAACCAGAAACATGGTCAGGCTCTTGTGCTTTCGCGCACCGGGGTCGGTGTTGGTGATCAAGAAGACGTATTGGCAGTTGTGCGCGCCGGTGGTGAACATCTTCGAGCCGTTGATAACCCAGACTCCCTCTCCCGAGCCGTCGCGCACCGCACGCGTCTTGCAGGTGGCAATATCGGAGCCACCTTCGGGTTCGGTGTAGCCCAGGCACATCCGGATATGACCGCTGAAGACGCCCGGTAACACCTCCTCGACGAGTTCGGGCCTGCCGAATTTCGCGACCGAGCGCGCCACCATGGCCGTGGTCCCCCACGTCACCCACGGCACGTGCACCCGGCGCTTCTCCTGCTCCCAAATCCGCCGCCGCACACGGCTGAACCCGCCGTCGGCCGTCGCCTTCCACTCGCCTTCCAAATAGCCTGCGGCGCCGAACTTCAGATGGAGGCCCTCGTCGAAGTTGTCGCCCGTTTCGCGGTCGCGGCGCCTGACCTCCTCGGTCATGTGCGTGGCCAAGAAGCTGCGCGCCTCGTCGAAGAAGGCCTGGTCGTCGTCGGCCAGTTCGACGCGGGAGAAATCCATCGTTTTCGCTCCTGCCCTAGACCGCTTGCGCCGCGGTCTCGCGGGCGGCCACGATCTCGGCGATCCGCACGGCGCTCGCAGCCGGGTCGCCACCGGCCAACGGCCATCCCCTGGCGCGCACGAGATATGCCGTCGCGGCCGCTTCGGCCGAAACCCCAAGGCCGCCTTGGATGTGGACGGCCATCGTGGCCGCCTTGGCGGCCTCTTCGGCCATGAAAACGAAGGCCGACGGGGCCAACTCGGGGCGCTCGTCGGGTTCGTTGTCCAGGAACCAGGCGGCCCGCCGGGCAAGGTTGCGCCCGCCCTGGACGGTGATGGCCATGTTCGCCAGCGGATGTGAAATGCCCTGCAGCGTCGAGATGGGCACGCCCAGCGTGTAACGGGACTTGGCGAATTCCGCCGCGATCGTCATGGTCTCCTCGACGAGTCCCACCAGCGCCGCGGCGGTCAGCAGCCGCCATTCATCCAGCGCCCGTTGGTATTTCGCCAGCGCTTCGGAGCCGCTGGCGACAATCGTGCGGGAGTCGGCAGCGGCCGGGTCCACCCAGGCCATCGGCAGTCGACCGATGTTGTCGACCTTCGCCGGCCGGGTACCGAACGTCAGGCGGACGATCCGGTCGCCGTCGCGAATCAGGATGTGGTCGGCGATCGATCCCGTAGGGATCAGCCGGGTGCCGGGCGCATCGTCGATCCGCGTATCGAAGGCAGCGAGCTGCTCACCATGCGCGAGCGCGGCCGAGTCCGCGTCCAGCGCCCCAAGGTTGGCCAGCAGCCGCGCGGCGCAGACGTGGTCGATCCACGGGACCGGGGCAAGCGAGCGGCCGATCTCTTCGCCAACCAGAGTGAGATCGACCAACGTCGCGCCGTCGCCGCCGCAGGATTCGGGTAGCGCCATTGTCGTTGCGCCCATCGCACACAACCGCTCCCATAAGTTCTTGTCGAAGCCGGAAGCCTCTGCGGCACGGACGGTTTCGATCGGACAGTGGGCCTTGAAGAATTGCTTGTAGGCGGCCTGCAGGTCCTTGTGGTCCTCGGTCAGGCTGTAGTCCTGCCTGCGCAGTTCGAAACGGTCCATGGGTCAGTTCTCCTGTCCGAAGAAGAAAGCCTGCGCGTTGTTGTAGAGGTAGTTGTCGAGCACGTCGGCGGGCAGGTCCAGCGCACGAGCTTCGGGTACCACCCGGCGCATACGCAGCACCGGCCAGTCCGAGGCATAAATCACCTTGTTCTGGCCGCGGGTGCGCATATAGTGCAGCAGGCTTTCCGGCAACCGTTTGGGCGACCAGGCCGATGTCATCAGTCGTAGGTTGGCGTACTTGAGCAGCAACCGGATGGCGACGTCCCACCACGGATCGGCTCCGTGGATCATGCACAGCCTCAGCTCGGGAAAGCGCACGCATACCCGATCGAGGTGCATGGGATGTTGCACCTCCCCCGGGATCGGCGGCCCGGGGATACCGGTGTTGACACACAGCGGCAGCTCGAGTTCGGCGCACTTGGCGTAGAGCGGATAGTAGACGGCGTCACTGGGCGGATACTGGCCGTCCCCCCAAAAGCTCGGCCCAACTACGGCATACGCAACCGGCAGCTCGGCCGCGATCGCGGTCAATTCGCGCAATGACCGGACCGGACGCAGCAGGTTGGCCCCACCCATGGCCAGCGCAAACCGATCCGGCTTGGCCTCGACGAACTTGCGCGCGGTGGTGGACGGGCTGGCCAGCGAGTCCATCAGGATCGCTCGCCGCACACCCAGCTCGTCCATCTCGTCGATCAGCTCGCCCAGGTCGACGGGGTCGAACATGGACCGCGGGCCCTTGAAGTAGTCGTCACGGACCTTGAGCATCCAGGTGGGTTGTGAGCCCGTTTCGCCGAAGTGGACATTCACCAGGCAGTCGATGACTGACCCGGTCATGCCGGATGCCTCGAATATTGTTGTGTGGCCACCTGTTTGGCCCAGCGGTAATTCGGCTTGCCGTTGCCCAGCCGCTGGATCTCCTCGACGAACAAGAACGCCTTCGGGGCCTTGAAATGGGCCAGACGCGATGTGCACAGCTTCGACAACTCGCGCTCGTCGACCTCTGGGCCGGGACGCAGCGCCACCAGCGCGACGACCTCCTCGCCCCACCGGTCGCTGGGACGTCCCACCACCAACGCGTCGGCTATTCCGGCGTGCGCGCGCAACACTTCTTCGACCTCTTCGACGAAGACCTTTTCGCCACCGGTGTTGACCACCAACGAATCCCGGCCGTAAAGGCGGACGGTTCCATCTTTTTCGAGTCTGGCACGGTCACCGGGAATCACCACACGCTGGCCATCGATCTCGGGAAAGGTGCGCTCGGTGGCCTCCGCATCGTTGAAGTATCCCAACGGGATCCGGCCGGTTCTGGCCGTCCAGCCGATCTCCGAATCCCCGGGACGCAGGAACCTGGTGCGATCCGCGGACACCACCGTGCCGCCGGGCCTGAGCAGAAAGGTCTCGCTCTGCGTCCCGCGCCGGCTGTGCCCGAACCCCATGTTCCCCGATTCCGAAGAACCGTAGCCGTCGATGATGGTGACCTGAGGCAGCGCTTCCATCAGTGCGTCTTTGTACTTGGGGTTGGTGGCCGCCCCGCCGGTGCCGATCGAGGCCAGCGCAGACAGGTCGTAGGAACCGCGCTGCAATTCGGCGACCAGCGGACCCGCGTAGGCGTCGCCCACCATGGTGATCAGGCCGACACGTTCCCGCTCGGCGGTTTCCCACACCGAACGCACGTCGAGCTTTGCCCGGCCGTCGTACAGGATCACGGTCAGGCCGTGCAGCAGCGCCGAGAATGCGGTCCACATGCCGGCGGCGTGCATCAACGGTGACACCGCGAACCACGACGGCCCGCCGGCGCGCACGCTGTCGTGGATCTGACCGACGTCATCGTGGTCGGCCCCCACCATCGACGCCACGTACATGTCGCTTTGTCGCCACAGCACGCCCTTGGGGCGTCCCGTCGTTCCGCCGGTGCACATCATGATCAGGTCGTCGGGTGATCCCGCCGGGACCGGCTGCGAGTCCGCCTGCGCCAACGCATCATCCAGAGAGACGGCGCCCGCCAGTTCGGGAACTTCACTTCCGTCGCCGACCGACACCAACAGCTCGGCACTGGCGGGCGGCAACACGTCGGCGAACTTCGCGCCCAGGGAGCGGTGATAGATGACCGCGCGGGGTCCCACGTAATCGAGCAGCTCACCGAGCTCGCGGGGCGAGTAGTGATAGTTCACGTTGACCGGCACCGTGCGCGCCTTCAGGCATCCGATCACCACGTCCGGATACAGGTCGTTGTGCATGATCAGGGCGACCCGATCTTGGCCGCATTCCCAACGGTTGAGTTCCGCACGGGGCCGGTGGACGCCCAAGCCCTTGGCGTTCAGATAGTTCGCCAGCCTGCCGGTTCTGCTCGCCGACTCGGCGAAGGTGCTGCGACGGGCGCCGCACACGGTCATCAAACGGTCGGGAATCACCTCGGCGATGGCGTCGAGCACCGCGCCAATCGTCCATTCAGGCAACGGAAGCCACCGTGACGCCCAGGAAGTCCAAGGCGTTGTCGCGCATGATCTTTCGGACGTCCTCGTCGCTGAATGCGGTCAGCTCCTCGGTGTAGGACAGCGGCGACAGCAGGCCCTCACCATGCGGCCAGTCCGAACCGAACAGGACGCGCTCGACACCGATCATGTCGGCCAACTGCGCGACATCCTCCTCGTAGTACGGCGCCACCCACACGTGCTCGCGAAGCGTGTCTTGAGGGTCGTTGGGGAACGCACGCGGATGCTGGTTGGCCAGCTTCTTCAACCGCTTGATCAGTCGATGTACCCAATCGGAGCCGTTCTCGATGCTGGCGACCCGCAGCTTGGGATGGCGATCGAAGACTCCGTGCACAATCAGCGACGCCATGGTGTCGTGGATCGCGCGGTCGTCGACGAGGATCTTGTCGAGCGGGTCGGGAGGCGCGGAGAACGGCTCGAAGGTTTCCTTACCGCCCCACATGGCGGCGATCTTCAGATAGCCGCTGTCGCCGAGATGGAACGCGACGGGGATGTTGGCTTCGGCCAGGCGGGCCCAGACCGGATCGTGCGAGCGGTGCCCCAGCGAGCGGTTCTTCGGGATTCCGGGCACCGGGGCGGGCCGCACGTGCACCATCCGCGCGCCGCGGTCGAGCACGAAATCGATTTCCTCGACCGCCTTCTCGGGATCGGCCAGCGAGATCATCGGCGCCGATAAGATCCGATGGTCGGGCCGGTCGAAGCCCCAGTCCTCGTCGAGCCACAGATTGAAGGCGTGCAGCGAGGCCATGGTCGCCTCGACGTCACCCTTGAGCGCCTCTTCGACCCCGCAACCGAAGGTCGGGAACAGGAAAATCGTTTCGATTCCCTGGGTTTCGACTACCGCGGCCCGGGCATCGCGGTTCTGGTATTCGGGCCGAAGCTCGAGCTCCTCGACCTTCATCAGTGACGCGGGGTCCACGCCTTCGGGAATCTCGCCGCGGAAGAGCAGGTCCAGGCAGCCGGGCACGATGATCGGATCGAAGGTCGGGTTGGGGATGAAGCGGTTCACCCGGTCGCCGATGATCGCCGTGGTGTGCTTGCCGTCGCTGACCATCTGCACGCCACGTTTGCGGAACCTTTTGTCCAGATGCCGGGTGAAGGCGTCTAACGATTCGTAGTAATGGTTGTCGACATCGATCGCCTTATAAGTCAAGTTCCCCATCATTCTTCCTTTCCAGTACCCAAGGCCGTTACGCGTCAGATGCAGTGAGCGAGGGAAACTGCGGTTGCCGCTTCTGCAAAAAGCTGATGATTCCCTCGATGACGTCCGGCCGTGGCAGCGCCGCCCACATCAGCGCTTCGGCATCGGCGGTAGCCGCTGCGACATCGCGATTGGCGTCCCTGTACGCCTGCCGCTTGATCACCGCCATCGCAGTGGGAGAACAGTTTTGGGCAATATCCTCGGCGTAGTCGAGCACGCGCGTCATCAGGTCTTCGGGCACCACAACTTCCTTGACGAGCCCGAGTTGTGCGGCCTCGTCGGCAAGAAAGGTGCGTCCGCTCAGCAACAGGTCGAGGGCGACGCCCAAACCGGTCAGGCGCGGAAGGATCCACGAGATGCCAAATTCGGCGATCAGTCCGCGGCGGGCGAACACCGCGGCGAACTTGGCCCCGGCGGCGGCGAACCGGACGTCACACATCAGCGCCTGAGCCAGACCGATGCCGACGCAGGCGCCGTTGATGGCGGCGATGACGGGCTTGCGCAACTCCGTCACGAAATGCGGCGGGCGTTCGCCGACCAGATCCGCGATGCTCTTCTGACCGGCGTCCTCCAACGATTCGCCGACGCCGCCGGCCGAACCGGACGAGCCAAGATGGGCGCCGGCACAAAAGGCGCGACCCCGGTC
>Ga0213876_10001957_pt1 | contig 12340 bp, 9 predicted proteins | sample BarmaccomBMRX_R9_FD_160113 | JGI IMG/M metagenome (GOLD analysis project Ga0213876, IMG submission 160113) | Root-associated microbial communities from Barbacenia macrantha in rupestrian grasslands, the National Park of Serra do Cipo, Brazil - RX_R9 | ecosystem: Host-associated > Plants > Roots...
GAGCAGCGTGCCGGCGAGGGTGAGCGCGAGCGTGCGAGCGAGACGGGACATGGAGCCCTCCGGGCCTGGGAGATACGTCGGGATGACGTCGCTCAAGGCTAGCGCGGCGACCTTTCAGGTCGGTGACGACGCGCCCGGACGACCACGCGTGCAGCCGTGTCGATCTGGGCCCCGCCCGTTCGTCGTGTAGGTGAACGCATTACGATGCAGGCCCAACCTACGGAGAGCCTCCCATGCGCAAGCTGATCGTATCGGAGTTCGTGACGCTGGACGGCGTGATGCAGGCGCCCGGCGGGAAGGACGAGGACCGCGACGGCGGGTTCCAGTACGGCGGCTGGACGCTGCCCTACTGGCACGACGACATCGGCGCGGCGTTCGGCGCGATGATGCGCGGCACCGACGCGTTCCTCCTCGGCCGCCGGACCTACGAGACCCACGCCGGCGCCTTCGAGCCCATGCCGCCCGGCGACCCGTTCGGCGACCTGATGAACGCGCCGAAGAAGTACGTCGTGTCGCGCACGCTCGCCGCACCGACCTGGCGCAACACGGAGATCATCCGCGACGACGTCGTGGAGACGGTGCGCGCGATCAAGCAGCAGCCCGGCGGCAACATCCTCACCGACGGCAGCAGCCAGCTCGTGCACACGCTCCTGGAGCACGACCTGGTCGACGAGCTGCACCTGCTGCTCTATCCGCTCGTGCTGGGCGGCGGCAAGCGCGTGCTGCCCGACGGCGTGCACGCGACGTTCACCCTCCTCTCGGCGACACCGTACCCCAGCGGCGTGGTGGGGCTGCACTACGCCAGGCAGCGCGCCTAACGACGCGTCGCCGTCACGGCTTGACGGCGATGCGCCCCGTGCAGTCGATGCGGTGCAGGAGCGGCGGCGCGGCGAGGGTGGCGAGGTACTCGTCGGTCGCCGCGCGGGCGCCGCGCCAGTAGCCGTAGTCGTCGACGATGAGCACCCCGCCGCGTGCGAGGCGCGGATAGAGCTGCTGCAGCTCGTGGCGCGTCGAGCCGTACCAGTCGGTGTCGAGCCGCAGGATGGCCACGGTCTCGGGCATGGCGTCGCGTGCGGGGCCGAGCGTCGTCGCGACGTCGCCGGCGACGAGGCGGAAGCGGTCCAGCGGGTAGCCCGTCGCGCGGAGGTTGCGCTCCACCTCCGCGCGCGTCGCGACGCCCCAGTAGTTGTCGTCGCGTACGTGTGCGCGCCCGGCGAGCAGCTCGGCCGCGCGGCGCCCCGAGCGCGCCTCGACGTCGCGGTCGTCGGGCGGCGTGACGCCGTCGAACGTGTCGTAGAGCCAGATCGTGCGGTCGGTGCGGCCGAGGGCGAGCAGCGTCGCGGCCATGAGCATCACCGAGCCGCCGCGCCACACGCCGCACTCCACGAAGTCGCCCGGCACGTCGCGCGCGACGACGTGCCGCGTCGCCTGATGGAGCGCGTACATCCGCTCGATCGACGTCATCGTCGCATGGCGGCACGCCTCGTACATGTCGAGGAACGCCGGCTCGAGGTCGAAGTGCTCGCTCATCGACGGCTCATCGACGGCGCAGATAGCCGTTCACGTTCCACGTCACGTTGTGGCCGTAGTAGTCGCACAGCGATCGATCCACCTCGTAGCGGCCGGACGTGCGGGCGAGGAACGCCGCGATCGCGCGCAGCGGGCCGCCGTCGTAGCGCTCCGCGGCGCGCATCGCCGAGAGGATCCCGTCCTCGACGACGACGTACTCGCCGCTGCGCATCCACGGATCGAAGAAGTCGAGCACGGCGGCCGTCGTCGACGCGAGGTGGCTGGAGTCCTCCACGACGAGCCACGGCCGCGGCAGCGCGTGCATCACGTCGTCCGAGAGCACGCGGCCGAGCGCGTGGGCGTCGCCGGCGAGGAAGGTGACGCGCTCGTCGCGCACGGCGGTCGGCGGCTCGCGGTCGATCGACACCACGCGCAGGTCGATGCCTAACGCGCGCCCCTGATCGACGAACCAGAGCGCGCTCCCGCCGTGGAAGGCGCCGATCTCGATGAGCGTGCGCGGCCGCGCGCGGTCGAGCAGCAGCGGATAGAGCGCGAGGTCGAACGGGTTCTTCTGCATCGGCACGCCGCGCCAGCGGTAGGCCATCGTCCCCTGCTGGATCTGCATCAGCAGGTCGTAGCCGATGTCGCAGTCGCCGTCGCGGTCGCCGTCGCGATACGCATCGGTCACGACGCCTCGGCGAGCTGCCCGAGAAAGTGCCGCTTCGCCGAGACGAGCATGTCGCGCTGCTCGCCGGCGAAGCGCGCGGCGGCGCGGTCCATGAGCGCGATCTTCTCCTCGGTCGTCAGGCTCTCCACGGTGTGCTCGCGCAGCACGTCGGGGGGAATGGCGCGCGTGTGCCGGAAGACCACGGAGTTCCGCCGCGTGTCGCACACGTACTCGAAGTAGTCGGCGTAGAACTCCATCGTCACGTGGAGCCACGCCACCCAGTGGTGGTACAGGTAGTCCTGCTGGACGACGAGCGAGCGCCCCGGAATGAGGTGCGGGAAGAACGTCCACGTCACGCGGTCGCACACGGTCCAGTGCTTCGCGACGTCGACGAACAGGATCTCGATCGGCCCGTCGTGCCACTCGGCGTCGATCACGTCGCCGTCGTGGACCACGACGAGCGGCGCGTAGGGCGCGACGTTCGCGTCGAACGCGGCGCGGAAGCTGGCGCCCGGCGGCGTGCCGGCGGGGAAGAACGTGGGCACCGTCCACTCCTCGACCTCGAAGCGGTCGAACGAGTGGATCAGCGGACGCTCGGGGAGCCCGCGCCGTCGGAGGCTCATGCGCAGCCCTTCGGCCAGCGCCACGGTGGAGCCGCCGAGGAAGCACCCCGCGTCGACGATGCACGCGCCGTCCGCGCCGGTGAAGTAGCTGTCGGCGAGGTAGTGGAGCAGACGCAGCTCGTCGGGGAGGAGCATCGTGGGGACGCGGGCGCAGGCCGGCGAGACCGGGCGCCGGCGCCACGCGTCGGTCAGCGCCTGCCCTTCGGGCGGCCGCTGGAAGACCGCCTGGAAGGTGTTCGCGCTCGCGACGCCGCTGGCGTCCGTGCGGTGCCAGCGGCGCGTCGCGAGCGACACGAGGAGCCACACCGCGCGACGGCGCAGCCGGCCTCCCTTCTCCTCCGCCCACGCCCACAGGATCCAGCCGATCGTCTGCGCGATGGTGTGGACCGGCAGCACGCTCACCACCTCGAGCCCGGCCCGGCTTCCGAGGTCGGCGAGTCCGTCGGCGGTGTAGCGGCGGTAGTCGGTGGGCGCGGCGTGGAACGGCTGGAGGAACGGCACCGCGACGACGACGTAGCCGCCCGGCTTCACGACGCGCGCCAGCTCGCGGATCGAGTCCTCGGCGCTCGTCACGTGCTCCAGCACCGCGTTGCACAGCACCGCGTCGAAGGTGGCCGACTCGAACGGCGTCGCCTCGAGCGGCCCGAGGATCACGTCCGGATCGTCGGACGCGATGTCGTAGCGGGTGACGCGCGTGACGCCGCTGGCCCGGAAGAACGCGGCGACGTCGCGCGTGCCACAGCCGGCGTTGAGCAGGTGCCCGCGCAGGTAGCGCGCAACCGGGGCGAGCTCGTCGTCGAGCGGCTGGAAGTAGACCGGTCCGACGCGGGTCGCCGCACTCGTCTGGTTCATCGAATTGGGGTGATGCCTGGGGTCGTCGGCTCGTCGAACGGCATGATCCACAGATTACGCAGATGACACGGATTCCTGCTGCTGTTAGGCAGTTCAATCGGCCAATCTGTGGATCATGCCGTTCGAGGAGCACGATCCGCAGAGTCCGCAGATTCACGCAGATACCCGTGGTGCCGGCCGTCGGGCTGCCGCGCGCCGCGACGGTGTCACCTGACGTACGCGACGCACATCAGTCCGCGCACGCGCCGGCGTGAGCATCGCCGACGAGTCGCTCGTGGAAGGCGGCGACGAGGTCGGTGGTGCCATGGCAGAGGCGATCGGCGGGAACGGCGACGGTGAGATGGACGGCCCGGGAGCGGGCGTCGAGCACGGTGATCGCGCCGTGGTCCTGCTCGAACACCGACAGGTCGACGAACAGGTCGGCGACGGCGACGGGGAGCGCGAAGGCGATCTCCACGCGCCGCCGCTCGCCGGCCGCGGCGGGGGCCGGCTGCTGGCGCAGCAGCGCGGTCGTCGTGCTGTAGACGCACACGCCCTCGGTGGTCGTGCAGGTGACGCCGTAGTGCGGCTCGGCGACGTCGCGGGCGAACTCCACGTCCATCACGACGCGGGCGTGCCCGCCGCGCTGGAAGTGCAGTGCCGGCCGCCCCGCCTCGTCGGCGGCGACCGTGCGCGTGATCCGTGCCCCGCCGCTTCCGTAGCGGCGGCCGGCGCCCGGCTCCGCGCTCGACAGGTCGGCCGGCGGCTCGGCGAGGCGCCGCGTGAAGTAGAGCTGGTAGTAGCGGTCGATGCCGGCGATCGCGTCGCCGTCGTAGACGAGGGCGCCGTGGTCGAGGAGGAGCACGCGGTCGAGCAGCGAGCGGACGCTCTCGACGAGGTGGGTGACGATGAGGATGGTGACGCCACGCCCCCGCAGCTCGCGGATGCGCTGATAGCACTTCTGCTGGAAGCGCACGTCGCCGACGGCGATGACCTCGTCGACGAGCAGCACGTCGGGGTCCGCGGCGAGCGCGTTGGCGAACGCGAGGCGCAGGAACATCCCCGACGAGTACGCGCGGACGGGTCGGTCGAAGTCGTCGCCGAGCTCCGCGAAGTCGGCGATCTCGCGGGCGTGATCGGCCCAGTTCCCGCGCTCGCCGCGCACGACCTCGTGGAAGAAGCGGACGTTCTCGCGCCCCGTCAGCTCGGGCGCGAAGCCCCCGGCGAGGTCGAACAGGCCGAGCACGCGGCCGCGCACGGCCACCGTGCCGGTCGACGGCTCGACGAGTCCGGCCGCGAGGTGGAGCATCGTCGACTTGCCGACGCCGTTAGGCCCGAGCACGCCGACCGTCTCCCCCCGCCGGATGGTGAAGCCGACGTCGCGCAGCACGGAAAGCGGCGTGTGATAGCGGCGGCCTAACGGATGGAGCGCCTCCTTGAGCCGGTCGAGCGGCGAGGCGTAGGTCGGGAACGACTTGCCGACGCCGTCGAAGCGGATCGCGACGTCGTCGGGGAGCGGATCGTCGGGCGCGGTCACGCGGGTGCCCGTCACGCCGGTCCCTGCCCCGCCGCCGTGAGGTCGAGGCGCGCCCGCAGGCGGTGCCAGCGCCGCGCGGCGCGCGCCGCCGCCCGGGCGGCCGGGCGCAGGCCGAAGCGGAGCAGCGCGAGCCCCGCCTGCACCACGCGCGTCGCCGACCGCGTGCCGCGCGCGCCCTCGTAGCCCGCGGCGACCATGTAGTAGCGGTCGTCGGGCGCGCACTCGTCGTAGGCGCGCACGCGGCCCGTCGACGCGTTGGGCGCGTGGATGGGCCACACCTCGGGACGCTCGAAGACCGGCTCGGGATACGGCCACAGCGCCGCGCCGCGCGTGACGCAGAAGTCGGCGAGGCCCAGGAACGGCGCGCCGGCGGCGAGCGACCGGCCGAGCCGCGCCCGTGCGAGCGCGCCCCCGCGCACGACGAGCCCGCCGGCGTAGGTGACGCCCTCGAACAGGGTGAACGCGGGGGCGCCGCCGAGGGCGGGGATCGTCCGCCGGCCGTGGCGCGAGACGACCTCGCCGGCCGGGAGGAGCCCGTCCACCGGCGCGCGGTCGAGCGTCGCGAGGAGGGCGTCGAGCGCGTCGGGGCGGACGGCGACGCCGGCGTGGACGAGGAGCACGACGTCGGCGTCGGCGAGCGCGTCGAGCTCCGCGTCGAGCGCCTCGGGGTCGTCGACGAGGAGGTCGAGGTGGCGGACGGCGTGGCGCGTCGGGGCGAGCCCGGCGCCCGCGCGGTCGAGGACGACGACGCGGTCGACGGCGGGGAGCGCGTCGAGCGAGCGGAGCGTGGCGTCGAGCGGCTCGCGCGGCGCGCCGTCGACGATGGCGACGACGCGGCCGCGCGGGCGCGGCTCGCGCGGCTCGCGCGGCTCGCGCGGCTCGCGCGGCTCGCGCGGCGGGCTCGCTGGGAGGTAGCGCGCGGCGTGGGCGTGGAAGGCGCGCCAGACGCGCCGGATCTCCGACTGCGGCCGTGCGGGCGTGGCGATCCACCCGCCGCCGTCGAGCGCGCCCTGGAGCGCGGCGGCGAGCGCCTCGGTCGAGTGGTCGAAGAGCACGCGCTCGTGATCGGCCGCGTCGATCAGCTCGGGCACGCCGCCGGCGCGCGCGGCGAGGAACGGGACGCCCCAGGCGAGCGCCTCGTACACGGTGCACGGCGAGTTGTCGACGCGCGACGGCATCACGGCGAGCCGCCCCGCCTCGCGCAGGTAGGCGAGCGCCTCGGGCTGCCCGAGGTCGGTGATCGTGCGCACCGGGAAGCGCCACTCCGCGCCGCGCCGCGCGAGATAGGCGAGGCTCCCCATGCCGCCGCACGTCTCGGGCTTGCCGAGGAAGGTCACGGTCACGTTGCGGCGCGCCAGCTCGTCGCGCAGCCGGTGGACGGCGTTGCAGAACACCCGCAGCCCCTTCCGCTCCTCCAGCCGGCCGAAGAACACGAGCTCCGTGGGCGGCGGCGTGCGGCCGCGTGCGGGCTCCGGAAACGCGTCCTCCTGGGCCGGTGCGGCGCCGGCATCGCGCAACCGCGCCGACGGCAGCGCGTACTGCTGCACGAGCGTGCGCGCCGGCAGCGCGAAGCCGCGCCGCTGCGTCCAGTCGACCAGATAGCGGCTCGGGCACCACGCGGCGTCGGCGCAGCGCACGCTCAGCCGCTCGGCGTACGCGTACGCGGCGAGCGTGCGGTGCACCGGGAGCGTGCCGTTCAGCTCCAGCACCCACTCCGAGGGGCTGTGCAGCGCGACGAGCAGCAGCGTGTCGGCGAAGGCGAGGCCGAGCCGCTTGGCGGTCGTGCAGAGGCTCCCCTCGCCGCCGCAGTCGTTGAAGTGGACGACGTCGAAGCGGCGGCCGGCGAGGTACCGATACACGAGGTGGGGTGCCACGAAGCCGCACGCGCGCAGCGGCCCGTCGAGCGCGGCGACCGCGTCGAGGCCGAGGGCGACGAGCTCGATCCCCAGCTCGGCGTAGCGCGCGGTCCAGGCGGCGACGGGCGCGTCGGGCGCCGTCAGCGCGCCGGTGTAGAGCACCGTCACGCGGCACCCGGCCGCGGCGAGGTGCTCGGCGAGCCCCGTCATCGACGTGCCGATGCCGCCGTTCTTGAACAGCCCCACGATCTCGCTCGACACGATGCAGACGCTCGTGCCGCGGACGTCGCCGTCGCCCGGCTCGAGGTCGGCCAGCTCGCGGTAGACGGGCGGCGTGGCGGTCGAATGCGCACCGGGCGACACCAGCGAGTCGACGAACGGCGCGGTCGGCACGCGCGCCGGCGGCACCCCCAGCTCCGCCCCCGCCACCGGCAGCCCGACGAGGTGGTGGGGGAGCTGCCACGGCACGTCGGGGTCGGGGACGTGCGGCACCGGCGTCACGTCGCCGCGCCAGGCGAGCCCCATGATCTGCGCCGTCTGGTAGACGAGGACGTGGAACCCCTCCCGTTCCAGCACCCGGAGTCCGGCCGCGACCGCGGGCGAGGCCAGGTCGTGGAACAGGAAGGCGCAGTCGCGCGCGGCGTGCGGCAGGCAGGCGAACACGTCGCGCACGGGGGCGTCGCCCTCGTGGTCGCCGTCGATGAAGAACAGGCTCCACGGGCGGCCGGCGCGGGCCGCGAGCGCGTCGATCGCTTCGGGGCTGCGGCCGGGGGTGAGGCGCACGCGGTCGGCGACGCCGCAGGCGGCGAGCGACGCCTCGACGTTGGCCCGGACCGCGGGGTCCTCGTGCGCCGGGTCGACGACGTCGAGCAGCACCCCGCCGAGCGCCAGGTGGCAGGTCGACCAGCCGAGCCAGCTCCCGATCTCGAGCGCCGGCCGTCCCACGAACCCGAGGGCGACGTTGTGCAGGATCGCCGCCTCGTCGCGGTTGAGGAACCCCATGAGCGGCCAGCGCGCGTCGACGTACCAGAGGTGCGGTACCTCGCGCCGCAGGTGCTTCCACGGATGCCGCCAGAGGTCACCCGGGGCCATGTGGGGGAAGGCCGCGTCGGGGAGCACGACGCGCAGTCCCGGAGAGACGTAGTCGCGGTACGGGAAGGGAGAGTCGACCGTCATGCCGGGTCAGAGCGTGGTCCAGAAGTGCGGCCGCAGCCGCCCGAAGCAGGCCGACGAGAGGGCCAGCACGGCGGCCGTCATCGCCCAGAAGATGGCCGTCTCGCGCGGCGTGGGGAGCGAGAAGGATGCCGGCATGAGCGCGTGCCGGTAACCGGCGACGACGTAGCTCGCCGGGTTGAGCGCCATCAGCGCCTGCGCCGGCGCCGGCAGCCGGTCGCTGCTCCACGCGATCGGCGTGAGCCAGAACCAGACGTGCAGGAACGAGGGCAGGAGCTGGACGACGTCGCGCGCGACGACGGCGAGCGCGGCGACGATCTGCCCGAGTCCGATCGCGAGCACCGCGGCGCACCCGAAGAAGTAGGGCACGAGCAGGAGGTCGCCCGGGCGCACGTGTCCGCCGACCGCGCACGCGGCCACGGCGAGCGCGAGCAGGCAGACGTGGGCGCACGCCTGCGTGAGGATGGCGCTCGCCGGGATCACCTCGACCGGGAACGGCACGCGCTTGACGAGGTACCGGTGGGTGGGGATCGACCCGGCGGCGCCGGTGAGCGACGCGGCGAGCAGCGTCCAGGGGACGTACGCCGTGGCGAAGCCGAGGAGGTAGGGGGCGCCGCGCATGGGCAGGCGCAGCCCGGCCGCGAAGACGGCGGTGAGGACGAGCAGCGGCACGAGCGGCCCGACCACGGCCCATGCAACGCCGCCGACGGTGCCCGCGTACGAGGCGCGCAGGTCGTGCCGCGCGAGCGCGCCGAGGACGCGGCGGTGCACCCACAGCGACACGAGGGGCGCGGCGAGGGCACGATACAAGCGGTACGGCCACCGGACCGCTCCAGGCGCGGCGGCCGCGCGATACACGACCATCGGGTCGACCTCGACGTGAGCCGCGCTCGTCCCCGCACCGACCCTCCGACCGGTGCGCGCGCGACGCTCCGTTCCCTGCACGTTGCAATCCACCACCGATGACCGGCTTTCTCGCGCGACGCCCATCACCGCCCGGCGGGCGGGGAGACCTCACGTCCGGGCGGGCCGCCGTCGCGCGCATGGTGCGGCGGGGCGCGGCGGTGGCGCGCCTCCTCGCGCGCCCGGCCCACCTCGCCGACGTGCGGTGGATGGCGCGCGCCTTCCGCGACCACGACTGCATCGCCGGCACCCGCGGCGGGGCGCTGGTCGCGCTGGCCCACGCGGCGCGCGGGCTGGTGCCCGCCCTCGCGGCGTGGCGCGCCGACGGGGCGCAGGGTGCCGCGTTCGCCCGGCGGATGCGGGGCGCCGCGCACGGCTTCGACGACCGCACCCTGCGGCGGCGCGGCGAGCGGCTGCGGACGTACGTCGACGTGTCGGTCGCGGCGGACGTGGTGCGCGCGTTCGCCGGCTTCCTCGCCGAGCGGCCGGCGCCGGTGCTGCGCGTCCCCGCGCACGAGCTGACCGCGCTGCTCCTGCGCCATTTCCCGACCGACCGGCCGGTGCTCCTCGCCCACGCCGAGCTGCTGCTCGACGCCGGCGATGCCGACGGCGCCATCGACGCGTCGCAGCGCGCGTTGCACGTGCAGGCCGTCTGCATCACCGCCCAACGGCTGCTCTTCCGCGCCTATCGCCTGAAGCGCGCGCAGGGGAGCGACGACCCGGCGCTCGCCGCCGCGGACTACGACCTCTCGGACCGCTTCTGCCGGGTGCCGTTCACGCACCTGTCCACCGGCTGGAAGGGGAACGCCTTCGCGTGCTCGTGCCCGGCGTGGGTTCCCTTCCCGGTCGGCAACGTGTTCGAGGCGCCGACGGCCGACGCGCTGTGGAACTCGGACGCGGCGGTGGAGATCCGCCGCTCGGTGCTCGACGGCGATTTCAGCTACTGCAGCCGCACGCTGTGCAGCTACATCTCCGCGCAGCGGCTGCCGAAGAAGGACGACGTGACCGACCCGGTGATGCGCGGCTTCATCGACGGGCACGTGACGCGGCTCCCCGTGCTGCCCCAGCTGCTCGAGCTGAACTACGACGCGACGTGCAACCTCGCCTGTCCGTCGTGCCGCACCGAGATCATCGCCGCGAAGGGGGACGAGCGCGACGCGCTCACGCGGGCCCGCGACAACGTCGTGCTGCCGCTGCTCCGGCAGATGCAGGGCGGCTGCTACGTCTCGGGCGGGGGCGAGGTGTTCTCCAGCCCGCACTTCCGCTCGATCCTCGCCGTGCTCAACCCGCGCGACTATCCGGGCGTCCGGCTGCACCTGATCACCAACGGCCAGCTCCTCACGCCGGAGCGGTGGCGCGCCTATCCGGACCTGCCGGCGATGATCGGCACCCTCTCGGTGGCGGTCGACGCGGCGTGCGCCGAGACGTACGAGCGGCTGCGGCCCCCCGGGAAGTGGTCGGTGCTGATGCGGAACCTCGAGCACCTGGGCGAGATGCGCCGGGCCGGTGTCCTCCGCGACCTGTGGCTCAACTTCGTCGTGCAGCGCGCCAACTATCGCGAGATGTTCGACTTCGTCGCCCTCGGCCAGCGACTCGGCGCGGACCACATCTGGTTCCAGCGGGTGACCAACTACGGCGCCTACGACCCGGCGACGTTCGTCGAGCTCGACGTCACGTCGCCGGACCACCCCGAGCACGCCGAGCTCCTCGCGATCCTGCGCGATCCCAGGATGAAGGGGCCGATGATCCGGAGCCAGATGCTGCTGCCGCTGCTTCCGGAGATGGTGGGCTCGCTGGAGGCGCAGGAGCAGTTCCCGGGCTGAGCGCGCGGCCTAACGCGAAGCCGCGACCGCTGCTCTTCGCTTGAGCCATGGAGGACACGGAGGACTGCCTAACGTCGGTCACCCGGCGAACGCCGGGGCCCAGTGTCGTTGCTGTGGCGCCGCCGGCGCACGAGCAGGCCGAGGGCGACGACGCCGGCGCCTAGGACGGGAAGCGTCGTCGGCTCCGGGACGGTGCTCGACGCGGCCTCGGCGAGCACGAGGTCGTTCACCGTCGGCCACGCGAGGTCGTTAGGCGGGAGCACCGTCTCGACGGTGAGCGACGTGATGGGACCCGTGGAGACGAAGCCGACGAACGAGCCGACGACGGCGTCGGCGAGCGTCCACGTCGTCGTGCCGCCGGCGTCGGTGGCGCGCAGCGTGAGGCTCGTGTTGGGCCGGAACACGCCATCGAGGTCCGTGCCGAAGAAGAAGCCGCCGACGCCGCGCACCGTGGAGCCGAAGCCGCTGAACGTGACGACGTCCGTCGACGTGTTGGTGGAGAGCCAGGCGTCGGCACCCTGGCCGGTCGCGTAGAAGTCCGTGGTGTTGGCGGTCGCGACGTAGCCGAACGCGCCCGCCGAGCGCGCGAGCGGCGTCGACACCGGGCCGGCGACGAGGTCGTCGAAGCCGTCGGTGCCGGCGTGCGACGTGGCGGCGAGGAACGACGCGAGATCGGTGTAGACGGTGAACTGGGCCCGGGCGGCCACCGGCGCGCCTAACAGCGCGCCGACGGCGAGGATGCGGGTGAGGACGGGCATGCGCATGGTGGCGTGATCGCGAGAGGAAAGGGGCGACGGGATCGTCGAGCGAACGCGGCTCAGAGGGGCGCGCAGGTGACCGTGCCGCGACGCAGCGCGAAGCCGCCCGTCTCGCCGTCGTCGGACCAGAGCGCCGGCCGACGGCCGCCCACGCACTCCGCCAGCGGCGCGAACGTGAAGCCCTCGTTGTTCAGATTGGGCATCCCCGTCGGCCGCTCGAACGTGCGCGCGACGACGAAGCCGCCCTTCGTGGCGGAGCCGGCCTGCGTGTCGACGAGGAGGATGGCCGAGCGTCCCGAGCACGTGTCGTCGCAGATGGCCCACAGCTGCCCCAGCTCGGCGTCGAACGTGAGGTCCATGACCGCCGGGAAGCCGGTCGTGAACGACGCGATGCGCGTGTACGTGCCGGCGACGTGGTCGAGGACGTACGCGTACACGAGACCGGTCGCCTCGACGCCGACGAGGAACACGCCGCCCTGGTGGTTGGGGTAGTTCGCCGGATCGTACGCGGCGCCGCGGCGCTGGTCGACGAAGCCGTGCGAGACGAGGAAGGCGTCGGGCACGCGCGTGATCGCCTCGAGGCCGAGGTTCGGCCCGTTAGGCGGAATGTCCGCGGTGAGGTTCCACTCGCGCTTCGCGACGAGCACCGCGCCCGCGTCG
>Ga0213876_10001958_pt1 | contig 12337 bp, 10 predicted proteins | sample BarmaccomBMRX_R9_FD_160113 | JGI IMG/M metagenome (GOLD analysis project Ga0213876, IMG submission 160113) | Root-associated microbial communities from Barbacenia macrantha in rupestrian grasslands, the National Park of Serra do Cipo, Brazil - RX_R9 | ecosystem: Host-associated > Plants > Roots...
AGTCTTGAGCCCCGAGAAGCTGAACGCGTACGGGTCGTCGTTCGGCCCGGTCATGCCGCGCGGGAACGCGATCGCATCCCGATCACCGGTGCGGGCCAGGTCGTCGAGCACCTTGCCGCCCGGATATCCGAGCCCCAGCAGACGCGCGACCTTGTCGTAGGCCTCGCCGGCGGCGTCGTCGACGGTGCTGCCCAGCTCGACGATCGGGGCGCCGAGGGACCGGACGTGCAGCAGCTGGGTATGACCGCCGGACACCAGCAGCGCGACACACTCGGGCAGCGGTCCGTGTTCGTAGACGTCGGCGGCCAGGTGCCCGCCCAGGTGGTTGACCGCGTAGAACGGCACTCCCCAGGCCGCCGCGTAGGCCTTGGCCGCCGCCACGCCCACCAGCAGGGCACCGGCCAGTCCCGGCCCGACGGTTGCCGCGACAATATCCGGTTTGCTCGCGCCGGCGGCCGCGAGCGCGCGCCGCATCGCCGGACCCAACGCCTCCAGGTGTGCCCGGGAGGCGATCTCGGGGACCACGCCGCCGAACCGGACGTGCTCGTCGACGCTGGATGCCACCTCGTCGGCCAACAGGGTCACGGCGCCGTCACTGCCGAGGCGCGCGATGCCGACACCTGTCTCGTCGCACGAGGTTTCGATAGCCAGGATGAGTGTCACTGCGCTTCCCGTCGCATGGTGTAGGCGTCGGCGCCGCTGACCCGGTAGTACCGGCGGCGCAAGCCGATCCGTTCGAATCCGACGCTGCGGTACAGCTCGATGGCCACCTCGTTGTCGGTACGCACCTCCAGGTACACGGTGCCACCGTCGGCGAAGTCCAGTAGTGCGTTGAGCAACCGGCGGCCGATGCCTTTGCCCTGGTAGGCGGGGTCGACGCCGATGGTATGCACCTCGTATTCGAACGGGGGGTTGCGCCCCAGCCGCGAGATGCCGGCGTAGCCGACCAACGCGTCGACCGTGCGCGCTCCCACATAGCGGTTGTGCTTGGCGGCCAGTTCGCGCTCGAACGCCACGGCGGGCCACGGATCGTCGCCTTCGAAGAGTAGGGCCTCCAGCTCCGCGCACCGCTGCGCATCCACCGGTATCAACGGGCCCAGCGTGACCGGCTCGATGCGGGCGGTCATGGGCGTGCCACCAGGGGCTTGGCGTCAGGGCGACGCAGGTACAGCGCCACCAGCGGCGCGGGGTCGCCCGACCAGTCGGAGACCGCGGTGACGAGGCCGGCCGGTGTCGGGTGCACCGGCCCACAGTGCGGCAGGTCGAACAGCGCCGCGTGCTCGGGCGAACCGGCGACCGCGCGGGCAGGACCCGGGTCGACGTCCGCCGGGGCATCCACGGCCGGTCCGCCGCTTCGAATCCCGTCGTGGTAGCGAGCCCAGTACACCTCGCGCCGGCGGGCGTCGGTCACCACCAGCGCGTCGCCGGTGGTGCGCACCCCGATGGCGTCCAGGCTGCACACGCCGTGCACGGGAATGTCCAGCGCATGACCGTAGGCGGCTGCGGTGGCCATGCCGGCCCGCAATCCCGTGAACGGTCCGGGACCACAACCCACCACGACGGCGTCGAGATCGGCCATGGTCAGCTCGGCCTCGGCGAGCGCGGCCAGAACGTTGGGCGTGAGCCGCTCGGCGTGGGCGCGGGCGTCCACGGTCACCCGCTCGGCCAGCGTTGCCAGATCGTCCCGACGGACGATTCCCGCCGTGACGGCCGGGGTGGAAGTGTCAAGGGCCAGAACAATATTCACGTGCAGTTCCCCTTGTAACCCACTCCCAGGTGGCAATCCTGGTGTCGGAATGGCTGATTCGCTCCAGGCGGATGTCGAGGTGACGCTCGGCTAGACGTTCGGCCAGGCCCTCGCCCCACTCCACCACCACGACCGCGTCTTCAAGATCGGTGTCGAGGTCCAGCGAGTCGAGCTCACCGAGCAGACCGGCGCTGGGCGGATCGGAGTGGTCCAGTAACCGGTAGACGTCGACGTGAACCATCGCCGGAGCGCCCGGGCGTCGCGCCGGATGCACCCGCGCCAGTACGTACGTCGGCGACGTGACCGGGCCGTCGACGTCCATGGCCGCGGCAATTCCCTTGGCCAGCACCGTCTTTCCGGCGCCGAGTGGACCGGTGAGGACAACGACGTCGCCGGCGCGCAGTTGCCCACCCAGCCGGAACCCCAGCGCGATGGTGTCCTCGACGCGTTCGAGCGTTGCGGTGCCGCCGTCCAACCTAACCACGGCGCCGCATCCGCTCACGGAACCGCCGGTAGCGCAGCGCCATCCTGCCCGGAACGGCGCGCTCGACGAGCCGGATCAGCCCCGCGTTGATGGGGTCGGGCTTGTCCAGCAGGGCCAGGTGGCTGGCGCCGCTGACGATGACCAGTTCGGATTGCGGCAGCGAGGCCGCCATCTTTCGCGAGTATTCGTCCGGGGTGAGCAGGTCGTGGTCACCGCACGCGATCAGGGTCGGGACTTTGAGCAACGTCCACAGCCCCGCGGTTTCGTCGTGCACTTCCAGGGCGTGCAAGAAGCCCACCAACGTGGGGATCGGCGTGCCGTTCATCATCCGCTGCGAGAACGCGTCCAGGCTGCGGCTGACCTGCAGATCGCTGTAGGACGCGGCGCGCAGAACCGGGCCGATCAACGACCGGGCCACGTTGCGGCCGCGGTGCAGCAACCTTGGCGCGGACAGCGCGGTGAACCGGACCGCTTCCAGCGCCGGGTTTTTCAGTATTTCGCCCAGCGGCGAACGGGAAACGCCTTCCGCGGCAGTCGAAATCAGGGCAACACCGACGATCCGACGACCATACTGCTCGGGAAATTGCCGGGCATGCGACAACACCGTCATGCCGCCCATCGAATGACCGACCAACACGACCACCCCACGCGGCGCAACCGTTTGCAGCACGCTTTCCAGGTCCCTGCCCAGTTGGCTCAGCGTGTAGGTCTCCGGGGCGGCTTCCCCGGACTGTCCGTGCCCGCGCTGGTCGTAGAAGACCATCCGCACGTTCTGGTCCCAGTGCTCGCCGAGCCGCATCCGCTGAAAATGGAAGGCGCCCATGCGCAGACAGAATCCGTGCGCGAAGACCACCGTGACCCGGGCGTCCACCGGACCGGCCTCGCGCACCGCCAATGGGACCCCGTCGGGCGTGGTCACCACATAACCGCGGTCCAGGTCGAGTCGTTCGAAATCCTCGTCCGCGTAGGGATCCTCGACAGCGGCGGAGCGTTCGATCATCGAACGGCGTGCGGAGGCCCCGACGATGGTCGCAACCGCAGTCACCCCGGCACCTCCGGCAAGCCAAGCCCTGCGTTTGCGCACCTGTTCATCGTTCAACGGTCTCGGCTCCGCGATAGGTTCTGCTGATCCGGCCCCGCGGGCTGGTCACCACCTCGTAGTGGATGGTGCCGAGCAGATCTGCCCAGTCCTGCGCGGTGGGTTCACCCTGGTCGCCGGGGCCGAACAGAATCGCCTCGTCGCCCTCGACCACGTCGACTGGTCCCGGGCCCAGATCGACGAGGAACTGGTCCATGCAGATCCGTCCGACTCCGGGCCGACGCCTGCCGTTGATCAGCACGTCCAATCGCCCGCCCAGCGACCGGAACACGCCGTCTGCGTAGCCCACCGGCAGCAGCGCCAGAGTGGTGTCCCGTTTGGCAATCCAGGTGTGCCCATACGAAACCCCCTCACCCGCGCGAATCGGTTTCACCAGCGCGACAGCGCATTTCACGGTCATCGCGGGTATCAGTCCCAGGTCGCCCAGCTCCGGCACCGGGCTCAGGCCGTACACGGCGATACCGGGGCGCACCATGTCGAGGGCCAGGTCGGGACGCAGCAGCGTGGCCGCCGAGTTCGACAGGTGCGCCATCTCGAATCGCAGCCCGCGGCTGCGTGCCTGCGCCAGCATCCCGCTGAACCGCTGGGCCTGAACGTGATTGATGGAACTGTCCGGTTGGTCGGCGTGCACCATATGCGACATCAGCCCGCGTACCCTGACGGCGTCCTCGGCGACGGCGCGTTCCAGCGCGGTGAGCACCGCGGGATAGTCCTCCCGCGCGACACCGTTGCGGTTCAGACCGGTGTCGACCTTGACCGTCACCGTCGCCGTGCGGCCGGTCCGGCGTACCGCGTCCAGCAGTTGATCGAGCTGGCGCACCGAGGACACCGCGATCTGCACGTCGGCCAGCAGCGCGGGCCCGAAGTCGATCCCCGGCGGATGCAGCCAGGCCAACACCGGCGCGGTGACGCCGTCCGCGCGCAGCGCGAGCGCCTCGTCGACGGTGGCCACACCCAGTTCGGCCGCGCCGGCGGCCAGCGCGGCCAGCGCGACCCGGGTGGCGCCGTGGCCGTACCCGTCGGCTTTGACGACCGCCATCAGCTGCGCGCTGCCGGCGCGCTCACACAGCAGTCGCACGTTATGTCTAATGGCACCCAAGTCCACCACGGCCTCGGCGAGGACTCCCGGTGTCAGGGATATCGGGCTAACGGCCACGGCCGCTATTGTCCCAGAGCGCCGCGCAGGCGCCGCCGAGCGTAACCGCACTGCGAAAAATCGGCGAAATCGCGGCCACGTTGCGCTCGCGAGCGGGCGCCGCCTCGTCGCGCCCGAGAACTCAGTGCGCGAAGTGCTCGGCGCTGTAGTGCCCGCCCGGCTTGAGCTTGTCCAGGGAGGCCAGCGCTTTGGCGGCGTCGTCGTGCAGGGCCCGGGCCAGGTCGGCGGACAGGCCCTCGCGCACCACGATGCGCAGCACGGACACGTCGGTCGCGTTGTCCGGCATGGTGTAGGCGGGCACCTGCCACCCGTAGCCGCGCAGCTCGTGTGAGACGTCGAACTCGGTGTACCCGCGGTCCCGCGCCAGCCGGAAGCTGACCACCGGGATCGCCGAACCGTCCGAGATCAGCTCGCAGTGGTCACCGGTGCGCAGCTGCTCGCCCAGCCACCGCGCGGTCGCCGACAGCGTCTGCATGACCTGCGTATAGCCCTCGCGGCCCAGCCGCAGGAAGTTGTAGTACTGGCCCACGACCTGGTTACCGGGCCGGGAGAAGTTCAGCGTGAACGTGGGCATGTCGCCGCCCAGGTAGTTGACCCGAAACACCAGCTCCTCGGGCAGATACTCCTTGCTACGCCACACCACGAACCCGACGCCGGGGTAGGTCAACCCGTACTTGTGCCCGCTGACGTTGATCGACACCACCCGGGGCAGCCGAAAGTCCCATTTGAGCTCCGGGTGCAGAAACGGGACTACGAATCCTCCGCTGGCGGCGTCCACATGCACCGGCACGTCGACTCCGCCGTCGGCGGCGAGTTTGTCCAGCGCCGCGCACACCTCGGCGGTGGGTTCGAGCTCACCGGTATAGGTGGTGCCCAGGATCGTCACCACCCCGATGGTGTTCTCGTCGACGGCGTCGATCACCTGCTCGGGAGTGATGACGTAGCGCCCCTCCTCCATCGGCAGGTAGCGGGGCTCGACGTCGAAGTAGCGGCAGAACTTCTCCCACACCACCTGGACGTTGGAGCCCATCACCAGGTTGGGCGTGCGCTTCGGCCAGTCTTTGCCGACCTTGGCGCGCCACCGCCATTTCATGGCCAGACCGCCCAGCATGACCGCCTCGCTCGACCCGATCGTGGAGACGCCGCAGGCGCTGTTGGGATCCTCGTCGGACAGGCCTTCGGCGTGGAAGAGGTCGGCCACCATGCACACGCAGCGCTGCTCGATGGCCGCGGTCGCGGGGTATTCGTCCTTGTCGATCATGTTCTTGTCGAACGTCTCGGCCATCAACCTGCCGGCCTGCGGATCCATCCAGGTCGTGACGAAGGTGGCCAGGTTGAGCCGCGAACTGCCGTCGAGCATCAACTCGTCGTGGATGAAGCGGTAGGCCGCGTCGGGATCCATCGACTCCTCGGGCAGCCGCAGGGCGGGTACCGGTGAGGTGAACATGCGACCGGTGTAGGCAGGGGCGATCGAATGTGCGGCCATGGATGGGTGGCTGCGAGTCACGGCGGGATCCTTTCGGTGCTTTTCGACGGACGGCTACAGATGGGCCAGGGCGGTCCGGATGTGGTGCAGGATCCGTGACGCCGACGTCGGAGCGTCACCGGGTCCCGGGTCAGCGGCGGACGCGGCCGCCGCGCGGGCATGCACGAACGCCCCGGCGGCGGCGGCCTCGGCGGCCGGCAAGCCGGATGCCAGCAGCGCGCCGATCATCCCGGACAGCACGTCGCCGGAGCCGGCGGTGGCGGCCCAGGATTGTCCGGCGGGATTCAGGTAGACCGGGCCGCCGGGGTCGGCGATGACGGTGACGTTGCCCTTGAGCAACACGGTCGCGCCGATTGCGTCGGCCAGCTTGCGGCAGGCGCCGACGCGGTCGTCACCGGGCGCGGCCCCCGCCAGCCTGGCGAATTCACCGGCGTGTGGCGTCAGCACCGTCGGGGCGTTGCGGTTGGCCACCAGATCGGGGTGGGCCGCCAGCATGGTCAGCCCGTCGGCGTCGACCAGCACCGGCAGGTCGGTGTCCAGCGCGAACCACAAGGCCCCGGCCGCTTCCGGATCTGAGGTACCCAACCCCGGCCCGACGACCCAGGCCTGCACTCGCCCGGCCGCAGCCGGCGTCGGCGCGGCGATGACCTCGGGCCAGTGCGCGAGTACCTCGGGGCCGGCGCTGCCGGCGTAGCGGACCATCCCCGACGTGGCCGCGACCGCGGCACCCGTGCACAGCACGGCCGCACCCGGATACGTCGACGAGCCGGCCAGCACGCCGGTCACGCCCTGGGTGTACTTGTCGTCGTGGGCCCCGGGCACCGGCCAGCGGGCGGCTACGTCGGCGGCCTCGAACCCCAGCAGGTCGGTCGCGGGCAGGTCGAGCCCGATGTCGACCAACTCGACCCGGCCGCAGTCGCCCAGCGCGTGCACGGGTTTGAGCCCCCCGAAGGTGACGGTCAGCGCGGCGTGCACCGCGGGCCCGGCGATCGCCCCGCTCGCGACGTCGATCCCGCTGTTTATGTCGTCGGCGACCACCGCGATGCCCGCCTTCTCGACGGCGTCGAACACGTCGGCCGCCGCCGGCCGCAGCGGGCCCGAACCCGAGATGCCCACCACCCCGTCGATGACGAGATCTGTTTCGGTACTGATGCTTTCGGCGCTTTCGATGATGCGACCGCCGGCCTTCCGGAACGCAGCCAGGGCCTTGGCGTGGGTGCGCTCCGGCTTGAGCAGCAGCGCGTCGGCGGCCGCGCCGCGGCGGCGCAGAAACGTCGCGGCCCACAGCGCGTCGCCGCCGTTGTCGCCCGATCCGACGACGGCACACACCCGCCGGCCGGCCACCCCGCCGGTGCGTTGGGTCAGCTCGCGAACGATCGCGGTCGTCAGCCCGAAGGCGGCACGCTTCATCAAAGCGCCGTCGGGCAGGCCGGCCAGCAGCGGCGCTTCGGCGTCGCGGATCGCGTCTACCGAGTAGTACTGCCGCATCAGCCCGCTTGCTCCTCTGCTGGAAGCCGATCCTGCCCGCGCTCACCAAGGTTACGTGTCGCAGTCTGCTGCCCACCGCGCCTCACCGACGCGGATACGCATAGGGGTTGGCCGGAGCGTCGATGCGTGTGACCGCGGTGGCTTGCAGCGTTGGAAGCGCCGCTGAATTCGGTTGCTTGGACGCGGGCGTGACCTGGCCCTCGACGCGGAGCCACGTGTAGTCCGGCAACCCGGCGGCACCGGCGGTGGCCGGGCCACCCAGATGGATGCGGGCCAGCTGCGCGTCGGCGGCACAACAGACGATGACGATGCGGCCAAGGTCCACACCCCGCGCCTCGTTGAGGACAAACCCCGTCACCGTGATCGACCGATTCGTCAGCGAACCGGTGGTGTCCTGGGCCTCGCGCATCAGCACTTCGGGCAGCGACACCTCGGGGGCGTTGCCCGGGGGCAGCGGGGGAAAGGCCCGATTCGCACCGTCATGGGAGACGGCGGCGACCGACGGGGTGACGGCCGTGGGGCGCAGCGCGGGTGGCGTCACGAAGATCAAGACGACGATGGGCACCAACAACGCCCACACCATGCCGGGCCGGTGGGAATGACCGTCGCCGTGATCGCGCGGTCCGCCGCGGCGGATATCGCCGATGATCGCCGAGAGCGCCAACGCGATCAGCAGCACCGCGGTCGCCGCCAGCCACCCCAGCAGCCCGGGCTTGACGTAGCGGGTGAAGGCGCCCGATGCGGTGACCATCGCGATGCTGATGCCCACCAGCAACAAGACAGTGTTCTCGGTTTCGCGGCTCACCCGACCACCCTCAACCACCGCCCAGGAGCGGCAATCCGACGGCGCACGCACTCACGACCGCGACCAGCAGGCTGGCCGGGGCGAAGCGCGCCGCGAAAGCCCGCCCGAACATGCCCGCCTGCATCGCGAACAGCTTCACGTCCACGGCCGGGCCGACGACCAGGAACACGAGTCGGGGCAGCAACGGCACCATCGTCATGCTGGCGGCCACGAACGCGTCCGCCTCCGAACACAACGCCAACACCACCGCCAGCGCGGCCATGACCACGACACCGAGGATCAGGTGTGCCGCCAGGTGCTCGAAGACCCACCGGGGCACCAGCACGCGCAGCGCCGCGGCCGCGCCCGCACCCAGCACGAGATAGGACGCGGCCGCAAGGAAGTCGTGGCGCGCCGCTTCGACGAACACCGCCCGCCGCGACTCGCCCTCCGAGTGCGGCAGGGAAAGCCGGCGGGTGACCCACTCGGGGCTGCCCCACCGTGCCCACGCCCAACCCATGATCAGCGCCGTCAAGAGCGACGCGCCCGCGCGGCCAAGCACCATCGCGGGCGCGCCGGGAAACGCCACCGCGGTGGCCACCAGGACCACGGGGTTGACGGCGGGAGCGGCCAGCATGAACGTCAGGGCCGCCGCGCCCGTCGCCCCTGTTTCGCCGAACAACCTGCGTCCCACCGGCACCGAACCGCATTCACAGCCCGGCAGCACCGCCCCGCCGACCCCCGCGGCCAGCACCGCCAGGGCCGGACGGCGCGGCAGCCAGCGCGCCAGCCGTTCGGGGGTGACAAAGGCCGCGATCAATCCGCTGACCACCACGCCGAGCGCCAGAAACGGCACCGCCTGCACGAACACCCCGCAGAACACCGTGCCCGCCGTCGACCATGCCGGACTCGCCGAGACCGTGCTGTGCAGGACCGTCGCCGACAAGGCGAACGCCAGCAGGATGCATACCAGCAGCTCCATCGAACCGAACCGCAGCCAGCCGGCGACCCTGAGCGATGTCACCGCACCATTGTGGCAGCGCCCCGACAATCCACGTGGGCCCTAAGGCGCCCGCTGCACGCCCGCGCCGCTAAACCCAAACAGCAGCCCCGGTTGCGGCGGGTTCCGCCCGGGTGTAGCCGTCGCCGTCCGGCCGTTGGACCTCACAGGCTCACGGTCGTCAGCGAAAACGGCCGCAGTCCGGTCTGCGCGACGGATGCCACAACTGCGGGAGTCAGCTTGGGCGACCCGTGCGAGTCGAACGTGAGGTTGGCCCGCCACAGGTTGGCGACGCCGCTCGACGGCTCCGAGGCGCTGAAGAACAGGTCGTTGTCGAAGACGGTCATCGTGGTTTGGTTGAGGCCGAAACCTTCGGCCGGCGTTTGCCCGTTGCCCGCCCAGCCCGCGTCGAAGCCGGGGTCGAAGGCGAGTTGAGAGCTGTGGACGATCTGGGTTGCCTTGCCCGGGTTGTTCACCGGGTCGTAGACGAACAGCCCACGCTCGCTGGGGGACCCGCCGATGTAGGTGTCATAGCCGGTGAACCACAGCCTGTCGTCGAACGCGGTCAGATTGAACGGGTACACCCCGGCGTCGCTGGACGGCGCGTCGTGCGGCGTGGGAGTCGGGATCTGTGTGGTCGGTCCCGCGTTTCCCAGCGACATCCACAAGCCGGTGTTGTTGTCGTCGTCAAGCCCGGAGAACAACAACGCGCTGTGGTAGGCCCCCTGCAATTGCCACAGCAGTGGGGTGAGATTGCAGGGCTGCAGCCCGTTGGACGAAACCCCATGTGCCGGAACGATCTTGGTCAGCTCACCGGCTTCCTGGTACTGCCAGAGCGATATCGGTCCCGACGCATCCTGGGCGTCCTGAGCGCTCATGAACAGCGACTGCTTGGGCGACAGTTCGGTGATCGGGCCGACCTGGGTTGCGGTCAGCGGGCCAACCTGCGCCATCGTCAGATACGCCGGATTGACGACGCCGCTCCCCGCCGGGAAAACCGGAGCCACCGGGGTGCTTCCGGCACACCCGAAGAGCACGTAGTCAGAGCCGTCGTAGCCGGCGAAGAACAGTTGACCGGATTGCCCGTCCAAAAAGTCCATGAACACCATTGCCAGGGAGGACGGGTCCAGGTTCGAAACGGGACCCGGGATCATCTTCGTCCCACCCAGAGTGCCGTCGGTCGAGAACAGCTCCTGGACGCTGATCAGCTCTGTGCCGGTCTGAAACGTTCCGTTGAAAAACACCAGCGGCTGCGAGCCGTGCAGGGCGGCACAGAAGCCTTGCGGGTTGAACTGGTCCGCCGTGTTGCCCGCGTCGTTGAAGACATCGTGTGTCCAGTGCGACGTCGAGTCCGAATTGTGGGTGTTCCAGACCAGCAGATCGTTAGAGCCAGACGGCGCGAAAATCATTGTGTTCAAAGCGAAGAGAACCGGGCCCGGTACCTGCAGCGCATTGCCGCGGCCGGCGAGGCTCACCACCTCGCTGGCAGCAATTGGCCCGAAGCTGAGATGGGAGCCGCTCCATCTCGAGGTCCAGATCGTCACCCCGTCCGATCCCTCGCCGAAGAACAACAGCGTCTCGGTCATACCCGGCCTTCCGTGCGCTCCGCCCGGTGACGACATCGCGAGCGGCCCGGCAGCTGCGGCGTTACGCTAATTGCCCATCATGTCGGGATGTGCGGTTGCTGTTGTGCGCAGCTGGCCGGAGCGCTCGCGCTGTAGTGTGCGCTGGCGCTCGGGCCCGGCACATGGGGAGGACTCCCCATATTTGGTGCGTGGACTCGCCGCGGGTTGGGGATGACCAGTGGAGCGTTTACTGGAGCGCGGGCCACAGCTGCGGCAGCTTCGCGGCTTAGCGCAGCGGGTTGGCCCACGCGGGGGTCGGGTGGTTTTGCTGCGCGGCGAGGCTGGGGTCGGCAAAACCGCGGTGATCAATCGGTTTGTGGCCGGGCTGGATTCGAGCCTGCATGTTTTGCGGGGGTGGTGTGACCCGCTGAGCGCCCCGCGGCTGTTGGGCCCGCTCATCGACGCCCTGGCCGGGCTGGATTCCGACGCGGCCGCGGGTGTGGCGGGCGCATTGGAGGCCGGAGACACAACGGCGGTGTACCGCAGACTGCTCGACGTGCTCGGCAGCGGGCAGCGCTGGGCCTGGGTCATCGAGGACGCCCACTGGGCCGACGGAGCGACCCTGGACCTGTTGCGGTTCGTCGGGCGGCGCATCAGCGCCTTGCCGCTGCTGTTGGTCGTGACCTACCGCGACGACGAGGTCGGGCCCGAGCATCCGCTGGCCGCCGCCATCGGGGACATAGTGACCTGCGCGGCGCTGGCCCGCATCCAATTGGATCCCCTCAGCCAGGAGGCGGTGGCGACCCTGACAGCCGGCAGCGGGGTCAACGCGATCGAGTTGCACCGAATCACCGGCGGTAACCCGTTTTACGTCACCGAAATCCTGGCAACCGGCGCTGATCGACTACCCGGCGGCCTGCCGCGTAGCGTGGCCGAGGCGGTGTGGGGCCGGCTGGCACGACTGTCCGCCGCGGCGCGCGACACCGCCTACGCCGCCGCAGTATGTGGTCCGCGTGCCGAGGTCGACCTGATCGAAAAAGTCTGCCCCACAGCGCAGTCGGGGCTAAGCGAATGCCTCGGTGCCGGGGTGTTGGTCGGTGTGGATGGGATGCTCGGGTTTCGCCACGAGCTGGCGCGCCGCGCCACGCTGGACCAGATTCCCGACCATCGGCGCCGATCGTTACACCGACAGGCGATGACCACACTTGCCGAACCGCCGGTCGATCCGGATATGTTGGCGGCGTTGGCTTTTCATGCCGACCAGGCCGGTGAGGACGACGCGGCGGTGGGCTACGGTCTGGCAGGGGCTCGGCGCGCGGCCGCGTTGGGCGCCAACCGCGAAGCCGCTGAGCTGTACGCGCTGGTCTTGCGCCACGCCCGGGACACTCCCGCCGACCGGAAAGTCATCTGGATCGAGCAGCACGCGTTCGCCCGCTATCTGTGCGGGGAAGCGGAGACTGCGGCAAGCGGTTTGCGCGAAGCAATCAGCACTCGACGCTGCCTACATGATCGGGTTGGCGAAGGCGAA
>Ga0213876_10001959_pt1 | contig 12333 bp, 9 predicted proteins | sample BarmaccomBMRX_R9_FD_160113 | JGI IMG/M metagenome (GOLD analysis project Ga0213876, IMG submission 160113) | Root-associated microbial communities from Barbacenia macrantha in rupestrian grasslands, the National Park of Serra do Cipo, Brazil - RX_R9 | ecosystem: Host-associated > Plants > Roots...
GAACTCCGAACGCCGAACGCCGAACGCCGAACGCCGAACCCTTTCCCGTTCTCCCTCTTCCCGCCGTGGTCGCCGTGTTCCGCCGTGTTCGCCGTGTGAACTCTTACGTTGTGCCCGCTTTTTTCCGCTGCGCCCGCCGTGTGACCGTGTGAACTCTGTCGCCGTGCCCGTCTCCCCCGCTGCGCCCGCCGTGTGACCGAACTCTTCGATTTGTGGCATTTTTCGGCTTGTGGCATTCGTGGCATTCTCAAGCATGCAGAGGATAAGGTTTTTTTTGTTGAGCACGGCCCTGGGGTTTTTACTCACCGCGGCGCCGGCCGATTCTATTTTAGAAGGCTACACCGTCATCAGGGGTCAAGGGTACGCATTCGAATTGAAGGCGCCCCGGGGATGGTACCTGGATGACGCTGCTGCCCGTGAGCAAGGCGTCAACGTCGCGTTCTTTCCGAAGGGGTACGCGTGGGACAACGCGCCGGCGGTTTGTTACGCCAGGGTTCGCACGATCGGCGGAGACGTAAAGCGGGTTGAAGATCAGGTCAAAGACACGTTGCGGAACCTGCACCAGAACGGGGCGGCGAACCCGGGAGCGCGCTTTATACGTACCATAACTACCCAGGATGCGAGCAAGGCGCAGGTCTATTATTTCTCGGGTGACCGCTTTGGTAACCATGAAGCCGCGGCTTACATTCAGGCCAAAGCTTCGATCCAGTTTGTGACGCTTTCCGCGCGCGACGAAGCTGCATTTCGAAACGCCCTGCCTGCGTTCGAATCGCTGGTAAGTTCCTATGAAGATTTAATCAAGGCATCGACTCCCGCCGAGGTACGCTGAGGTCACGGTGATTACGAGCGGCGGAAGGTCGCGGTTGTGGCCCGGGAAGGTTCGCGATAAAGGTGGGCGATGACGGCAGAACCCGAATGGCTTCGGTGGGCTCGAGAAATTCAAGCGATCGCGCAAACGGGCCTGCACTTCGCGGCATCGACCTACGACCGCGAACGTTACGAGAAACTGCGCGACCTTGCGATCCGGATTTTTGCGGAACATTCCAACCGCTCCGAACCCGAGGTCCGCGCCGTGTTCGAGCCGCAGCAAGGTTATGCAACGCCAAAAGTTGATGTACGCGGCGTCGTGTTCCGAGACGACAAGATCCTGCTGGTGCGCGAACGTTCGGACGGGTGCTGGACGCTGCCCGGCGGCTGGGCGGATGTAAACGATTCTCCTTCCGAGGCGGTAGAGCGCGAAATTCTGGAAGAGTCCGGGTTCAAGGCCAAAAGCCGGCGACTGCTCGCGCTGTACGACCGGGCCAGGCACCCGCACCAGCCGCCATTTGCATTTCACGTTTATAAAATCTTTATCGAATGCGAACTGTTGGGTGGGTCGCCCATAACGAGCTATGAGACTACCGCCGTCGACTTTTTCACGGAAGACGCTTTGCCATCGCTCTCGGGATCACGGGTCCTGCCCGAGCAGATAAAACGTTGCTTTGAAATGCGACGCGACTCTCAAGCTCCCGCGTATTTCGATTAAAACGGCGACACGGCGGGCACAGCGGGTTCGGCGCGCACAACGATGGAGGTCACACGGCGAACGCGGCGGGCCACGGCGACCACGGCGAGAAGATTAAGTCATCCGCAGAACACGCAGAAGAACGCAGAAAAGGGAAAACATCCGCAGCTTGCGCAGATCACACAGCTTCAGAGGACGGGCGTCTGTCCCTCTTCATTGGTGCAGCTTCAGAGGACGGTCCGCGGCGGGGTCTGTCCCTCTTCATTGGTGGCCCGCGGCGGGGTCTGTCCCTCTTCATTGGCGGCATTGCCCGGCCCCGAACCCCAAACTCCGAACTCTTCCTCTTTCCGCCGTGGTCGCCGTGGCCCGCCGCGTTCGCCGCGTGAACTCCATCGTTGTGCGCGCCCGACCCACCGTGTGACCGAGAACCCCTGAGGCCGAACGCCGAATCCCGAACGCCACTCTCCCCGGTTATGCTTTTACTCGTAGCGCTGTTCACGACGACCGTTACGATCGTCATCCTCAGGATCACGTTCGGTTACCTGTGGCGTCCGTTGAGGCCGCCGCAGTCCGGCCCGCCATTCTGGCGCGTATTGATGCGTGCGGCCGCGACGGTGGCGATCCGCCGCTTACGGGCTCGTTGGACGCACCGCTCGTCGCCCACGAATGAACAAAACAAATCCTCACACCGGACCCGACTGGGTCCGATGTGAGGATCTCTCCGCCGACGCGGAAGCAGACTTTGAAAATCTACCCTTGCAACAAAAGCCGGGTTGGATCTTCGATGCAATCTTTGATCCGGACCAGGAAAGTCACCGCCTCTTTGCCATCCACCACGCGATGGTCGTAGCTGAGGGCAAGGTACATCATTGGCCGCACTTCCACCTTGTCTCCGATCGCCACCGGCCGGCTCTGGATTTTGTGCATGCCCAGAATCCCGCTCTGCGGCGGATTAAGGATGGGCGTGCTGAGCAACGATCCATAAATACCGCCGTTGGTGATCGTGAAAACCCCACCCATGAGGTCATCAAGCTGCAGTTTGCCGTCGCGGGCCCGGACGGCATACTCGGAAACTACTTTCTCCAGCTCCGCGAAGCCTTTCTGATCCGCGTCCCGGACCACGGGAACGACCAGCCCGCGCGGCGTACCGACGGCCACGCCGATATCGTAATAGTGATTTTCGACCAGCTCATCACCCTCCATCCGGGCATTGATCGCCGGCACGGACTGCAAGGCGTCGACGGCGGCTTTGATGAAAAACGACATGAACCCGAGTTTGATGCCGTGCCGCTTCTGAAATGAGTCCTGGTATTTGGAGCGGAGAGACATCACGGCCGACATGTCGCATTCATTGAACGTGGTCAGCATCGCCGCGTTCTGTTGCGCCATCACCAACTGCGCGGCAATCTTCCTGCGCAGCGGGCTGAGCTTGCGGCGGGTGATCCGGCCTTCCGCCGTAGCGCCGGCGCCTGTTCCCCTGGCCGCGGGTGCAGGGGTCGCAACCGGGGCAGGCGCAGCGGAGGCAGCCGGAGCCGGCGCGGGTGCCGCGGAACGCTTTTCAAGGAAATCGATCACGTCCGTCTTGGTGATCTGCCCGTGCTTACCGGTACCGGAGATCTGTTCGAGCGGAACTTTCTCCTCCGCAGCCATCCTTCGGACGGAGGGCGGGAGCGTTTGGCCGCCGGTCTCGGCCGCAGGTTTCTGCTGGGCCGCCGGGGCGGCAGCAGGTGCAGAACTGGGCGTTGCCGGGGCGGTGGCCGCGGCATCGCTCGGGGCCGCCGTGGCCGGAGCCGGGGCCGCCTCGGCTGCTCCAGCCGGGACCGCTTCGATCCGGCCGACGACGTCGCCGACTTTCACTTCAGCCCCCGGCTCCACGCTGATGACCAGCCGGCCCGGACCGGGTGAGGGAATTTCACTGGAGATTTTATCCGTCTCCAACGTAAACAACGGTTCTTCGTCTTTGACGACGTCACCGTTCTTCTTCAGCCATTCGGAAAGGACGCCGCCAGTGATCGATTCGCCGAGCGCAGGGATTTTTATCTCGATACTCATGGGAGGAATCCCGAACCCTTAAATACTAAACGCCTGCTCAACAAGTTCCTTTTGCGCCCGGTCATGCCAGGCTTTCGCACCTTCCGCCGGGCTCGCAGCCTCACCACGACCGGCGTAAGCCACGCGATGTTTGAGGATCTGTTCCAGGCGCCGGTCCATATAGGTCCATGCCCCCATGTTCTGAGGTTCTTCCTGGCACCAGACCCAGCTTGAAACTTTGCGGAACGGTTCGATCGCCTGTTCGATGGAGTCAAAGCTCAGCGGGTACAGCTGCTCGATGCGCACCAGCGCCGTATCGCTGCGCTTGTTGGCCTCCTGGTACTTAAGCAAGTCGTAATAAACCTTGCCGGTGCAGAAAATTGCCCGCTTCACTTCCTTGGGCTCCCCAAGCAGGGTCGGGCCGAGAACGGTCCGGAAACCTTGATCGGTAAAATCTTCGATTCTCGAGACGGCCTTTTCATTCCGCAACAGGGACTTCGGCGTCATCACCACCAGGGGCTTGCGAAAGTCGCGTTTCACCTGCCGACGCAGCATGTGGAAGTACTGGGCCGGCGTGGTCGGGTAACAGACCTGGATGTTATCCTCCGCGCAGAGCTGGAGGAAACGTTCAAGCCGCGCGCTGGAATGTTCCGGGCCCTGTCCCTCATAGCCGTGCGGAAGGAGCAGCACGATACCCGACGGCCGCTGCCATTTCGATTCCGAGCTGACGATAAACTGGTCGATCACCACCTGCGCGCCATTCGCGAAATCGCCGAACTGCGCCTCCCAGAGGCAGAGCATTTCCGGGTAATCGATGCAGTACCCGTAATCGAAACCCAGAACGGCCGCTTCCGAGAGCATGCTGTTGTAGACGCAGAACCATGCCTGGTCAGGTTTGATGTTCTTTAACGGGATGTAACGTTCCTGCGTCTCGGCGTCGTAGAGCACCGAGTGGCGTTGGCTGAACGTGCCGCGCCGGCTGTCCTGCCCGGACAAACGCACCGGGATGCCTTCAATCAGGAGGGTACCGAACGCCAGCGCCTCACCAAAGGCCCAATCGTACGGCCCGCCGTCAGCGTGCAGTTTGCGACGGCGATCCAGCACCATTTTACGGATCTGCGGCTGAACTCTGAACCCTTCCGGCACCTGGGTGATGCGGTCGACGACCAGGTCGAGCGCCTCCTTGGTGACGCCTGTGACCGGCTCCTTGTGACTGTAGGGCGGCTGGAAGACGGCCGTTGACTCTTCAAAACTGGCCCGGAACTCTTGATTGGACTTCGCCTCGGTGCTCTGCACTTCGTGCAGGGCGGCCTCAAGGCGTGCGCGGAATTCTTTTTCCAACGCATCGGCCTCTTCGGCGGTCAATACGCCCGACTGCAACAACTGGTCCTTATACAGCTTGGTGACCGGCGGGTGGGCCTGGATGACCTTGTACAGCTTCGGCTGCGTGTAACCCGGCTCATCGCTCTCGTTATGGCCGTACCGGCGGTAGCAGTACATATCAATGACCACGTCGCGGCCAAATTGCTGGCGGTAATCCAATGCCAGCGCCGCCACGAAAGCCACCGCGATCGGTTGGTCGCCATTAACGTGGAAAATGGGCGCCTCAATCATCTTGGCGACGTCGGTGCAATAAGTCGTGGACCGCGCGTCAGCCGGGAGGGTCGTGAACCCGATCTGGTTATTGACGATGAGGTGGATGGTGCCGCCCGTCTCATAACCCGGCAATTGTGAAAGGTTCAGCGTTTCAGCCACGATCCCCTGCCCTGCGAAAGCCGCGTCGCCGTGGATCAGCAAAGGCAGGACCCGGGAACGCTGTTCGATTGCCCCGAGGATCCGCTGCCGCGCACGCGCTTTGCCTTCCACAACCGGATTAACGATTTCCAAATGGCTCGGATTGGCCGCCAGGCGGATACCGACTTCCGCGCCGCCCGTCTTACGGACGCTTTCGTACCCGAGGTGGTATTTCACGTCGCCGTCGCCGGCCACCAGGTCCGGAACGTAATTTTCCGAAAACTCCCGGAAAATGGTGCGGTAGCTCTTCTTCAGGAAGTTGGCCAGCACGGTCAGGCGCCCGCGGTGCGCCATGCCCATAACGATTTCATCGATCTTCTCTTTCGGCGCACCGGCCAGGATGGTCTCGAGGATCACCATCAGGCTCTCGCCGCCCTGCAGCGAGAACCGCTTTTGGCCGATGAACTTGGTATGGACAAACTGCTCAAAGGTCTCGGCCTCCATGAGGCAACGCAGGTAGGCCTTCTGCGTTTCAGGATCGGGCGGCGGCTGGCTGACGCGCGCCTCGATGCGATCACGTACCCAGTCCCGAATTTTTTCGTTCTGGATATGGACGAATTCGACCCCGATGTCGTCGCAGTACGCCTTGTTCAGCGTGTCGACCAGGTCGCCCAGGGAAATCGGCGCGCCGTTCCGAAAAAACATGGAGGAAACCGTACGGTTCAGCGGGACGCCGGCCAGGCCCACGGCTTCCAGGCTGAGTTCAGGCACCGTGGACTTGGTGTCTGCCAGCGGGTCCAAAGACGCCTGCAGATGACCGAGGCGCCGGTACCTTCTGACCAGCATGTTGATATCGTCTCTGAGTTCGTCCGCCTTTTCACCCTCAGCAACGGCCGGTGCAGCCTGTTCATCCCCATTCCGGCCGGGGGCAAGACCCAGTTCAAAGCCTTCGAAAAACGCGGACCAACTCGAATCAACGGATGCCGGATCTTGTTTCCAACGCTGATAATACTCGTCCAGGAGATCGGCGTTCCAATCGTTCAAATAGGTTGTTCTCATCTCTTCAAGCTCGCAAAGCAAAAAGCGGTGGGGGAAGAAATGTAAGCCAACTTTAGCGACACCCAAACGAAAATTCGGGTTTTTAACCCCGGGACCGGCCCCGGGGTTGAGGTGAAGAAGCAGCCGGCCCGAGGTTATCGTCCGACACCGGCTTTGCTTTTCAAGGATTCCGGGTGAATAGATTTCCGGCTCGAGCGAATGAGGAGCCCGGCCCCGGGCGAGCCGAATCCCGGTTGATTTATTGATGCAAACCAATCGCGCCATTAACCCTGAGAACCGCGGTAGCCCACTGTTGGATCCGGCCGGCCGGCCTGCGGGCGGACGCGGCAGCCCAGTGAAATGATCAAGGTCGAGCAGCTCACCAAAAAGTACGCCGGCGTCACCGCGATCGACCGGCTCACGTTCGAGGTCGGCCAGGGCGAGATCGTCGGGTTTCTCGGGCCGAACGGTGCGGGTAAGACTACCACGATGCGAATCCTGGCCGGGTACATGCCGGCCACTTCCGGGCGAGCCTGCATCGGCAAATACGACGTTTTTCGGGAATCATTGCAGGCCCGCCGCTGCCTCGGCTACCTGCCGGAAAATGTGCCGCTCTATCACGAGATGCGGGTCAGCGAGTACCTCCGGTTCCGGGGCTTGTTGAAAGGGTTGCGCGGCTCGGGGCTTCGCCGCCGGATCGGCGCGCTGGTGGAACTCTGCGGGCTGCGCGAAGTAGAACGCAAAGTGATTGCAAGCCTTTCGAAAGGATTCCGCCAGCGGGTCGGGTTGGCGGAAGCGCTCATCCATGAACCGGCCCTCCTGATCCTGGACGAACCGACCATCGGTCTGGATCCCAACCAGATCCGGCAGGTACGCGAGCTCATCAAGGCCCTGGGCGAGCGCCACACCATCCTGCTCTCGACCCACATCTTGTCCGAGGTCGAAATGACGTGCTCCCGGGTCCTGATCATTCACCGGGGCCGGATCGAAGCCTCGGATTCTCCGGCCAACCTGGTGCGCCAGCTGCGCACGTCGGGCGTGATCCGTCTGGAGGTCCGGACCGCCGCTGAGGACCCTAAAGCGGCGATCGCAAATGTGCCGGGCGTAAAGGAAGTCACGGTCGTGTCCGAGCAGGATGACTGGCTCACCTGTATGGTCCGGACTGAAGCCAACCTCGACCTGCGGGCCGGCCTGTTTGACCTTGCCGCCGAACGCCGCTGGCAATTGCGCGAGTTAACGCAGGATCGAGCCACGCTGGAAGATGTGTTCGTCGAACTGACGCACAGCGACGCGTGATCACGTTATGAGAAATTACCTCGTCCTGCTGCGACGCGAATTGACGGCTTGTTACCTCTCCCCGATCGCATATGTGGTGCTTTGCCTGTTTCTGATCCTCAACGGGCTTTCTTTCTACTTTACGCTCGTGTCGCTCTCACGCGGTCCGTTCACCATCACCGTGGTTCAGGCCTTCTTTAATGACCTTTTCTTTTGGATTGCCTACCTGCTGGTGTTCCCGGTCATCACGATGCGGACGTTTGCGGAGGAATTTAAACTCGGCACCATCGAGACGCTCATGACCGCACCCGTCCGCGACGGAGAAGTGGTGGCGGCCAAATTCAGCGGGGCGTTTCTGTTTTATCTCACTTTGTGGATCCCCAGCCTGCTGTATTTCCTGATCCTCGGCTGGTCCGGCAATCGCAATGCCGCCGGCTTCGGCGCACAGTTATGGGGGCCTTACATCCTGCTTTTTGTGATGGGAATGTTCAACACCGCGCTCGGATGCTTCGCCTCTGTCCTGACGTCCAATCAGATTATTGCCGCCATGCTTGCCTCGGTGCTGGTGCTGGGCACATTCTTTCTAACGTTAATGGGCTACGCTCTGAACTCGCCAAGCCCGTGGTTGCGCGAGCTTTTCGCCTACGTGGCCCCGGTGGATCACATGGATGCTTTCTCGCGCGGCATCGTTGACAGTCGCGCCCTGGTCTTTTATCCCAGTTGCGCGTTGTTCATTCTTTTCCTGACTTACCACGTCTTGCAGTACCGCCGCTGGAAGGTCTGAACCCGCTCAGGTTGACAATCGGTGACGATCATTGAAGCCCATGGGTAAGGCAGCTCGCCGCTCCCCTTCATTCGGCCCTCAGCGTTGGCGCATCGGCCTGAATGTGGCCGTCCAGTTGCTGGTCCTCGCCTGCCTGTTGCTGATGGTGAATTACCTGGGGCTGACGCGGTACCAGCGCTGGGACCTGTCGCGGTACAACCGCTACTCTCTATCTGAGCTTACCCGGCGCTTGCTCGGTTCCCTCAAGAAAGACGTGAACATCTACGTTCTCTATTCCTCCCGTGACGAGATTCCGGGAGGTCAGATTCTTTTCGACGACGTTCGCAACCTCCTTAAAGAGTACGAGATTGCAGCCAAGCGCAAAGTCCGGGTTGAAACCGTTGACCTATACGACGACGTGACCAAGGCCAAACTGTTGCAGGACCGGTTCCGGTTCGGTTCGGAAAAAGATTTGATCATCATTGAGTACCAAAGCCGCCACAAGACGGTTCGGGTTCAAGACCTGGCTGAGTTTGCTCCGGAAGGCCTGTTCGGCGCGACGCCCCAGGTCAGAGCGTTCCGCGGTGAACAGGTTCTGACCAGTGCGGTGCTTGCACTGGTGGAAAACAAGCAGCTGCTGCTGGGCGTCGTGACCGGCCACGGCGAACCCGATGCGCTCAACGGCGCCGAACTGAAGCGCTTCAAAGCAATGGCCGAGCAGCAAAGCATCCGGTTTGAGGAGGTTAACCTGGCCAGCTCGAACCGTTCTCCCGGGGATTACCGCGCCCTGCTGATCATTGGTCCCCGCAATGATTTCAGTCCTCAGGAACTTGGCGTTCTCCGGGCGTACTGGAACAGCCAGGGCCGGCTTCTGGTGTTGTTGAACCCGCGATCCCGGACGCCTTTGCTGAACGAGTTCCTCAACAGCTGCGGCATCCGCGCGGACGAAGATCTAGTCGTTACGAAGATCAGAACCGGCATCCAGGAAGAAGGTTTGACGCTGGACGTTTACGGCCGTTTTGCCGGCGACGCGCCGTTCCTGAAATCACTCTCGCAGGCAACCGGTTACTTTCCTGCCGGCACCACTTCCCTGAGCCTGGACGCAGTCAAGGCCCGGGCCGCCGGACTTCGCGGCACTGCAGTTCTGCGACCGGCATTTCCGAACTACTGGGGCGAGAAGGATGATTTTCTTCAGACCGGCACCGACCCGGCCTTTGATGAAGGGCGAGACTTGCAGCCGCCTTTGGTTTTCGGTTGGGCGCTCGAGAAGGGCGGAATTCCGGACCAGCGGATCCAGGCCGGTTCCTCACGCATGCTCGTCGTAGGGAACGCCGATTTCCTGAACGACTCCACGCTGAACCGGGCCACGGCGGATGCTGACTTTGCCATGCTCAGCCTTAACTGGCTCACCGACCGGGAACAGCTCCTGGGCATCCCCCCGAAGCGGACCCGCTTTTACTTCCTTGATTTCAGCGCCGGGCAACTGGACCGCATCTTGTTTTTGGTGGTGCTCGCCGTGCCCGCGGCGGCCGGGCTGGCCGGGATGCTGATCTACATGGTCCGCCGCCGGTAGGGAACCATGCGCGCGTTTATTACACCGGTTTTCAAGTTGGTTGAGCGACCTTTGCCCCGGAGGGGCTACGTTCCGGCCGTCCCTCTCGGGCAAAGATGGCTCAACCGTTCCGAGAATGGGTGCAGGAAGGTAAGGTTATGAGGCTTCGCACCACCCTGACGCTCGTTGCCATCGCACTCGGGCTCGCCACGTTCATCTACCTGCTGGACCGGCGCAGCCCGACCCGGCAGGGTCACGAGCCTGGCACGCTGAATGTGGTCGATCTCGACCTTGGGACCGTCAGCCACCTGCTGATCCAGAACGGCGAATCCAACATCGAGCTGGTACGGGATGAAACCGGATGGATGATGCAGCAGCCGTTGCCGGACCGGGCCGACACCGCCCTGATCGAGCAACTGCTGGATAACCTGGCATTGCTCCGTTGTGAAGACGAACTGGTCAACTTCGGCCGGGGAGAAGCAAGAAAACAGAGGCTCCGCGAGTTTGGGCTGTTCAAGCCCAAACTCCGTTTGCGGATCGACGGCGCTGCCCGGAGCTGGGAGTTAAGCTTCGGCAGCGACACCGCTGTTGAAGGCCGCACCTATCTCCGGGTGCAAGGCAAGGAACCAATCTACGTCGTGAGCAGTACCCCCAAGGAATTCCTGACGCGCAAACCCGATGACTTTCGAGACCATCGGCTCACCCCTTTTCTAACCGCCCAGATTGACCGGGTCGAACTGCGCCTCAGCGGGGGCCTGATGGTTTTGCACCGGACGCGGGACGATTGGGAGATGGACCGCCCGATCAAGGCGCGCGCCAGCAACCGCCGGGTAGCCGGCCTGCTGGCCCGGATCAACGACACCACGATCGAGGGCTTTGCGGACGTAAACCGGGAGACCCTGGGCGAGGTGAGCGGTCAGAACCAAACCTTGACGCTCGGAGCGGGCGATCAGCAGGTTGCGCTCGCCTTTGACGGCGACCGGCCGCCCGACCGGCAGTTGGTGGCGATTTCCAATCGGCCCGGTGCCTTCCTGGTAAATCAGGGCGTGGCCCGGATACTCGACCTGCACCCCAATGACTTGCGGGACCGCCAGGTGGCCCGGTTCAACCCGGACCTGGTTGATCGAATCAGCATCAATTCCGGGCAACAAGCGTTTACCATGGCGCGCCGGCAAGATCAATGGGTCTTTGCCGATGACCAGCGCCTGGTCAACCCGGAGGCGGTTAGCCGGCTAATCCAAAAGGTTACCTCCCAAGACGTCGAGGCGTTCGTCACCGACGCAGCCATCGACCTCGGCCGCTACGGCCTGGAGCCGCCGGAGCGGAAAATCGCTTTCGCCTCGTATGCGTCTGAAAATACGGCGGAGTCGAATGCGGGCGAACTACCCCTCTGCACGCTGCTGCTGGGTAAGAGCGAGAACGGCGCTGCCTACGCTCGTCTGGCCGAAGAACCGTTTGTGTTCAGCATTGCCGATTCCGCCCTGGCAAGCTGGCCGTTATCCCGCGAGGAGTTTCAGTCACTGGATCTGCTTCCGTTAGAACGGGGCGATCTGGTCGAGGTGACGCTCCAGCGGCCGGGAGAACCGGCGGTCCGTCTGGCGCGTGACGACGCCGGCAAATGGCAGAAGGAAGGCGTAGCCGGTCCGGCTGCCGACACGGCGGGAATCCAGGCGTTTCTGAGCGCGCTGGTGACGCTGCGCGCAGAGCGCTGGCTGGCCCCTTCCGCCGTCCCGGAAAACCGGGCACCGGTACTGACCATCACGCTTCGCCTGCGCGGACCCGATGCCGGCAAGGCGGTTACCCTCCAACTCGGGCCCCCGGCGGACGGCGGCGCCCGTTACGGAACGGTCTCGAACCTGAACGGCACTTTCCTCGTGGGACCGCGTGACTTTGCCGCACTCGAACGGCTGACGATAGCAGCTAACGGGTAGAGTGGAGCGTCGAGTTCGGAGTTCGGAGTTCGGGGTTCGGAGGCGTCGCAGAACCAGGTCCGATCTCCCCCGAGGGTCAGGCTCACCCGACGGGAAAACCGAATCATCCGCAGAACACGCAGAAGAACGCAGAAAAAAGGAAACATCCACAGATGACACAGATTGACACAGATTAAGGTCGCACGGCGGCCGCAGCGGAAGAAAGCGGGCACGACGACAGAGTTCACACGGCGAACACGGCGAGCCACGGCGACCACGGCGGGAAGAGGGGGAAAGAGTTCGGCGTTCGGGGCTCGGAGTTCGGAGGCGTCGTAGAACCGGGTCCGATCTTCCCCGAAGGTCGCGCTCACCCGGCGGGAAAACCGAATCATCCGCAGAACACGCAGAAGAACGCAGGAAAAGATCCACGAAACCGGAGCTTGACACCGGCAGCTCGCCCCCATGATGCCGCTCCGAACTCCGAACTCCGAACTCCGAACTCCGAACTCCGAACTCCGAACTCCGA
>Ga0213876_10001960_pt1 | contig 12328 bp, 13 predicted proteins | sample BarmaccomBMRX_R9_FD_160113 | JGI IMG/M metagenome (GOLD analysis project Ga0213876, IMG submission 160113) | Root-associated microbial communities from Barbacenia macrantha in rupestrian grasslands, the National Park of Serra do Cipo, Brazil - RX_R9 | ecosystem: Host-associated > Plants > Roots...
TCCTCCTGCTGCCGTGCGAATCCGATCGTGCCGCGCGCGATGCCCGGCTGCGGCGGGGAACGCGGCTGGGGCCCGGCGGTTGCCTGCCCCTTCAAAAGCGGGCGGCGGACTGACATAGGTCGGGCCGGTCGAGAGAAGGCGCCGCGATGGCCGAACCGGGTCTGATCGAATTCGGCATATTGCTCGTCGTCGCCTCATTGGTGGCGATGATCTCGCGGCGCATCGGCCTGCCCTACACGGCGGGGCTCGTCCTCGCCGGGATCGCGCTCGCCTTGCTGCCCTTCGGCGCGCCGCTGCCGCTGTCGCGCGAATTGATCTTCGATATCTTCCTGCCGCCGCTGATCTTCGAGGCGGCGCTGCAGATGCCCTGGCGAAGCTTCCGCAGGGAGCTGCCGCTGACCATCGCGCTCGCCTTCCTCGGCGTCGCCGTCTCGGCGGCCCTGGTGGCGGCCGGCCTGCACTGGCTGTTCGGCTGGACCTGGCTTGGCGCCGCGATCTTCGGAATGCTGATCGCCGCGACCGACCCGGTCTCGGTGATCGCCGCCTTCCGGGAGATGAAGGCGGAGCCGCGGCTGGCGATGGTGGTCGAGGCGGAAAGCCTGCTCAACGACGGCGTCGCCGCGGTCGGCTTCGCGATCCTGATCGGGCTGTCGGGCGGAGAAGGCTTCGGCCCCGCCGCGGCTTTGGCGTCGCTGGCCTGGACCGTGCTCGGCGGGCTCGGAATCGGCGCCGCGATCGCCTTCCTCGTGCTGAAGCTTGCCGGCCGCACCGACGATCATCTGGTCGAGATCACCTTGACCACGGTGGTCGCCTGGGGTGGCTTCCTGCTTGCGGAGCGGGTCGGCGCGTCCGGCGTGTTCGCTTCGCTCGCCGCCGGCGTGATCGTCGGCAATCTCGACTGGCGCGGCGCGCTCACCGACGAGGGCCGGGGGCATGTGCTCGGCTTCTGGGAATATGCCGCCTTCCTCGCCAATTCCTTCCTGTTCCTGATGATCGGCAATCACGAGGCGCAGCTGCCGCTCGCGCCCCTCGCCGGCATGCTTGCGATCGTCGTCCTGCTCACCCTCGCCGCCCGCGCTGCCGCAGTCTATCCGATCGCCCTGCTGTTCGCCGGCTCCTCGCTCAGGCTGCCCGCCACCTACCAGCATGTGCTGGTCTGGGGCGGCCTGCGCGGCGCCGTCGCCCTTGCGCTCGCCTTGGCGGTGCCGGCAAGCATCGCCGAGCAGCAGCAGATCGTCATCCTCACCTTCGGCGTGGTCGCCTTCTCGGTCTTCGCGCAGGGCCTCACCATGCCGCCCTTGCTGCGCCGCTGGCGGCTGACCGCGGACAGCGGCGAACCTTCGGCCGATGGCCGATAGCCGGCCTGGCTGCAGGCGGATCGTCCTGACCGCCCTGCTTGGGCTGGCCTCTATTCTCTTCGCCGGTCTCGCAATCTGGCAGGTCGAGCGGCGGAGCGAGAAGCTTGCCTTGATCGAAGCGGTCACGCAGCGCCTGCACGCCCCGCCGGCCGCCGCGCCCGGGCCGGCGGACTGGCCGCAAATCACCTCGGCCGGCGATGCCTACCGGCCCGTCCGAATCGGCGGCGTCTTCCTCCACGAACGCGAGACCCTGGTGCAGGCGGCGACCGGGCTCGGTCCCGGCTATTGGGTGCTGACGCCGCTGCGCACCGAGGCCGGCTGGACCGTGCTGGTCAACCGCGGCTTCGTTCCCGCCGACGCCCCCGGCCGCGCGCTCCGCCGCGCCGGCGAGCCCACGGGGCCGGTGACGGTCACCGGCCTGCTGCGCATCACCGAACCGGGCGGCGCCTTCCTCCACGCCAACGATCCAGCCCACGACCGCTGGTACTCCCGCGACGTCGCCGCCATCGCCGCCGCACGTGGCCTCGGCACCGTAGCGCCTTACTTCATCGACGCCGCGGCCGGGCAGGGCGATCCGCACCAGCCGCGGGGCGGGCTGACCGTGGTCAGCTTCCCCAACAATCACCTGCAATATGCGCTGACCTGGGCCGCGTTGGCGGCGCTGTCCTTGTTCGGCATTGCGAGGACTTGGTGCCGGAAGGGAGAGCGCTGACCTTTCACGTCATCCCCGCCTTCGCGGGAATGACGGTGGGACGCCGCGGCTTCCCCGCTTACCGCTGCATCTCCATCAGCTGGTTCATCGGCATCATGTTGGTTTCGAGATGGTTCATGATCCAGATCGAGCCGAGCACGACCAGGAACACGACCAATATCCCGAAGGCGAGGGCGAGGACGTTGTTGGTGTTGTCCGGGCCGGTGGTGATGTGGAGGAAGAAGACCAAATGGACGCCCATCGGGCGATGGCGAGCACGATCAGGGCGACCGGGATCGCCGGGCCGTAGATCAGGTGCGTGCTTGCGAGGATGAAGGCGGCGACGGTCAGGATTACCGAGAAGCCGAGGCCCAGGTTCGAGTTCAGGATCACATGGCCGGCATCCTCGACCGGCTCGTCGCCCGGGGCATGGTCCTCGCGATGGTCGAGCGCGCCGGTATAATCCTTGGGATCGTATTCGAGCCGGCTCATGCCACTGCTCCCATCAGGTAGACGATGGTGAAGATGCCGATCCAGACGATGTCCAGCGCATGCCAGAACAGGTTGAAGCAGATCAGCCGGTGGACGATCTCCGGCCGGAAGCCCTTGAGCTGGACCTGTGCCATCATCGTCAGCAGCCACATCCCGGCCAGCGTCACATGCACGCCGTGCAGCCCGACCAGGCCGAAGAAGGCGCTGAGGAAGCCGCTGCGCTGCGGGACGATGCCGCGGCCGGCGAGGTCGACGAACTCGAGCAGCTCGAGCCCGACGAAGATCAGGCCCAGCAGGCCGGTGACCAGCAGGAAGACCTGGGTCCAGAGCTTGGAGCGGGCATTGGTCGCGGCGAAAGAGAGGCCGCACGTATAGCTCGACAGCAGTAGGGCGCCGGTCTCCCAGCCGACCCGGTGCATGTCGACCAGCTCGCTCACCCCCGGCCCGCCGGCGGTCGCGCCCCGCTGCACCGCGAAGGCCGCGAAGAAGGCGGAGAACATCACGATGTCGCTGAGCAGGAAGATCCAGAAGCCGTAGCCGACGATGACCCTCTTGGTCGCCGGCCCGGTCGTGCCGTGGCCGATGCCCTCGATCGTCTCGTGCGCGTGCGGGTCGCGATGGCCGAGCCGGTGCGGGTCCTCGCGGACGCGCCGGACCGTCTCGGCGGCGGCGGGCAGCGGGAAGTCGGTCATGCCGGCGCCCCCTCGGGCTGCTCCGGTATCTGGTCGAGCAGGGCCTGGCGCGCAGCCCGGCGCGCCCGGTCGACCCGCGCCACCTCCTCGGCCGGCACCCAATATTCATGCACGTCGCGCCAGGCGAAGACGACGAAGCCGGCGAGCGCGCCGACGAACCCAAGCCCCGCCAGCCACCAGATCTGCCAGATCAGGGCGAAGCCGAACATCGTCGCGAACACCGCGGTGTAGAAGCCGACCGGCGAGTTCACCGGCATGTGGATCGGCTCATATTTGGGCTCGGGGCCGAGCCGCTGGGATTCGATCGCGGCGAGCTTGATCCCCCAATAGGCCTCCTCGCCCTCGACGTTCGGCGTGGTCGCGAAGTTGAAGAAGGGCGCCGGCGACGGCGTTGCCCATTCGAGGCTGCGTCCGTCCCAGGGATCGCCGGACGTGTCGCGCAGCCTGTCGCGCTGCAGGATCGAGACCACCAGCATGATGATCTGGCAGGCGGCGCCGACCACGAGGATGGCGACGCCGAACGCCGAGATTTGCAGCATCGGCCCCCATTCCGGGATGTTCACATGCTGCAGCCGCCGGGTCATGCCCTCCAGGCCAAGGATGTAGAGCGGCGTGAAGGTGACCCAGAAGCCGATGAAGGAGAACCAGAAGGCGGCGGCGCCCCAGCCGGGATGGAGGCGGAAGCCGAACGCCTTGGGGAACCAGTAATCGAGCGCGGCGAACAAAGCGAAGACCACGCCGCCGACGATCACGTTATGAAAATGGGCGACCAGGAACATCGAATTGTGGACGAGGAAATCGGCCGGCGGCACTGCCAGCAGCACGCCGGTCATGCCGCCGATCACGAAGGTGAAGATGAAGCCAAGCGACCAGAGCATCGGCACGCTGAACCGCACCCGGCCGCCATACATGGTGAAGATCCAATTATAGACCTTCACGCCGGTGCCGACCGCGATCACGCTGCTTGCGATCCCGAAGAAGGTGTTGACCGCAGGCCCGGCGCCCATCGTGAAGAAATGGTGCAGCCACACCATCAGCGAGACGATGCAGATGAACAGGGTCGCGGCGACCATCGAGCGGTAGCCGAACAGGGGCTTGCCCGAGAAGGTCGAGAAGATCTCGGAGAAGATGCCGAAGCAGGGCAGCACCAATATGTAGACCTCCGGATGCCCCCAGGCCCAGATCAGGTTCACGAACATCATCGGGTTGCCGCCGGCGTCGCCGGTGAAATAATGCCAGCCGAAGAAGCGGTCGAGGCTGAGCATCGCCAAGGTCGCGGTGAGGATCGGGAAGACGGCGACGATCAGCAGGCTGGCGGCGAGCGTGGTCCAGCAGAACATCGGCATGCGCAGGTACGACATGCCGGGGCAGCGCATCTTCAGCACCGTGGTGACGAAGTTGATCCCGGTCATCAACGTGCCGACGCCGGCGATCTGGATCGCCCAGAGATAATAATCGACGCCGACGCCGGGCGAATAGCCGGCCTCGCTCAGCGGCGGATAGGGCAGCCAGCCGGTGCGGGCGAACTCGCCGATGAAGAGCGAGACGTTGACCAGCAGGAAGCCGGAGGCGCTCAGCCACAGGCTGACCGAGTTCATCGTCGGGAAGGCGACGTCGCGGACGCCGAGCTGGAGCGGCGTCACGAAGTTCATGAAACCGATCACCAGTGGCATCGCCGCGAAGAAGATCATGATCGTCCCGTGCGCCGAGAAGATCTGGTTGTAATGTTCGGGCGGCAGGTAGCCCTGGCTGCCGCCGACCGCGATCGCCTGCTGGGTGCGCATCATGATCGCGTCGGCGAAGCCGCGGGCAAGCCCCAGCACGCCCAGCAATATGTACATGATGCCGATCCGTTTGTGGTCGACGCTGGTGATCCACTCTGTCCAGAGATAGGGCCACCAACCCTTGTACGTGACCAGGCCGAGCAGGCCGGCACCGATCAGGATCAGCACGGCGACGGTGATCAGCGGGATCGGCTGGTCCCAGGGAATGGCCGACCAGCTCAGCTTACCGAACATCGTTCACTGCCTCCCTGCCGGCGTGACTTCGCGTCCCGCATGCTCCTCATTGCCCGGCTCGGGGCCCGGCGCCGGCGGGATCTGCTGGGTCGAGATGGCCTGGAACAGAGTCGGGTCGACCGCGCGGAAGGCCGCTGGCGGGTTCCGGTGGCTCTGCCGCGCGAGCAGCGCATAAGCCGGCCGGTCCAGGATCGGGCCTGCGCCGCGCACGCTTTGCGTCCAGGCCGCGAATTCGGCCGGCGGCACGCTACGCACCTGGAACTGCATGTCGGAGAAGCCGTCGCCGCTGAACTGGGCGGACTGGCCCAGCATCGTCTCGGGCCGGTCCGCCCGCAAATGGAGCTGCGAAACCATGCCCGGCATGGCGTAGACCATCGAGCCCATCCGGGGCACGAAGAAGACGTTGAACACGCTCCCCGAGGTGATCGAGAAATGGACCGGCGTGCCCGCGGGGACGACCAGCTGGTTGACGGTCGCGATCCCCTCCCGCGGGTAGATGAACAGCCATTTCCAGTCGAGCGAGACGACCTGGACCTCGAGCGGCGGCGCCGGCGACTCGATCGGCCGGAACGGATCGAGCTGGTAGGAGCCGATCCAGATCACGCCGCCGAGGAACATGATGGTGAGGATCGGGATCGACCAGACCACCGCCTCGATCCGGCCGGAAAAGGCCCAGTAAGGGAGATATTCCGCCTTCGTGTTCGAGGCCCGGTAGCGCCAGGCGATCCAGAAAGCGAGCAGGATGGTCGGGATTACGATCGCAAGCATGATGATCGTTGCGTCGATCAGGATCTTGCTGTCGTCGGCGGCGACCGGGCCGACCGGCGCGAAGGGATTGAGCGCGTCGCTGGAGCAGGAGCAGGTTGCCAGCGCCAGCACCGCGAGGGTCGCCGCCCGGCCCAGGGGGCGTTCCGCTGCTCTCGACCTGGAGGAAGGACACTGGCGCATGGGCCCCCCTTTGGAGGCCGAAAGCCCAGCGCCCAAGTCGGGGTCCTTGTCAAGGTTCCGGGCACTGTGCATTGGTATAGGTAGGTCCGATGACGGGGGCTTGGTGCCGGCAATTTCGCCCGGGACGCCAAGCCCCAACCGTCACCCCGGCGAAGGCCGGGTCTCGTGGAGACACCCGTGTCCTTCGTTATGGAGGCCCCGGCCTTCGCCGGGGTGACGAGGCGTGGACGTCGGGCGCAGCGAGGCGCGCCGGGCCGCCTGCCTCCACGCAGCCTGGAGCGGTTTGTGATCTGATTGCATCAGATCAACCGCTCCAGCTTCTTGTTCTGCCGCGATTTCCGAGTCGTCAGATCATTTCAATCTGACTGGAAATCGCTCTAGGCCGGCTGCAGCTGCTCCTCGACCGCCGGTCCCTTCGCCCCCATCGCCGCGCCGACCGAGGCGCAGACGACCAGCCCGATCGCCAGCCACTGCCCAAGCGAGAGCATCTCGCCGAGCAGCACCAGCCCCATCAGTGCCCCGACCGCCGGCTCGGCGCTGAGCAGGGTGCCGAACGTGTTCGACGGCAGCCGGCTCAGCGCCACGATCTCGAGCCCATAGGGGATCGCGCTCGACAGGATTCCGACCGCGAGCCCGAGCGCAAGCACTTCGGGGCGCAGCAAAGCCGTGCCCGCATGCACCATCCCGACCGGCGCCGCGAGCAAGGCGGCGATGAGCATGCCGCCGGCCGCCGCCGCCGGCCCATGCGCCTGCCCGGCCCGCTTGCCGACGAGGATGTAGGCGGCCCAGCAGGCTCCCGCGAACAGAGCCAAGGCGACGCCGCGACCATCGAGCTGCGCCGCGCCCTGCCGCAGCGGCAGGAGCAGCGCCAGACCCGCGGCGGCGAGCCCGACCCACAGGAAGTCGGCCTTGCGCCGCGAGGTCAGCACGGCCACCGCCAGCGGCCCGGTGAACTCGATCGCGATCGCAAGGCCGAGCGGGATGTAGCTCAGCGCCTTGTAGAAGCTCAGGTTCATCGCCCCGAGCACCACGCCGTAGGCGAGCAGCGACCGCCAGCCGGCGCTCATCCTGACGCGCCAGGGCCGGAAGATCGCCGACAGCACCACGGCGCCGACGATCAGCCGCACCGCGGTCGCGCCTTCCGGCCCGACCATCGGGAACAGGCCCTTGGCGAAGGACGCGCCCACGGTGACGGAGACGAGCGATAAAGCGAGCGCGCCGATGGCGAAGAGGTCGGTGCGCGCGCCGGCGCGCTGCAGAGCGATGGCGTTCATGGGATCAACTCGGGCATCGTGTGTCGAGGCGGGGATGTAACGAAGCCGCCGGATAAGTGCGCTCGATTTTGACGCTGCGGCGATAAACTTTATCGGCTAAGCCGCGCCCCATGAGACGGCACGAAAAACTGGACGAGTTCGATCTGAGGCTGCTCGAGCTGTTGCAGGCGGACGCGCAGCGGCCGGTGCCGGCTTTGGCCGAGGCGGTCGGCCTGTCTGCGCCGGCCTGCTACCGCCGGATCAGGCGGCTGCGCGAAACCGGCGCGATCGCGCGCGAAGTGGCCGTGGTTAGCCCGCGCACGCTCGGCTGGCCGCTGTCGATGCTCCTGCTCGTCACCCTCGAGCGCGAGGGCGCCCGCACCGTCGACGAGATGATGCGCGTGCTCCAGGACGTCCCCGAGGTGATCGAGGCCTGGAACGTCACCGGCGACACCGACTTCGTCGTCCGCATGGTCGCCCGCGACATGGAAAGCTACGACGAGCTCGCCCGCCGCCTCTTTGCCGCCGACGAACGCGTGCGCGGGTTCCAGACCCTGGTGGTGATCCGCCAGGTCAAGGAGCGGAGCCCGATTCCCGTGGCCTGGGAAAGGTGAGGACCGCTGCTCGCGCAACGTCATCCCGGACTTGATCCGGGATCCATCTTCCCTTCACGCACCTCCGGGAAGAAGGGGGATGCTGAATCAAGTTCAGCATGACGGAGAGGGGGGTCGGAGGGTCCTCAGCTCGGGCTGGAAACCTTCATCAGCACCAGCCCGCCCACGATCAGGACCGCCGCCAGGATGCGCAATGCATTCGCCGCCTCGCCCAGGGCCATCACCCCGACCAGGAACGCCCCGACCGCGCCGATCCCGGTCCAGACGCTATAGGCCGTGCCGAGCGGCAGCGTCCGCATCGCCCAGGCGAGCAGGGCGAAGCTCGCCACCATCGCAGCCAGCATCAGCGCTGACGGCCCGAGCCGCGTGAAGCCGTCCGACTGCTTCATCGCGACGGCCCAGACGACCTCGAGCAATCCGGCAATGATGAGCAGAATCCACGCCACGGCAGCCTCCTTCCCGGCTGCCGGGCCGTCCCGGTCTTGAAACCCCAAGGGGCGGGAACGTTGTCGCCGCTGCTCTGATCTAGCGCGTTCGGCCGCGGCTTCAATGTCGGCGGAAGGTCAGCGTGGGGCCGCCACCCCTCACGTCATCCCGGACTTGCCTGCCCCGGCGCAGGCCGGGGATCCGGGATCCATGAACACGGACTTGGTAATGAAGGCATCGACGGTGTTCATGGATGCTGAATCAAGTTCAGCACGACGGGAGCGCGCGTCGGTCTCAAGCCGTCTCCACCGCGTACCCGTCGCCATAGAATTTGCTCGTGCTGCGCGTATGGAACGCCACCGCCTTGATCGGTTCGTATTTCGGCGGCCCAAGCTCCGGCAGCACCTCGAGCACCTCGTCCTCCCAGAGATACACGGCGATCGGGAAGGAGATTCGGGGGCTGGTCAGGTGCGAGCCGTCGCGGGGCTTGCCCACCCGGTGCGTGGTCGAGGGCAGCAGGTCGTTCGAGATACGTTGCATATAGTCGCCGGTATTGATGATGATCGCGCCCTCCGGCGCGCGGAGGCGCACCCAGGCTCGGCTGCGATGGTTCCAGACCTGCAGCCCGTCGTCCTTCGCCGCGGGCAGGATCGTGAACAGGTCGACATCCTCATGGCCCAGCAGGCGGCCGGCGCCGGAGCGGTCCTGCGCCGCGCTCATCGGTGGATAATAATTCGCCCTGAGCCCGAAATTCGTATTCGTCAGCTTCGCGTCGAAGGCGTGCGGATCGCAGCCGATCCCCTGCAGCATCGCCTGCGCGATCGGCTTGAACAGGGCTTCGTGTGCGAGCGCCAGCTTCCGGAATTGCGGCTCCTCGTCCGGCCGCGGCCAGAACAGCTCCGGCCGGAACGGCGCCTCGCGCCGCTGGGGGATGTCGAAGGCGCGGCGGCACCAGACCCAACCTTCGACCAGGTCCGGGTGGATCTCGCTGGTCTCCAGAATCGGAAAATAACCCTGGTTCACCGAGCCGTGGCGCTCCGCCCGGAACCGCATCTTCTCCTCCAGCGGGATCGAGAACAGATCGAGGATGCGCGCGTGCATCGCATCGTAGAGCGCGGGATCGACGCCGTGGCCGGTCAGCACAGCGAAGCCGATCTCCTTGAGCGCCGCGCCGAACTCGGCGGCGAAGCGCGCCTTGTCCGCCGCGTCGCCGTGCAGGAACCGCCTCAGGTCGAGCGTCGCGATCTCGAATTCCTCGTCGAACGCGTCGCCCTCATGCTCGGCCAGCCGATAGGTGTGCGTCTTGCGAACCTGGTCGTAGCGGCTGAAATCCTGGTTGAGCGCCTGGTCGGGGGCGGGGCTTGCCACGCTCAGGCTTCCGCTTCCGCCTCGACCGCCAGCGGCGCGGTTGCCGGCTCGGCCTTGCCTTCGCGCCAGCCCTTCAGCGCAGAATGCGCCATCACCGCCGCCGCATAGAGCACGACGATGATGACCAGCCAGCGCAGATAGTCGATCGGCATTTCCTTGACGATATAGGCGGCGACGAGGACGGCGGGGATGCCGCCGATGGCGAGGCCGAGCACCACCTTCATATCCACCTGCCCGATCCGCACGTGCTGGAAGCTCGAGCCCGCCCCCATCAGAGCGGCGCCGCCCGCCATGATCGGGAAGGAGAGATGAGGGTCCATCCCCATCAGGCTCAGCATCACCAGGGTCGGGGCGTAATTGCCGACGCCGAAATTGGCGAGGATTCCGAAGATGAAATTGGCGGCGATCGCGACGATCATCAGTCCGAGCGGGAGGCTGGTCGCGGTCCCGCCCCCCGGGAAGAGATCGAGATTCTGCATCGCAAAAGCGGTCGCGGCCAGAATGAGGCCGATCGCGACCGTCGTCTGGACGACCCATACCCGGGCTCGCGTGACCAGCGGCACGCCGACCAAGCCGCCGGCGAGCACGGCCATCACGCAGCTGAACAGCAGCACCTTATCGAGCTGCCCCCTGAAAGCGATGAGGAAGACGATGCTCTCGGTCATTGCCGGCGGGGTCAGGCCGCAAAGCAAAGTCTGCGGGATTAGCCGGTCGGGCACCATGCGGCGGAACTTGAACCAGGCCGTCGTCGTGGCGAAGGATCCGATTCCGAGCGTGTCGAAGAAGTTCACGACCGCCCCCAAAGCGAGCGCTTCGAGGCCGGGCATTGCGCGCTCCGCGAGCGCCGCGCGGGCGAGCGCGACGCCATAAGCGAATATGGCGAGGCCAAGCAGGATGAGCAGCACGATCAGCATATCGTCCGGATCATTGAACCTCACGGACCGAGCGTGCAACCTTTGCGCTGCTTCGGTCAGCGACGCCGGAGCATCGCCCCTCACCTTCAGGGGAGGGCTTAAGTGCCATTCGCCGGGGAAGGCGCTAAGGCGGGCTTATGGCCGATCCGCCCGACCGCCTCGACCTCGTCTGCGCCGAGTTCGCCCCCGCGCTCGACCTGCTGCGCCGCCTCGGCGCCCGCCTCGACCTGATCTACCCCGCGGACGACCCCCACACCGCGATCCTCAGTCACGACGGCACGACGGTCCGCCTGACCGCGTGCCCGGATGCGCCGGCGCCGTCGGCGAAGCTCCCCGACTTCCGCCCCGAATTCGTGCTGAACCCGGCCGGCGCCGCCGCTGGCGAGGGCCGCGCCGGCATGCATTATCGCGACCTGATCCCGAGCCGGCTCGGCGGCCGCTACATCGCCTCGCACATCGCGATCGAAGCGGGCGGCCCGGTCGCGGACTGGGTCCATTATCACCGCATCGCCTTCCAGCTGATCTGCGTCCGCAAGGGCTGGGTCCGCGTCGTCTACGAAGACCAGGGCGCGCCCTTCGTCATGACCGCCGGCGACATGGTCCTGCAGCCTCCCTTCATCCGCCACCGCGTGCTGGAAAGCTCCCCGGGCCTGGAAGTGGTGGAGGTGACCTGCCCGGCCCTGCACGAGACCTTCGCCGACCATGCGCTGGACCTGCCGAACGGCGACGCCGCGGAGGCGCGGGATTACTCCGGGCAGCATTTCCTCCACTACGTCGCCGCAACCGCGCCGTGGCGCCCCTGGCACGGCGCCGAAGCGCAGGAAACCGGCGTGCGCGCCGCCACCTTCGGCCTCGCTGAAGCGCGTATCCTGCGGCCCGGCACCTCACCGGCCGTCGCGGTGCCGCCGCACGAAGGCGAGCTGGTTTTCGGCTTCCTCCTCGCAGGAACGGCGCGGCTCGAACATGGCGGCGTCCATCCGCTCGGCTCGGCCGACGCCTTCACGATCCCGCCGGATGAACCGTGGCGCCTGGCCGACATGTCGGGCGACCTGCGGCTGCTGCTCGTGGCGACCGGCAATATTCGGACTTTGCCTTAGGCTGGGATCAACGGCGCGTTCGGCTTCCCCAGATGGTCGGCCAGCGCCTGGGCCAATCGGGCGAGGCCGGCGCGGATGGCGGCCGCCTGCCCGCACTCGGCGGCGGAGCGCACTGCGTAGCCCGCCCCGGCGAGCCGGCTTCGCACCTGCTCGAAGTCGCCTTCGTCCGGCTCCGGCGGCACCTCCATCTCGAGGAGGGCGATCAATTGCTCCGCCATGTGCGTGCCGTCCTCGCGCAGCAGCACCGCCCGGCCGTGCAGCTCCGGCGCGTCGAGGCAATGCTCGACGAGCAAGGCGAGGTCGAGCAGCGCGCCGAGCGCCGCCGGCCAGCCCGCGCCGGTGCCGACCGATCGGAAATAGATGAGCGAGGGATGGGCCGCATGGCTCTGGAGCAGGAAGGCGCACCAGTCGCGGCCGTCCTCCAGCACGCCGGCAAGGCCGCGCTGGTTCCGGATCG
>Ga0213876_10001961_pt1 | contig 12322 bp, 10 predicted proteins | sample BarmaccomBMRX_R9_FD_160113 | JGI IMG/M metagenome (GOLD analysis project Ga0213876, IMG submission 160113) | Root-associated microbial communities from Barbacenia macrantha in rupestrian grasslands, the National Park of Serra do Cipo, Brazil - RX_R9 | ecosystem: Host-associated > Plants > Roots...
TGCTCAAGAGACCAAGATTCAGATTGCCGGCTCCGAGATTGATGTCGTGTTCGGCTCGCCGGTGTCCGACGGGTTACGCCAGATGGTTCTTGATCGGGTCAAACTCTCTGCCAAAGCGATCGTTAACTATTATCGGCGGTATCCGGTGTCGGAGGTGCGGATCGATGTCTCTCCCCATTTCGGGAGAGGAGTGAGCGGTGGCCACGCTTCAGGTTGGGACGGAGCGCGCATTAGAATTAGTGTCGGTAAAGAGAGCACCCCTGCTGATTTTGCTGATGATTGGGTAACCACCCATGAGATGGTGCATCTGGCTTTTCCCAGTCAGGAAGACCAGCATCATTGGATCGAGGAAGGGCAGGCGGTATATATTGAGCCCGTCGCCCGGGCTCGGATCGGCGAACTTACTCCGGAGAAAATCTGGGGCGATCTGGTTCGGGATATGCCCCAGGGTGAACCTGCTGCGGGAGATCGTGGTTTAGACTATACTCATACCTGGGGGCGTACTTATTGGGGGGGAGCCATCTTCTGTCTATTGGCCGATGTACAGATTCGCGAGCGGACCCATAACCAGAAAGGGTTAGAAGACGCTCTGCGTGCGGTGTTAGCGGAAGGTAACATCCAGTCCGACTGGCCTCTCGAACGCGCTATTGCCATTGGGGATAAGGCGACTGGCGTCCCCGTCTTGCACGACCTTTACGAGCAAATGAAAGCAACGCCGGTTACCGTCGATCTGGATGGTCTGTGGAAAAAACTCGGCGTTAAGCAGCAGAACGGCCATATTGTGTTTGATGATACTGCGCCGTTGGCCGCCGTGCGACGCGCTATCACGGCGCGTCAGTGATTCGTGATTGGTGACTAGTGATTAGTGGTGGCGAGAATCCCGAATGGACGAAAGGGCGATCCCGGACCGCTGCACTAAAATGGGCATCGCCCAGACCAATCACCAATCACCTATCACGTCTTATTTAATCCCCACCCGGATTCGATAACACCAGAACCATCGCATGGTCCGGCCGCCGAAGCGTATTTGGACGATTTCCCGCAGACCATCTAAGCCTACCTCGGCTTCGGTATACCCATGTTTTAGCAAGTCTGCCATGCTACCCTGGCTTCTCACCAAACCGACAAAGCGGTCGCTGTCACCGGAATCGGTATTCAGGCAAGCTAAGTCTCGAGTGTAACGAAAATGGCCGCTCTTTTTGATCTGTTCCAGATGCTGATTCTTGGGCCACTTTTTAGCTTTGCTGATCCCGCTTTCCGCCAACAATTCGTCCGCATGCTGATGACACTCGGCAAAAGCGGCGTCGGCAACCGGATCACATACCGGAGGCCAATCGCAGTCGTAGGCGGCAAAGACTCCGCCGGGACGCAAGATCCGGGCGATTTCGGCCAAAGTGGGTACCGGATCCATCCAATGAAATGATTGCGAAGCGGTAACGATATCGACGCTCTGCTCTGCCAGACCAGTTTGATGAGCTTCCGCGGCCACGAACTGAGCGCGGGCGCCTGAACGCACCCACTCCGGCCGTTGCGCTGCCACCGCCCGCATATCAGGCGAAGGTTCAACCCCGGTCATCGAATTCGTCCGATCGATCCAAATCAGAGTTGAAAGACCGGTGCCGCACCCGAGATCAACAACATGATCGGCGCGATCCATCCCCGCCAACTGCAGTAAAAGGTCCGGAATGATCTCCGGCGGTTTTGGCCGGTATTGGTGGTAGATATCAGCGAATCCAGTGAAGCGAAGAACGTTCGGATTTTCCATTTAGCGTAGTCACTTCAACCCAGCCCACGCTGCATGCGAGCGCAATGCCTCCGTGAATATCAAATGACTTTGGTGCGCTTCTTCCGGAGTTACGCAATAGAACGGCTGCTGCATGCTCCTTCGTCCGTGCACGAGTTCATCACAAAATGCGGCCCACATCTGCAAAATGGTATCGGTAAAACCAAACTCAAAAATGGACCCGGTGATTGTCGGATAAGCGCTCTGATAACCAAGATCGATGTGCTGCCACGCTTGTACTCCGCCGGGTTTATATTCCATAACTTGGAGGGTGCGCGGATATTTGGTGGAGAAGGCCATCGATCTCTTCGTCCCCATAACCTTTAAGAACCAGGTATTGGTTTCTCCTGGAGCAATTCGTTTGGTGTGCAGCGTAATTGGGAAACAGTGTCCGACCGCCGTTTCGACTTCGCTGAAAATCGCGGCGTTGTCCCAGGTAAGACAGGGTACCATCCGTCCTTTCCCGTCAGGTCGCTCCTTTACAATCTTGGTGAGCTGAGCCTGAACGCGACGAGGGAACCATCCGAACCTTAACGGCACATGCAACGCGTGCATGCCGAGATCTCCCATGCATCCGTATTCGCCGTTGAATTCGATCATCCGTTTCCAATTGATCGCTTTCTCGGGATTCAAATCTGAGGAATGCAGTAAACCGCTCTCGACTTCGACAAACTCGCCGAAATCGTCTTCCAGCAAGGATCGGATAATGGCGATCCCGCCGGGGTAAAATGGCAGCTCGGAGGAGCATCGGACAAAGACTTTTGGGTGCGCGGCAATGGTGTCGTTGATCTGGTCATTGGCGGCAAGATCGATGCCGAATGGTTTCTCGCCGAGCAAATGTTTGCCGGCCTGGATGATATCGCAGTAAACCTGGGCGTGAAGATTGTGCGGGACGGCGCAATAGACGGCGTCTATCTCAGGCCGAGCGAGTAATTCGTGATAGTCAGTTGTGGTAAACTGGAGGGTGGGGACGCTGGCGCGAAACCAGTCAAAAGCCTTTTCGTTGGTGTCACAGGCTGCCACCAATACTGGCCGTACATCCAGATTACTGAGATGAATCCAACGGGCTGCCGCGCTGGCGAACTCGCGCCCCATCAAGCCGAGGCCGATGACTCCGAAACGGATTTCCGTGCTCATCGGGCTAGTTCTCGCTAAGGATTCCCAACGCCTTTTTAGTATCAGCCCCTTCGTGAACGATACTCATGAGTGCCCGGGTCATGGCCGCCGGCTTCTCATGTTGGATGACGTTGCGGCCGTAAACGATTCCTTTGGTCCCTTGCCGCATCAGCTCAACCGTTCGCTCGATGATTTCCGTGTCGGACGCCTTCCCACCGCCACGAACCAAGATGGGGACCGTGCCTGCGACCTCGACCACCCGGTGATACTCCGTGATATCCGTGCAAGGGTCAGCCTTAACGATGTCGGCGCCGAGCTCAACCGCTTGCCGCACCAGGGCCATGATTTTCTCGATATCACCATCGACCATGTAACCGCCCGCTTTCTGGTTGTCCTGCATGACCAGCGGTTCAATCATCAGCGGCATCCCGAATTCGTCGGCTACCGGCTTAAGCAGACAAATGTTCTCGATACATTCGGCATGCACTTCCGGTTTGTCCGGCAACAAAAACAAATTTATGCACAAACAAGCCGCATCCAAGCGAAGCGCTTGCTTCACCGGGTCATCGATCATTCTGCTGAAGAGATAGGATGGTAACGTCTTGCCATAAACATTGGCCACATCGGTCCGGAGCACGAGCGCCGGTTTCTGTTTGCCGGGGACGGATTGCAAAAGGGGTGCTTGGCCGACCGTCAACTGGACCGCATCTGGGCCCGCAGATATAACTGTCCGGATGGCGGACTGCATGTTCTCGATCCCGGCTAGGAAAGCCGCTTCATTAAAGAATCCGTGATCGATGGCGACATCGAAACATTTGCCGTCAGCGGCGAAGAGCCGGTTTATTCGTGGTTTGGCAAGCATGATAGATAGTAAGGCGGGGGTTGCAAAAGGGGGTTGCTCGGGGTCTTTACACTAATCGAGTTCGGGTTGCCAGTCGTTCTCGTACTCGTCGGCGTCCTCCCGACTTCGCGCCGTCGTTTAGACTCCGAGAGGCTTCGTAGGGCAAGCCGGGAGGCTACGTCGGGCAAGCTGTCCTCGAACCTTGATGGCGTTGTTGACGCCTATGATCTCACGGCGCGCCTGGAGGGGAGCCGCTTTTGCGCGTGACCCGACGCCCTCGCAATATTCGCCTCAACGCTGATCCCGCCGAAAACGCATGAAAACAAGCGGCTCCCGGGAACGTCTCAGCGCGATGTATTTACTCATGGCCTTCGATTCGTTTACACCCGGCTCATAGAGCTGCATCGCGCTGGGTTATTCGCGGGAGCCGCCTGCTGCGACGTTTTGTGGCCGGGCCGGACGATAGAACGAACGCGCGGGGTCGTTGGGTCACGCGCCGAAGCGGCTCCCCTCCAGGCGTTGGGTCAGTCCACACACTGAGACAATGAACGCTTTTCGAGGACGAGTACGAGAACGACTAGGAAAGCTCCAACGCGAAATCACTCGCGTTCCGCCAGCGCCCCTAGCCGCTCGCACAAAGAAACCAATTCTTCGTGTCCTTGAAGTCCTTGGATTAACCGTTTCGGAATCCCGGACAATCCGACCTGGGCCCCGACCAGCGCGCCGGTCAGGCAGGCGCGCGCCATGTTTTGGCCGCCGCCGTTAATAGCGTGAAGGATAGCGAGCTCAAAATTATCACTGAACCTGGCGGCAAGGTAATAAGCTGCCGGCAATTGATGATAAATGGCGCATGGCATGCCGTAGACGATTGATACCTTCCACGCCGGTTCGATGCGAATCCCTGGATCCCGGGCTGCCTCAGCCATATAAGAGGGAGTCAATAATGCGTCAGGCGACGAAAATTTGCCCGCTCTAGATGGGTCGGGATCACCAGGTCGAGGAACGCCCAAGTCGTTGCTGGTGACGGCATGAAACGGAAGTTGCCCCTGTTTTACCAGCAGCATTAGCTTATCGGAAAGATTCTCGTCGAGTGGTTCTCCTCGGATTAACGCTGCCACTACGCAGTTGTAGGCGGTCGACATCGCCACAATGGCTTCATCCGCTTGAGTTAGCGCACAATGGCTGGCGACGAAGCGAGCAACCGCGGCCGGATTTTTAGCGTAGCGCGCAGCCACGGGAATCGCGCGTTCTGCGGCCTCGGTTGTGTCCGCATGTCCTCCGGTCTCTTTCCAACTCCTCTTCTGCTCAACCCGGCGCCTGAACGCTTCTCGAATCGATTGGCTAGTGTAACCACCGGGACCATTCATGGGTGTCCCATCAAGGAGCGGGAACAATTCTTCATCGACTCGGCGAGTAAAATCTTCCTCAACGTATTCCCGGTGCTCGAGTAACGAGCGGAGCAACATGACCATTAACAGACCGGTTTGGTCCAGTTGGCCAGCCTTCATGCCGGCGTGATATCGCCCAGGTTTGGGATCAACATAGTCGTCGATCCAATCTCCGTATTCCTTCCGCAGCTCGGCGAGATCGTAATACCAGTGAGGACCAAGTCCCAAGGCATCTCCGATTAAGGCGCCGAGAACGGCTCCGGCAGCGCGACTAGCGATAGATTTCATAGATTTTCTCAGTGTTTTGTTAGGCTGGCCGAGTAGAGAGACCTGCGTTTACCTGGCAAAGGCCGTTGGAAGTGCGTTTTCTGTCATGATTGCTAGGATTACTATAATAACTATTCTGACTAAATAAACACTCCTGCTTCGGGATCGCACAATCAAAGGAAACTGACTAGTCTAGGTGGAAGCTCGTTATGGACAAGAAAGCGCCTCTGCTCCGCTTCGCTTGCGTCCTCGTTTCCTTGGAACTGGCGATCATGGTGGCCTCATTGGTTACCGGCGCAATGGCTTCTCTATCCGGTGACGTGGCCGTTGCCGCGAATCCATCGCCATTATACACCGTGTCTAATTGGTTGATGATATGCCATAACATTCTTGAGATAGGTTTTTACGGTGTCTTCGCCTGGTTGTTGATCGATGACAATGGCCCTTACGCGATCGCTGGTTTTCTTTTCGGGCTGATTGGACTGATTGCCTTGAGCATCAGCATCTTCATTGAAATGGGGGGATCGCATGGTCAACCTCCGTTGGCCGACCCATTCGGTTTTGGGTACGGCGCCATCGACGAGGAGCTTAGCTTGATCGGGCAATTCTCTATATTGCCTGCTAATGGATTTTTCGCTTTGGCCACCCTTCGTCATCCTCAGAGTCGCCCAGCAGTGCCGGCGATTTTGTTCATGGGCCTTCCTATCGGTTTCATGAACCTCTATATCCCGGACTACGCCAGCGGTTGGCTCCAATTCGTTGGCGATTGGATGGTGCCGTTGTTCGTGGTTTGCAAGCAAACCATCCTCCTTTGGTGGTTTGTGACCTTGTTGAATCCGAAGGTTGCTCCCGCGCGATCGTCGTCGGCGAACGATGCTTTGTTGGAAAGTCAATTTGGTAGCCACTTTCCTTCAATCGGCCGTTCCTAGTATTGATTACCTTCGGGTGCTACGAGTCGGTTAGAGTTAATGAATCTAGCCACGTTCTGTCTTGACCGCCAGTCCGCCTGTTAAGTTGGCACCCCACGTCTGCCCCTTGAGGAGAAATCGCGCGGTATGTGAGTTAGCAACCTATAACCTTCGGCTTATCTGATGCAGGTATTTGCACCGAGAAAACCGTCAGAGCTCATAATGCCTTTTTCTGAGCACAATAATGCCGATTAACGAGGTGGCGGCTACCGCAGTTATAGCGACGCCCGAGTTAATCAGTCCGGGCGATGCTACCGAAGTGGGCGCACACCGGCTTGAGCTGGTCGAGGCATCGGATGGGCTGGGTTCCGCATGAGTTGGTCTGGGCATATTGTGGACGGAGCGGCCTTGAAAAGGGGCGGCGATATCGGCTCTTGAGACGGAGACCGACACAGCCAGGATTAGGACTAGGGCAAGCACTAATCTTTTCATTAAAATCTTTTCAAGTTGTACTGATGTCTTTTGGACTGCTTTGCACCTGCAAAAGTTCATCGTCTTATGTCCGGCGCTTGATGTTTTGAGAATATTTGGGCATCATCCAGACAGATTCCCCCCCAAAACTATGATCGCAGCGCCCGCAATCGCTCCGCCGGTCCCGCCAGTTCATCGCTCTCTATCCCTGGGTTCTTTATCGTCAATGGAAGCCAGTTGATCGCTGAAGCGTCATGCGAATCTTTGTTCCTAAGGAAGTGTATCCGGGCGAAGCGCGGGTCGCGATCTCGCCGGGTGGGGTTTCAAAACTTATTAAACTCAGGGCTGAGGTAGAAGTCGAAAAAGGGATTGGCGCCGGCATTAACTGGACGGATGAGGATTACGAAACAGCCGGTGCTCGCTTAAGCACAGATCGAACCCAATCGCTCAAAGAGGCAGAACTAATTCTCCGAGTCCGCAAGCCGCCTATCGAAGAAGCCGGGGATTTAAGAGCAGCCGCAATTCATGTGAGTCTATTGGATCCATTTAATGATGAAAAACTTGTCAGGCGTCTGGCGGAAAGACAGGTCACTGCAATCAGCATGGAAATGATTCCGCGGGTGACGGTTTCTCAGCCGATGGATGTCTTAAGCTCGCAGGCTAACTTGGTCGGCTATGAGGCAGTGATTCTGGCTGCAGCCGGTATCAATCGCATTCTGCCGATGATGACGACCGCTGCCGGAACGATCAAGCCGTTACGGATGTTCGTGATCGGCGTTGGTGTTGCTGGGCTGCAGGCAATCGCAACCGGGCGCCGGTTAGGGGCCTGGGTCGAAGCTTTCGATACCAGGCCGGTGGTTGAGGACCAAGTTAAGTCGTTGGGCGCAAAATTTGTAAAACTCGACTTAGGTGAGACCGGTGAAACCGCGGGCGGATATGCTAAGCCGCTAACGCCGGAGCAATTGCAAAAGCAACGGGAGTTGATGGCTGAGCACGTGGCCTTAGCCGATATCGTTATCACCGCAGCACAGGTATTTGGCAGAAAGGCACCTGTAATTATCACATCTGAGATGGTGCGTAGGATGCGCCCCGGCAGCGTGGTCGTCGACACAGCGATGGAGACGGGTGGCAATGTGGAAGGCGGGATACGCGATCAAGAAGTAAACTTGAACGGAGTGAAGATTATCGGGTTTTCTAATCTTGCCGGCCGGGTCGCCGGTCATGCGAGTGAGATGTATTCGAATAACCTCTGCGCTTTTGTGCAGTTTTTTTGGAACAAAGAAACCAAAACCTTTGGCTTAGACCTCAATCACGAAATCCTAAAGTCCTGCGTGGTGACCCATGGAGGGCAGATCGTGAATGAAACCATAAAGAAGGCATACGGCGCGACATAACAGAAACGATGGAAAAGGAGTTCGAGGAGTTGCAGGAGTTCAAGGAGAGCGCCGCGAATAGCCGACAGTAGGAGAATAAAACACCACTGATTACTGACTCACTGATTACTGATTACCTCGAAGACAAATGGCACCTGAAGTTCTGCTGGCGACATTCTATGTCCTAATTCTGGCCGCGTTTCTCGGCTACCAAATTATCTCCAGGGTTCCATCCCTGTTACACACGCCCTTGATGTCGGCTACTAACGCGATCTCCGGTATTTCATTGGTGGGTTCGTTAGTAACGGCCGGCGCTCACCAGACGCTGGTGAGTGCGATCCTGGGATTATGCGCAGTGATCTGTTCTACCACCAACGTGGTCAGCGGATTCATCCTCACCGACCGAATGCTGAAGATGTTTAAGCGCCGGGTGGCGCCGCCCTCCAAGGAGGAGAAATAATCAGTGGAACCGCGTACCCTTTTCACTGAGCTGACCTATATTGTCGCGTCCGTCCTCTTTATTCTTGGACTGCGCGGCCTTAGCCATCCGGAATCGGCCCGCCGAGGTATGCATCTGGCTGAGGTCGGCATGTTGTTGGCGATCATCGGGACGCTCGTCAATCGTGAAATCGTAAGTTACGAATGGATCCTGGCCGGCCTGGTAATTGGCTGCGCCATTGGGCTGCCCTTGGGGTTGATGGTACCCATGACGGCAATGCCGCAACGGACCGCGTTGTCGCACGCGTTTGGCGCTTTAGCTGCGTCTCTTGTGGGTATTTCCGAGTATTACCTGCACGGCGCCGATCTTGGTCCGATCAAGATTCCGGCGCTGGGTTTTGAAGTTCTGCTCGGTTCATTGACTACGACGGGCAGTCTGGTTGCTTTCGCAAAATTGCAGGGCCTATTGCCCGGCGCACCGCTCACCTACAAAGGTCAGAACATCTTTAATCTATCGCTCTTCGCAATAACCGTCCTTTGCTTCGTCTTATTATTAGTTTTTCCGGGCCGTGCCGAGCTCTTTTATGTGATGTTGTTCCTCTCTTTTGTCTTTGGGGTGTTGCTGGTATTGCCGATTGGAGCTGCTGACATGCCGGTGGTGATTGCACTGCTCAATGCTTATGCTGGCCTGGCTGCCGCAGCCACCGGTATGGTGATCGACAACAAGGTCTTGATCATCGCGGGTATGTTGGATGGCGGATCCGGATTTATTCTTTCGATCGTGATGTGCAAAGCGATGAATCGCTCGATCACGAACGTTTTGTTTGGAGCGTTTGGCAGCGTTTCCGAAACGGTAGCGGCCAGCGACGGCGAGATGCACTCGACCAATGTCGAGGATGTGGCGATACTGCTCGCTTACGCCCGGCAGGCGGTGTTTGTGCCCGGTTACGGTATGGCCACGGCCCAGGCACAACATGTCCTGCGCCAACTTGCCGATGCGTTGGAAGAACGTGGTGTTACGGTGAAATACGCGATTCATCCGGTGGCCGGACGTATGCCTGGGCACATGAATGTGCTGTTGGCAGAAGCGAATGTGCCTTACTCGCAGTTGCAAGAGTTGGAAGTGATCAACCCGGAATTCCCCGCTACAGATGTCGCTGTGGTCATCGGCGCCAATGATGTGGTGAACCCGGATGCGCGGGATAACCCAAAGAGCATCATCGCCGGGATGCCAATTCTAGAAGTGGATCGCGCCAAGAAGGTCGTAGTGTTAAAGCGAGGGCAGGGGAAGGGTTTCTCCGGGCTAGTTAACCCACTCTTCTTTAAGCCAAATTGCGATATGCTTTACGGCGACGCCAAGGAGTCTATAACGAACCTTGTGCAAGCCGTGCACGCAGCCTGAGCAGGTAGGGCGAGGCTCCCGAATGGCCGGAACCTGACCGCGAAGACCCTAAGACGGGTGGAGTTGCCTGATCTCATTAGGCCGATTGACGTGCCGAGCCGCGGGCCTGCGTGTTGTAGCGACGTTCTCACTGGCCTCGAACGCGGTGGTGGGACGGCGCTTGAAAGGGGACTTGTCTGCGGTCGTACTGCGAACCCTGGCTCGGCGGGCGTTCCAGCCTAGCAAAATGTTGAGATCAAGCGACGCCGACCGCTTCGGTAACATCGTAGTGACATTCGGGAGCCTCGCCCTACCGTTGACAACAACCCATCTGTTCTATTAGCGTTCCCAAACCCCATACCGTGAGTTCCTCCCCAGTTTTGCCTGAATCGGCTACTCCGACGTCCGCAGGACGGGCCGACCTGCGACCAGAGCATATCCGCGATGCCGTCATTCGTTTGGCTGGCAATTCGCAAGACGGTATCCAGACCGTCGGAGCGTTCCTTGCCCGTCTTGCCGGGCGGAGCGCTCAAGAGGTCATGACCTACATGACCATTCCTTCCACGATCTCTGGTGGACCTTCGATTTTCCAGGTCCGGATCGGATCAGGTGAAGTGCTGTCCGCCGGTGATGAAGCGGATTTTCTCGTAGCTTTTTACCAACACAGCTACGACGAGCATATTTATTTTCTGCGTGAAGGCGGCGTGCTGCTCTACGATTCCGACCAATTTCAGCCTAATCTCGAAGATAAACGATTTGTTTATGTCGGGGTGCCGATCACCGGTCTTACGGTCGAGGCATTGGGCGGCACCGCCAAAGATAAAGGAAAGAACATTTTCGTACTGGGCCTGCTGGCGAGCATTTTCCGGTTGAATGCAGACAAACTAAAGGCGCTGATTCGGGAACGGTTTGGCGGAAAAGACGAAAGCGTGGTGAACACCGCTATAACCGCCTTTCAAGCAGGCTACGCTTATCCGGTTGGGAATGTTCTCACCCATTTGTACGAGTTTGAGCCGAGTCCGAGGAAGTCAGAGCGCGCCCAGGTAACGATGGATGGCAATCAAGCTTTAGCCTACGGCTTGATTGCGGCCGGCGTCCGCTATGGAGCGGGTTACCCGATTACGCCGTGGTCGTCAGTAATGGAAATTCTGCGGTCTGAATTCCCCAAGTACGGCGGTCTATTCGTGCAGGCTGAGGACGAGTTAGCGTCGGTTTCACTGGCATTGGGGTTCTCGTACTCCGGCTGGTTGGCGGTAACCGGGAGTGCGGGTCCCGGAATTTCACTGAAGGCGGAAGCCATCGGTTGGGCTTCGATGGCCGAGATTCCGCTGATTGTAATCAACGTGCAGCGGGGTGGACCCAGCACCGGACTCCCGACAAATGTCGAGCAAAGCGATCTGCACCAAGCCGTATTCGGTGGCCACGGTGATAGCCCTCGAGTGGTTTTGGCGGCTGCCAACGTTGAGGACTGTTTCTATATCGCAATTGAAGCGGCCCGAATCGCCCGCGAGTATAGCACCCCAGTTTTTATTCTTAGTGATAGCTCGCTGGCAACCCGAATCGAAGCATTTGATGAGCCGAATTTGTCAGAAGTGATGGTAGACCCGAAGCCGGACCTAAGCCCGCGTCCGCCCGGCGTGAAACCGTATCCCTTGGAGCAAATTACCCGACACGCGCCACCAGGCACCCGCATGCTGGATGGAAAGTATCCGGTCGTGACCGGTCTCGAGCACGACGAAATGGGACATCCGACGGCATCCGCTCGGCTGCATTCGGCGATGACGGCGAAGCGGCGCAAGAAATACCAACAGCTAGCAGACGAGCTACCGGTTCCGCAGGTTCATGGTGCGCAGGAAGGCGAAACGCTGTTGATTGGTTGGGGCTCAACTTATGGCCCGATTTCGGAAGCAGTGAATTATGCTCGGAACCGCGGTGAGAGCGTCGGTTCTTTGCATCTGAGGCATCTCCATCCGTTACCGACAGGCTTAGAAGCAGTCTTCGATCGGTTCAAAAGGATCGTGGTCGTCGAGATGAACGACCAGGGTTTGTACGGTTACGGTCAGTTGGCCACATTGTTGAGAGCACGATTCTGTGATCCAAAGATTGAAAGTTTTACTAAGACCGATGGCTTAACATTCCGAGTTCGCGAAATTTTGGAAGGAGCCCTTAAATGAACCCACTTGATGCCGTGCCTCCGGTTGTGCCCGAGCGCGAGAAATTGACGAAAAAGACAGTTACCGCTGATCATCCTACTTGGTGTCCTGCATGCGGCGATTTCGCCGTATTGGCCTCATTCTATAAAGTCTTAGAGAAGCGCCAGTTGCCTCACGAAAATATCGTGACGCTCGCCGGGATC
>Ga0213876_10001962_pt1 | contig 12313 bp, 9 predicted proteins | sample BarmaccomBMRX_R9_FD_160113 | JGI IMG/M metagenome (GOLD analysis project Ga0213876, IMG submission 160113) | Root-associated microbial communities from Barbacenia macrantha in rupestrian grasslands, the National Park of Serra do Cipo, Brazil - RX_R9 | ecosystem: Host-associated > Plants > Roots...
TGCGCGATGATCTCGCCCTTGAGCATCACGGCCGTGCGATGCGCGATGCGTCGCACCGTGCCGAGATCATGCGTGATGAACATGTAGGCGACGCCGAGCTCGTCTTGCAGACGCCGCAGGATCTTGAGCACCTCCTCGGCGACAAGCGGGTCGAGCGCCGAGGTCGGTTCGTCGCAAATGATGAGATCCGGCTCCGCCGCGAGCGCTCTCGCGATGCAGACGCGCTGCTTCTGCCCGCCCGAGAGTTGCCCCGGACGCCGGCTGACGAAATCGGCAGGCAGTCCGACGAGTTGCAAAAGCTCGACGACACGCTCCTTGATCGCGTTGCGGGGACGATCGAAATAGAAGCCGACCGGCCTGCCGATGATCTCCGCCAGGCTCTGCCGCGGGTTCAAGGCGACGTCCGGCATCTGATGCACCATCTGTACGCGGCGCAGCTTGTCGCGTGAACGCTGTGCGAGAGCAGGAGACAGGCTCTCGCCGTCGAGGCGCACATCTCCGGTCCAGCGCGGCAAGAGGCCGACCACGACGCGTGCCATGGAGCTCTTGCCGGAGCCGGATTCGCCCACGATGGCGAAAGTCTCGCCTCGCGCGATCGACAGATTGATGCCCTTCACGACGGGCACATCGCCGTAACCCGCATCGACGTCCTTGATCACGAGCACCGGATGCACATTCTTCGGAGGCTCCGGCAGCGCGATATGCTCCGATTCGCGACGCTCGTTCACGAGAGCCGTCGCGTAAGGCGTGGCGGGCTCCTCCAAGACCTGCTTGGCGCCGCCGACTTCGACCATCTTGCCGTGCCGAAGCACCATGATGCGATGCGCGATCTGCGCCACGACCGCGAGATCGTGAGTGATGTAGAGGCCTGCCGTGCCGAACTCGCGGATGAGGTCGCGCAAGAGCGCCAGGACCTCGATCTGGGTCGTGACGTCAAGCGCCGTGGTGGGCTCGTCGAGGACGATCACGTCTGGACGGCAGCTCATCGCCATGGCCGCCATGGCCCGCTGCAACTGGCCGCCCGAGACCTGGTGAGGATAACGGTCGCCGAAGCCTTCCGGGTTCGGAAGCTGCAGGGTGCGAAAGAGACGAACCGCATACGCCTGAGCCTCGGCTCGCGACATCACGCCGTGCGTCACCGGCGCCTCGCAAACCTGGTCCATCAAGGTCATCGCCGGGTTGAATGACGCCGCCGCGCTCTGTGCGATGTAGGCGATGCTCTTTCCCCGGAAATTGCGGCGCTGCGCGGCTGTGCTGGCGCGCAGCTCGGTCCCGTTGATGATGATATTGCCGCCCGTGATGCGGCATCCGGCGCGTGCATAGGCCATGGAAGCAAGGCCGATCGTGGACTTGCCGGCGCCCGACTCCCCGATGAGGCCGAGGATCTCGCCGCGCCTCAAGGTGACATCGACGTTGTCGACGAGGGTCGCGCCCTTGATCGTCTCGACCCTCAGCTGCTCGAGGTGCAAGACCAGATCGTCGCTCATCATGCCGCTCCTTTCCGGCCCTGCCGTCACATCTCGGCCTGCGCGCCGGAAGGACGCGCATCGATCGACAAGAGCCAGTCCACGAGAAGATTGACGCCCACTGTGAGCGTGGCGATCGCAAGGGCCGGATAGAGCGGAGCCCAAAGCCCGAAATTGATCGCAGGCGCGTTGTCGCGGACCATCCCGCCCCAATCCGCATAAGGTGGCTGCACGCCAATACCGAGGAAGCTCAGGGCCGCGACGAAGAGGAAATTGAAGCAGAAACGCAACCCGAATTCGGAGATGAGCGGGGCCGCGGCGTTGGGAAGGATCTCGCGGCGGATCACCCACCACAGACCCTCCCCGCGCAGCCGTGCGGCTTCGACAAATTCGAGCACCGCGAGATTCACCCCGAGAGCGCGCGCGAGACGGAAGACGCGGGTCGAATCGAGCACCGCGATCGTGATGATGAGCACAGGGATCGAGGAGCCGAACACGCCGAGAATGATGAGCGCGAAGATGAGCTGGGGGATCGAAAGCATGATGTCGATCACCCGAGACAACACGACATCGACCCATTTGCCGACGACGGCGGCAGTGAAGCCGAGCGTGATGCCGATGAGGAAGGAGAGTGCCGTCGTGGCGGCAGCGATGCCGATGGTCATGCGCGCGCCGTAGATCAGGCGCGTGAGCATGTCGCGCCCGATCTGATCGGCGCCGAGCCACATATGAGCCGAGGAAGGCGCCCAGGTGTCGCCGACCGATTGGGATTGATCGTAAGGCGCAAGCCAAGGCCCGAAGATCGCGACGAGCAGGTTGATGGCGACGATCGCAAGCCCGATCTTGGCGAAGAGAGGAGGCCGATGGCCGAAGAGGGTCATGGCTGCTCCTACCGCGGATGCCGCAGGCGCGGATTGACGATGATGGACAAGATGTCGGCGATCGTGTTGAGGCCGACGAAAACAGCCGCAAAGACAAGGCCGCAGGCCTGCACCACGGGGACGTCGCGCTTGGCGACGGCATCGACCATATACTGGCCGACGCCCGGATAGACGAAGACGTTCTCCACCACCACCACGCCCACCACGAGATAGGCAAGATCGAGCGCGACGACCGAGATGATCGGGCCTGCGGCATTCGGGAGGGCGTGGCGCGCGATGACACGGGTTCGCGTCAGTCCTTTGAGGAAGGCCATCTCGACATAGGGCGTCGACATGATCGAGAGGACGGAGCTTCGTGTCATGCGCAGCATGTGAGCGGTGACGACGAGCACGAGCGTAAGCGCCGGCAAGGTCGCAACGTAAAGGCGCTCGCCCAACCCCATGCCTTCGAAGACCGTCGCGAGCGACGGGAACCAGGGCCAGTCGATCGCGAGAAGAATGATCAGGATGTAGCCGACGAAAAATTCCGGCACGGAGATCGCGATGAGCGTCACGATGTTGGAAACCCGATCGGAGAGTTTTCCTTCACGAAGCGCCGACAAGATGCCCAAGCCGACACCCAACGGGACGGCGAGTACGGCGGCGTAGCTTGCGAGAAACAGCGTATTGAGAAAGCGCGGCCTGAGCTCCTCGATGATGGTGCGTTGATTGGTCAGCGCGACACCGAAATCGCCGTGCACCACGCCGAAGAGCCAGCTGAAATAGCGAATATAGGCGGGCTTATCGAGACCGAGTTCCTGGCGGAAGACTTGCAGGCTTTCGGGCGTCGCTTGCTGGCCAAGCACGGCCGAGGCGACATCGCCCGGGAGGATCTGCGTGCAGATGAAGATGACCGCCGAGACGGCGAGAAGCGTGAGCACGCCGAGAACGGCGCGTGTCGCAATCAGCCGCGGCACGCTATGAGGCTTTCAGAATTGAAAGGCGCGGTGGCTCACGCGAACCAGCCTTTCTCCGCGATCCGCTGGTCGCACATGTCGTAATGCGGATGGGGCGCGGTGCCCATCACCTTCTTCCCATACCCGTCGAGATAATCGCCGATCGCGAAACACACCATGCCGCCATCATCGACGATCATGCGTTGGGCCTCCTCGTAGAGCTTGGCACGCTTGGCGTCATCGAGCTCAGCGCTCGCTTCGATGACGAGCTTGTCGAAATCCGGCCGCTTCCAGGCCGTGTCGTTCCAGTTGGCGGTCGAGAGGAAGGTTTGCGAAAGCTGCTGGCCGACGGTCGGGCGGCCGCCCCAATACACGGCGCAGAAGGGCGCCTTGAGCCAGACATTCGACCAGTAGCCGTCACCCGAGACGCGCTTCACGTCGAGGCTGATGCCTGCCTTCTTCAGGGCCTCCTGATACAGCACCGCCGCGTCGGTCGCCCCCGAGAAGGCGCCTTCAGAGACTTGCAGCTCGAACTTCGCATTGGCCATGCCGGCCTTCTTGAAATGGAAGGCCGCCTTTTCCGGGTCGTACGCGCGTTGCGGAATGTCCTTGGCGGCATATTTGGCCGAGGGCGCGACAGTCGTGTCATTGCCCATCGTCGCATAGCCTTTGTACACGGTGTCGATGATCTTCTGGCGATCGATCCCGTATTTCAAGGCAAGACGAATATCATTGTTCGTGTAGGGGTCGTCGACGCAGCGTGCCACGAAGGCAAAGCGGTTCCCCGTGCCCTTGGTGCGCACCACATTGACGGTCGGCGCCTTCATGACGAGGCCGACGGTTCTCGCATCGAGGCGATTGGCGCCATCGATCTGCCCCGACAAGAGCGCCTGCGTGCGCGCCGAGACATCGAGAATGTAGCGCAGCTCGACGCTGTCGAAATTGCCTCGGTTCGGCTTCCAATACGCGCCGGATTTCCGCTTGGTGATGACGCGCACGCCGGGCTCGAAGCTCTCGAGCGTATAGGCGCCGGTTCCATCCGGCTTCGACCAGTCGGTGAACCCATTGGGCACCATGAGCACGTGGTAATCGGCGAATGCGTAGGGAAGATCGGCGTCACCGCTCGCGAGCGTGATCTCGATCTGGTTCGGCGAAAGCTTCTTGAGCTCCTTGATGGGGCTCAGGAGATCCTTGGCGCCCGACTTCGTTTCACCCCGATGCAGGTTCAGCGAATAGATCGCATCATCCGCATCGAATGTTTTTCCCGAGGTGAAGGTGATGCCCTTGCGCAGATTGAACACCCACGTCACCGCGCCAGGCTTGGCCTCCCAGCTCTCGGCAAGCTCGCCTGCGACATTGCCGTCCTGGTCGACCTCGGTGAGGCCATTCCATAGCTGCCAGCCGTAGGAAATCGGGATCGAGTCTGCGTAAGTTCGAGGATCCAGGCTGTCGGAGGCGCTCCCGCCCTCCATCCCGAGCCTGAACGTGCCGCCTTTCTTCGGCGTGTCGGCCGCGAAGGCCGATGGCATATGGATGCCAAGGCCAAGAACGGAGGCGGCCGCCATCAACTCACGGCGGTTGATGGTGAGACCGGATGTGCTGCTTCGGTTGCCGTTATCCGCCATGACGTTCTCCTGCACCTGTTCTCTTGGCTCTGTCTGCCTTGAATATTTGTTCCCTGGAGAACTGCATTATTGTCGGCGACTCAAGAAATCGCAATGGGCTTGAGAATTGTGCAAAGAACACTCGACGGTTCATCGGTCTCGTAGTGCTCAACCGAAACGGATCACTGCTCGTCCAGCGCGGTTTGGCGATGGCCGGGCCGCGCGACGAAAACAGTCGCCGGCTCGGCGATTTACTTGCGCAGAGAAGCGCGGCGTCAGGCCTTCTGCGGCACAGTCGAGATCGCGCGCTCTCGCAACAGATAATAGGTCCCGCCTGCGATCACGACGCCGAAGAACCATCCATAGACACCCCACCAGGATGGCAGGAGGTTCGTAAGGTTGGGCAAGATGCTGGAAAACAGCGCGCCGATCGCCGCCGCCACAAGCGCCGAGATGTTCCAGCCGCCTTGGTAGCGGTATTCGCCGTCCTCATCGTATAGGGCATCGACGTCGATGACCCCTTTGCGAATGAGATAATAGTCGACCATGATCACGCCGAAGAGCGGGCCCATCGTCGAGCCGATCACGCCGACAAAAGAAGCGGCGCTGCCTTCCCAGGGCGCAAAGGGGTAAAGCACGAGCGCGATGAGGGCCGCGATGTAACCGCCGCGTTTGAAAGTGATGATTCGCGGAAACACATTCGCGAAGTCGAATGCGGGTGAGACGAAATTCGCGACGACGTTGATGCCGAGCGTGGCGACGCAAAAGGTGAGCGCAGCGAGAAGCGCAAGGAACCAATTGTCGAAACGAGCGGAGATCTCATCGGGGTGAAGCATGACCTCGCCGTAAACGCCGAAGGCCGCGGTCGTCGTCACGCCGGCGACGAGCGTGAACAGGATGAGGTTCACCGGCAATCCCCAGATATTCCCGGTGCGCACCGCTTGCACATTGGGAGCGTAGCGGGAGAAATCGCAGAAATTGAGATAAAGCGCGGCGAAGTAGGTGATCCAGGTCGCGGCGACCGCGGCGAGCGAAGCGAGCGAGCCCGGCTCGCCCGGGACGCCCGCATCCTTGGTCTTGGCGATCAGCACATCGCGCGGGATCTCGTTGCCGAATGAAAGAGTTCCCGCTTTGACTGAAAGCACGACGGCGAGGACGAGCATCATCACCCAGACGGCGGGACCGGCGAAGTCCTGAAACTTGCGAACGGTTTCCATGCCGTGCTGGATGATCAAGAGCTGCAAGGCCCAAACCACCACGAAACAGATGACCTCGAGCGTCGAGTGACCGAGGATGTGAGAAGATTGATGGAAGGCGAGGACGGCATCGTTGCGGCTGAGCAAGGCCACGAAGGCTCCTGAGGCAGCGCTCGTCTGAGCGCCGTACCAGAAGCAGGCCACGATGGCGCGCACGAGGGCCGGCACATTGGCACCGAAGACGCCGAAGGAGGCTCGCGCCAAAACCGGGTAGGGGACGCCGGTCCGCACGCCGGCATAACCGACGAGGTTCATCAAGAAGAAGATGATGAGCGAGCCGATGCCGATGGCGAGAACGAAATTCAGGAAGTTACCGCAAAGAAGGAAGAGGCTTGCGGCAAGGTAATAGCCCCAAAGGCTATGAACGTCCGAAGTCCACACATTGAAGATGCTGAAGGGCCCCCAATTCCTTACCTTTGCGGGGGCAAGATCCTCGTTGTAAAGGGCGGGCGAAGGCTGACGAGCTCGCATGTGGTCCCCCTTTTCTACGTTCAGTGAAGGTTTCCACGTGATTTTATCTTTAGCAACAGCGAATTCGATTTTTCCCCCAAGTTGCGGTCGGAAGATTCGGCGGGGTATTTCAAATGCGTTTTTGCCTCTGGGTCGAGCATCCAGCCGCAGGGTCCATCTCATCGAGGAGATTAGCCTTCGGAACGGGTAAGCGGCTTTTGCGTTGGAATTTGCCGCAAATCACTCGCGGGAGAGCGCGATGCGCGAGCCGAAAGCCTCTAACTTGGATGATCTCAAGAAGGTCGAGTCCGAGATGACGGAGAATAAATCCTCGCTGCACGGCCTTCTTCACGTGATCGCGGGCGATCACCCGACCCACGGCTTCACGATCATCGTGCGGGACGATACGTCGGGCTACCTCTTCTCAACCCCGATCCCGCCCGAAGCCGTCTGACGCTTTCGCGCCCTCTCGGGCTTCCGCAAGGTCTGGCAAGTCCCGTAGCGCTTCGGCGATCGTCGAACGCCTTTTAAATTGCGACGCCGGTCGCAATTCGCGCGGTCACCACGAGAGCGAAGATCGCCCAGGCGAGATAGGGCGTGAGCAGCAGGCTCGCTCGCTTGTCGACATGCGCCGCGGCCCAGATCGCGACGATCACGACCGCGACGAAGAGCAAAACCGCGCAAAGGCTCGGCATGGGAAGCCGCCGAGCAAACAGCAGCCAGGCCCACACGGTGTGCATGGCGAGCTGCGCCACATAGGCAGCGATGGCGACGCGTCGGAGCCGATTATCCGGTGAGCTGCGCAGGACCAGATAGAAAGATCCCATGACGGTGAGCGTCAACACAACCCATATCAAGCCGAAAGCGGGCCCGATCGGAATGAACCATGGGAATTCGATGACCGGGTCGATGCGCGGCATCTCCGGATTGGTGAACACATAGCTCGACACGCTCGTCACGGCGACGCAGATGACGGCAATCGCCGCCGCCCCCATGCGTCGTGGCGGATTTCGCGACACCTCGAGCCCGGGCGCCTGACCGAATTCGCGAACACCTTCGAGATCGCGCACATCCTCGGCCTCTCGGACCCTTTCCGCGGCCGGAGCATCGCTGAGCATCGGGATCTTGGTCATGCTGTTCCTCGGACGACGATCGCCGTTCGCGCGAGAGAAATCGCCGCCCATCGCTGGGCCGCGTGATCGCCTAACCGGGTCGCAGTGGTTCTTGTTCCTGCAAGGCGCGCGCCCGACCACAACTCGGTTGCATGTGGACCGCCTTTGCCGAATGGATCAGGATCAAGCGTCGGAAAAGATGGTCCTAGACGTCGAGCTCCTTGGCGAAGGCGGCGTGTTCGGAGATGAAGGTGAAGCGAGCTTCGGGCTTGACGCCCATCAAGCGCTCCACCGCGTCGGCGGTGCCCTCGCGCGCTTCCTCGACGACCGCCACCCGAAGGAGCTGGCGTTTGCGCGGATCCATCGTCGTCTCTTTGAGCTGAGCCGGCATCATCTCGCCAAGGCCTTTGAAGCGTGACACTTCGACCTTGGCGTTTGCCTTGAAGGCGGATTTCATGAGCCGATCCTTATCGGCGTCATCTCGGGCGTAGACGGATTTTCCACCATGCGACAAACGATAGAGAGGTGGGACGGCAAGGAACAAGTGGCCGTTGTCGATCAGCTTCGGCGTCTGTCGCCAGAAGAAAGTGATGAGCAGCGAGGCGATATGCGCGCCGTCGACATCGGCGTCCGTCATGACGATGACCTTGTCGTAACGAAGGTCCTCGTCCTTGTAATGCGCGCCCGTGCCGCAACCGAGCGCCTGGACGAGGTCGGATAGCTGCTGATTTTGTGAAAGCTTGTCACGTCCCGCGGACGCGACGTTCAGGATTTTGCCGCGCAGAGGAAGAATGGCTTGCGTGGCGCGATCTCGCGCCTGCTTGGCGCTGCCGCCGGCAGAATCTCCTTCGACGATGAAGAGCTCGGAACCGGCCGCGCCCGCGTTGCTGCAATCGGCGAGCTTGCCGGGGAGACGCAGCTTGCGCGTGGCGGTTTTGCGCGCGATCTCCTTTTCGGCGCGCCGCCGCAAGCGCTCCTCGGCGCGTTCGATGAAGAACTCGAGAAGCTTCGTGGCCTGCGCGGGAAAATCCGCGAGGAAATGATCGAATGAATCGCGGATGGCGCCCTCGACGATTCGCGCGGCCTCCGATGTCGCGAGCTTATCCTTCGTCTGCCCTTGGAATTCCGGCTCGCGGATGAACACCGAGAGCATCGCGGCACAGGAGACGACGATGTCGTCTGCCGTGATGACCGAACCACGCTTGTTGCCGATGCGCTCGGCATGATCGCGAAGAGCGCGCAGCAAGGCGACGCGCAAGCCTTGCTCATGCGTGCCGCCGTCCGGCGTCGGGATGGTGTTGCAATAAGAGGATATGAACCCGTCGTCGGCCGCGAGCCACGCGATGGCCCATTCGACGGAGCCGTGCCGGCCTTCCTTGTCGAGCTTGCCCGAGAAGATCGCGTCGGCGACAAGCTCCTTGTTCTCGATTTCGCGCGCCAGATGATCCTTCAGGCCATTGGGAAAGCGAAACACGGCTTCGGCCGGCACTTTGCCGTCGGCCGGCAAACGCGACGCTGCGCAGCGCCATCTGATTTCGACCCCGCCGAAAAGATACGCCTTCGAACGCGCCATCTTGAACAGGCGACGGGGATCCAACTGCACGTCCTTGCCGAAAATCTGCGCGTCCGGATGGAAGCGCACGCTCGTGCCACGTCGGTTCGGCGCTGAGCCCACGGTCTCGAGCTTCGATGTCGCAATCCCGCGAGAGAAGGTTTGACGATAAAGCATCTTGCCGCGGGCGACCTCGACCTCGAGGACATCGGACAGGGCATTGACGACGCTCACGCCGACGCCATGCAAACCGCCGGAGGTTTCGTAGATTTTCGAGTCGAATTTGCCGCCCGAATGTAGCAACGTCATGATCACTTCGAGCGCGGATTTCTTTGGAAATTTCGGATGCGGATCGATCGGGATGCCGCGCCCATTGTCCGTGACGCGGACCGATCCGTCGCTCAGAAGCTCGACCTCGATGAAGGTCGCATGACCGGCCACCGCCTCGTCCATGGAATTGTCGATCACCTCGGCGAAGAGGTGATGCATGGCCTTTTCATCGGTGCCCCCGATATACATACCGGGACGCCGGCGCACCGGCTCGAGCCCCTCCAAGACCTCGATCGCCGAAGCGGTATAGCCGTGCTCGCCGGGCGTGCCGTTCCGACCTGCCGGCGATGCGTCATCGCGCGGCGATCTCCTCGCCGATTTGCCTCCCCGCAAATTCTCGCGCTCGCGGGAAGCCTTGCGCATTGCTGCGCCACCCGTTCCAAAAAGATCGCCGTCAGCCATTGTCGAAACGTTTTCGATTGTTGAAACCCATGCCGATCATCGATGCTTGGCGTCGACCGCTTTGGGCCGACCCGCGCAAGTGCCTTAGATAGTGATTCGGGCTTCGACTATAAGCCATGAACCTCGATCCAGGCGAAAAAGGCCTGAACGGACCGGGTTTTCCCTTCGTTAAACGCTGTCACCGCTGCCTTCACCGAAGCGACCGAAGAGGGCGCGATCGATCTTTGCCCCGAAAGAGAGCACGATGAGGGCAAGTACTGCCGCGACCCCACCCGTTCTCCAGGCGCCAAGGCCGCAGGCGATGCCAAGCGCAGCGCACACCCAGATGATGGCCGCGGTCGTGAGGTTGCGAATGCGGCTCTCTGGGCCTTGATGCAAGATCACGCCCGCGCCGAGGAAGCCGATGCCGCCGACGATGCCCTGAATGGCTCGGCTCGTGCCGGAAGCATCCGCGATCCCGAGCCGAGAATCGTTGGTGAGCACCGTGACGAGCGCCGAGCCGAGCGACACGAGCGCGCACAGCCGCAAGCCGGCCGGCTTGCCGTGAAGGTCGCGGTTGATGCCGACGAGCGCGCCAATGACCACGGCAGCGAAGAGCTTGAGCGCCGGTTCGAGGATTTCACCGATCGAAGCTTCCATACGCTCTTCATGGCGCCGACGCTGTGAAAGCGCAATGCTCTAACGATATCCGCCGGTCATCATGGCTTCGCCAGGCTCGTGAGAGAGCTGTCATGCTTTCGCCAAGCCGTCTCGAAGCTCGCATAATCGCGTTCGACGCTTGCGGCCGATTCTACCGCTGTCGCGAGGAGCTCGCGCTGCCAGCCTTCGCGTGACGCGAACTCGATGAGGCTCTCCACATCCGATGCGCCTTTGCGACCGGCGGCGCGCAATTGGTTCCAGGCGCTGATGCGCGCCAGCGTTTCGATCGCGTGCAGGAAGCGGCGTGGCCGCGCAAGTAGCGCATTGATATCGAGGCGATCTTCCGAAAGCTGGAGTTCGCTCAAGACAAAGGCCTCTTTCGCGAGATAAACAGGTTGAAGAAAAGCGGGGGTTTGAGCCTGGATCAGGCGCTGGACGAAGACGACGCGTTCGGCCGCATTGGCCCAAGGTAGCTGGGCCGCTTCGGCCGGGAGCGCCAGCATGGAAGGCCTCGTCGATTTGATGTCGATGAGCACGTTGCCGTCGGGATCTCCATACCCCTTGATCAAGGCGATGTAGCGCGGTCGGCCGAGATTTCCCTTGGGCGCGAGGCATCGCGCAACATCCCGTAGCTTCCAAAAGCCGCGCTCGTCGCGCTGTTTGCCGATGTCGCCCAGGAGATTTTTGACATCATGCACGAAAGCGCGACTCTCCCTTGGGAGTGGGGCACTATGCCTTCCGTCATGCAGGAGCTTGCGGCGTCCCCGGCGCGCGCTGCGGCTGAAGATATCGAGTTCGTCGCGGCGCCCGCGTCGCGCGAGTGCCGACAGGGCATCTGCGATCGGCCCTCGCGCGAGATCGCGCTCAAGCCATTGCGGCTTTCCAACTGCCAGCGCCTTCGCATAGGCCTCGAGTCCCCGTTTCGCACTTCGCTTGGGCTCGAGATCGTCCGGCTCGTGTAAATGAAGTGCGACGATGATGCTCGCAAGGAAGCGCACCATCTCCGCCGCGGCCGGCATCAGCCCTGCCTCATCGAATTCGCATTGATCGAAATAGGTGAGCCTGTTCTCGGCAAAATAGGCGCCGAAATTCTCGACATGCAAATCCCCGCAACCGAACACGAGCGGGGAGGGCGGTAGCGAAACCGCGGCCAATCGCCGGTAATATAAATGAACGGTGGACCGCATGAAAGAAAACGCATCGCGTGCCATCTCGTCGAATCGGCGCGCCAGCACATGCTTGTCGTCATGCGCGTGAAAAGCCGCAATGTGCGCGACGGCGTCGATCTCCTCGGAGCTGCGGGACGTGCTCATCGACGGTTCTCGCAGAACCGAATTTTGCAAGGTTTCACGACATTTGGATGTCTTTTGCCCGGAAAGTTCTCCGCGATCTCCCGTGCATCGCAGATTGAGTGATTGGTAGGAGGGCAGGGCGCGACGGCGCGACGCTGAGGCGGCAATTCGAGACGCACCAAAAAACGACGGCCGGGCTTGGCCCGGCCGTCAGGAAAGCGCTGAACAGAACGTCAGAGCGAATAGTACATGTCGAACTCGACGGGATGCGGCGTCATCTCGAAGCGAGCGACCTCCGTCATCTTGAGTTCGATATAGGACTCGATGAAATCGTCGTTGAAGACGCCACCCGCCTTCAGGAACCCATTGTCCTTGCGAAGTGAATCGAGCGCCT
>Ga0213876_10001964_pt1 | contig 12311 bp, 7 predicted proteins | sample BarmaccomBMRX_R9_FD_160113 | JGI IMG/M metagenome (GOLD analysis project Ga0213876, IMG submission 160113) | Root-associated microbial communities from Barbacenia macrantha in rupestrian grasslands, the National Park of Serra do Cipo, Brazil - RX_R9 | ecosystem: Host-associated > Plants > Roots...
CGAACTCGGGACAGTTCCCCAAAGTCCACCGGAATCAAGTAATCCGGGACTGACGACGTTATTCGAGCCGTTGACCACTACCTGCAAGGTGCCAGCCGGCGCTCCGCTTGTTGTGGCGTAGTAGCTAAGCGGGTTGGCGCCGAACTCCACGTTGCCGGTGGGCTCGTCGAATAGCAGACCCTCATCGAGCGTGCCGGGCAGGTTTTCCACCGGGCTGATACTGGGAGTCTGTCCACCAAGAGGATTCGCGCCGACGCCCAGCACGGCGAGTCCCTGCGAGGCAGGCAGGTTTGTGGTGACACCACCTATCGTCTGCGACACGGAGGTGACCACCGCGATGGTAGTCGGTCGAGTGGTAATGATTCCATTTCCGAAATTCACTGTTGTCGAATACGTGTTGTAGGTTTCGGTGACGGAATTCGACGAATTGCCGTAAGTGACTTGGCTCGACCCGGTGATTGGGCCCAATGAGGTGAAATTGACGTCTTGCGGCGGGACCACAAGACCTTCGGAGCCGGTGTCGAGCACCAATTGCGAGGTCGGCCCGCCGCCGATGGACACGTTGACGAACGGCCGGTTTATGTTCTGATCCACCGTCACCGGGATGGTGGGTTCACCGCCACTCGGGCCGGTCGCCCCCTGAACGCCCAGGGTGGCGCCGCCGCCGGCCCCGCCTTGGCCACCCGCGACGCCACCGGGCCCGCCGGAAACCCCGCCTTGACCGCCCGGGCCACCGTTGCCGATCAGCAATCCGCCGCGGCCGCCGGCTCCGCCGGTGCCCCCGAGTTCCCCGCCCAGCCCGCCGGGTCCGCCGGCGCCGAAGAACATCGCGTTGCCGCCGACGCCGCCGGTGCTGAACGGCCCTCCGATGCCGCCGGGACCGCCGTTGCCAGATAGCAACCCGCCGGTGCCGCCCGCGCCGCCGGTCGCACCCAGGCCGCCCATCCCGCCGCTGCCGCCGGCGCCGATCAGACCGGCCGAACCGCCCGCGCCGCCGGGCACACCGGAGGCGATGCTGTCCCCGCCGCGACCACCATCGCCGATCAACAGCCCACCGGCGCCCCCGGGGGTGCCGACCCCTTGCGCGTTGGTGCTGCCATCGGCGCCGGCGCCGATCAAAGGGCGCCCGATCAGCAGGTTGGTGGGGAGATTGACGATCGTCAGGACATCCTGTTCCAGGGCCTCCAAGGGCGAGGTGCTGGCCGCCTCGGCCGCCGCGTACGCGCCCCCGGCACCCGTCAGTGCCTGTGCGAACTGGGTGTTGAACGCCGCCGCCTGAGCGCCGAGCGCCTGATACAGCTCGGCGTGGTTGGAGAAAAACGATGCGACCGCCGCCGACACCTCATCGCCGGCGGCGGCCACTACTCCGGTGGTGGAGGCTGCCGCCGACTTGTTGGCCGTCGTCAGCAACGAACCGATGCCCGCGATGTTGGTGGCCGCAGTCGTCATAGTTTCGGGAGTCGCAATCACAAATGACATCTGTCCCCCTCCGGGAGGCCGCGCAGCCGAGGTGTCCTGTGCGGGGGATTTTAACCTACATACGTCGAATTGTGACCCCTCCTTCGCAACGGGACCGAAGGCAGGCGCGGTCCGCGGCCGATGGCCCAGCAACCGGTCGAGCAACGCGCCGTGGTATTGGGGACGTGACGACGGTCATCCGGCAGTAGGCTCGCCTGGACAACTTGTGGGAGGTGGCGAATGTCTGACATCGAGGCCGCGGACGTCCGGGCAGGAGCCCGCGTGCTAATCGAGGCGATATAGCCATGGCCGTCCCCTATGCAGGGCTAAGCGACGTCGGGCGCAAGAGATCCCGCAACGACGACCGATGGGGCGCAGACGCGGCGCTCCGGCTCTACATGGTTGCCGACGGCGTCGGCAGCACCAGCCACGGCGATCTGGCCGCCGGACTGGTGGTCGACATGCTGCCGTCGTACGTGGCGCGCCACTTCAATGGCGTGGACTTCCGGGATCCGCAGGCGCCCGAACGGCTGGGCCACGCGGTCGTCGAGATGTGCACCGATCTGTACACCCGCAGCCGCAGCGATGCCAACCTCGGTAGCGCCGACACAACCCTTGTCGCCGCGCTTATCGGGGATTCGCGCGCGGTGATCGCTCACCTCGGTGACAGCCGCGCCTATCTGTACCGAGACCGCCAGGTGCAGCGGCTGACCAGCGACCACACCATCGTGCAGGCGGTGATGGATGCCGGCGAGCTCAGCGCGGAGGAGGCCGCGCACCACCCCAATCGTTCGGTGGTGACCCGTCACGTGCTGATGACGCCGCCCGCAAAGCCCGATTTCAATGCGTTCGACTTACAGCCGGGTGACCGAATCCTGTTGTGCAGCGACGGTTTACACGGTCTCGTCGACGACGCGACGCTGGCCGCGATTCTCAACGAACACCCAGACCCGGCCGACGCCTGCCGCGTGTTGATCGACGCCGCCAACCAGGCGGGAGGACACGACAACATCACCGCGGTGGTCGCCTACGCCGCGCAAGCGGGCGGCCCCCCGCCCGGCCCGGCGCCCACCTTCGTCGGCCAGCCGCCCGCGAGCGCCGAAGCGACCGTGCCCGACGTGCCGGTGTCGGCGCCCACCGCCGCCAACACGAGTCTGGCTCCGACACAACGCATTCCACTCGACCAGCCGCCCGCTCCGCGTCGTACGCCCCCTCCGGTCGGCGCACCGCCACCGCCGCCTCCGCCACCAATGTCTCTGCCGCCCGAGCCACCTCGCCGACGCCGCGGAGGCATGTGGGCCTTGATCGCGTTGGCTGTCGTGCTGCTGGCGGCCGGCGGGGTCGTCGGCTACCTGCTCCTGGGGTCGCATTCGCCTACGCCCCCGGCGCCAGCCGCCTCCCCAACCTCGGCCGCCCAGTCCGTGCCGCCTTCGTCCACGCGGTCAACGCTGTCACCGGGGCCGACGCTGGCCGTCTTGCCCTTCGGCGACCTCAAACACCCCAAGGGGGTGGCGGTGGACAACGCCGGCAACGTCTATGTCGTCGACGGCGACAACGCGCGGGTCATGAAGTGGACACCGGGATCGAACACCGCGAGCAAGCTCCCGTTCACGGACCTGAAGGATCCTTACGGCATCGCGGTGGACGGGTCCGGGAACGTGTACGTCACCGATGCGTCGGGCGATGGTCGGGTGCTGGAGCTGGAGCTGGCCCCGGGGACAAGCAAACAGAGCGAGCTGCAGTTTGGAAAGCCAGGCGGCAACGGGCTCAAACACCCGGCCGGCATTGCCGTCGACGCCACCGGAAGCGTCTACGTGGCTGACACGGGGAACGACCGGGTTCTGACACTTACTTCGGGTTCCGACACCGCGAAGGTGCTGCCCTTCACCGAGCTGGATCATCCCTACGGTGTGGCGGTCAGCGCCGGCGGCGTCGTCTACGTCGTCGACCAGGACAAGGACCGGGTATGGAAACTGGCGCTCGGGTCCAGCAACCCGGAGGTGTTGCCCTTCACCGATCTCAAGCATCCCGAAGGGGTCGCGGTGGATGCCGCCGGCAACGTCTACGTCGGTGACTCCAGTAACCACCGGGTCGTGAAGCTGCCGTCCGGCGCGGCGTCTCAGACGGTGCTGCCTGTGGCCTCCAGTCTCGGCACCCTGACGGGTGTCGCGGTGGACCCCGGCGGCAGGGTCTACGTCGCCGATGACACCAACAATCGAGTGGACCAGCTGCCAGCGTTCTGACGCGAATCGCCACCTCTTTAAGACGAATATTCAAGCGGCAGAACAGGATTGACCCGTACCGGCCGCCTCGGGTGCCCGCCGGTCAAGGTGAATCCTCACGCCTGTTCGACGGACAAGGCATTGGTCCGCTGTTAGCATCCCGACCCATGGACGGAACGCCGTTCGGGCGATACCAACTGATCGAGCTGTTGGGTCGCGGCGGCATGGGCGAAGTGTGGCGTGCCTATGACCCGACCATGGGTCGCACAGTGGCCCTCAAAGTGTTGCCGCCGAACTTCGCCGACGACCGGGTGTTCCAGGAGCGGTTCCGGCGCGAGGCGCGGGCGGCGGCAGGGCTGGACGAACCCCACGTCGTACCCGTCTACGACTTCGGCGAGATCAACCGCCGGTTGTACGTCACCATGCGGTTGATCAAAGGCCGCGATCTGGAAGATCTCTTGGAAGACGGCCCGCTCGAGCCCGCACGCGCGGTCGGCGTCGTCGAGCAGATCGCTTACGCGCTGGATGCCGCACACCAGATCGGCCTGGTGCACCGCGACGTCAAGCCGTCCAACATCCTGGTCGGCGAGCATGACTTCGCGTATCTGATCGACTTCGGCATCGCCCGCGCGGCGGGAGAAACCGGGCTGACGAGCACCGGCGCCACGATCGGCACTTGGGCCTACATGGCTCCGGAGCGGCTCAACACCGGCCAGGCCGACGCCCGTGCCGACATCTACGCGCTGGCCTGCGTGCTGCATGAGGCAATGACGGGGCAGCGTCCCTTCCCCGGAGACAGCCTCGAGCAGCAGATCGTCGGACACCTGACCAAGCCCCCTCCGCGGCCCTCCGCACTCCGAACAGGAGTTCCTGAAGCGTTCGACGAGGTGATCGCCACAGGCATGGCCAAAGACCCCGCGGAGAGGTATGGCGCCACGAAGGACCTGGCCCAAGCGGCGCGAGCCGCCTTGGCCGTGCCGGTGCGACAGCTCGACGTTCACACGCCGACTCAGTCAACGGAACATGTTGTGCCTGAACAACATACCGAGCCGACTCCGAAGGTGAGCCGCGCCGACGCCCCGACGCACCTGGCGTTCACAACGTCATTGCCGGACACTGCCGCGCCGACGAAGGACTCGCGCCGAGGGTTGACGACGGTGCCCCCGGTGTCGCGGGCGCGTCGCGCCGTGGCCAGACTCATCGACATCATCCCGATCCTGGTCGTCTTCGGCATCGCCTACGGCATTGCAGCCAAGACGACGGGACCGAGGTGCAGCTCCTGGGAGTACCCGGAGGGCGTCGTCCGCTGGACATGGTGCAAGCAGGACGTTTCGGGGATCGGCGCCACGGGCATTGTCGTCGCGGGGCTGACGGCTCTGGCGTATGGGGTGTGGAATTTGATCCGGCGGCGTAGGAAGGGCGCGAGCATCGGCCAATCGGTGCTGAAGTTCAAGGTGGTCGATCCCGCAACCGGACAACCGTCGAAGTTGCCACGACAGCGGGTAGCAGCGGCCGTGATAGCGCTGCTGTTATTGATAGGACTGGGCGCCGCCGCCGCTGGCCAAACTGCGCACCGCATAGCCAATGACAAATGGGAGGAGACCTGTTTGCTCCTGAAAGCCACCGCCGACACCTACTACAAATCCCGTTGCACGCCCTGAGCAGAAGTATTTCTAGCGGCTACTAGCCTGGACACGTGCCAGATCCCGCCACGTATCGCCCCGCGCCCGGGTCCATCCCGGTCGAGCCCGGCGTCTACCGATTCCGGGACACCCACGGCCGGGTCATCTATGTCGGCAAGGCCAAAAGTTTGCGCAGCCGGCTGACGTCGTACTTCGCCGACGTCGCCGGCCTGCATCCGCGGACGCGGCAGATGGTGACCACAGCCGCCAAGGTCGAGTGGACGGTGGTCAACACCGAGGTCGAGGCGCTGCAGCTGGAATACAACTGGATCAAGGAGTTCGATCCGCGATTCAACGTCCGTTACCGCGACGACAAGTCGTATCCGGTGCTGGCCGTCACCCTCAACGAGGAGTATCCCCGGCTCATGGTCTACCGGGGGCCGCGTCGCAAAGGCGTGCGGTATTTCGGGCCGTACTCGCACGCGTGGGCCATCCGTGAAACGCTCGACCTGCTGACGAGGGTGTTTCCGGCGAGGACCTGTTCGGCCGGAGTGTTCAAGCGGCACAGTCAAATTGACCGCCCCTGCCTGCTCGGCTACATCGACAAATGCTCGGCGCCGTGTGTCGGCCGGGTCAGCGCCGAGCAGCATCGCCGGATCGTAGAAGACTTCTGCGACTTCCTGTCGGGCAAGACGGACCGGTTCGCCAAAGAGCTGGAACACAAGATGCACGCGGCATCCGACCAACTCGACTTCGAGCGCGCGGCACGCCTCCGTGACGACCTCGGCGCGCTGAAGCGCGCCATGGAAAAGCAGGCGGTGGTGCTCGGCGACGGCACCGACGCCGACGTGGTGGCCTTCGCCGACGACGAACTGCAGGCGGCGGTGCAGGTGTTCCACGTCCGCGGCGGGCGTGTTCGCGGCCAGCGCGGCTGGATCGTCGAAAAGCCCGGGGGCCCGGGCGAATCCGGCGAGGAACAGCTGGTCGAGCAATTCCTCACCCAGTTCTATGGCGACCAGGTGGAACTGGACGGCGCCGCCGACGGGGCCGCCAACCCGGTTCCGCGCGAGGTGCTGGTGCCGTGCCTGCCGTCCAACACCGAGGAGTTGGCAACCTGGCTGTCGAGTCTGCGCGGATCCCGGGTCGCCATCAGGGTGCCGCGCCGTGGCGACAAGCGGGCGCTGGCCGACACCGTGCACCGCAACGCGAAAGATGCCCTGCAGCAACACAAGCTGAAGCGGGCGGGCGACTTCACCGCCAGATCAGCGGCGCTGCAGAACATTCAGGAAGCGCTGGGTCTGGCCGAGGCCCCGCTGAGGATCGAGTGCGTCGACGTCAGCCACGTGCAGGGCACCGACGTGGTGGGCTCCCTGGTGGTGTTCGAGGATGGACTGCCCCGCAAATCGGACTACCGGCACTTCGGCATCCGGGAAGCAGCGGGCCGAGGCCGCTCCGACGACGTCGCCTCCATCGCAGAGGTGACCCGCCGCCGGTTCCTACGCCACCTGCAAGACCAGAATGATCCGAATCTCCTTTCCCCAGAAGGCAAATCGCGCAGGTTCGCCTACCCGCCCAATCTGTACGTGGTGGATGGCGGTGCGGCACAGGTCAATGCGGCCAGCGCGGTGCTCGACGACCTCGGCATCACCGACGTCGCGGTGATCGGTCTGGCCAAACGGCTGGAAGAGGTGTGGGTGCCCTCGGAGCCGGACCCGATCATCATGCCGCGCAACAGCGAGGGGCTCTACCTGTTGCAGCGGGTGCGTGACGAGGCGCACCGGTTTGCCATCACCTACCATCGCAGCAAGCGATCCAAGCGGATGACGGCATCGGCGCTGGACGCGGTGCCCGGATTGGGAGAGCATCGTCGGAAGGCTTTGGTGACCCACTTCGGATCGATAGCCCGCCTCAAGGAGGCCACCGTCGACCAGATCACTGCCGTTCCAGGGATCGGGGTGGCCACGGCCACCGCGGTCCTCGAGGCGCTGCGACCCGAACCCCGGGAGGCCAACGGCTCCGGCGGAGCTCAACAATGACCGTCGAGGAAACACCGGCCGACATCGACGTCGTGCTGGTGACCGGCCTGTCGGGAGCCGGGCGCGGCACCGCGGCCAAAGTGCTCGAGGACCTGGGCTGGTATGTGGCCGACAATTTGCCACCCCAGTTGATCACCCGGATGGTCGATTTCGGGTTGGCGGCCGGGTCCCGCATCACCCAACTGGCCGTGGTGATGGACGTGCGGTCCCGCGGATTTACCGGCGACCTGGACGAGGTGCGCAATGAACTGGCCACCCGCAACATCACCCCCCGGGTGGTGTTCATGGAGGCGTCCGACGACATGCTGGTCCGCCGCTACGAACAGAATCGACGCAGCCATCCGCTACAGGGCGAGCAGACCCTGGCCGAAGGCATCGCCGCGGAGCGACGGATGCTGGCCCCGGTTCGGGCCACCGCCGACCTGATCATCGACACGTCGACGCTGTCGGTTCGGGGCTTGCGGGAAAGCATCGAGCGGGCCTTCGCCGGCGGCGGCGCGGCGACCACCAGCGTCACGGTCGAATCGTTCGGTTTCAAGTACGGCCTGCCGATGGACGCCGACATGGTCATGGACGTCCGGTTCCTGCCCAATCCGCACTGGGTCGACGAGTTGCGCCCCCTCACCGGCCAACACCCGGAGGTTCGCGACTACGTGCTCGGCCAACCCGGAGCGGCCGAGTTCCTCGAGACTTACCATCGATTGCTATCCCTGGTTGTCGACGGCTATCGCCGGGAAGGGAAGCGCTACATGACGATCGCGGTTGGCTGCACCGGCGGCAAGCACCGCAGTGTGGCGATCGCGGAAGCGTTGATGGGATTACTGCAGTCCGATCTGCAACTGTCGGTGCGGGTGTTGCACCGGGACCTGGGTCGCGAATGACGGACTGCATAGTGGCGCTGGGCGGCGGACACGGCCTGCACGCGACGCTGTCCGCGGCGCGCCGCCTGACGCCCCATGTCACAGCGATAGTGACGGTCGCCGATGACGGGGGCTCCTCGGGCCGGCTGCGCAGCGAACTGGAGGTGATACCGCCGGGTGATCTGCGAATGGCGTTGGCGGCCTTGGCATCCGACAGCCCATATGGGCGCCTGTGGGCCACCATCCTGCAGCACCGATTCGGGGGCAGCGGCGCCCTGGCCGGACATCCGATCGGCAACCTGATGCTGGCCGGCCTCAGCGAAGTCCTGGGCGACCCGGTCGCCGCGCTCGACGAACTCGGGCGGATCCTCGGCGTCAAGGGTCGGGTGTTGCCGATGTGCCCGATCGCCCTGCAGATCGAGGCCGACGTGTCGGGCCTGGAGGCCGACCCGCGGATCTTCCGGTTGATCCGCGGGCAGGTCGCCATCGCGACCACGCCGGGCAAGGTGCGGCGGGTCCGATTGCTTCCGGCCGATCCGCCGGCCACCCGGCAGGCCGTCGACGCGATCATGGCCGCCGATCTGGTGGTGCTGGGGCCCGGGTCGTGGTTCACCAGCGTGCTTCCGCATGTGTTGGTGCCGGGACTGGCCGCGGCCCTGCGAGCCACCACGGCCCGACGGGCGCTGGTGCTGAACTTGGTGGCCGAGCCGGGGGAGACGGCCGGTTTCTCGGTGGAGCGGCACCTGCATGTGCTGGCCCAGCACGCGCCGGGATTCACCGTCCACGACATCGTGATCGACGCCGAACGTGTGCCCAGCGATCGGGAACGGGAACAACTGCGCCGCACCGCGACACTGCTGCAGGCCGAGGTCCACTTCGTCGATGTGGCCAGACCTGGTACACCTTTACATGACCCAGGCAAGTTGGCGGCAGCCCTGGATGGGGTGCGGGTGCGCGACAAGCGTCCGGCAGGGCCAACAACGGCGGCCACCGAGGAGTTGCGGATTGGCGGCGAGCGTCAGCAGACCGGTGTGCCTGGACCGGGGAGCGATGGACCGAGGGGTGACGACGCGTGGCGATGACGACCGAAGTCAAGGACGAGCTGAGCCGTCTACTGGTGAAATCGGTCAGCGCCCGGCGCGCGGAAGTGACGTCCCTGCTGCGGTTCGCTGGTGGGCTGCACATCGTGGCCGGCCGGGTGGTGGTCGAGGCCGAGGTGGACTTGGGCAGCATCGCGCGGCGGTTGCGCAAGGACATCTATGACCTCTACGGCTACAACGCGGTTGTGCATGTGTTGTCGGCCAGCGGGATTCGCAAGAGCACTCGCTATGTGCTGCGGGTTGCCAGCGATGGTGAGGCGCTGGCACGTCAGACCGGGCTGCTCGACATGCGCGGGCGGCCGGTGCGCGGGCTGCCGGCCCAAGTCGTGGGAGGCAGCGTCGCCGACGCCGAAGCCGCGTGGCGAGGGGCATTCTTGGCACATGGTTCGTTGACCGAGCCGGGACGGTCTTCGGCGCTGGAGGTCAGTTGCCCAGGGCCGGAGGCTGCGCTTGCGTTGGTGGGCGCGGCGCGCCGGCTGGGCGTCAGCGCCAAGGCCCGCGAGGTACGCGGCGCGGATCGCGTGGTGGTGCGCGACGGCGAGGCGATCGGCGCGTTGTTGACCCGGATGGGTGCCCAGGACACCCGCCTGGTCTGGGAGGAACGCCGGATGCGGCGCGAGGTGCGCGCGACGGCCAACCGGTTGGCCAACTTCGACGACGCCAACCTGCGCCGCTCGGCACGGGCCGCGGTGGCGGCGGCGGCCCGGGTGGAGCGGGCGCTGGACATACTCGGCGACGGCGTGCCGGATCATCTGGCCTCGGCCGGCAAGCTGCGCGTCGAGCACCGGCAGGCGTCCCTGGAGGAATTGGGCCGGCTCGCTGACCCGCCGATGACGAAAGACGCTGTGGCGGGCCGTATTCGGCGGTTGCTGTCGATGGCCGATCGCAAGGCGAAGGTGGAAGGCATTCCCGATACCGAATCCGCGGTGACGCCGGACCTGCTGGAGGATGCCTGACGTGCGGGCTACGGTCATGGCATGAAGCGGCTTTCGAGTGTTGACGCAGCGTTCTGGTCTGCCGAAACGGCGGGCTGGCATATGCACGTCGGTGCATTGGCGATCTGCGATCTCACCGATGCTCCCGACTACAGCTTCCAGCGACTGCGCGAAATGCTGATCGAGCGGTTGCCGGAGTTGCCGCAGCTCCGCTGGCGCGTTACCGGCGCCCCGCTCGGGCTGGATCGGCCCTGGTTCGTCGAGGACGAGGACCTCGATATCGACTTCCACCTTCGCCGCATCGGCGTCCCTGCCCCGGGTGGCCGGCGTGAGGTCGACGAGTTGGTGGGCCGGTTGATGTCCTACAAACTGGACCGCTCCCGACCGCTGTGGGAGCTGTGGGTCATCGAGGGCGTCAAGGGCAACCGGATCGCGACGCTGACCAAGATGCACCACGCCATCGTCGACGGGGTTTCGGGAGCGGGCCTGGGCGAAATCCTGTTGGACGTCACCCCCGAACCCCGACCGGCCAACAAGGAGACGGTGGGTTCGCTGGTGGGATTCCAGTTGCCCGGCCTGGAGCGGCGCGCGCTGGGTGCGCTGTACAACGTGGCGGTCAAGACGCCGTTTCGGATCACCAGACTGCTAGAGCAGACGGTTCGGCAGCAGATCGCCGCGCTGGGCGTGAGCCAGAAACCGCCGGGCTACTTCGAGGCGCCCAAGACCCGATTCAACGCGACGGTGTCACCGCACCGGCGGATCACCGGGTGCCGCGTCGAGCTGGAGCGCGCCAAGGTTGTCAAGGACGCCTATGGCGTCAAACTCAACGACGTCGTGCTTGCGCTCGTAGCCGGCGCCGCCCGCGAGTACCTGCTGAAACACGATGAGCTGCCGGACAAACCGCTGATCGCCCAGATCCCGGTATCGACGCGCACCAGCGAAAGCAAGGACGAAGTCGGCAACAAGATCAGCTCGATGACCGCGTCGTTGGCCACCGACATCGAAGACCCCGCCAAACGAATCAAGGCCATCCACGAAAGCACGCAGAGTGCAAAGGGAATGGCCAAGGCGCTCTCGGCGCATCAGATCATGGGCCTCACCGAGACCACGCCGCCCGGGCTGCTGCAGCTGGCGGCGCGTGCGTATACGGCGTCGGGGTTATCGCACAACCTGGCCCCACTGAACCTGGTCGTGTCCAACGTTCCCGGGCCGCAGATGCCGTTGTACATGGCCGGCGCCAAGCTGGAGTCGCTGGTGCCACTCGGGCCGCCGGTGATGGACATCGCCCTGAACATCACCTGCTTCTCCTACGAGAAGTACCTGGATTTCGGCTTCGTCACCACACCCGAAGTCGCCAATGACATCGACGAGATGGCGCGTGCCGTGGAACCGGCGCTGACCGAACTCGAGAAAGCGGCGGGACTCAGGTAGCCGCGGGCGGGTTGGTCGCGTACACCCAGGACAAAAACCGGGCGACGGCCTCGGCGGACTTATGCGCTCGTGGTGAGCCGAAGATGTCGAAAGCGTGTTGGGCGTAGGGCAATTCGGCGTAGGCGACCGGGGCCTTGGAGACTTGCCGCAGTTCGTCGACGAACTCGCGCGCCTCTTCCACCGGGATCAGCGAGTCGTTGCTGCCGTGCAGCACGAAAAACGGTGGCGCGTCGGCTTTTACGTGCTGGATCGGGGACGCGTCCAGATAGATATCCCGGTGGGTGGCGAGTTTCTGCTTGACTACCATCCTTTCCAGGATTTCGACGAAGTCGGCGCGGCCCTTTGCCTCGGTGGAAAACCAGTCGTAGCGCCCGTAGAACGGGACGGCCGCGACCACCGAGGTGTCGGCCTCTTCGAAGTCGGGCTGAAATGCGGGATCGTTCTGCGTCAGGGCCGCCAACGCGCAAAGATGGCCGCCGGCCGAACCACCGCTGATCGCAACGAAATTCGGGTCCCCGCCATAGGCCGCGATGTTCTCCTTGACCCAGCTCAGCGCGCGCTTGACATCGACGATGTGGTCGGGCCAGGTGTGCACGGGAGCGACTCGGTAGCTGATCGACACGCACACCCAACCGCGGGCAACCAGG
>Ga0213876_10001965_pt1 | contig 12309 bp, 10 predicted proteins | sample BarmaccomBMRX_R9_FD_160113 | JGI IMG/M metagenome (GOLD analysis project Ga0213876, IMG submission 160113) | Root-associated microbial communities from Barbacenia macrantha in rupestrian grasslands, the National Park of Serra do Cipo, Brazil - RX_R9 | ecosystem: Host-associated > Plants > Roots...
TGGTACCGATGGTGATGGGAGAGTTCAGGATGGGAGGAATAGCCGGAATGACCACCGTCTCGCTCAACGGGATGGTCAGATCCATGACGCTGTTGCCGTTGAGGAGTCCGTTCAAAACGTAGGCCGGCAGATCGAAGAACGCGCCGCCGATCGCTAATGGGCTGCCGGACTGCAACGCGAAGCCAATCTCGGTCAGGCCGCTTGCGAATCCATCCAACGTGGCGATCGGCGGACCGATGACCGCGAGCCCCAACGTTCCCGTTGCCGCGTTCTCCGCGTTGACGAAGTTCTGCGCCATGTGTTGCAAGGTCGAGCCCTGGGGCAATTGCGAGAGCATGTCCTGGGTCTGTTGTTGCATGACGGCGGTCAGGGGGACTAGGTCTCCGGCCGGACCGTGTATCACGAGGTCCGTCCCGTTTCTCAACTCGATCCCGCTGAGGAAGAGATCCACGAAGGCTTGCGGGAGGCGTTGCACCGCCCCGTGGAAGTCGCCCACCGACAGCTCATGGGAGGCCTGCGCGATATCGGAGTTGAAGGTGGGCAGCGTCGTCCCCAAGTCCTGGACGGCGTTGCCTAACGCCGTGTTTTGCACCTGGCTGTACTGGGCTTGTCTGGAGTTGTACCACTGCAGGGTGGCCCCGGGGTTGAAGCCCTGGGCCAACTGCATGGTGTTTTGGACGTCCCCCGGCAAAAGCGCGAGTCCGCCGGGGAAGTTGGCGGCGGCGTTCGCCAAGTTCGCACCGATCAGCTCCGCGTAACCCGCCTGGTTGATCGCGATCCGCTGCAGAATCGGGAAGGGGTGCGCGGCCAGGTCGCCGGCAAGGGCGCCCAGGTTGGCGCCGGTGTTCATGAACAGCGCCGGCCACGGGTCGTGGACCGAAACCGGGTGCGCCGGGGACGTGAACAGTCCCGAGAGCAGACTGCCGAGCTCCTGCAGCCCGCCGGGCAGGGAGCCGAGTCCGCCGGTCAGGGATTGCAGGCCAGCCGCGAACTGAGTCTCCACCAGGGTGGCGTAGCTGCCGTCCTCGAAGCCGGCCAATGCGCCGTTGACGGCTTGGCCGAACGCCCCGAACGGGCCGGTCCCGCCAGTGCCAAAGAGCGCGCCGAGCCCGCCAAAAATCCCACCGGTGCCGCCACCGCCGAGAATGCCTAACAACCCGCCGCCACCGCCGCCACCGCCACCAAGGACCGGCAGCGGCAGGATGCTGTCCGCGGCGTTGACCGCGCCGCCGATCGAGGAGGCGCCCGCCACGACGTGCTGCGCGTTGCCGATTTCTGTCGCGAGGTAGGACGCCGCACTACCGCTCAGCAAGCTCACGAAGTCGGCGTGGAACGCCGCCGCTTGGGAGCTGAGAGCCTGAAACTGCTGGCCATAGCTGCCGAACAGCTGCGCGATCGCCGCCGACACTTCATCGGCTGCCGCAGCCTCGACGCTGGTCGTGGGGCCCGCCGCGGCGGCCGTGACCTCCCCCAGAGTCGACCCGATCCCGGCCACGTTCCCGACCGCGGCGCTCACTACCTCCGGCGTGATCACAAACGACATGATGTTGCCCCCTCGACTTCACCCCCGCGAGATATCACCATCGTCGCAAACAAGCGTTGTACACGTGCGCAAAATCGGACTTTTATTTCTCCAGCACAAAGGCGCCCAGCTACCCCGGCGCAGCGCCCGATTTGGGGGCGGCCGACCCGACCGCAGCGCGCAGCGAGGGGTAACCGCCCTCGTGCAGCCGACGGGCGATGCCGTCGTGAATGTGCTTGGGCCACAAGGCGCCACCGTAAATGAATCCGGTGTAGCCCTGTAGTAGCGATGCACCCGCGGCGATGCGATCCCAGGCGTCGTCGGCGGTCTCGATGCCGCCGACGCTGATCAGGACCAGCCGATCGCCGACCCGGTTGTAGAGCCGGCGCAACACCGAGGCGGCGCGGCGCGCCACCGGCGGCCCCGAAACGCCGCCCTCACCTAGCTCATCGGCCCCCGGCGTGGCCAGGCCGTCGCGGGACACCGTGGTGTTGGTTGCCACGATGCCGGCCAGGCCCAGCTCGACGGCCAGGTCCGCGATGGCGTCGACGTCGGAATCGGAGATGTCGGGCGCGATCTTCACCAGCACCGGCGTCTGTGGGGCTTCGGCCAGCACCGCCTCGAGGATTGGGCGCAGTGACTCGACCGCCTGCAAATCCCGCAGTCCCGGGGTGTTTGGTGAGCTGACGTTGACCACCAGATACGACGCCAGCGGACCGACCAGCCTGGCGCTGGCCCGGTAGTCGTCGACGGCGTCGCCGACCGGTGTTTTCTTGGTCTTGCCGATGTTCACGCCGATCGGCACCTCAGGTCGGTCCCGGGCCAGCCGGAGGGCCAATGCCCCGGCGCCATGGTTGTTGAACCCCATCCGGTTCAACAAGGCACGGTCCGCGGACAGCCGGAACAGGCGCGGCGAGGGGTTGCCGGGCTGCGGGTGCGCGGTGACGGTCCCGACCTCGGCATAACCGAACCCCATCGCGCCCCAGGTGGCCAGCCCGGTTCCGTCCTTGTCGAAGCCGGCGGCCAGGCCGAGCGGTCCCGGGAAGGTCACGCCGAACAATGTGCAGGCCAGCGCAGGATCGGTGGGGCCCAGCAGCCGTCGCAGCAAACGGCGCGTCCAACCGAGAGCGGTGACGCCACGCAGCAGCGCGAAAACCAGGGTGTGGATGCGTTCGGGCGGGACCAGGAACAGCAGTCGGCGCACCGGACCGTACATCACAGGCCTGGTTGGTCGGGCCGCTGGTTCTCCAAGCGAGATTTTCTGCGGCGCAACAACACTCGCCTGCTTCCGTCGGTGTAGAGGCGCACCCGGGTCAGTTCCCAACCGCGATATTCGGCCTCGATCGACAACCGGATGGACGCGCTGAGCCGAGTCACTTCCGGCGGCAGACGCAACGGCGCCCACTCGTATTCGTCGGACATGTCGCTTTCCCAGCTCGCCGGCAGCTGACCTCTTCGCGGGACGGGCCGGTCTGTCACCGGATACCCACCGCGTCCTCGATGACCTGGACCCCGCCGCCGGACCCCGACACCACATACAAGGTGTCCGACAGTTCGTCCAGGGCCAGCGAGTCGGGTTGCTGCACAGTTGGGTAACGCACCTTTTCGACGGGAATTCCGGTGGACAGATCGTAACCAATTACCGTGTTCGAGTCGGTTAGGGATACCCAGGCCATGCTGCGAGACCCGGCCAGGCCGTACGGCGATTGTCGCACCGGGTAGGCCTCCCGCAGGATCAGCGGGTTGACGCCGTACACCAGCAGTTGGCCGCCCCGAGTGTCGGCGACCAGTACCCGGTTCAGCGGATCGGCGGCCAGGGTAGTCGCGCCCTCGCCGGCCCGCAGTGCCTGCTCGGCGTGGCCGTCGGCGCCGATCGTCGTCACCGAGGTCTGCCCGCGATCCAGAACGACGGTCGTATTACCTTGTGTCGCAAGGGCATCAACGCGGGCAAAGATCTTGTTGCGATTGGCTATGCGGGCTGGGACGGCGTGGTCGTCGGCCAGGGTGTAGACGGCCCCGTCGGCGCTGCCCAAGACCAGCTTGCCGTCGGCTCGTCGCGCGATCGCGGTGAAGTCGGTGTGTTCCGCGCCGGTCACGGCCACCTGCGTGGCGCGAGCGGCGTGCAAGTCGACCACGAAGTAGGACGCCCGGGCCGCGAGATAGAGGGTGCCGCGGTCGTCTGCGGTGAGCGCGGTGGCTGGTCCGGGCAAAGTGATCGTGCGCGTCCCCTGCGCCTCACCGAACAGGTCGATGCTCGCGGCGGCGCCCGGACACAGCACCGCCAGCTGGCGGGTGTCGGCATCGAATACCGCCGCTTGCGCGTGACAGGTGAGCGGTCGTAGGAAGCCGGAGGGAACCCGCGACGTCGGTGGCGACACGGCCGGGCCAGCGGGTTCTATCGTCGGCGGGGTGCTGTCGAGTGGGTTCGACGAACACGCCGGCGTCAACACCAGCGCCAGCGTCGGCACCAGTGCCAGCAAAGGCCTTAGGCCCGGGAAATGGCGTCGAGATGGTCTTTTAGGTGCAGGCAGCAACGGTCGGCCCTCGTATGTGGGACATCAGGTCCGAATTCTAAGGAACGTTATTGCATTCAATCTCGCCATGTTGCCCACCCAACGTGATTCACCGGGGGTATCGTCACGAATATGACCGTCACCGCTGACCGGCATGTCGCAGACAGCGAGTTTGCTATCGAAGACATATCCACGGGGATTTTCGCCAGCGGGTACGGACAAGTCGGTGACGGGCGCAGCTTCTCGTTCCACACGGAGCACCGGTCTCTGGTCGTCGAGATTTACCGGCCGCGCCTTGCCGGGCCAGTCCCGCAGGCTGAGGACGTGGTCGCGAAGGCGATTCGCAGCCTGGTCGACATCGACCTCACCGACGAGCGCAGCCTGACCGCCGCGGTGCGGGACTCGGTCGCGCACGCGGTGCCTGTCTCGCGGTAGCCGGCATCCTGCAATTCAGCCTGCAATTCAGCTAAGTCACCGCCGCCGGCCGTAACAGGTACGGTCGTCGTCGTGTCCGCGGTACTGATTCTGTTCGCGACCAGGATGGCCGCCGTGCTATGACCGTCATTCTGCTGCGGCACGGCCGGTCGACCTCTAACACCGCGGGCGTTCTGGCCGGCCGGTCCGAGGGCGTCGACCTCGACGACAAGGGGCGCGAGCAGGCCGCAGGGCTGATCGACCGGCTCGCCGACCTGCCTATCCGCGCGGCGGTGTGCTCACCGCTGCTGCGCTGCCGGCGCACCGTCGAACCGCTGACCGCAGCTCTGTTCCTGGACCCCATCATCGACGAGCGGCTCGCCGAGGTCGACTACGGAGAGTGGACCGGCCGCAAAATGGGCGAGCTGGCCAACGAGCCCTTGTGGAGGGTGGTCCATGCCCATCCCAGCGCGGCCGTATTTCCTGGCGGTGAGGGTTTGGCGCAGGTTCAGGCTCGGGCGGTGGGCGCCGTGCGCGAGCACGACCGCAGGCTGGCCGAGGAGCACGGCGGGGACGCGCTGTGGTTGGCGTGCAGCCACGGGGACGTGATCAAGTCGTTGATCGCCGACGCGTACGGCATGCACCTGGATAGCTTTCAGCGCGTCAACGTCGACCCGGCGTCGGTCAGCGTCATTCGCTACACCCAGCTGCGGCCGTTCGTGTTGCACGTCAACCACACCGGCCCGCGATTGTCGGCAGCCTTGCGTGCGGCACCCCCGAAGGCTGAGGCGGCGAAGGAACAGCCGCCCTCCGGGGATGCCGTCGTCGGCGGCTCCCGCGATTAGCCCGCTGACCCCCCTGGCCGAGCGTGCGTGCCTGTACACGACACGCCGAGAATCTCCGACATTCCGTGCACCTTCGCGCGGCATCCGTGCGGCCACGGATCCACGGCGACGCCGACCGCACGGTATTTTGGAGATGCCATGGCCCGCGCAATTCATGTTTTCCGCACACCCGACCGCTTCGTGGCCGGGACCGTTGGCCAGCCCGGAAATCGCACTTTCTACATCCAGGCGGTGCACGACGCCAGGGTGGTGTCCGTGGTGCTGGAAAAGCAGCAGGTTGCGGTGCTCGCTGAGCGTATTGGCGCGCTTTTGGTGGAGGTGAATCGCAGGTTTGGTACGCCCGTACCGCCCGAACCCACCGAAGTCGATGACCTCAGCCCGCTGATCACTCCGGTCGATGCCGAATTTCGGGTTGGGACTATGGGTCTGGGCTGGGATTCGGAGGCGCAGACCGTCGTGGTCGAGTTGCTGGCGGTCACCGATGCCGAGTTTGACGCGTCCGTCGTGCTCGACGACACGGAGGAGGGGCCCGACGCGGTTCGGGTTTTCCTGACGCCAGAGTCGGCGCGGCAGTTCGCCACTCGTTCCAACCGCGTCATCTCGGCGGGCCGTCCGCCCTGCCCGCTGTGCGACGAACCGCTCGACCCCGAGGGCCACGTCTGCGCGCGCACCAACGGTTACAAGCGCAGCCTGCTGTCCGGGCCCAGCGATGACTCCGACGGATGACGAACGTGAGGTGCTGCGGGACGGCGAGCTGACGGTCCTCGGACGCATCCGCTCGGCCAGTAACGCCACCTTCCTGTGTGAGGCCACGCTGGGCGAAGACAGCGTGCATTGCGTATACAAGCCCGTCGCCGGCGAGCAGCCGCTGTGGGATTTTCCCGACGGCACCCTGGCCGGCCGCGAACTCGGTACATACCTGGTGTCGTCATGGTTGGGCTGGAATATTGTGCCGTACACCATCATTCGTGATGGACCGGCAGGGCCGGGCATGTTGCAGCTGTGGATACGGCAGCCCGGTGATGCGGTGGATTCCGATCCCGCACCGGGCCCCGACTTGGTCGACCTGTTTCCTGCGGGCAAGCCGCGGCCGGGCTATCTGCCGGTGCTGCGCGCTCACGACTACGCCGGCGACGAGGTGATCCTGATGCATGCCGACGACATCGCGCTCCGGCGGATGGCGGTGTTCGACGTGTTGGTCAACAACGCCGACCGCAAGGGCGGCCACATCCTCTCCGGGCTCGACGGCAACGTCTACGGCGTTGACCACGGTGTTTGCCTGCACGTGGAGGACAAACTGCGCACGGTGCTGTGGGGGTGGGCCGGCAAGCCGATCGACGACCCGACGCTAAAAGCCGTGGCCGTGCTCGCCGATGGCCTTGGGGGCCCGCTGGCCGACGAGCTGGCCGGGCAGATCAGCCGTGCGGAAATCAGGGCGCTGCGCCGGCGCGTGGTCGCGCTGCTGGACAATCCGGTGATGCCCGGGCCGAACCGGCACCGTCCCATACCCTGGCCGGCTTTCTGAGGGCCATAACAACTCTCCCAGCGCAGACCTTCGAATCGGGCGAAATCAGTTGCGTACAGCGGACCGTCCAAAGTCTCGGTCGTGTCGGCGATGTGGGAGTGGTCGATCTCTGTGCATCATGATGCGCATCGTCCCCAGAGTCAGTCCAGTTGGTCACTGTCGGCGATACTTAACCGATGAATCCGGACGCAGACGACGTGACTGATGCGGCGCTGGCCGCTGATCTCGCCGTTGACGCCGGGAAACTGCTGCTGCAAGTACGCGACGAGGTGGGCTTCGGTCATCCCTGGGCGCTCGGCGACGCGGGTGATTTTTATGCCAACGAACTCCTGCTGCGGCGACTACGGGCCGAGCGGCCGGATGACGCGGTGCTCAGCGAGGAAGCCTACGACGATCTGGTGCGGCTGAATTCCGACCGGGTCTGGATCGTCGACCCGTTGGATGGCACCCGTGAATTCTCGACACAGGGACGCGACGACTGGGCGGTACACATCGCGCTTTGGCAACGTCCGGGCGGCGAGCCAAACAGCAACAGGCCCGAGATCACCGATGCCGCGGTGGCGCTGCCCGCGCGCGGAAATGTGGTGTACCGCAGCGATACAGTCACGACAGACGCTGTGCCCGCCGGCGTTCCCGACGTGGTCCGGGTGGCCGTCAGCGCCACCCGACCCCCGGCGGTCCTGCACTGGATACGCCGGACGGTGGCCATCGAATTGGTGCCGATCGGCTCAGCGGGTGCCAAGGCGATGGCGGTGATCGATGGCCAGGTCGACGCCTACGTACACGCGGGTGGCCAATGGGAATGGGATTCGGCGGCGCCGGCCGGAGTGATCCTGGCCGCCGGCCTGCACGCGTCGCGGCTCGACGGTTCGCCGCTGCACTACAACCAGCCCGACCCGTACCTGCCCGACTTTCTCATGTGCCGCGCCGAGTTGGCACCTGTCCTGCTCGACGCGATTCGACAAGCGAGGCGCTGATCTCTGGGCTCAGGTCCGAATTGCGGTCCCTTTGCGGACATCACCATTGCCCCAGCGGCGTTGGCACCGTTGTCTGATTCTGCCGAATTTGGCTGGCACGCGAAGTCGTCGTGCGGGGCCGTCGCGACCGGGTGTCGGCGGCCGCGACGGGCAGCGGGAATCGGCGTATCGTGTGCACATTCGTCATGTCGGGACGTGGCTGGGTTAACGATGACCTGACAGGAGAATGACGATGTCGTATTTGGTGGCGGTCCCGCAGTCTTTCGCCTCGGCGGCAACAGATCTGGCGGGCATCGGCTCGGCGCTGAGTGCCGCGCGTGTGGCGGCGGCGGTTCCGACCACCGCGATCGTGGCCGCCGCCGGTGATGAGGTGTCGGCGGTGATCGCGTCGCTGTTCTCTGAACATGGGCAGGACTTTCAGGCGCTGGGCGCTGCGGCGGCAGCGTTTGAGGGCCAGTTCGTGCAGGGGCTGAACGCCGCCGGGGGTGCCTATGCGGACACCGAGGCCCAGAGCGTGTCGCCGCTGCAGACCGTGGAGCAGGACGTGTTGGGGGTGATCAATGCGCCCACTAATGCGTTGTTGGGGACGCCGTTGATCGGCAACGGTACCGATGGGGCGCCGGGCACCGGGCAGGCCGGTGGGCCGGGCGGGTTGTTATTCGGCAACGGCGGGCAGGGCGGTTCGGGGGCGCCGGGACAGCCCGGCGGCAAAGGCGGTAACGCCTGGCTGTTCGGTGACGGCGGCCAGGGTGGTGCCGGGGGGGCGGGCGTCCCCGGTTCGCCGGGTGCCGCGGGCCCCAACGGTAGCAACGGCGGGGCCGGCGGCATTGGCGGCAACGCCGGGCTGCTGATCGGCAACGGCGGACAGGGCGGGGTCGGTGGGGCCGGCGGCAACGGCGTCACCTCGCAATTGGTGCACGTCGGCCTCAACGGCGGCAACGGCGGCACCGGCGGCACCGGTGGCAACGCCGGGGCCGGCGGCAACGGCGGGCTGTTGTATGGCAACGGCGGTGCCGGCGGCGCGGGCGGCGTCGGCGGCACCGGCGGGGCGGCCCAGGGCGGCACCGCCGGCGCAGACGGCACCAGCGGCAGCATCAACGGCGTGGGCGGCGGCGACGGCGGGGACGGAGGAAACGGCGGCAACGGCGGTGGCGGCGGGGCTGGCGGCCACGGCTCAGCATTGTTGGGCCAGGCGGGAGCCACCGGCGCCAACGGCAACGGCGGCGGCGGGGGCGCCGGTGGCCAGGGCAACCACGGCGGTGACGGTTACAGCCCCAATAGCGGCGCCGGCGGCTCCGGTGGCTCCGGCGGCAAAGGCGGTGACGGTGGCCTGGGTGGCAGCGCCGGTGTCGGCGGCGTCGGCGGCGTCACGGGCACCGCGGGCGTCGGCGGCAACGGCGGTAACGGCGGTAGCGGCGGCAGCAGTGGCGAAAGCGGCATCGGTGGCACCAACACCGGTGGCGGCGGCGGCGCCGGCGGCACCGGCGGTAACGGAATCACCGGCGGCCATGGCGGCACCGGCGGCGACGGCGGTAGCGGCGAGAGCACCGCTGTCGCCACGGGCGGCGGTGGTGGTGGCGGCGGGTCCGGTGGCAACGGCACCACCGGCGCCGGCGGGACCGGCGGCAACGGCGGCAACGGTGGTGATGCCAGTGTCTTCTTCAACAACACCAACGTCGGCGCGGGCGTCGGCGGCGGCCAGGGCCTAGGCGGCGGTGCCGCCGGCGCCACTGGCGGCCCCGGCGGTGGTGGCGGCGGGGGCTCCGCCGCCAGCACTGGCACCACCGGGACCCACAGCGGCGGGAGCGGCGGTTCCGGCGGCGGCACCGGGGGCGGCCACGTCGGGGCCGGTGGCCAGGTCGACGGCGCCGCCAACGGCACCGACGCGGCCGGTGGGGGTGGCGGCGGCGGGGGCGGTATCAGCGGCGGCACCGCCGGCGGCGGCGGCAACGGCGGCAGCGCCGAAACCGTCGCCACGGGCGGTGTCAGCGGCGGCGGTGGGGGCGCCGGCGGCAAAGCCGGCCAAGACGGCGGCGGTTCCGCCGCCGGGGGCACCGTCAACGTTGGCACCGGCGGCAGCGCGGGCACCGGCGGCGGTGGAGGTGGGGGCGCCGCCGTAAGCGAGACCGCGGGCAGCGCCACCGGCGGCAACGGCGGCAACGGCGGCTAGCACCGACGAAGGTCGGCGGCCGTCCGCGGGTCGCCAGGCTTCACCCCGCCTGCCCGGCTCCTCCTCCGCCCGCTATGCGGGCTGCTGGGACCGCCCGGATCGCCACGCCTAGAGTCGTGCACATGCAGTCGTGGTCCGTCGCACCGGTTCCGGCTCTGTCGGGCCGCGGCCCGGAGCTACGGCTCTACGACACCGCCGACCGCCAGGTGCGTCCGGTGGCCCCGGGCCGCACCGCCACTATGTATGTCTGCGGCATCACACCCTACGACGCCACCCATCTGGGCCACGCCGCAACGTATCTCGCGTTCGACCTGATCCACCGGCTGTGGCTGGACCTCGGTCACGATGTGCATTACGTGCAGAATGTCACCGACGTCGATGATCCATTGTTCGAGCGCGCCGACCGCGACGGCGTCAGCTGGCGCGACCTCGCCGATAACGAGGTCGCGTTGTTCCGCCAGGACATGGCAGCGCTGCGGGTGCTGCCGCCCCGTGAATACATCGCGGCCAGCGCGGCGATCGCCGAAATGGTTGAGCTCGTCGAAAAAATGTTGGCCTCCGGGGCCGCCTACGTCGTCGACGACGAGTATCAGGACATCTACTACCGGGCCGACGCCACGCCGCAATTCGGCTACCAGTCGGGGTACGACCGCGAGACCATGTTGCGGCTATTTGGCGAGCGGGGTGGCGACCCCCAACGCCGCGGCAAGACCGACGAACTCGACGCGCTGCTGTGGCGCGCCGCAAGGCCCGGCGAGCCCAGTTGGCCATCGCCTTTCGGTCCCGGCCGGCCGGGATGGCACGTCGAGTGCGCGGCGATCGCGCTCAGCCGCATCGGTAGCGGACTGGACATCCAGGGCGGGGGCAGCGACCTGATTTTCCCGCACCACGAGTTCACCGCCGCGCACGCCGAATGTGTCAGCGGCGAAAGGCGTTTCGCGCGCCACTACGTACACGCCGGGATGATCGGCTGGGACGGGCACAAGATGTCGAAGAGCCGCGGCAACCTGGTGCTCGTATCGGCGTTGCGCTCCCAGGGCGTAGATCCGTCGGCCGTTCGGCTGGGTCTACTGGCCGGGCATTACCGCGCCGATCGTTTTTGGAGCCAGCAAGTGCTCGACGAGGCAATGGCCCGGCTGCAGCGCTGGCGCGCCGCGGCCGCGCTGCCCGCCGGTCCCGACGCCGCCGACGTAATCGCCCGGGTACGCCAGTATCTAGCCGATGATCTCGACACCCCCAAAGCGATTGCCGCACTGGATGGTTGGGTGACCGACGCACTGGAGTACGGTGGCCACGACGCGGCGGCACCGAAGTCGGTGGCAACCGCGGTGGATGCGCTGATGGGAGTGGACGCGCAATGACTCAGCTCCAAGGACAGCTGCAGGGCAAAGTCGTCTTCCTCACGGGCGGTGCGCGGGGCATCGGCGCCGAGGTCGCCCGGCGGCTGCGTAACAAGGGCGCCAAGCTCCTGCTGACCGATGTCGACAAGGCGGGGTTGGACGCGCTGGCTACACCCAAGGCCTGGACAAGTCCTAGCGCCCGAATCCCGGACGGCGCCGTCGCAGGTACCGCTCGAACTCGGCGGCCAGCGCGTCGCCGTCGATCTTGCCCAGCGCCTCATTCATGTCGACCTCGGCGTCGCCGCGCTGCTCCAGCGACTGCACGTATTCGGCCAGGTCGTCGTCCTCGGACGTCATCTCGGTGATCGCCTGCTCCCACTCCTCGGCCTGAGCCGGGAGGTCGGCCAACGGGACTTCGATGTCGAGCACGTCTTCCACGCGGCGCAGCAATGCCACCGTGGCCTTGGGGTTCGGCGGGTGCGACACGTAATGGGGGACCGCCGCCCAGAACGTGACCGCCGGAATCCCGGCGGCCACACAGGCATCCTGGAACACCCCGGCGATCCCGGTCGGGCCCTCGTAACGGGTTTCCTCCAGGCCGAACCGCCGCGCCGACTCGGGGGAGTAGGCCGCACCCGAGACCGGGACCGGGCGGGTGTGTGGGGTGTCCGCCAGCAGTGCCCCCAGGATCACAACGGTGTCGACGGCGAGTTTGTCGGCGATGGCCAGCAACTCGGCGCAGAATGTGCGCCACTTCATATTCGGCTCCACACCGTGCATCAGCACGACGTCCCGGTCGCTGCCCGGGGGGCGGCAGTGCGAGATCCGCATCGCCGGCCACACCAGCTCCCGCGTCACCCCGTCGACCTGGCGGATCACCGGGCGATTGACCTGGTAGTCGTAGTAGGCCTCGTCGTCGATCTCGATGATCGGATCCGCTTCCCAGATGGCGTCCAGGTGCTCCAGCGCGTCGCTTGCCGCGTCACCGGCATCGTTCCAGCCC
>Ga0213876_10001966_pt1 | contig 12309 bp, 11 predicted proteins | sample BarmaccomBMRX_R9_FD_160113 | JGI IMG/M metagenome (GOLD analysis project Ga0213876, IMG submission 160113) | Root-associated microbial communities from Barbacenia macrantha in rupestrian grasslands, the National Park of Serra do Cipo, Brazil - RX_R9 | ecosystem: Host-associated > Plants > Roots...
GTGGCCGGTGACAATCACGTTGTAGGCCTGCCCATCCGAGAACAGATGATGACCCGGCGATTGCAGATTGATGCGCATGAGGATCGAGAAGGTGCCCCCGATCAGCATGCCGACGATCGCCAACGCAAGATAAAGCGTGCCGATGTCCTTGTGATTCGTGGAGAATAACCATCGCCGAAGCCCCGTCGGATGCGCGGCGTGGCTGTCCGAAGCCGGATGTTCGGCATGGGGGTTGAAAGCTGCGCCGTAAGCCATGGCGGGTTTCCTTCAGCTAGTCTTGCAGCCAGTGTGGCAACGCGGCCGGTCAACCGTCCGCGAATTTCAAGGCGCGAGTGGTCGTGCGTCGGCGACGCGGGCGTGCGAAGCGCCGTTCGAAGCGAATTTCGCCTTCGCCTCCTTCAACCATTCGGAGTAGCGCTCCGGCGAGACGATGTGGAATGCGAGCGGCATCTCGGAATGCTGGTCGCCGCAGATCTGGGTGCACTGGCCATAATAAAGGCCCTCCGTGTCGACCTTGAACCAGACCTCGTTGTTGCGCCCCGGTATGGCGTTCACCTTCACGCCGAAGGCTGGCAGGTTGAAGCCGTGGATCACGTCAGTGGAAGTGACCTCCACCTTGATGATCTTGCCGACCGGCAGCACGACCTCGTTATCGACGGCCAGAAGCCGCGGCGCGTCTTCGGGCGAGGTGCCCTTGGCGATGAGCTCGCCACGCTCTTTCTCGTCGAGCATCTTGGACACGATGGTAAAGCCGCCACCTTGGTCCTTCGGATAGTCATATGTCCACAGCCACTGCGATCCGGTGGCCTTCATCACGATGTCCGCCGGCGGCGGGACGAGCTTGAACCTGAGCAGGCTGAACGAGGGAATGGCGATGCCGACCAGGATCATGACCGGAACGATCGTCCAGACGATCTCGAGGAAGGTGTTGTGCGTCGTGCGACTCGGGACCGGGTTGCGGGCCTCATGGAAGCGAAACAAGGTGTAGAGAATCAACGCCAGCACGAAGACGGTGATGAGCGTGATGATCACGAGCAGGCCGTTGTGGAGCGAGTTGATTCTTTCTCCGATCTCGGTCACCTGCGGCTGCAGACCCAGTTGCCAGGGGTGCGGCTGGCCGATCGCTTCGGCGCAGGCGGGGCTCGCAAGAGGCGCCGCGGCAAGGCCCGAAAGCGCCATTTTCGCGCCTGCCCTGGCATTCATCGACATTCTTTTCCTCGTCATGACCTCAAGCCCGATCGGGCCGCACGCGCCGCGATGAACGCGGCAGCCGAGCGGCTCCCCCTGGCGCGTCAAACCACAAACCCGTGCGGGGCGCAACGGCGCCTTCCCCGCCTAATTGCCGCATCTCGCATGCGGTTCTTCGGGAAAGACCTCGCCTCGAGGGTCGAAACGCAAGGGCGATGCCGCCACACGGTTTCCTTGACAGCGACAAAATCGCATGGTCCGAACGGCTGCGGTAGCCAAGGGAGCCGCCGAGCTGACTCGATCCGAGGAATGAGGCCGCAATGAAACGAGCGAGCTGGGTGCTGGATGCTGGGAACCGACGCGCAAAAACCGCCTTTTTCGCAGCTTTCCTCCTGGCGGCAGGACTTGGCCTGACGAGTGCTCCCCCCGTCAAGGCCGAAGGGGTGATCAAGGCCACGAACGGCGATTGGGAGACGCGCTGCGACACGCCCACCGGGGCCAAGGGCGAGCAATGCGCGATGATCCAAAATGTCGTCGCGGAGGACCGGCCGAACATCACGCTCCTCGTCATCGTCTTGAAACCGGTCGACAAGAAGAAGCCTTTGCTGCGCGTCGTGGCGCCGCCCTTCGTTTTCCTGCCGACGGGGCTCGGGCTCAAGGTCGACCAAGTGGATCTCGGCCATGTGCCATTCGCGCACTGTTTCGGCAGCGGCTGTTTCAGCGAGGTCGAGATGGATGACAAGCTGATCAACCAGTTGAAGACGGGCACCACGGCGACATTCATCGTCTTTCAATCGGCGGATGACGGGGTCGGTATTCCGGTTTCGCTCAATGGCTTTGCCAAGGCGTTCGATACCTTGCCTTGATCGGTTTGGGAAAGGCAATTGGGGGGCATCAATCCCAGAAGTCGAGGGCCTGAGGTTCAGGAACGCACGGGATTGGTCGTGAGGTTTGTGAGGGAGCAGATGGTGAAGCGCGGATTGGGGGCATATGCCGGCCACAGGAAGTGGCGAGGCGCCTGGATGGGCACGGCGCGAGTGTCGGCCGCTCTCGCGCTCTGCGCTTGTATTTCGGCATGCAGCTCGCTCGGCTTCGGGGGAAGCTCCGACGACAACGCACCGCCGGCGCCCCCTTCCCCCACGAGGCAGTTCCTCGAAAACCTTGCGCTCGGCGGTCCCGCGCCTGCGACAACCGCCGAGCCCAAGCCTCAAACTCGCTTTCCGGATGCGGTGAACCAAAAGGACGAGTTCGATTGCCCCGTCCTCGACATCTCGGCGAACGGGGCGTCGATCCGTGATTTCGCCGGCGGCGCCGAAGCCGGCGCGCAGGCGCTGCGTCAACAGATTTCCATCACCAAAATTGCCCGCGAATGTCAGGACGCAGGCGCGAACATTAACATGAAGCTCGGTGTCGAGGGCTCGGTTCTTCTCGGACCCGCGGGCGCCCCCGGCACCTTCTCTATTCCTTTGTTTTTTGAGGCACGGGTGAAGGACAAGGTGGTCGCCTCGCGCCGGGAAACCTTGTCGGTGACCATCCCTTCAGGCGAGACGCGAGCCTTCTTCAACACGGTCGTCCCGAATTTCGTGATCCCCAAGGACGATGACACCGATGTTTTTGTAGGCTTGAATCAGGGCGGCGCACCGCGCGCTGGCGCGCAAAAACGCCGAAAGGCGAAGAGCTGAAGCGATTGCCGAGACCAACCGCCGTTGAGGCGCAGCACTGAATAGGTCCGCAATCCCATCTTCACCTGAAGAATGCTTTGCCCAGGCGCCGCGACAACAAGGCCGCGCCCGGTCTCACCTCAACTCTACTTGCGAGAGTATTGTCACCCTGGTGCCGCCCCGCCGACTATGCCAAACTTCCTGTCCGCGTCCGCCCGTCTGCGCGGCCAAAGGAGGCGGGCTCGTCCATTCAGGGAGCGTGACATGTCCGAGGAAAATACCGTTCTGCCGCATTCACGGCGTGACTTCTTCCGCACGGCCGCTGCGTCTGCGGGCGCTGCCACGGCGCTTCTGGGAGGCCTGAGCCTGAGCCCTTCGCTCGCCGCGACAGCCGCGGGCCGTTCCGACAAGCCGCTCAAGGCTGCCTTCTCGAACGCGGGCTTGCAGGCGACCTGGTGCGCTCAGGGAAAACAGTCCGCCGAATACTGGGGCAAATTGTTCAATGTCGACGTGACCTGGTTCGACGGTGAACTCGACGCCGTGAAGCAGCGCGCCGCCATCGACAACATGGCCTCGCAGAAATGGGATTTCGTGGCGATCCAGGCATTCGGCATCGGCACGCTCACCGCGCCGGTGCAGAAGATGATCGACGCAGGCATCCCGGTCATCGACATGGATACGTTGATCGCTCCCCTCGATCAGATCAAGGTTCACAGCTTCCTTGCCCCCGACAACGAATTCATGGGAGCTTCCGTGACGCAGGCGCTCGTGAGCGCGCTCGGCGGCAAGGGCAAGATGATCATGACACAAGGCGCGCTCGGCCATACCGGCGCGCAAGGCCGCGCCAAGGGCTTCGAGTCGGTGGTCAAGCAATATCCGAACATTGAGGTGCTCGACACGCAGCCCGCGGATTGGAGCGTGTCGAAGACCGCGCAGCTTTGGGAGACCTACCTCACGAAATATCCGCAAATCGACGCGGCCTTCTTCCACAACGACGACATGGCACTCGCCGCCTACAACGTCATGAAGGCGCATAACCGCACCAACATTCTGATCGGCGGGGTCGATGCGATGCCGCCCGCGATCCAGGCCGTTTCCGAAGGCCGAATGTATGCGACTGTGCGTAATCCCTCTTGCCGCATCCATGGCGGAGCGATCATCGCGGGCGTCGCCGCGGTGGGTGGCGAGAAGACCGATCAGGGCATCCCAAAGAACATCGTCACCGATGGGCCGGTGGTGACCAAGGCCAACGCCGCCGGAATGCTCTGGATGCAGGACCATTTTCTCATCTGAGGCCAGCCGCGTGCCCACGGGCGCCCCGGTCATCGAGCTCGTGGGCGTGTCCAAATCCTTTGGCGGCGTTGCCGCGTTGCGCGACGTCGGCTTTGTCCTGAAGGCCGGCGAGATTCACGGTCTCGTCGGCGAGAACGGGGCGGGCAAGTCGACCTTGATGAAGATCATCGCGGGTGTGCATGGGGATTATGTCGGCGAATTGCGTCTCGACGGGCGAGAGACGCGCTTTCGCTCGGCGCGCGATGCGCTCTCCACCGGCGTCGCCATGGTGCATCAGGAATTGAGCATCGCGCCCGATCTCAGCGTCGCGGAAAACGTGTTCCTCGGCACGCAGCCGGTGAACCGGGCGGGCATCGTGCAGTGGCGGCGCATGGTGGCGGAAGCGCGCCGTCAGCTCGCCGGCCTCGGTCTCGACATCGATCCGAGGGCTCGCATCGGGGACCTACCGATCGGCCTGCAGCAGATGGTCGAGATCGCGCGCGTGCTGTTTTCGGGCGCGCGCATCATCATTCTCGACGAGCCGACCTCCGCCTTATCGCCGCCGGAGGTCGAGCGCCTGTTCGCGGTGCTGCGGCGCTTGCGCGACGATGGACGCAGCATCATCTTCATCTCCCATTTCCTGGACGACATCCTGCACGTCTCCGACACCGTTACCGTGTTCCGTAACGGCCGCAGCATCGCGACCACACCCGCGCGAGAGACGAGCAAGGCGGCGCTCATCGAGCGGATGATCGGCGCGGGCCATGAAGAACTCGGCGAGAGCTACCGCGCCGATATCCGCCTCGCTAGCGCAAGGGCCAGCGCGGCGGTCCTCGAGGCGCGCGGACTCTCGCTCGGCAGAGCTTATCGGGACGTTTCGCTCGAGCTGCGGTCCGGCGAGGTGCTCGGGCTTTACGGTTTCATGGGTTGCGGCCAGATCGAGCTCGTGCGCAGCCTATTCGGTAAGCTGCGGCCGGATGCGGGCATGTTGCGGGTGGACGGGCGCCAGACGCAGTTGGCGAGTACCGCTGCGGCGCGGCGCGCCGGCATCGCCTTCGTGCCTGAGAGCCGCCGATCGATGCTTTTTCATGCCGAACCCGTTTACAAGAACACTTCGGTGAGCGTGCTCGAGCGGATATCGCGCTTCTTCCTCAATCCGGCGCGGGAGCGCGAGATCGCGCGTGAGCAGATCGAGAAGCTGCAGATCAGGCCGCCGCGCCCCGATGCGCTCCTGGGCTCGCTTTCGGGCGGCAATCAGCAAAAGGTGGGCCTCGCGAAATGGCTGAGCTTTCCGCCGAAGGTCCTGATTCTGAGCGAGCCGACGCGCGGCATGGATGTGGGGGCGAAGGAGGATGTGGTGCGAATCGTGCGCGGCTTGCGCGCCCAAGGGCTCGCCATCCTGGTCGCCTCGACGGAGCCCGAAACGGTGCTGTCGCTCGCCGATCGCGTGATGGTGATGAAGAAAGGCGTCGTGGTGCGCGAATTCGAGAACGAGGCGATCAGCAAGGATCGCCTGCTCCAAGCGGCTTGAGCGAAGGATCAATTGCATGAGCGCATCGCTCACGGATGAGAAAGGTCGAGCCCGGTCGACGAGCATCGGATCGCTCCTGCGCGGTCAGATGCGCAACATCGCGCCTTTCCTCACGCTCATCTGCCTCGTCGTTTTCTTCAGCTTCGCCAGCCCATCCTTCGCCACGCTCGATAATGTCTGGAACATCCTCACCCAGGTCTCGGTGACGGGGATCATCGCGGTCGGCCTCACCTTCGTGATCTTGTGCGCGGAGATCGACCTCTCGATCGCGAGCGTGGCCAATGCCGCGGGCATCGTGGTGGCGTATTTCACTGCCCAGGAATCCTACGTGAACATCGCCAATCTGCCCTTGCCCGGCGCGGCGGCGATCGCGCTCGCCCTCCTCGCCTGCTTGGCGCTTGGATTCATCAACGCGCTCGGCATCACGGTCATCGGCATTCCCTCCTTCATCATGACGCTCGCCATGATGCAGATCGGGGCCGGAATCTCCGCGCTCCTCGTTCGTGGCCAGATCGCCTACAAAGTACCCGACCTTGTCTCGACCCTGGGTGCGGGCTCGGTCGGCGGCATTCCGTGGATCGTCATCGTCGCGGCGGTGCTTTTGCTTTTCGGCCACCTCGTGCTCACCTACACGCGATTTGGCCGCTGCGTTTACATCGTCGGCGGAAACCGCGAGGCGGCCGAATATTCGGGCCTCAATGTCAAGCTCATCATCGGTGCCGTGATGGTGATCTCGGCTTTGTGCTCAGGGATTGCGGGCATGCTCGGCGTCGCCCATTTTGGCAGCGCCCAGCAGAACGAGTTCGACACTTACCTCCTCGATGCGATCGCGGCGGTGGTGGTCGGAGGGACGAGCCTTTTCGGGGGGCGTGGCGGCATCGGCAACACGATCGTCGGCCTTTTCGTGCTCGGCGTTCTCAACAACGGCCTCGACCACGTGAAGATCGATTCCTTCCTCAAGATATTGATCCGAGGGCTCATCCTGCTCGCGGCACTCATCATCAACGTGTACGCGCAACGCTTGCGCGAAACGGCGCGGGATTGAGCTTTATTGGTCATCGCCCCAGGCATAGCGAAAGATCGGCCGGCCGGAGTTCGGATTGCGGTCGCGGCGCAAGCATCGAAAGCCGTGCTTCTCGTAAAACGCGATGGCGCGCGGATTGCCCTCGTTCACGTCGAGCCAAAGCCCGCGAGGCGAGAGAAGCTTTGCCTCGGTGATCAGCGCGTCGCCGACGCCCTTTCCCCATTCGGCGTGATCGACGACGATCTGTTCGAGGTGGCGCCGCTTCGGCGAGAGAGCGATGAAGCCAACGACGCGCTCGCGGGCGCCGAGCGCGCAGCGCATCACGTAGTCCAGGCGGTCCAATTGTACGAGATGGCCGCGGAACCACTCGCGACGTCGTTCGAAATCGATTGCCGGCATCGCCTCGCGCCACGCCGCGACCCAAAGGTCGAGCACGACCTCGCGATCTCCCTCCTCGAAGCCGCGAAGCGTGAGGTGCGCGGTTATCGATCTCGACGAGGCTTCGCTCATCGCCCGTAGCCGCTCGGCTCACCGGTCCGTCAGCTTCAGCTCGATGCGACGGTTTCGCTTGAACGCATCCTCCGTGTCGCCGAGGTCGAGCGGCTGGAATTCGCCGAAGCCCGCCGCGAGAAGATGTTCGGGCGGTAGCCCCTGCGACTGGAGATAGCGCACCACCGCGATGGCGCGCGCCGCGGACAGATCCCAGTTCGTCGCGAATTTCCCGGTTCCCGAGAGGGGACGCTTGTCGGTGTGGCCGTCGACACGGAGCACCCAGGGAATGTCGGGGGGGATGTTGGCGATGATCTCGCGCATCGCACTCGCGACTTTGTCGAGCTCGGGCATGCCTTCCGGCTTGAGTTCGGCCTGGCCGGGATCGAAGAAAACCTCCGATTGGAAGACAAAACGGTCTCCCACGATGCGGATATCGGGCCGGTTGCCGAGAATGTCGCGCAGTCGGCCGAAGAAGTCCGAGCGATAGCGCGCGAGCTCCTGCACCTTTTGCGCGAGCGCCACGTTGAGGCGCGAGCCGAGATCGGCGATCCGCGTTTGGGCATCCTGCTCGCGCGTCTCGGATGCCTGCAGCGCTGATTCGATCGCCGCGAGCTGCCGGCGCAGCGCCGCGATCTGCTGGTTCAGCGCGTCGACCTGCGAAAGAGCCCGATTGGTGTCGGCCGCTTGCGCTTCAAGAGCGCTCTGGAGTTGGCTGGCTCGACGCTCGGCTGCATTCGCGGCACCGCCGCCCGTGTCGATCTGCTGCTGGAGCCGCCCTTGATCGGCCTTCGCCTGATCGAGCGTCGCTCTGAGCGCACCGAGCTCGGCATCCGATTTCGTGGCCTTGGTCTTTTCGAGCGAGAGCAATTCCGTGAGCTCGGCAATCTGCCGATTGAGGCGAGTGAGGACTGTGTCACGCCCATTCACTTCCTGCGAGAGCACGACCTGCGCGACCGCGAAGATCGACAAGAGGAAGGTGATGGTCAGGAGCAGGGTCGACAACGCATCGACGAAACCCGGCCAGTAATTGATTTCGCGTGCGTATCGGCGTGTGCGGGCGAGTGCCATCGGTCAGCCCTCACTCTCTGCGGACGGGTTCGGAAGCAAGGCGGTCGAGGAGGCGCTCCACTTTGCGTTCCCGAAGCGCTTGCGCTTCCACCCAGTCGCGGATCATTTGCTGTTCCGAACGCATGTGCTTGACAAGCGCCTGGATGCCCTCGGCAAGGTTCGCCATTGCCTGGGTCGTGGCGCGGCTCGAATGATCGGCCCCGACGAGCTCCTTGAGTTCGGAAAGCGCGGTGAAGACGCCCTGGAGCGCGGGGAGCTCACCGCCTTCGGCGGCGAGTGACACACGTTGCGAGAGCCGGTCCTCGACCTCGGTTGCGAAACGCGCATGCGCCCGCCCGACCTGCAGATCGAGAAAGCCGAGGACGAGCGAGCCCGCAAGCCCGAAAAGGGATGACGAAAACGAGATGCCCATGCCGGCAAGCGGGGCCGCAAGGCCGCTCTTCAGATCCTCGAAAAGCGCTCCACTCTCGCCGCCCGAGGTGTGCATCGTGCCGATCACACCCCCGATCGAGCGCACCGTCTCGAGCAAGCCCCAGAAAGTGCCCAAGAGTCCGAGAAACACGAGAAGCCCGGCGAGATAGCGCAAGATCTCGCGCCCTTCGTAAAGCCGCGCCTCGAAGGAATCGAGCAAGGCGCGCTGGTTGAGCGGCGTCAAGCTTTTGACGGCTCCAGTGAACGCGCCTTCGAGCGGGCCCAGGAGATAAGGCTTGAGACGGGACGACGACGGGCCCGAACGCAGTTTCGAATTTGCCCAGCGCACCTCCCGGCCGATCTGCCACAAGGCATGCAGAGCGAGCACGATGCCGGCAACGAGCGCGGTGACGATCACGGCGTTGAGCACGGGATTTGCGAGAAACGCCGCGACGATGCGTTCTTGCAAGAAGGCTACGGCGATCCCGCAAAGAATCAAGAAAACGATGACCCGCCCGAAAAAGGTCCCCGGGCGGCTCAGCGGTGCGACGGGCGCGGGCAACGGCGTCGCGGGCCCGGAATCGACCATAGGCGAGGCTCCTTCGTGCTCAGCGCATCATGGCCGTGCCGGCCAATGGGATCAAGGGCGGCTCTATCATCGGCGACTTGATTGCGGGGTCATTTCACGGGTCGGGCGACAAGGCTGGCTTGTGCCAAACGCCCCCAACTCTTGGATCATCGGGATGCGCCAGCTGCCACGGACCGGACCGCTTTTGTGCGCACGCACGAGGGCTGTGGCACCGCAAAGGTCGGTAAATCGAGACGACTTCGGCACGACGTCGTCGCTGAGCTCGGCGGCACCCTGGTCATTCTCGTTGCCTATGGCGGCTCCACGAAGTTGCTTGTGTTTCGCCCATGCTGAGCGGAAAGAATACAGCGACGTTGAGACATTTTCGCGGCAGGGCTGTTGCACCTCCCTCAACGAATGTGGCGCGAGGCTAATTGCGTTGCCGTTGAATGGATTTGCCGCCCTGGGCCAAGCGCCTCGGGAGAGGCGTTATCGCAAGCGCCGAACTTTTCTTACACGGCGCCTTCGAGGAGCGCACTGAGCTCCCCATGCATGGTCTCATTTCCACAGATCACGTCGCTCGAGTCCACCAGTCGCTTCCTGCCGTCGAGCGTGCTGAAAACTCCGCCCGCCTCGCGAACCAGCACCGACGCCGCGCCGAAATCCCAACTGTTCAGACCGCGCTCCCAAAATGCATCGAGCCGGCCGCACGCCACATAGGCGATGTCGAGCGCGGCCGAGCCCAATCGCCGGGTGGCGGCGGCGCGAGCCATCACGGCACCGAGCTCCTTGAGAAAATGCGGCTGGCCGCCACGTCCCAGATGGGGAGTGGCGATCCCGATGAGGGCCTGGCTGAAGTCGCGCCTGGCCGCGACGCGAATGCGATGGTTGTTCATGTAGGCGCCCTTCCCGCGTTCGGCGACGAACATTTCGTCCTTCGCCGGATCGTAGACGACGCCGGCAACGAAATCTCCGTCTCGCTCGAGTCCGATGGACACACAAAATTGGGGAACCGCGTGAAGGAAATTGGTGGTGCCGTCGAGTGGATCGACATGCCAGCGATGAGCGCCGTCGGTTCCGGCGATGCTGCCGCTTTCCTCCATGACGAGGCCGTAGGTGGGGCGCGCCTTGGCGAGCGCCTCGCGGATGATCTTCTCGGCCCTGCGATCGGCGGCCGAGACGAAATCGCCCGGTCCTTTCATCGAGACTTGCAAGGCCTCGACCTCGCCGAGATCGCGCCTCAGGCTTTTTGCCGCCTTGAGGGCGGCGTCGGTCATTACGGAGATCAAGGGCGAGCGGATCATATCGGCACGATCAAGTGGCTGGCGGCGCTGCGGAAGTGAGCGGGGTTGCGCTCAAAAGAAAGAGCGGTGGCGGCTCTGTGCGCGCGCATCAAAAGCCCGTCAAGGACTGAAGGTGCCGAGCTGGAAAGCGCTCAGTCGCTGGCGCGCGAGGCCTGCGGCTTTATCCCGTTCCTCCGGGGAGAGAATCTCGGTGGCCTTGTCCAGCCAAGGATCGTCGCGTCCCGCTTGTTTGGCAAGCATGTTCCAGGCCGCGGCCTCGGCGAGGTCTTTCTTGACGCCCCGCCCGACCACATAAAGGCGCGCCAAGCGATTTTGCGCCACCGGATTGCCCCGCGAGGCCGCTCGCGCAAATAGCTTCGCGGCCCCATCCTCGTCCTTCGCCACGCCCTCGCCATTGAACAGCATGATCGCGTATTGGATCTCGGCGGGCTCGTAGAAGTCGCGTGCGGCCTGCCCCATGAGCCGCGCCGCGCCCTGTGGATCGGCAGGTGTTCCCCTGCCGTCACGCAACAGGGTGGCGAGCGCGTATTCCGCCTCGGCGACGCCGGCATCGGCCCCCTGGCGAATAAGCTTCACCGCGCGGGCTTCGCCTTCCGTCGTTTTTTCATTGAGGGCGAGAAGTCCGAGGTTGTAGGCGGCCGAGGGTTGTCCTGCATCCGCGGCCTGTGCCAGCAGCGCCTTGGCCCGGGCTTCGTCCCTGGGCAGGCCACGCCCTTCGAGCACCATCATGCCGAGCGCGTAGGCGCCATTGCGGTCGCCGCGCTCCGCCGCGAGCGCGAACCATTCGGCGGCTTTCTTCAGATCGGGAGCAACGCCGAGACCGCCCCCTGTGAGCTCGCCGAGGAGCGCCATGGCTGGGCCGTCGTTGTGGTCCTGCTCGACTCTCTTGGTCGCCTCCGCGAAAGCGTCACGATAATGGCCGCGCTGGTAGGCCCCGAAGGCTAGGTCGGGTGCTTCACCGGCCCCCGCGAAGGCGCTTGGCGCGCAGATAGGGGAAGCCAGGAAGGCTGAGAGCACTCCCGCAGCCGCAAAGGTGCAGAGGAGCCGACCCGGCTTCATGCCGATGCCCGATTGCTCAAGCGCTGCATGACAGAGGCCGTAGCGGATGCCGGCCCCTCTGCGTGCGACCACAACGCCTCCCCGACGGCGGCGAATTCGCAGCTCGTCGCCGGGAGATCGTCCACCTCGTCGAGGCTTGCGGCGAAGGCGACGCAAGGCGTCTCGAAGATCGAGGACCACCACGAAACCCGTTCGAGAATGGCCGAGAAGGGGGGCCGCCGACCGTCCGGGTGCTCGTCGCCGAACAGGACGTAGTCCGCGCCCTTGTCCGCGGCCACCATGGCGTCGTCGCGAAGCCGCAACCCCCCTGTGCCGACGATGCGATCCTGGCGCTTCAGGAGATCGAGGGCGGCATCGAGCCCCTTCGGATCGCGAAGATGCAGACCATCGGCTCCGGCACGCGCCACGATCTCGGGGCGGTCGGCGATGAGCACCGCCGTATCCTTCGCCTGGGCCACCGCTGCGATGCGCTTGACCGTGTTGATGAGGCTTCGCTCATCCGCGTCGGCGAGATCGAGCACGAGGGCGGCCACCTCGCCGGCCGAGACAACGTCCCTCAATGGCGAAAGGAAGGCCTCACCATCGGAAATTCTCGGGCTGAACAGCATCAGGCGGGTGGAACTCGCATCCATTTGGCGGTTTGGCGTTTCAATCTCCCGCCGGTGCGGCGAGCAGCCCCTTCCCTTGCCGATGATGGTGGCGAAAGCGCGGCTTGCGAAACGGGCAAAGAC
>Ga0213876_10001967_pt1 | contig 12306 bp, 10 predicted proteins | sample BarmaccomBMRX_R9_FD_160113 | JGI IMG/M metagenome (GOLD analysis project Ga0213876, IMG submission 160113) | Root-associated microbial communities from Barbacenia macrantha in rupestrian grasslands, the National Park of Serra do Cipo, Brazil - RX_R9 | ecosystem: Host-associated > Plants > Roots...
CGCTCTATGTCACGAGCCTCATCAACGTACCTGCCCTCATCGCCCGCTATAATGTCGATCATTGCCGCCAGATTTCGGGCCAAGGGGTCGAGCTCGATATCTATTACCTAGCGTCCCTTGGACCTCAGGCGCTGCCGGCGATCGATCGGTATTTCGTGTTGCACCCGGCAGGGCCGCCTCGCTGGCAGCGTCCGGGTTGGGTTATGCCTCATCAATGGTGGCTTGATTTAAGAGCCACATGGGCGAACGATCTTTTGATGCGCGAGTGGCGCGGCTGGGGCTTTCGCGAAGAGCGCTTGCGGCGCTATTTAGCGCGGCGGCAACTCCTTCTCGGGCCGGCCGAACAAACCGGTCATTCATGAGGACGGCACGCTTACGGGTGGTTCGAGGAGCGGAAGATAATGCCCTCAATTCTCGTGGTGGATGACGATCCGCATATCCGCGACGTCATCTGCTTTGCGCTCGAGAAGGCCGGCATGGCCACTGAGGCGGCCGTGAATGGCATCGACGCCCTCGATCGCTTCGCGAGAAACGCGCCGAGCCTCGTCATCCTCGACATCGGAATGCCGGAAATGGATGGGCTGGAAGTCTGCCGGCGATTACGAAAGACCTCCGAGGTGCCGATCCTCTTCCTCTCGGCACGCGATGAGGAGATTGACCGCGTGCTCGGGCTCGAGATCGGGGGAGACGATTACGTAACCAAACCCTTCAGCCCGCGCGAGCTCGTGGCACGCATCAACGTCATCTTGCGCCGCGCGAAAAAGGCGGTGACCCGCGCGACGGAAGACGCTGCCTCGTCGGTACGCGGCGGCTTCGCGATCGACACAAACGGGCATACCGCCACCTTCCACGGCCACGACCTTGCACTGACCGCCCGCGAGTTCGCGATCATGGGGACATTGGCGACGCGCCCGAGTATCGTCTTCGGCCGCGAGAGGCTGATGGAGGCTGCCTACGCGGGCAACATCCACGTGTCGGATCGCACAATCGATAGCCATGTCCGCAACATCAGGGCAAAGTTCGCTAGCGCGGGTTGCCATAGCGCCATAGAGACGGTCCACGGCGTCGGATTTCGGTTGGGGCGCTGCGAGCCCGATCAGTGAGTTCAACGGTCCCGCACAGATGGAGGCCTTCTCTCGCCATGATCGTGATGGCGGTGCTGCTCGCCGTCGCGGCGCTGCCACTCGGCGGACTCTTTCTGTTTCGGCTCTACGAAAATCAGTTGGTCCGGGAGACTGAATCCGAGCTCATCGTCCAGACAACGATGTTAGCCACGATCTTCGCGCAAGAGGTGGAGCGAAGCGGTGTCTTGGAGCTGGACGAATTGAGGGTCCTGGCCACGGAGACGAAAGCCGAGCCGGAAAGCCGCTTTCACCCGATTGAGCCGCGCCTGGACCTGACGGCAGACGACATCCTTGCGCGACGCCCCGATGCCATCGAAACGAGCGAAGCGGTCGATCCTCAACTGCAGAGGATCGGAGCCGATGTCTACGCGATCGCCAAGAAGGCCCAGGAGGTGACGCTCGCCGGCTTCCGTATCATTGACCCGAATGGTGTCGTCATTGCCGGGGGAGAGGAGGCTGGACGCTCGCTCGCGCATATCGAGGAAGTGGCGATGGCTCTTCGGGGTGATTTTCGCAGCGTGTTACGCATCCGCGTCTCGAACGATCCCCCGCCGCCTCTCTATTCGATGAGCCGCGGCACGAGCGTGCGTATCTTCGCGGCGATGCCCGTCATTGTCGCAGGGCGAATTGCAGGGGTAATCTATGCGTCACGCACGCCGAACAACATTTTTCGGAGCCTTTACGCCGAGCGCAACAAGGTTGTCCTCGCGGGCGCTTCCGTTCTGGCCGTGATCCTGGTGATCGGCTTTCTCTTCTGGAGAGCGATTTCTCGCCCGATCCAGTCTCTCATTCGACAGACTCATGAGCTTGGTCGCGATGGGACACGAACGAATCAGCCCATACGTAGTTTCGGCACGCGCGAGATCGCAAGCCTTTCGCGAAGCTTTCATGAGATGGCGCGGCGGTTATCGGAACGCTCGACCTACATCGTCAATTTCGCGGCTCATGTATCACATGAGCTCAAATCTCCCTTGACTGCCATCCAGGGCGCCGCCGAACTCCTGCACGACGACACAAGTGGGGCGGCACCGAGCATGAATGAGGCGCAGCGTCGTCGGTTCCTCGAGAACATCATTGGGGACACGCGGCGGCTCACGGCTCTTCTCCAACGGTTGCGCGATCTCGCCCAGGTGCAGAATCCACAAGCCATCGGTCAGACGACAGTCGAGGCGGTCGCAAGAGAAGTGAATGCCGCTTTTCCCAATCTCGACATACGCTGGAGAATGGGCACCCAAAGGCCCCTCGCGCTCTCGCAAGAGAACGGAGTGATCCTGTTCTCGCATCTTGCCGACAATGCCGCGCGCCACGGGTCGACGGAACTGCGTATCGACGTCGAGAGCGAGGAACAGTTGGTTATTGTGACTGTCGTGGACAACGGAACAGGAATTTCCAGCGCCAATCGCGATCGGATTTTCGACGCTTTTTTTACGACACGGCGCGAATCCGGAGGAACCGGAATGGGCCTTCACATTGTGCGCTCTCTCCTGCAATCCCATCGGGGCAGGATTCGCTTGCTCCCATCACGAAACGGGGCGGCATTCGAAATAACGATGCCTGCAGCCTGAAATTTTGAAGCACGACAGCTCACCTACACCATGTCCTCCAACCGGCAATTCACCAGGAGCTCGGCGATGGAGGCCGTGTTCGGCAAGGCGATGACGGTCGCGACAAGCTCGGCGAGGTCCGCAGGATTGGTCATCATCTCGGCCGAAATCTGTGTTGCGCCGGCCGTCATGTCGGTGCGCACGAAAGAAGGGCACAGCGCCGTCGCACGCACGCCCTTCTCCCAGCCGAGGCGGCGCACCGCATGGGTGAGCGCGACGACCGCGAATTTCGACATGGCGTATGCGACATTGTCGTTCTTCACGCGCTTGCCTGAAAGGGAGGCGACATTCACGATGCGCCCCGCGCCCGACGCTTCCAGATGCGGCAAGGCCTTGCGGATCATGTTGAGGGGTGCCTTGCAGTTGACCGCGAAGACCCTGTCGAGCTCCTTCTCGTCGATGTCGCGGATGGTGCCGCGTGAGCTGACCCCCGCATTGTTGACGAGGCCATCGAGCCGGCCGAAGCGCTCGATCACGGATTCGACCCAGGCCTCATGCGTGTGCCACTGCGTCGCCTCGTAATGGGCGGTGTGCACGCGAAGATCGTTCCAATGCGCGATCGCGGCCGTCAAGCCGTGCGGATCGCGCACGCCGAGACTCACCGTATATCCCTTGTCGTAGAGCGTCTTGGCGATCGCAAAGCCGATGCCGCGATTGGCGCCGGAGACAAGGACCACCCGACCTTCTGGAGCGATCATCGTCTCACCCGTGCAAGCTGAGCGCGGCAGGCGCCCGCCGCTCCGCCGACGCGAAGCGAGCGAGGCGGAACGCCGAAATCTCGTGGCGCGGCTTGTGGCCGAGCGCGAGATCGGCCAAGACCTCACCGCTTATCGGGCCAAGGCAAAATCCGTGTCCTGAAAACCCGGCACCGATAACGAGGCCGCGGATCTCTTCCGGCGCATCGAGCACCGGCAGCGCATCGGGCGTGAGATCGATGAGGCCGCCCCAGGCGCGGTGCGATTGCGCATCCTTCACGGCGGGCAGCACCTTCCCGATGAGCTCGCGCAGATGCGCGATTTCCGTTCGGCTCGGCGCGAGCGTCTGTTCGGACCATCCATCGACGTCGCCCTGGAAGGCCAACGATCCCGAGGTGACGCGCAGCCTCCCGTCGATTTCCTGACGCCCGGCGCAATCGGCATTGGCGACGCCGAACACCTGATCGAGCAGAGGCGGCAGCTTTTCGGTTTGGAGCACCTGCACGAGCGTCGCTCGCAGCGGCAAGTGGAGGCCTCGAGCCGCGAGGAGCGCCGGCGTGTTCACGCCTGCCGCGACGATCACGGCGCCCGCCGGCACGAAACCGGCGTTCGTGTCGACACCGGTGACGCGGCCTTTCTCGACGCGTATGGCGTTGACCGCGACGCCTTCGCGAAGCGTGCAGCCCTTGCGTTTGGCGGCTTGCGCGAAGGCGAGGGTCGTCGCGATCGGGTCGGCGTGCCCATCGCTTGGGCAGAACGAGGCCGCGAGCACATCCGGGGAGATCGCGGGCGCGATCGCGCGCACCGCTGAATTGTCGGCGAGGAATTCGAGCTCGAGGCCCTGGGCGCGTTGGCGGTCGACGAGCTCGCGAATGATCGCGACCTCGTTCTCGTCACGCGCCAGGCGCAAATTGCCGCCGCGGCGATAGTGCACATCGGCGCCCAAACGTTCGCCGAGCGTCGGCCAGATCGCGACTGCGGCTCGCGCGAGCGATAATTCGGCAGGGTCGCGTCCCGATTGGCGCACCCCACCGAGTGTCCAGCCAGAGGCCATCGCCGCGATGCCGCGCTTCTCGATGAGGGCGACCGCGAGGCCCTGTTCGGTGAGCGACAAGGAAGCGGCCGCGCCGGTGATCCCCCCACCAATTACGACGACATCGAACATGATCGGCTCGAAAATCCTGTGCTTTGCTTTTCTAGGCTCAATCCGGCTCATGAGCCATAGGCCTGCCGAAAAGCATGGGCTCGATGCGCGCATGGCGCTGCCTCTTTGCCGATGCGGGGCATTAAGCTTTGGCTTCGCTGAGATAGCCCTGAGCCTGCAGGAGGAGCGAATGCCGCGCCCGACGAAGCCGGATCAGAGGACGATGATGTGCATCGAGCGCCTCATCGGTTTCGATACGGTGAGCCGCAATTCGAATGTCGCGCTGATCGACTGGGCGCGCGCGCATCTTGAGTCGCGCGGCGCCAAAATCCGCATGGATTGGAGCGCCGATCGGCAAAAGGCCAACATGCTCGCAAGCTTCGGGGAAGGACAGGGCGGCATCGTGCTTTCAGGGCATACCGACGTCGTTCCCGTGGACGGCCAAGCCTGGGCGAGCGATCCTTTCAAGGCAACGGTGCGGGACGGCAAGCTCTTCGGTCGAGGCGCTTGCGACATGAAGGGTTTTGTCGGCGTCGTGCTCGGCCACGCCGAAGACTACGTGAAGGCTTCGGCGCGTGAGCCGATCCATGTGGCGCTCACCTATGACGAAGAGGTCGGTTGTCTCGGCATTCCGCATCTGATCGCGGCGATGCAGCGCTGGGACATCAAGCCGAAGGGCTGTGTCGTCGGCGAGCCGACTTTGATGCGCCCGGTCGTCGCGCATAAGGGCGGGCGTGTCTATCGCTGCAAAGTGAAAGGCAAGTCCACGCATTCCTCGCTCACCCCGAGCGCCGTCAACGCCGTCCAATATGCGGCGCGCATCGTTGCATTCATCCAATCGATCGCCGATCGGGAACAGCTTCAGGGGCTGCGCGCCGAGGGCTTCGACGTGCCGCACACCACGATATCGGTGAACATCTTCAATGGCGGAACGGCAGGCAACATCGTGCCGGATGCCGCCGAATTCAGGTTCGAGTTTCGATATGTGCCGGGCTTTGATCCCGAGGGGCTCATCACCGAAATCAGGCGCTTTGCTGATGACGAGCTTCTTCCACGCATGCGGGAGGTCGATCCTCAATGCGATATCGATTTCGAGCTCGTAAACGCCATCCCGGCGCTCGACACGCAGCGTACGGAGCCGATTTTTCGCCGCGTACGGGATCTCGCCCCGGACAAGAAAGTGGACATGGTCTCTTATGGCACGGAAGCGTCTTTCTTCCAGAAGGGCGGCGTGCCCGCCATGGTGTGCGGCCCCGGCAGCATCGTGCAGGCGCATAAGCCCGACGAGTTCGTGACCCTGGATCAGCTCGCGCTTTGCGACCGGTTCATCGAAGGATTGATCGGCGCCGAGCCCGGTTGAAAGACGCGCTCGCTCAAGACGGGGTCGCGCGCCGCTCGCCGAAACGGCGCCTGTTCGCTTCACCTTCGGAACGTGAGTTGAGGGGTGCCGCGGGCTCGTCATTCGTCGTTTCCATCGTGGCGATCCAGTCGTCGATCGCTCGCGGTTCGGCGAGGAAAAAGCCCTGTGCCGCGTGACAGCCGAGCGCCTTGAGGCCATCGAGCTGCTTTTGCGTCTCCACGCCTTCGGCGACGACCGAAACTCCGAGATCGCGGCCCATATGGATCACGGCGCGCACCACCGCGCTCGCCGCCCGATCATTCTCGAAGGCGGCAATGAAGGAGCGGTCGATCTTGAATTTGTCGAACTTGAATTTGCTTAAGTAATGCAGCGAGGAATGGCCGGCGCCGAAGTCGTCGAGGGCGATCTTCGCGCCGAGTTGCCGCAAATGGTTGAGGGCATCGCGTGTTGATTTGTCGTCACGCAAAAGCACGTTCTCTGTGATCTCGAGCACGAGGCGGCTCGGCGGCAGGCCCGCCGCGGCGATTGCGCTCATGATGGTCTTCACGATGCCTCGGCTGCGAAACTGGAACGGCGAGAGATTCACGGCCACGAAAGGCGTGCCGGGAAGGCAAGCGACTTGACGGGCCGCCTCGCGCAAGACCCATTCGCCGATCGACTCGATAATGCCGATTTCTTCGGCGATCGGAATGAAAACCGAAGGCGCGACCTGTCCACGCTCTGGGCGCTGCCAACGAATGAGTGCCTCGAAGCCTTCGGTCTCGCCGCTGGCGAGCGAGATGACCGGCTGGAATTCGACGATGAATTCCCGGCGTGCCAGCGCACCGCGAAGATCGACCTCGATCTGCCGGCGCTCCTGCAGGCCGGCTTCCATGCTCGCATGGAAGCGACGATGGGTGCGGCGGCCTCCGGCCTTGGCTTCGTAAAGCGCAATATCGGCGTTCTTGATCAAGGCTTGCACATCATGACCGTCGCCCGGCGCGATGGCGATGCCGACGCTTGCGCCGACATTGGCGTAGTGGGAGCCGATCCTGTAAGGCGTGCTGAGCGAACGCACCATCCGCGCAGCGAGCTCCTCGGCTTCCGCATCGTCGTGGACGTCGAGCTGGATGACAGCGAACTCGTCGCCGCCAAGTCGCGCCACGATGTCGGATGCGCGGACGCATTTCTTCAGCCGACGCCCCGCAAGACGCAAGAGCGTGTCACCGGCGGCATGTCCGAGCGTGTCGTTGATTTCCTTGAAACGGTCGAGGTCGAGATAATGGACCGCGAACCTTCCCGATGAGCGAATATCGCACAAGGCGCTCTCGATGCGCTGCGTCAGGTAGGCGCGGTTGGGAAGGCCGGTGAGCATGTCGTGATGCGCCATGAAGGCGATCTTCGCTTCCGAATGCATGCGTGCCGACGCGTCGAGCACGGTCCCCTCGAAGACGACCGGCTTGCCATCTTCGCTGCGCACGCACCAGGCGGTTTCCGAAACCCAGATCTTCTCGCGGGTCTTGTGTCGATAAACCTCGGAGACGAAATCGGTCACTCGTCCCTTGCTTCGCATCTCGTCCAGAAACTGGTCCCGTCGCTTCGGATCGACGTACCATTCGCGCCCGATGTCGTTGACGTTCACAAGCATCTCGTCTTCGCTCGCATATCCGTTGAGCTGCACGAGCGCGGGATTGGCGCGCAACTGCCGCCCGTCCACGGTCGAGCGATAGATGCCGACAACGGCATTCTCGAACAAGCTGCGATATTCGAGCTCGGCGCGTTTCAGCGCCTCTTCCTTCTTGCAGCGGTCTGTCACGTCCGAGAAGGTCCGTACCGCGCCGCCGTCCTCGAGCATCGTGGTTCGTACCTCGAGCACGGTGCCGTTCGGCCGTCGCCGCTCATAAACGGGAGGAGATTTGAAGATGCCGCCCGATCGGATCCAGCTCGCAATATCCTCGCTGACGCCCCCGAATTCGCCGATCGACCACTGAAATTCGATGATCTGTTGAAAATGGAGGGGATCGGTCAATACTTTTTTCGGTATCTCCAAAAGATCCACGAATTTCTTGTTGTAGAGCCTGACATAATGATCGGCATCGATCATCATGATGCCTTGCTCGACATTGTTCAGCGTGACGTCGAGCACCCCCTTGACGGCGGCGAGTTCGTGACTCAACGCACCGATGCGGTTGCCATCATGCTCGTCACTCGACGCGTCTTGGCCCCCTGACGCGGCGTCGCAGCGATCTTCGGTCTCGCCTGCGGCACGAGCCGGCGCTTGCAGCATGTGACGCTTGGCATCCCTGATCATGACCGGCAGCCTTCGCCTCGAACACAAGAACGGCGACGCGCTATTTTCGGCCGTGCCGACCCTGCTGCGGCGCTGGAATCCTCGGAAATAAAAGGAAAATTCGTTGCGGCGAAGTTAATTAAACCCTGTCATTCGATTCTGAGATCTTGCGCGTAGACAGTTCGAAAACTGATCGAAAGGCAGTTTTTTACTGCGGGCCGGCAGCTTTTCTCGCGAGAAATCGTTTGATCGCCGGGGCACGGTCCACGAGCGAGAGCCCGATGTCACGCAACCCCCGCAAGGGAAGATGATCGTTCGAGAAGAGCCGAACGAGGCCGTCCGTCAGCGCTCCCATCAGGTTCGTGTCGAAACGCCGCGCGCGCTCGTATCTCGACAACGTACGGGGATTGCCGGGGTCGAGGCCCAGATGCGCGGCCTCGGCAATGGCCTCGGCGAGTGCGGCGATATCCTGCAGACCGAGATTGAGCCCCTGGCCGGCAACCGGATGGATGACGTGGGCCGCGTCGCCGACAAGGGCGACGCGCCCTGAGGTGAAAGCCCGCGCCACGCCAAAGCTCAACGGAAAAGCGACCAAACGGCCTTCGAGGCGCAATTCTCCGAGCTCGTGGCCGAAGCGCCGCGTGACTTCGGACAGCAGTTCCCTCTCCCCAAGCTTGAGGAGGCGCTTTGCTTCATTCTTCTCCTCGGTCCAAACGATGGAGGAGCGGCGCTCCTTGAGCGGCAAGATGGCAAAAGGCCCGCCAGGGAGAAAATGCTCATAGGCACGGCCGCCGTGCTCGCGCTCATGAGCGATGGTTCCCGTGAGTCCATACTGAGGATAATCCCAGCCGATCCAGCCGATCCCCGCGCTCTCGCGGCAGACCGATCGCGTCCCATCGGCGGCAACGAGAAGCGATGCCGCAATCACGTTTTCACTCTCGGCGCCGACCCCGATACGGTCATCGTCGCTTTCGAGCGTAAGGGTGTCGAGGCGGACGGTCCGCGTGTCGATCTTCGCGATCGCGACCGCATTCAGCAAGGCTTCGCGCAAGGCTTGCGCCTCGACCATGTGCGCGAAACCCTTGCCGTTCCCCCCCTCGTCGTTGTCGGCTCGTCCGATAAAGGACAGGAAGGCGGGACGAACCGCATCGTCGAGACGACTATCGGTGACGATGATCTGCTCCATGGGTTGGGCATCATTCTCGAGTGCTTGCCAAACGCCGAGCGCCTCGAGCAGCCGGCGCCCGGAGGGTGCGATCGCGTAGGCGCGAGGGTCCCTGCTTTGAATGCGCGGAGCGGGAGGGGCAAGCATCACGATGCGCGCTTCGTCCCCGAGCGCTGGACGCAAGGTTGCCGCCGCGGCAAGGGCGATGATGCCGCCGCCCGCAATAACCACATCGGCAATTTCGCGCTCTCGCTTGATCGCGACCTCATCCGGATTGGGTGGGGCTTCGGACGATGGGTGAAAACCTGTTCCTCGAGGCGGCATGGGGCAGGCGCTGCTCCTTTTCTTGACGGCGGAAGGCGGATGCAAAAGGATCCCCCCTCCGTGCGTTTCCGGAACGAGTACGCGGTCCCCGACGACGCGGGCACGGCGAAAACCTGCCTTAGCCCAGTCTTGACGTCGGCGCCTCGAATGGTCCTATTCGACAAGATGATCTGCGCTCGGCTTCTCGCCTTGGCAAGCGGGCGTCTGGAGCATGACCCGGAAAAGTGGAATCCGCTTTTTCGGATCACGCTCGACCAAGTGGGATCGAGCAGGATCACGGCGTGCTGAAGCCGTCGAGCTCAAGGGGTGTTCGCGGACTGCGACAGGAATTCGCTTAATGGGCAACGCCGTTCGCGATCTCATCAACATCCTCGATCTCGAGCCTCTCGAGATCAACTTGTTTCGCGGCCGCAGCCCGCAGGTCGGGTGGCAGCGCGTTTTCGGCGGACAAGTCATCGGCCAGGCGCTCGTTGCCGCGTGCCGCACAGTCGACGGACGCATGCCGCATTCGTTGCACGCCTATTTCATCTTGCCCGGCGATCCCGCCATTCCCATCATCTACGAGGTCGAGCGTTTGCGTGACGGCAGGAGCTTCTCGACGCGGCGCGTGAGGGCCATCCAGCACGGGCATCCGATCTTCGCCATGTCGGCTTCGTTCCATGTGGACGAGGAGGGGCTCACCCATAGTGTCCCGATGCCCAAGGTGCCGAACCCAGAAGAGCTTCCAAGCGAATCGGAGATCAAGAACCGCATCATGCCCGCGATGCCAGACCCGGTGCGCGGCTATTTCGAGCGCGAAAGGCCGATCGAGCTGCATCCCGTCGAATATGACCGCTACCTCTCCCATACGCCGCGACAGCCCGTCTTCAATTTGTGGATGCGCACCACCGCGCCGCTTCCCGATGACCCCGTCCTGCATCGTTGCGTCCTCGCCTATGCGTCGGACTTGACGCTTCTCGACACTTCGCTCGTCGCGCATGGGCGCACGCTCTTCGAGCGCAGCTTTCAAGGCGCGAGCCTTGATCACGCGATGTGGTTTCACGCGCCCTTTCGGGCGGACGAGTGGCTGCTCTACAGCCAGGATTCGCCGTTCTCGGGCGGTGCGCGCGGCTTCTCGCGCGGCTCGATTTTCTCGCGCGACGGGCGCCTCGTCGCTTCGGTGGCGCAAGAGGGCCTGATCCGCTTGCGCCGCGAGCGGCGTGCCGAAGAAGCCGGCATCGGAGCGAAGGCATGAGCAGCTTCGTCAAGGACCGGCTCGAGGCAGTGCGCGCCTCGATCGAGCGCGCGGCGGCGGCCAATGGCAGGGAAGCCGCGAATATCACGCTCATCGCCGTGTCGAAGACCATTCCGGCCGCCACGATCGAGGAGGCGCTCGTCGCCGGTCATCGCGTGTTCGGCGAAAACCGTGTCCAGGAGGCGAAGGCGAAATGGCCGGAGCTCAAGGCGCGCTACCCTGAGATCGAGCTGCATCTCATCGGCCCCTTGCAGACCAACAAGGTGCGGGACGCGCTCTCTCTCGTGGATGCGATCCATTCGCTCGATCGTGAGAGCCTCGCCTCGATGCTCGCCAAGGAAATCGCGCGTGCCCCCCGCAAGCCTAAGCTCTTTGTCGAGATCAATACGGGCAATGAAGCCTCGAAGGCCGGAGTTGCGCCGGCCGAGGCGGATCGGTTCATCGAGACTTGCCGCGAGCGGCACGGCCTTTTGATCTCGGGCTTGATGTGCATCCCGCCGTTGGGCGAGCCAGCCGGACCCCATTTCACGCTTCTTGCCAAGATCGCGGAGCGCAACAGCCTTCCTCTTCTCTCGATGGGCATGAGCGCCGATTATGAGGAAGCCATTGCGCATGGTGCGACGCATATCCGCGTGGGCACCGCCATTTTCGGCGCGCGCGGGCGTAGCTCATCCTCTGAAGGCGAACCAAGCATCGAGAGGAAGGGAGCCTGAAGGCGCCGAGAGCCGGGCCAGTGCGCAGCGCTTGCCCTTGGAGGACGCCTCCGGGCTGCGTTCGAGTCCGCGCGAAATCGTGACGCGCTCCCTTCTTCCTTTGATGCGAAGCCCTCTTAAACTCGGACGCCTTGCCACCGAAGGAGGGGAAATTCCATGGAAGCTTTTGCGGCGAACCGGCGAGATCTCTTGCTGGCAACGCTCCTTTCGTCTCTGACGACCGCATTCGCCGAAGGCGCGTCAGCGAGCCCGCTCAATCCGGCCCAGACGATCATTCGCCCACCCGACAAGCTCGAATGGAAATCGAACCCGGCATTCCCGGAGCCGAGCGTCGACATGTGCCCGTTGTTCGGGGACATCAACCAGCCCGGCCTTTACTACACTTTGGTGCGCTGGTGGCCCGGCTTCATGAGCGCGCCCCACACCTACACCAGCGATCGGCTCTGCGTCGTCGTCTCGGGGACCTGGTGGTGCAACAGCGGCGCTGATTTCGACCCCGCCTCCTGCGTTCCGGTTTCGGCCGGAAGCTTCGTGCGACGCGTGGCGCTCACGCCGCATTACGATGGTGTGATCCGCGGCCATTCCGAGCCGGTGATCATCGCGATCTGCGGCATAGGCCCGGTGAACTACGCGCTCAGCGATCCCTCGCAGCCTGGCGTGCGGCGCGTGTGAGG
>Ga0213876_10001968_pt1 | contig 12299 bp, 8 predicted proteins | sample BarmaccomBMRX_R9_FD_160113 | JGI IMG/M metagenome (GOLD analysis project Ga0213876, IMG submission 160113) | Root-associated microbial communities from Barbacenia macrantha in rupestrian grasslands, the National Park of Serra do Cipo, Brazil - RX_R9 | ecosystem: Host-associated > Plants > Roots...
CGGGCTGGCGCCGCAGCACGCGCGCGAGGTTGAGGTTCGCCACGTTCGCGCACGCGATGAGCAGCACGAGCCCCGTCGTCGCCAGCAGAATCAGGAACGTCGGCCGCGCCTGCTGCGTCAGGGCCTCGCCCAAGCCGCCGACCTGCGCGGCGTAGCCCATGTTCTTCGGGTAGACGTCCGGGTAGGTCGCCTGGAGGTTGCCGGCGATGTTGTTGATGTCCGACTGCGCCTGCTCCAACGTCGCGCCCGGCTTGAGCCGGCCGAAGACGACGGAGAGCAGACGCGCCTGCCGGTTCTCGATGGTCTGCGGGCTTGAGCGGAACGGGCAGTTGACCGTCGGCATGTACACGTCGCTCTCGGACGGGTACTCGGGGATCGGGGGCAGCACGCCGATGACCGTGTGCGGGCGGTTGTTCATGCGGAAGACGCGGCCGACGATGTTCGGGTCGCCGTTGTAGCTGCGCTGCCAGTACTTGTAGCTGAGCATGAGCACGGCTTCGCCGCCCTGCCGCTCGTCTTCGGGCGTGAAGGAGCGGCCGAGCAGCGGCTTGACGCCGAGCACGTCGAAGAAGTTGGCGGAGACGACGCCCGTCTGCACGCGCTCCGGCTCGTCGCGGCCGTAGAGGATGAAGTTCATCGAGTGGTGCTCGACCATCGACTCCATCGTCTTGTTCTGGTCGCGGTAGTCGAAGAACTCCTTCGGCGAGAAGCCGAGGCTGTTGACGTTGTTGAGCCGCGCCTGTTGGCGCACGACGACGAGGCGGTCGCCCTCCCGATAAGGGAGCGGCCGGAGCAGCACGCCGTAGATGACGCTGAAGATGGCCGTGTTGGCGCCGATGCCGAGCGCCAGGGTCACGACCGCCGCCAGCGTGAAGCCCGGACTCCGGCGCAAGACCCTGAAGCCGTAACGCACATCCCGCCACACCGATTCAAACAACCCGCCGCCGCCTGCCGAGTTCTCTTCTCTCACACCGCACCTCCTTCGCGCCGTCTAAACGCGGGCGAGGTTATATCTCAAACTGTGCGGCCGGGATTCATCTTTGCAGTGAACTGCGGCGTGTGTGCAGTGAAGGACTTTAAACGGCTTGCGGCCCGTTTACGACGCGGGCGGAAGTGTCAAACCCGAAAGCTCCGGCGGTGAGGAACGCGCTTTATTTTAGTACGCAGGCCACATTCTCCCCTTCAATTGCCGTAAAAGCTGTAAACACAGCCTTTAATCTCACTCACATCGTCGCAATGTGGACTCCCATAGCTTCTATGGGAGTCCACATTGCGGCTGTGGGAGTTCACATTGGGGCTGTGGGAGTTCACATCGTCGTGATGGGAGTGCGCATTGCCGCGATGGGAGTAAACATCGGGACGATGGGAGTTCACATTACCGCGAGGTGAATCCCCATCAAGGTTATGTCAATCCACATCGTCCCGATGGGAGTCCACATGACTGCAATGTCGATTCACATTGCCGCGATGTCGATTCGTCTCGCGGCGGTTCCGACGTGTCGTCACCCGCGCGCAAGCTCTTCGACGGCGCGCGCGACGACCCAGCCGCGGGCTTCGAGCGCGGCGCGCGACTCGTCGGCCCCGCGCCCCGTCTTCGACATCACGAGCGCGACGCGCAGGTCGCCGCCCGCTGCGGAGAGGGCCGCGCGCGCGGCCCCTTCGTCGAGTCCCGTCTCGGCCGCGAGGATGCGCTCGGAGCGCGCGCGCAGCTTGACGTTGCTCGGGCGCAGGTTCGTCATGCGGTTCCCCGTCACGTAGCCGAGCCTGACCATCGTCGCCGTCGAGAGCATGTTCAAGACCAACTTCTGCGCCGTCCCCGCCTTCAGGCGCGTCGAGCCCGCCAGCACCTCCGGCCCGACCAACGGCACAATCGAGACCTCCGCCGCCCGCGTGATTGCAGAGCCCGGCACGCACGTCAACGCCGCCGTGAACGCGCCCGACTCGCGCGCGAACTCGACCGCGCCGATGGTGTAAGGCGTCCGCCCCGACGCGGCGATGCCGACCAGCGCGTCCCCGCCCTCCACGCCCCGCGCCGCGGCGTCACGCGCCCCGGCCTCCCGGTCGTCCTCCGAAGCCTCGGTCGCGCGGTATAAGGCTTCGTAGCCGCCCGCGATGATTCCCTGCACAAGCTCCGGCGGCACGCCGAACGTCGGCGGGCACTCCGAAGCGTCGAGCACACCCAGGCGCCCCGACGTGCCCGTCCCGACGTAGAAGAGTCGCCCGCCCGAACTCAACCTCTTAACAATCTCTTCGACGGCCTTCTCGACCTCCGGCAGCACGCGCCCGACCGCGGCCGCGACGCCCGCGTCCTCCTCGTTCATCAGGCGCAGCACCTCCGCGGTCGGCAGACTGCTCAACTCGCGCGTCCGCGGGTTCTCCTGCTCCGTTACGGGAAGCTCTATGGGACGTTCGTCGGACATCAATCTTGTGCTTCAGCCCGCGAGCGCCAACTGCAACTGCTCGCCGGCCATCCGCGCGGCGGCCTCGGCGGGCGCGAGCACGGGCGGCGCGAGAAACGCACGCGGCGCGACGCGCATCACCTCCTCCGTCAAAGGGTCGAGTATCAACGCGCCCGCCGCGAAGACGCCGCCGACGTAAGCGACCTGGAAGCGCTCACGCTCCATCTTCAACTTCCGTATGACGGCCGCGGCCGCCAGCGCCAGCTCGCGCCCCGCCTCCCCGACTATCTCGCGCGCGACCACGTCGCGCCGCTTCGCCGCCCCGACCACGCGGCTGCCGAAGCCCGCGATGCGGCTGTTCGTCATGTTCGGCGCGTAGACGGCCGTCGAGAGGTCGTCCGCGGCGGTCACGTTGAAGTAGTCGCACGCCGCCTCGACGAGCGCCGTCCTCCGCCCGCGCCCGTCCGTCGCGCGCGCCACGGCCTGCAACGCCCGCCGCGCGATCCAGGAGCCGCTCCCCTCGTCGCCGACCACAGGCCCCCACCCGCCCGCGCACGCGCGGCGCCCCCGCGCGTTGATGCCGCAGCAGATCGACCCCGTCCCCGCGATGATGACGAGGCCGGGCTTGCCGTCGGTCGCGCCGTAGAGCGCGATGTCGGCGTCGGTCACGACCTCCACGGTCTTGAAGCCCAGCTCCGCGACGGCCGCGCGCATCCGCTCGCGGATGTCGGCGCGCTTGACCCCGGCCAGCCCCACCTCGGCCGCGACGATCTCGACGCGCCGCACGCCCGCCTCGGCGCACGCCTTGTCGGCGGCGTCGCGGATGGCGCCCACGGCCTCGCCCACGCCCACGCGCAGAGGGTTCGAAGGGCCGGCCAGCCCCTCGCCCAGGACTTCGCCCGCGCCGTCGGCGACGACCGCCCGCGTCTTCGAGCCGCCGCCGTCCACGCCGAGCACCAGGGTGCGCGCGGCGAGCGCCGGAAGGCGTTTTGCATGGAGTTTGACTGGGCGGCGCCTGGCCTTCATCGGGGATTGTCGGTCGGCGGGGGCGCGGGCCGTGAAGGCCCCGCGCCCGAAAAATTTTGTGCAATGCTAGCGGAAGTTTGATTATAATCAAAACTAAAAGATTTTATTTCTATGATAACCATCACTGATACCGGAGCGACAGATGGAGATCAGACAGCTTAAAGCCTTCATGGCTATCGCCGACGCGCGCACGTTCACCGCCGCCGCCCAGCGCATCCACTACACCCAAGCCGCGCTCAGCATGCAGATCAAGCAGCTGGAGCGCGAGGTCGGCGTCCCGCTCTTCACGCGGATGCCGCGCCGGGTCGTGCTCACCGAGGCGGGCGAGCGGCTGATGGCGCGCGCGCAGCTCATCCTGCGCGAGCACGACGCGGCGCTGGCCGAGCTGGCCGAGCTGGCCGGGGCCAAGCACGGCCGCCTGCGCCTGGGGAGCGCTTCGGGGATGGTCAGCGCGGACTCTCTGCCCGCCATCCTCAAGAAGCTCAGGAAGGCGCACCCGCACGCGGAGGTCTCGGTCACTTCGGGCACGAGCGAGGAGCTGGTTAAGAAGATTCTGGCGGGCGAGACGGACGCGGCCTTCGTCTCGCTCCCCGTCCAGGCGCGCAACGTCGAGACCGAGCTGCTCAGTCAAGACCAGCTCGTCGCCATCGCGAGCCCGCGCCACGCCCTGGCCGGGCAGCGCGTCGTGAGCGCCTTCGCGCTGGCCGGCGAGAAGCTCATCCTCGGCGAGCGCGGCGGCAACACGCGCCGCCTCATCGACGAGTTCTTCGCCGAGGCGGGGCTCAAACCGACGGTGGCGATGGAGCTGAGCCGGCAGGCGGCCATCAAGAACATGGTGGCGGCCGACATGGGCGTCGGCATCGTGCCGCTCTCGGTGGTGAGAGACGAGGTGGAGCGCGGGAAACTCGTGCGCTGGTGGATCGAGGGCGCGCGCATCAACTGGGAGATGGGGCTCGCGCGCCTGAGCGGCGGCTACCTCTCGCCCGTCTGCCAGACGTTCATCGAATTATGCCGCGAGCAGTTCGACGCCGGCACGCCCGCGCCCGAGCCGAAGCGCCGCGCAGCGAAGAAGGCCCCCGCGAAGAAGGCCGGACGCAAGGGCGCGGCGAAACGTAAATCTAAAGCGTGAGAGTCAGGCGAGGTATCTCTTCATCAACTCTTCCCACTTACCTTGCGCCTTGAGGATCAGCTCGCAGACTTCGCGGACGGCGCCGAAGCCGCCGGGGAGACTTGTGACGTAGTGCGCGGCGGCTCGCGTGTCTTCGGTCGCGTCGGCGACGGCGACGGCCAGCGCGCAGCGGCGCATGAGCGGGATGTCAACCACGTCGTCGCCGACGTAGGCCGCGTGCGCGGGCTCGACGCCCGCCTCGCTCAAAAGCGCCTCGAACGCTTCGACCTTGTCGAGCGCGCCCTGCCGGACGAACGAGACGCCGAGGTCGGCCGCGCGCAGCTCGACCAGCCTCGACCTTCGCCCCGAGATGATCCCCGAGCGCAGCCCCGCGCGGTGGAGCATGACGAGCCCGTGCCCGTCGCGCGTGTGGAAGCTCTTCCGCTCCTCCCCGCCCTCGACCGGCGTGATGCGCCCGTCGGTCAGCACCCCGTCGCAGTCCATCAGCAAAAGCCTGACCCGCGCCGCAAGTCGCTCGACTTCGTCTCGCTCAAACATAAGTAGGCAGTAGGCAGATGGCAGTAGGCAGCCGCTCCGCGTTAAGTCAGGTGAAAGTTTAATCCGAAGGTTCGGCAGCGGCGCTTTCAACTGCCTACTGCCATCTGCCTACTGCCTACTGCCTTTCAACGCACCTCGAAGATGGGAATCTCGGCGAGCTTCCAGCCGGCGGGCGTGCGCGCGAAGACGTAGACGGCGGGGCCTTCCGAGTTGCGCCCGTTGACGCGCGTCGAGAGCTGCACGTCGGCCGCGACGCGGTTGGGGTCGAGCTGCTCGGTGCGCAGGACGCGCGTCTGCCACGTCTCCGGCGGGATGCCCGAGAGTCCCTTCGCGAAGCCGGTCAGCTCGCCGCCGACGATCTGCGCCTCGATCTCCGACCTGTGGCCCGACTTGATCGCCGCGTCGAGGTTCGCGACCGCGGTCTTAATCTGCTCGTCCACCGGCGAGGCGCCCGCGGCCGCCTCCGCGCGGAGGCGCGCCGCGTGCGCCGCGAGCGTCGAGGCGTACTCGGCCTCGGCGTGCACGGCGGCGTCGAAGAGCTTGACGGCGTCGGCGGGGCGGTTGCGCTTGAGCGCGATCTCGCCGAGGCCGATGTCGGCCCACGCGAGCGTCGAAGGGACGGGCAGCGGCGAGGCGAGCGCCGCGTTGAACTCGCGCTCCGCCTCGTCCAGGCGGTTCTGTTCGAGCAGGGCGCGCGCGAGCACGACGCGCGCCTCCTCGCTCGCGGGCGAGCGCGCCAGCACCTCGCGTGCGAGCGACTCGGCGCGCGCCGGCTGCTGGCCGAGCTGGATGCGCGCCTGCTCGACGGCCTCGACGAGGCCCGGCCCCTGCGGCACCACGTCGTTGGCGAAGTTCGTCTGCGGGTAAAGCTTCTCCGGGTCAACCTCGACGCGGACGATCTTCGAGGCCGTCTTGAACTGCGCCTCGCCGAAGTCCTTCGCGGGGACGTGCGCGGTGGTCGTCAGGCGCTCGCCGCGGTCGGTGATGGCCTGCACGGTCACGTCCACGTCGAACGAGCCGGTGTTGCGCAGGTTCGAGACCCACGCGCCCGCGCGCTCGACGGGGAGGCCGACGAGCAGGTCTGTGTCGGTCTGCAAGTCGAAGAGCGAAGACATCAGCACGCTCGCGCGGTCGCCGCCGGCCTGCGCCAGCCGCGCGCGCAACCCGGCGAGCGTCAACGCCTGCGAGCCGCCCTGCGCGATTTGCCCGCGCAGCGCGCCGAGAAACGCCTCGCGCCCGACCGCTTCGGAGACGATGCGCCAGACGAGCGCGCCCTTGTTGGTCGCGGCGTTGAAGTACGTGTCGAACGACGGCGTCAGCTTCGAGAGCGGCGCGTCGCGCGCGGCCACGGGCGCGTAGAGCAGCGCCATCCTCATCCACTCGGCGTCGGCCGCCGGCTTGCCGAACTGCTTCTCAAGGAAGAGCGCGGCGAGGTAACGCGGCAGCCCCTCGCGCAACGCGCCCGCGCCCTCGCCTTCTATCGCCGCGGCGCCGCCGACCCAGAGGCGCGCGACCGCGTCCGCCACCTGCGTCGCCGTGACCGAGTCGAGCTTGGGCCTCGCGAAGGCGGCGTCGGTGAGGAGGAGCGTCCCCCCGAGTTCGAAGCCCGCGCCGCGCCGCACGCCGACGAGCCGCACGGGCACGTCGGGCGCGGGGCCGAGCAACGTCGAGTAGAAGGAGCGCGCCGCGCCCGCGAGTGCCACCAACGCCTCGGCGTTCTTCCGCTCATCGGCCGTCGCGCCGGGGCGCAGCATGGCCGTCACGCCGCGCGCGTCGCCCGTGCCCTCGACCGCATCCCAGCGCCCCGTGAGGAAGAAGGGCTGCGCGTTGAGCGGCTGTTCGAAGCCGGCGCCCGAAGCCTTGCCCGACGAGACGACCGTGTCGCCCGCGGGCAGTCCGTTGAAGACGAGCTTCACGGGCGCGTAGTCTGCGCCGCGCGCCGAGACCGGCGAGTTCGGGGTCGGGTACCACTGCGAGAGCGGGAGGAATTGCAAGCCGAGAGGCGAGACGGCGGCGAGCCCCGAGTTCTCGGCGACGGGCAGGCGGTAGTCGAGCGTGGCGGTCACTGTGCCGCCGACGGGGACGGGCGCGGGCAGGGCGAGCTGTGCGGTCTGCAACTGCGCGACCTGATCCTTGCCGGGGGTGAAGGTGGCGGGCTGGCCGCCGACGGTCGCGGACTCGATCTTCGCCGCGTTGTTCAGGCGCAGCGTCAGCGTGCGCCCGGCGGCGCCGCCCACGTTGCGCGCGCTGATGGTGGCGCGGACGGCAATCGCCCGCGCGTCGCCGGAAGCGCCCGCGGCGTTGACGCTCACGTCGAAGGACGTGACCTGCCACGCGGGCACGTTCGCCGCGGGCTGCTGCGCGCGTGCGGCGGGGGCGAAGGTGAAAGCGAAGATGAAAAGGATGAAGGTGGTCAGCGTCTTTGTCATAGTCGGGTCACAGTCCGGGCGCCGCGCCTTCCGAAGCTTCGTCCGCCGTGGCACGCCGGACGAGTTCGTGCAGGTCGCGCAGGGTCTTGAGCAGCGCGGCCATGCGCGCGAGCGGCAGCGCGTTGGGGCCGTCGGAGAGCGCTCGCTCGGGCGCCTCGTGCACCTCCATGAAGACGGCGTCCACGCCGCAGGCGACGCCCGCGCGCGCGAGCGGTTCGATGAACTCAGACTGCCCGCCCGTTGCACTGCCCAAACCGCCGGGCAGTTGCAGGCTGTGCGTCACGTCGAAGACGACCGGCACGCCGAAACTGCGCATGATGGGGAACGAGCGCATGTCAACGACGAGGTTGTTGTAGCCGAACGTGTAGCCGCGCTCCGTCAATAATACTTTTTGACAACCGGCCGCGCGCGCCTTATCGACGATGTTGCGCGCGTCCGAAGGTGCGAGGAACTGCCCCTTCTTGACGTTGACCGCGCGCCCCGTCTCGCACGCCGCGACGATGAGGTCGGTCTGGCGGCAGAGGAAGGCCGGTATCTGTAGCACGTCGGCCACGCGCGCCGCCCCTTCGACTTGAGAGATGTCGTGCACGTCCGTCAGGACGGGCAGGCCCGTCTCCTCTTTGACCGCGCGCAGCGCTTCGAGCCCTTCCCTCATGCCCGGCCCCCTGTAGGACGACCCCGAGGAGCGGTTGGCCTTGTCGTACGAAGCTTTGAAGACGTAGTCGAGCCCCGCGTCCTGCGCGCGCTTCCGGCACTCGCGCGCCATGAAGAGCACGTGCTGGCGCGACTCGACCACGCACGGCCCCGCGATGAGCGTCAGGCGCCCGTCGCCGAACGTCGCGCCGCCGACCTCGAAGGGCTTGACGGCCGTCCGATTCAGATTCTCACTCAACGTCTCTCATCCTTTTCAAGTTCTCGGGTCACCGCTGCTTTGCCTTCTCCCGCGCGGCCTGCCGGCGCAGGTCGCGCAGCGTGTTCTCGGCGCGGTAGCGGTTCTCGTCGCCCGGCGCCTGTTGGAGGTAGGTCTCGAACTCCTTGATGGCCTCTTCCGTCCGCCCGGTCTGCTGGTAGAGGAGGCCGAGGTTGTAGTGCGCGAAGGCGAAGTCGCCGCCGCGCTGGTTGACGGCCTCGCGGAAGGCGGCCTCGGCCCCCGCGTAGTCCTTCTGCTGCGCGAGCGCGACCCCGAGCCGGTACTGCGCCTCGGGGTCGCGCCCCTTGTTCTGCTCGATGGCCTTGCGGAAGGCGTCGGCGGCCTCGGCGGCGCGCGCGGGCGTCTCCATGAGGATGCTGCCGATCTGGTAGTAGGCGTCCGGATAGTCGCCGCCGTTCGCGTCGATGGCCTTGCGATAGGCTTCGACCGCCTTTTCGTTCTCGCGCTGCTGCTGGAGGACGAAGCCGAGGTTGTACTGCGCGGTCGGGTACTTCCCTTCGCGCTGTTCGACGGCCGTCTGGAACTCCGTGATGGCGTCGCGGAACTGCCCCTTGCGCATCAGCGCGACGCCGAGGCGGTTGTGCGCCTCTGGGAAGTCGGGCTGAAGCTGAGCGGCCTGCCGCAGGTCGCGCACGGCCGCGTCGTAGCTGCGGATGGAGAGGTAGTAGGTGCCGTTCGCGTAGAAGTCGGCGGCCGTGCGCGGCTGCTCGACGGGCGAGCCGAGCGGCGAGGAGTCGCCCGCGGAAGAGAGCGTGCGGCCGAGCGCGGATTCCGACTCGTCCCCCGCGCGGTTCGTCCGAGCGTCCGCGAGCGCGCCCCGCCGCACGGGCGAGCGCCGCAAAAGCACCGCGCCGAAGACGAGGATCAGCGCCGCCGAGATGATGACGACGAAGGCCAGCGGCTGCGTGACCCACTCCTTCCAGTCGCGCCCCGTCTTCGGCCTCACGCCTCCGACCGCCGCACTCTCAACCTCCTTCGCCGCGGGGGCGGGCGAGACGAGCGGCCGCGGGGCCGACGGTTGAGAGCCGCCGCCGCCCGCGCCCGAAGGCCGGCCCGAAGTGTCGGGCACGTCCTCTTCCGAAGTCGGCAGACCCAGCTCCGAGGTCTGCGCGGCGGCGCGGCTGCGGCGCAGGCGTTCGATGTCGATGATGAGGCGGCCCGAGGGCGTCTCGGTGCCCGCGTCGCGCAGCGTCTCGATGGTCGGCGCGCTGAAGCCGGCCGAGTGTTCGAGCCCGAGCCGCTCGGCCACGGCGAACAGCTCGCGGCGGAACTCGCCCGCGTCCGAAGGGCGGGACTCGGCCGCCTTCTCCAACGCGTGCAGCACGACCGCTTCGAGCGCGGGCGGGATCGACGCCACCAGCTCGCGCGGCGGGCGCGGATTTTCAGACGAGTGCTTGAGCGCGAGCGCGAGCGGCGAGATGCCCGTGAACGGCGTCTGCCCCGTCAGCATCTCGTAGAGGATGACGCCCAAAGAGTACACGTCCGACGCGGGGCTCAGCTGCGCGCCGTCGCACTGCTCGGGCGACATGTAGCGCGGCGTGCCGATCATGACGCCCGCGCCCGTCAGCGTGTCGATTAAGTTCCCCTCCTCGTCGGCCGCGATCTTGGCGATGCCGAAGTCGAGCACCTTGACGATGTGGGGCGAGTCGTGGCGCTGGACGAGGAAGATGTTGCCGGGCTTGAGGTCGCGGTGGATGATGCCGGCCTCGTGCGCGGCCTCGACCGCGGCGGAGATTTGCAGCATCAGCGAGACGGCGCGCGCCGGGTCGAGCGGCGCCTCGCGCGCGAGCACCTCGCGCAGCGGCCTCCCTTCCAGCAGCTCCATCACGAGGTAGACCACGCCGTCGCGCGTTTCGCCGAAGTCTGTGACGGCGACGGCGTTCGTGTGCTGCAAACGCCCGGCGGCGCGCGCCTCGCGCCGGAAGCGCTCCCGGGCCGCGTCGTCCGTGACGAGACGGCGGCTCAAGACCTTCACCGCCACGGGGCGCTCGATCAGCAGGTGCGTCGCGCGGTAGACGGCGCCCATGCCGCCCTCGCCCAGCCGCTCGTCGAGCCGGTACTTGTCGTCCAAAACGACCCCGAGCAGCGCGTCCGCGGGGCGCGCGTTCGCGCCGGGCACGGTCGCGTCGGCGCCGAGCGGAGTCCCGTCCACGGGGCAGACGGTCTCGCCCGCGTCGAACTGCCGGAGACATTTCGGGCACTGGAGCATACGCGTGACTTAGGGGAGTGCTTGAACCTGCGCGCCGATTTTACCGCAAAGGGCGCGAAGAAGTCGCCGGAGGTCGCAGAGAAAATCTTTGCGCACCCCCGCGACTTCTTCGCGCCCTTTGCGGTTATGAGTTCCGGCCGAACGTCACTCGGTGTTCGGCTTGACCTCTTCCTTGACCTCGGCGTCCTCGTCCCGCTCGACGCCGGGCATGGGCGAGCCGGGCGGCGGCTCGCCGTGAATCTTCGTGTTGGTGCTGTCGATGTCGGGCTTCTTGTGCTCGCCGGTCATCGTGCCAAGACCTAAATCTTCAGCCATAGAGAGACCTCCTCGGATCGCATGCGGTTTTCAGTCGTCGCCGGCCAGAACCTGCGCGCGCTCGTGCGCCAGAGGCTCGGGCTCCTGTTCGCCCGCGCCCTCGACCGCCACGTCGTCGCGCATGCGGTTACGGTACGCCGCCCGGACGAAAGACGCAAACAGCGGCTGGGGCGCGAGCGGCTTCGACTTGTACTCGGGGTGGAACTGGCAGCCCAGGAACCACGGGTGCGCTTCGCGCGGCAGCTCCACCATCTCGACGAAGCGGCCGTCCTCCGAGATGCCGCTGATGCGCAGCCCCGCCGCTTCGAGCTGCGCGCGGTACTCGGGGTTGAACTCGTAGCGGTGGCGGTGGCGCTCGCTGATCTCGTGGGCGCCGCCGTAGACCTCCTGCGCCAGACTCCCGTCGGCCAGTTTGCAAACCCACGCGCCCAGGCGCATCGTGCCCCCCATCTCCTCCACGTCCACGAGGTCGCGCAGCTTGAAGATGACCGGGTGCGGCGTCTCGGCGTCGAACTCGGTCGAGTCGGCCCCGTTCAGGCCGCAGACCGCGCGCGCGTACTCGATGACGGCCGTCTGCATACCGAGGCAGATGCCGAAGTAGGGCGTGCGCGTCCGGCGCGCGTAGTTGATGGCGCGGATCATCCCGGCCACGCCGCGCTTGCCGAAGCCGCCGGGGACGAGGATGGCATCGTAGTCGCGCAGGCGCTCCTCGTAGTCCTCATCCATCAAGCCCTCCGACTCGACCCAGCGCACGTCCACGCGCAGGTTGTTTGCCACGCCGCCGTGCGTCAGGGCCTCGCGCAGGGACTTGTAGGAGTCTTCCAGCTCGACGTACTTGCCGACGATGCCGATGGTGACGCTGCCCTTCGAGGGGTCGCGGATGGTCTCGACCAGCTCGCGCCAGCGCGTGAGGTCGGCGTTCGGCGCGCGGTCTTGCAGCCCCAGGGCGGAAACAATCTGGTCGTCCAGGCCCTGTTCATGAAAGGCGAGCGGGACTTCGTAGATGGTGTCCACGTCCTGCGCGGCGATGACGGCCTGCTCCTTGACGTTGCAGAAGAGCGCGATCTTCGAGCGGATGTCGCGCGGGAGCGTGCGGTCGGAGCGGCAGAGGAGGATGTCCACGGCGATGCCGATCTCGCGCAGGTCGCGGACGGAGTGCTGCGTCGGCTTGGTCTTGAGCTCGCCCGCGGCGGCGATGAAGGGGACGAGCGTGAGGTGGATGAAGACCGCGCCGTTCTGGCCGTTCTGCCGCTCCTCGTTCCCCATCTGGCGGATGGCTTCGAGGAAGGGCAAAGACTCGATGTCGCCGACCGTGCCGCCGATT
>Ga0213876_10001969_pt1 | contig 12298 bp, 7 predicted proteins | sample BarmaccomBMRX_R9_FD_160113 | JGI IMG/M metagenome (GOLD analysis project Ga0213876, IMG submission 160113) | Root-associated microbial communities from Barbacenia macrantha in rupestrian grasslands, the National Park of Serra do Cipo, Brazil - RX_R9 | ecosystem: Host-associated > Plants > Roots...
CATCGGCGGTGAGCACGACCACCGGCACCGCGACGGAAGCTCCGATTTCGTCCGACGCGGAGGCGCCGAATTGTTCCAGCAAAGCAAATCCGTCCGGCGCGGGCATGTGCAGGTCGAGCAGCACGAGGTCGGGCCGAAAGTCGCGGAACAAGCCGGGCGCGGCTTGGGAATCCGTCGTGCTCCGCACGTTGACGGCGCCGATCAACTCGAGGGTGCGCTCCAGCAGGCAGATGTTCGCGCTCTCGTCGTCAACGATGAGGATGCGCGCTCGGGAAAGGGTGTCACGAAGCATAAAGTCTTACCAAAAAACGGTCGGAGCTGGAATGGCTGTTCGTTTCAAAATTGGCGGGGCCGGCAGGTGGAGCCTTTAAGCAAAATGCAGACCAATGATTCGCGCCGCCTCGCCATCGTTATGAATTTTTGGGAGTCAACGCGGAACTCAGCGGTGTTCCGGCAACGCGCCCTGCGACTGGGTGGGCGAGCAAGGTAGCTTCGACCGCGCGCATCAAGTCGTGCACGTTCAACGGCTTGGTCAGATAACCCGTCGCACCGGCGTCGAGCAACGCCTGCGTGCGGCCGGGCGAGGCGTCGGCGGTGACCATGATAATCTTGGCCGCGGCGGTCGCCGGGTCGGCTTTGAGTTCCTCCAAAACCTTCGCGCCATCGAGATCGGGCAGTTGCAAATCCAAGAAGATCAAGTCCGGCCGTTGCATCCGTGCCGCGGCCAGGCCGGACCGGCCATCGTGGGCGGAGAGCAGCCGCACGCCGGGACAAAACAGGAGCACGCGCTCCAGCAGCCGGCGATTGGAGGCGTTGTCTTCGATTTGCAAAACGGTCAGCCGTGCTGGCGCGGCAGCGGCGGCGGAGTGGGATTCCCGCGCGCCAGCGCTCGCGTTGGCGGACGCGGGCGAGGGAAGGGCGAGGCCGGATAAATTTTCCACGCCAAGCGCCGGAAACAAACCGGCCTCCAGCAACGACGTCGGCTGCGGCGTGGCGCTGGCCAGTTCGACCCAGAAACAACTGCCTTCATTCGGCTGGCTGGTGACGCCGATGGCGCCGTGCTGCGCTTCGATCAGGCGCTTGCTCACCGCCAGACCGAGGCCGCTGCCTTCGACGCTGCCGTGTTGCGCGCTCAACCGCTCGAACGGCGTGAACAGCCGCGGCAAATCCTCCGGTGCGATGCCTGGACCGTTGTCCTGCACGGCGATGCGCACCCGCGGCGCTCCGTCGCCGTCCACGCGAGTGAGGCTCAGATTCACCCGGCCGGTCGGATGATGGTATTTCACGGCGTTGGAGAGCAGGTTCAGCACGACCTGCCGCAGCCGGCGTTCGTCCGCCAGCACAAAGCCCGGCACGTCCGCCGGCGCCGGCTCCAGCACGAGCGAGATGCTGCGCTGCGCCGCCTGCGGTTGCAGCATCGCCACACAATCGCGCAGCAGCGATTCCCAAGGCACCGGCGTCAACGTGAACTCCAGCCGGCCGCTCTCGATGCAAGCCAGGTCGAGCACCTCGTCGATCAAGCCCAGCAGGTGCCGGCCCGCCGTGAGAATGTGCCGCGTGCTCTCGCGCTGCCGGCTGTCGAGCGTGCTCATTTCCAAAAGCTGGCCGAAACCGAGCACGGCGTTCAGCGGCGTGCGCAATTCGTGGCTGATGCGCGAGAGAAATTCGCTCTTTGCTTGGTCGGCGCGCTGGGCTTCCAGCCGGGCGTCATCCAGCGCGGCCACGGTGCGCTGCCGCCCGTGGGCCGCCGCCAGCACGTTGGCGATGGACTGGAGAAAAAACACGTCGTCCTGCGTAAAGCTGCGCATCCTGCGGCTGAAGGCGTTGAGCACGCCGAAGGGCTGGCCGCGTTGCCGGCCTGCGCCTGGGTCGCAATGGTTCTCGCCCGCGATCAGGACCGTCAGGCCGCAGGTCGCGCCGGCATCACGCATGACCGGGCAAATGCGGAAACGCCGCTCGTCGCGCACATCTTCCACGACCACCGGTCCGCCCATGGTCAAGGCGTAGCCAGCCGCCGACGCCGGGCCGGATTTGGGCGGCGCATTCTCCATCATTCGGGGCGTCCAGCCGTGGGCCGCCCGACGCGCAAATTTGCCCTGCGCTGGCAGGTGCTCCAGCGCCGCGCTGAAATCAACTTCCAGCGTCTCAGCCACCAGCTTCACTGCTTCGACAAAAAGCGGCTCCAGTTCGCGGCCCACGAGCGCGCGCTGACCGAGCTCCGCCACGGCTTGCTGCTGGCGTTCCCCGCGCTTCAGCTCGGTCACGTCGCGCGAGATGCCGATGACGCCGGTCACCCTCCTCGCCGGATCGCGCAGCGGGCTGTGGTTCGACAGAAACTCCATCGCGTCGCCGTTGTGCAGAATGCGTCGCGTTTCGTAATTGAGCGACCGGCCTTGCGCCAGCACCGTGCGGTCGCGCGTCATGATGCGGCTCGCCACGGGGTCCGGGAAAAGGTCCACGTCGGTGTGGCCGATGATCGCCTCGACCGGCTTGCCGATGATGTTGGCGCCGGCCTGGTTGATCAGCACATAGCGGCCTTGCAAATCCTTGACGTAAATGGAGTCGGTCGTGCCCTCGATGATCGCGCGCGACAGCGCGTCGCTCTCACGCAAGGCCGCCTCCGTGCGGCGGCGTTCGGCCATTTCCAGCTCCAGCGCCGCGTTGGCCGCCTGGAGGCTGGCGGTGCGCTCGGCTACGCGGGCTTCGAGTTGCTCGTTGGCGATGCGCAATGCTTCCTCCGCCTCCTGGTGCGAGGTGATGTCCGTGGCCAGGCCGTCGAAGAGGATGGCGCCGTCGCGCTGCCGCTCGGGACTCGCCGTGGCCCGCAGCCATTTCACCCGCCCGTCGGGCAGTTGGAAGCGCCCTTCCCAGGACCAGGGCGAAAGCGCGAAGGCCGCAGCGGTGATTGACCGGTTCCAGCTCTGCCGGTCGGCTGGCGCCAGCAGTTGCAGGAACGCGTCGGCATCGCGCTGCACCGTCTGCGCTTCCACGCCCAGGATTTCCTGCACGCTGTCGCTGAGCAACGTGAACCCCAGCGTGCCGTCCTTGTTAAGCAGGAGTTGAAAAATGATGCCCAGCGCGCCCGCGGCCGCCGCGCGTCCGTAGTGCGCCTCGCTGCGGCGCCAGTGGGCCTCCGTGCGCAGATGGCTGATGGTTTCTTCCGCCAGCCGTTGTTGATCCAGCCGGTGCTCGACCGCCGCGACGGCCAGCTCTGCCACCCGTCCCAGCGTGGTCCATTCCTCGTCGTCCAAACCATCGGTCCGCGGCCAGGGCGTGAGGATGACGAGTGCGCCGATGATCCGGTGGTTTTTCCCCGGCAGACGCAGCGGAGCGATGGCCAGAAACCGGCTTGTTTGCAATAATGGGTGCGCTCGGAAACGTGCGTCGCTGGACGGGTCGCAAAAAATCCGGTCGTCCTGATCGCGCGCGCCCGGCGCTGTCGGCGGCGCGGCAGCGGCAGCGTCGGTGAATCCCATCGCGCGCCGCCAGTGGCGCGGCCCCTGGCTTGGCAACCCGACGCTCGCCTTGCACCATTCGGTTTGCTCGTCCGCCACGCAGATCAGCGCGGTCGGGACGTGCAACAGCCGCGTCGCAAACGCCGCCAGCCGGTCAAATGCCGGCTCCGGAGCGGCGTCGAACAGCTCGCGGTGAATCGGCGCGACGAGCCGGCGAACCGCGGCCGATTCGCCGATTTCGGAAGATTCAAATGATGAAGCTGGAGCGGGGGAAGCGGACCTCATGCGCACGACTCCAGCGGCGGCATGGCGGCAGCGCCATTCCAGCAATCACCGGAGTCATGTCAAAGGAGCCAGTTCCGCGCCATGCCGCCCGCGCGGCGGCGGAGGTGGTCAATACCGCCGTGGCGACTTGCCGAAGAGCAAGGCGTCGAGCGACAAAACGCCGGGGCCGGTGAGCAGCAGACCGAGCGCGGCGGCGAAGTAGTGGCCGAGCAATTCGTATCCAGGGGCGGCGATCAGGTTCAAGTAAGCTTTGTCCGGCGGCGGCACCTTGGCGGCTGCCGTGAGCATGGTGCAAATGATGCCCAGGCAAGCCAGCGGCGTCAGCAGACCAAAGACAAGCGCGAGGCCGCCGCCGAATTCACTGACTGCGGCGAGCAGTTGCAACACGCCGGGCGCCGGCGCCGGCATCTTGTCCATCCAGTGCATCGGATTTTGAATCTTGCCCCAGCCGTGCATCGCCAGCCCTGAGCCGAGGATAAGGCGAATGACGAGCAAACCGACGGCGGCACGACCCGCGATGAAAGTTCCGAAAATCTTGGTCAGCATGGTGGGTGGTAAGTTGATGACGTGAACGACACAATGAAATGGGGAGCGAGAGGGGACTGCCACGGCGACATCGCCGCGCGTGGCGCACGTTACCCAGCCCGACGCAAGCACGTCAAGCGCAACCCGTTGTTCGGTGGGAGAAAGGGGATTTACGCCCGCAGCCGCGCGGCGTCGGCGGGTGTGTCCACGTCAAGCGTGCCGTCGGGAAAATCGACGCAGGCCAGCGTGCCCGCCAACGCGTGCCGGGTCAGCAGCGACCGCGCGCCGGCTGCATCGGGCAACGCGGCGATTTCGGAGAAAATTTCCCGGCCAAAAACCGCCGGCGGACCGACCGTGCCGTCGTAACGGCAAGCTGCCGCCGGCGCGCCGCGCGTGCGTCGGGCGAGCCACAGCGCGCGCAGCAAATCCGGCGTGACGAGCGGCTGGTCGCAGAGCAGCACGACGGCTTCCGCACAGGCGGGCGCAAGGTCGCACAATGCGCGCAGGCCCGCCTTCAGCGAAGCGCCCATGCCGTTGACCCAAGCCGCGCATTCCACCGTCTGCGCCATCGCGTTGTCGGCGGGCACTTCTTTTCGCAAAGCCGCCGCGCACCGCGCCGCTTCCGCGCCGAGCACGACCACGACTGGCGCGCAGCCCGCCGCGCGCGCCATGCGGCACACGTGCCCGAGCAACGTGCCGCCGCGAAACGGGAGCAACTGCTTCGGCTGGCCCAAGCGGGTGGACGCGCCTGCGGCCAGCAGGATCGCGCCAGCGTTGTCGATCGACCCGGACATGGCGGCTTCGGATCACGCCGCAGCCGAGCCGCATTCCTCCGGCTCGTCCAAAGCGCGCGTCTCAGCCGCCGGCGGGTGAATCGGTTGCTGGCTGACGCACAACGAGCCGCCCACGCGACCGGCGAGCACGGCTTGCATTTCAGCCACGATGGACAGCGCGATTTCCTCCGGACTTTCCGCGCCGAGGTCCAGGCCGGCGGGCGCGTGCAAGCGCGGCAGCGGCAAGGCCGTGGCAGCGGGCATCAACTTGCGCAAATCGCGCAGCAGCCGGTCGCGGCGCGCGGCGGGGCCGAGCAGGCCAAGGTAACGCGGCGCGCGCTGGATCAAGGTTTGCAGGAGCGACAAGTCTTCGAGGTAATGATGCGTCATCACCAGCGCGAGCGTGTCGGCTTGCACGGCTTCCGCAACGGCTGCGGCCGATTGAAAATCATCGGCCAGCGCCGCCAGAGTTTGCGCCGCGCCGTGTGTGCCGCGCCGGCCGCCGACGGTGACGCGCCAGCCGAGCGAACGCGCCAGCCGCACGACGGGAACGGCGTCGTGACCGGTGCCGAAGATGACGAGCGCCGGCGGCGGCGGGACGTATTCGGCGAAGGCTTCCACCGCGTCCTCGCCCGCGCCGTCGAGCGCGACCGAGCGCGACCGTTGCGCGCGCAACGCCGCGCGCGCGCCCGGCAGCAGTCGGCGATGATTTCCCAATTCCGCGCGACCATCCGCCGCCAAACCCAATCGCTCGCCCACGGGCAATTCTTCATCGTCGCTGCGCACGACCGTCATCACCGCAGCGCCTTGTCGGCGAGCGCGGCAATCGGCGAGAAATGTCAACACGTCCGCCGGCGCTTCGGGAGGCAGAAATTCCAGCAGCACCGTCGCCGCGCCGCCGCAGCCGGAGCCGTGGCCCCAGAGCAGGTCGCCGTCGCGCACCGTGTCGTATTCCAACGCGACGGGCCGGCCGCCGTTTGCCGTCACGCGCTGCCACGCGCTTTCCAGCAACTCGGCTTCCAGACAACCGCCGGAAACCGTGCCGGCGCGCCAGCCGTTTTCATCGAGCAAAAGCCGCGCGCCTGGCCGGCGATACGTCGAGCCGCGGGTGCGCACGATGGTCGCCAGCAGCGCCCGCCGGCGCGCAGCGCGCAACTCGGCCGCCGCGGCGAGCAACGCCTGGAATTCGTTCATTTCAACCCAGCAATTTGTCGAGCGTGATCGGCAACTCGCGCACCCGTTTGCCCGTGGCGTGAAACACCGCGTTGGCCAGCGCGGCGCACACGCCGGTGATGCCGATTTCGCCGATGCCTTTGACGCCGATGGGATTGATGTGCGGGTCTTCCTCTTCGACAAACGCAATCTCCATTTGCGGCACGTCGGCGTTCACCGGCACATGGTATTCCGCGAGATTTGGATTGACGATGCGGCCGTCGCGTTTGTCGTAAACCGTCTCTTCGAGCAACGCCATGCCGATGCCATAGATGATGCCGCCGATGAGTTGCGAGCGGGCGGTTTTGGCGTTCAAAATCTTGCCCGGCGCGAAGACGCCCGTCCAGCGCGCGACGCGGATGCGGCCGAGGTCGGAATCGACGTGGACCTCGCAGAATTGCGCGCCAAACGAGTGCATCGAAAACTTCTCGCCGTTGGCCGGTTTGAAGTCCGCCTTGACTTCGACAAACGGCTGACCGGTGCGTTGCACCACGTCGGCAAACGTTTCGCCGATCCAGTTGTCCTGACGCGGTTCGCTGCCGCCATTGACAGAGAAATCTACCAACTGGATCCGGCCGTTTACGACGTTCACATCGCCCGGAGACTTGCCGTGCAGCGGCGAGCGCAGGTCGTTGACCGCGAGTTCGACGAGCCGTTGTTTCAACGCCGTGCAAGCGTTGAAAACCGCCGAGCCGGTGCTCGCCGCCGTCTGCGAGCCACCCGAGCCTGGCGTCTCGGGAAAGAGCGTGTCGCCCAACTCGAAGCGGATTTTCCACACCGGCAACCCGAGCGCGTCAGCCGCGATTTGGGTCATGATCGTATAAGTGCCCGTGCCGAGGTCTTGCGTGCCCGCCTGCACGAGCGCGGTGCCGTCGGCGAGCAGCCGCGCGACGGCGCTCGACGGGCTGCGTCGCGTCGGATACGAAGCCGTCGCCATGCCGTAGCCGACCAGCCAGCGGCCGTCGGCGGTGCGCATCGAGCGCGGATGCGGGTTGTGTTTGGCCCAGCCGAATTTTTCCGCGCCAAGCTGGTAGCATTCCTTCAAATGCTTGCTCGACCACGGCTTGTCGTTTTCGCTCGGATCGGTGTCGGCGTGATTGCGCAGGCGGAACTCGACCGGGTCGATTTTCAATTCGTAAGCCAGCTCGTCCATCCCGCCCTCGAGCGCGAACGTGCCGCTCGCTTCGCCGGGCGCGCGCATGTAGCTCGGCGTGCCGATGTTCAACCGCACGAGCCGGTGCGACGAATAATTGTGCGGATATTTATTGAGCATCCGCGTGACCACCGAGGCCGACTCGACGAACTCGTCGATCATCGAGTTGTGCTGCAAACATTCGTGCCGCTGCGCGACGAGCCGGCCGTCGGCGTCCGCGCCAAACGCGATGCGCTGATACAGCTCCGGCCGGAAGCCGGTGTTATTGAACATGCCCTGCCGGCTGAGCGCGATTTTCACCGGCCGGCCGAGCTTCTGCGCGCACAACGCCGCCAGCGCCGTGTGCTCCCAGACCGGGCCTTTGCTGCCGAAGCCGCCGCCTAAAAAGTAGCAGATGACGCGGACGTGATCCGGCGGCAGGCCGAAGATGTTGGCCAGCCGATGGCGCGTGTTGTGAATGCCCTGCGTCGCGTCGTAAACCGTCAGCCGCTCCGGCGTTTCCCACACCGCCGTCGTGGCGTGCGGCTCCATCGGGTTGTGATTTTCGACCGGCTCGAAGTAGGTCGTTTCCACCCGCGCCGCGGCGTCGGCAAGCGCGGAGGCGGCGTCGCCGCGGCTTTGATCGACCGGACGGTCGCGTGAGATGGGCGGGCGCGGCGCGTAGGCGCGGCTTTCGTTCGACAACAAGTCCACGAGCGGCGGCTGCTCGTCGTAGCGCACGTTCACTAACTCGGCGGCGTGGACCGCGCGCTCGAAGGTCTCCGCGAGCGCGACGCCGATGGGTTGATTGTAATAAAACACCCGGTCGTTTTGCAGCACGCTGATGCGCCGGCCGCCGCGGGGATCGTTGACGCCGCCCGGTTTGTCGGGCAGCCGCGGCGCGTTGAACGGCGTCAGCACCGCCAGCACGCCGGGCAATTTTTCCGCCGCGGCGATGTCCATCGCGGCGACTCGGCCGTTGGCAATCGTGCTGCGAATGAGCACGCCATGCACGACGCCGGACACGGGAATCTCGGCGGAATAACGCGCGCCGCCGGTGACTTTGAGCCAGCCGTCGATGCGATCAAGCGGCTGGCCGATGGAGGGAGTATTCACAAGTTGAGCAGCGAGGTTTTAGATCAATAATTTATCGGGCGTGATCGGCAGATCGCGCACCCGCTGGCCGGTCGCGTGGAAGACGGCGTTGGCCACGGCGGCGGCGGCGCCGGTGATGCCGATTTCGCCGAGGCCGCGCGCGCCGAGCGGGTTGAAATGGTAATCGGGCTCGCCGACAAAATACGCCTCGACGCTGGGCGCGTCGGCGTTCACCGGCACATGATAGTCGGCGAGATTGCGCGTCACCGGCAGGCCGGTCGGCGGATCGTAAACGGTCTCTTCTTCCAACGCCATGCCGATGCCCATGATGACGCCGCCGAGCACCTGGCTGCGCGCGGTCTTGGGGTTGATGATCTGGCCGCAATTCATCACGCTGACGACGCGCGAGACTTGCACCCGCGGCACGGCGGGATCGATTTTGACTTCGACGAAATGCGCGCCGAACGATTGAAATTCAAACGGCGGCGCTTCCTTTGATTCCGGTTTCATCCTGGCTTCGCCTTCGACAAATTCCTTGCCCGCGCGGCGCAAAATTTCGGCGAAGGAATCGGTCTTCGCCGGCTGGCTTTTCGAGCCGAGCTGGCCGGGCGCGGCGAGCGCGACATCGCCCGGATTGAGTCCGCGCAAAGGCGATTGCGGATCGAGCACGGCGAGCGCGATGAGCTGGTTGTGCAAATCCTGCGCGGCGTCGTAAATCGCCGAGCCGACCGTGGCGGTCGAGTTCGAGCCGCCGGCGACCGGGCCAAACGGCAGGTCGGAGCTGCCGAGTTCAAACGTCACTTTTTCCAACGGCACGCCGAGCGTCTGCGCGCTGATCTGGGTGAAGATCGTGTAAGCGCCCGTGCCGAGATCGTGCGTGGCGCATTGCACGCGCGCGGTGCCGTCGGCGTTGAGCCGCGCCTTGGCTTCGGCATTCATTTTGTAGCCGGGATAGGTCGCCGTTGCCATGCCCCAGCCGACGAGCAATGGGCCGTCGCGCATCGCGCGCGGCTCGGGCTTGCGGCGTGACCAGCCGAATTTTTCCGCGCCGAGCGCGTAGGCTTCCTTCAGATGTTTCGCGCTGAACGGCTTGTTTTTGAACGGATGATTGTCGGCGTGATTGGCGAGGCGCAACGCGACCGGGTCCATCTTCAACGCGTAGGAAAGTTCGTCCAGCGCGCACTCGAGCGCGTAGGTGCCCGGACACTCGCCGGGCGCGCGCATGAACGTCGGCGGCGCGACGTTCACTTCGTAGAGCGTCTCCTCGACCTCGATCGCCGGACTCGCATACATCACGCCGGTCGAACGCGCGCCGCAGGTCTCGACAAATTCGCCGAACGGCGACATCAGCGTTTCCACGTGGTGCCGGATCGCGTGCAATTTGCCGTCGCGGCTGGCTGCGAGCGCGACCTTCTGCGTCGTCGGCGTGCGGTGGCCGGTGCCGCTGAACATCGCGTGCCGCGAGAGGGACAATTTCACCGGCGCCTTGACCACCTTCGCCGCCATCGCCGCGAGGATCGTGTGCGGCCAGACGGCGCCTTTGCAGCCGAAGCCGCCGCCGACGAACGGGCAAATCACGCGCACCTGCGCGCGCTGCAATCCGAATGCTTGGGCAACCACGTCCTGCGTGCCTTTGACGTATTGCGTTGCATCAAAAACCACCAGCCGGTCCTCGCCTTCCCACATGGCCACCGTGGCCGACGGCTCCATCGGATTGTGCGTTTCCGTCGGCGTTTCGTAGGTCGCTTCGATCTTCACCAAGCTGGCGTCGGCCAACGCCGCGGCGACATCGCCTTTCTTGAGCTGCGTCTTCTCGCCCTGGTCGTTTTCCTTCGGCTTGCGTTTGGTCGCGCTCGCCTGCTCTTTGTTCAACTCCGGCGGCTCGGCGGCGTAGCTCACGCGCACCAGGCTCGCCGCGTGCGCCGCGCGCTCGAACGTGTCTGCCACGACGAGCGCGACGTATTGCCCGCCGTAACCAATCTTGTCGTCGCTCAGCGGAATGCGCTCCTCGTTGCGGATGCCGCCGCCGTTTGCAAAGTCGGGTTTCGGCTCCTTTAACTTTGGCGCGTTCCGATGCGTCAACACGCTGCGCACGCCCGGCGCAGCTTCCGCCGCGGCGGTGTCGATGGCGGTGATTTTTCCCTTGGAAACGGTGCTCAGCACCAGCGCCGCGTGCAACAAGCCGGCCGCGTTGAACTCCGCGGAATAACGCGCGCCGCCGGTGACCTTCAGCCGGCCATCGACGCGGTCAACGGGCTTGCCGACGAGGGTGTTCGTCATAGCGTCACCTTGCCCGCCTTGATGCCCGAGTAACGCGCCGCCACGGCGTCCCACGCCAGCACGTTCCACCAAGCCGTGAGATAGTCCGCGCGTTTGTTTTGGTATTTCAAATAATACGCGTGCTCCCACACGTCGTTGCCGAACAATGGCACCATGCCGTCGGTCAGCACGCTGTCCTGGTTCGGCTTCGAGACGAGCTTGAGCTTGTGGTTTTCCTTCGGATCAACCGCCACGAAAACCCAGCCGCTGCCGAAGACTTTCGTGCCGGCTTCGTTGAAAGCAGTCTTTAGCTTATCCACGCCGCCGAGGTCCGCGAAGATGGCGTTGGCCAATTCGCCGCTCGGATTGCCACCGCCACCTTTGCCGGGCGCGGCCATGATCTTCCAAAACATCGTGTGGTTCGCGTGCCCGCCGGCGTTGTTGCGCACGGCCGTGCGGATCGCTTCCGGCAAGGTGTCGAGCTTGCGCAGCAAGTCCTCGACGGTCATCTTTTGCAGGTCGGGATGATCCTTCAGCGCGATGTTCAAATTGTTCACGTAAGCCTGATGGTGCTTGTCATGGTGCAAGCTCATCGTCTGCGCGTCGATGTGCGGTTCGAGCGCATTCGGCGTGTAAGGCAAAGGCGGCAGGGTGAACGGCCCCGTCGGCGGCGCGGGCTGCTGCGCTTGCGCTTGCGCCGGGAGAGTGTTGCCGACCACGGCGAGTCCGGCTGCGGCGAGCGCCGTGGATTTCAATGCTTGGCGACGGGTCATCATAAAATAATATGGAATGCCTTTCTCGGAGCTTGGGATTAAAAATTAAGCCGAACGCGGAGTGCCGGCCAAAGTGCCGAGGGCGCGGACGATGGCGCGCCTGGCCAGCTCGATTTTGAAGGAGTTGTATTTGTAACCTTTCGCGCCCGCGAGCGCGGCGTCGGCGGCGGCGCGAAACGCGGCCTCGTCGGCGCGGCTGCCGGCGAGTTTTTGCTCGGCTTCCTTCGCGCGCCACGGCTTGTGCGCCACGCCGCCGAGCGCAATCCGCGCCTGCTTGATCGTGCCGCCGTCGATCTCCAAAACTGCCGCCACGCTGACCAGCGCGAACGTGTAGCTGGCGCGATCGCGCACTTTCAAATAGTGCGAGTGCTTCACCCACGGCGCCGCCGGCAGATCGACCGCGGTGATGAGTTCATCCTTGCCGAGCACCGTGTCGTTTTCCAGATGCTCGCCGGGCAACGTGTGGAACTCGCCAAACGGAATCTCGCGCTCGCCCTTCGGCCCTTGCACGCGCACGACGGCCTCGAGCGCGGCCAGCGCCACGCACATGTCGCTTGGGTGCGTCGCGATGCACTGGTCGCTCTGGCCGAGGATGGCGTGAATGCGGTTGAACCCCTCCAGCGCGCCGCAACCGCTGCCCGGCTGGCGCTTGTTGCACGCCGGAAACGCCGGGTCGTAGAAATAATAACACCGTGTCCGCTGCAACAAGTTGCCGCCCGTCGTCGCCATGTTGCGCAACTGCGGACTCGCACCCGCGAGCAGCGCCTGGCTCAGCACCGGATAGCGCTC
>Ga0213876_10001970_pt1 | contig 12297 bp, 6 predicted proteins | sample BarmaccomBMRX_R9_FD_160113 | JGI IMG/M metagenome (GOLD analysis project Ga0213876, IMG submission 160113) | Root-associated microbial communities from Barbacenia macrantha in rupestrian grasslands, the National Park of Serra do Cipo, Brazil - RX_R9 | ecosystem: Host-associated > Plants > Roots...
AACCGAGCTTTGAGGGAGGCGATCGCGGCCATCAGCCCGTGCGACGCGCAGGGCTACTTCACCCATTGCGGGTATTGTGGTGAATCCGGATGAGAAACGCTATAGGCAAAAAACCCCTTGATCCGGTTGGGCGCCACCCGTTGGCCCTCGGCCACTTGGGTCGTGCGCGGCCGAAACGGCCGTTTGGGCCGCGCGACCATCTGGTGCTCGCGCATGAGGCGCGCCACCCGGTTTTCCCCGCAGACCAGCCCCTCCTGCCGCCCGTTCGGCTTCGTCGCGTTCGCTGGCCTGGAGGCTGATTTTTTTTGTGCGTCCACCCAAGGACGCGCCGCAGCACTCGAGACAGGGTGGCCTCACTGACCTGTAAGCCGTGGTCTTGGCGCAGCCGTTCACAGCGTTCGACTAACGACAGGTCGGGTTCGGCCCTCAATTGGGCCCGCAAGGCCTCCAGCTTTTCGGGGCGATCGAACCGGCGAGGCCGGCCGCTGGAGTGCCGCGGGGTCAAATCCTGGCCTCGACGTCGGGCCAGCACGAAGCGGCCCACACTGGCGATCGAGAGGCGAAACACGCGGGCGACTTGCCCCCAGGGTAAGTGGTCTTGGAGCACGGCATCGGCCACCCGCTGCCGCAGGTCCACCGAATAGGCTTTCATGGCCACACTTTACCCCATACTCAACCATTTTGAAGGGGGCTGTAAGCTCCGCACTATGCTGTCGCCGGCGTCTGGCGCCGGCTTTCTTGCCGCTCATGGTCAGGTCTCTTTTCTATCTTAGCGACCTGTCCGAATTTTGGGGAGCATCATCCCAGTCGACCCTCGCGATCGGCTGAATGTTCATTTCGGGTGACAGCTCCTGGTATGATAGAACCGCCAGATCGGGGAATGCACCGCGCAGTTCCCGTCGAAGGCGGTATCGAACGGAATCCGTCGTCAGCAACACCGGGTTGGCTGCAGTAGGGGGAAGGCTCCCAACTTCAGCAGAGACGGCGTCCAGCAACGACTGCGACTCACCTTCGGTAAGCGGACGAGAATTGGCAAGCCGCTCTTCGAGCTTGGGATCCAGCAGATACACAATCAGGGTATTTTGGCCCCGCGTGTACTTATGTGAGATATAGGCCTTCTGGGACATCCGGGCGCATTCCGCCAACTCAATGATCGTCCTGTCTCTTTCCTCTATGTTCAGGCTGAGGTGAGGCCGGATGCAACCCCAGGTGCTCGGGAATATGATAAACTCAGACAGATCGATTGCTGTGTGCGGTGGGATCGTCAGAAGCCGGTCCAGAATTCGCGGTAGGTCCCGAATTGAGATCTCTTCCTCCAGCAGCGTACGAAGGACCCGCGCGACGCGCGTGATGCCGACACGCGCGGATACCAGCTTGATGAGAACTGGGAAAGCGTCTTCCAACCCATTCAAACAGAATTCCGCCATATCCGAGCTGATCAGCATGGGCGCCGCCCTTCGGATCGCAACCGCCATGACGAGGATCAGATAACCAGCGTTGGTCCATGTGGTGAGGCCGCATTGCTCACAGATATCCTTCGACGCAAGAGGAATAATCGCGCATTCGTTACCATTGGTTGGATTTAACGCCTTGCGGCCCTCTATGTTCAGCAGCTTCAGTCGGTCCACGGTGTCGTTTATCAGGCACTCGTCGCTGCCGATCACGACTTCTGCAGAGGTGCGAACGTCGTTGATGCGAAGGCGCACTTCGTTGCGTGCGACGCTCTGGCCCACTTTGGGAATGCAAGGTCCAGCATGGATTCCCAATTCGTAGAAAAGCCGGTCGATCATCATTGGAATCAACCCACCGGAATCTGCGAGCTGCGGAGCCAGCTCGGCACAGGTCACGGGATGCAATTCGATCTCGATGTGACGGCCTGCGTCCGAAAGCGCCTCTTCGAAGACCGCTTCCGGATCGGTCTCGTTCCAGAGCCGAACGTGTTTGGCGACCCGATCGGTGCGAACCCGGTAACGAGCGAGCCGGCGCAGCAGGTTTATAAACTGATCGGGAGCAGGCCTCTGGGCTCCGCTCCACGCACGCCAAAGGGCATCCGCGATGGAACGTGTAACCAGCGAATCGAGGTTAGCTTGCACCTCTCGCACAATCTCGCGCACAGGTGTGTCTTGCGGGCCAGGGTCATCTCGGCGCCGGCAATGCGGACAGGGGTACCCATCAAAGAAGATCACGAAATCGTTCGATTTCAGATCGGCCGAATCCCGAGTCTCGATCCGGACTTCCGTGGGAAGGACAAGGTCTTGGAGGATCAGATCCAATTCCCCGCGAAGGCGTACGGGGTCGAGGCCAGCCCCGAACGCAGCTCCGGTTTTCAACGAAATATTCAACGGTACCGTTTGCATTATGATCCTTGTCAATCGAGTTTAGTTATTTGCATAACCTTCCCTTCGGCCCCGGCGTCTAGTTCCACGCTCGAAAGCACAGGCAGAGCGGGAAACTCCAGCTCCGTAAGCCTGCGCACATACCGGCGTATCAGCGGGTTCTTTACGACCAACGCGCTCGCGGCCGTTCGAGGCGCCGGGCCGACCTCGGTGCGCACGGCCGCAAGGATTTCCTGCGTCGGTTCCGGCCGGAGGGCGAGGAGGAACTCGTCACCATGCTCATGCAATCCGTTCGCAACCTGCTCTTCGATTGCCGCGCTGAGGGCGAGGAACCGGCCCTCGCGGTTATTACCGGGGATAAAAGGCCGGATCTCGGGTAGCGATCGAAGCGTCCGGAGGATCTCGTCCAGATTCGCTCCCTCGCGCGCTTTTTCCAGGAACGCCGTGCAGAGGGGGCCGAATGCATTTATCGGGACCATCTCGTCTACGAGGGCCCTGAGGACACGCACGAAACGACTGAGGAGGGCCCCATCATCGGCGATTTCACGGCTTTGTGCACCCCATTCGTCCCTCAGACGCTGCGCTACGGATTCGTGTGTGATGAAAACGTCCAGATTTTTGACGATTACGCTTTCCAGGTGGCGCTCAATGAACTGAGGTGTGTCCCAGGCATCGCCTCCCAGCCCGGCCGCGTCCTCGGCGGGTATCCATACCCCGTTGCTTCCGTCGATGGGATGGACGGCAGCTTTGTACTCAGCGCCTCGTTCCTGCAACGTCGCCGGAAGTGCTGTCGTGAACGATCGACCTACCACTACCTCGCCCATAATCCGCGGGATCTCATCTATCATGATGAGGTAAGAACTCGATGGCATGTCCGTTTCGTTCCCTCGGAAGCGGATGCCCGGGATAGACACGCCTGTCGTGACGCGGATTCGCTCGCGCAGCGTCGGCATCCGGGCCATTAATATTCCTTTCTCCTCGACGAAGGGTATCAAGTTCCGCCCAACCTCGACTGCCAGGGGCGTCACCACAGAGAGCATGTTCATCGACGGCGCCGTCGAAGACAGGCCTTTTTCGATCAGGCGCTTTTTGTTCCTCGCCACCTTCAATCCCTTGCGCACGCCGTCGGACTGCGGACAATGTTTCAGCCCGCGTTCGAGGACCTCGATAGCCTTGGCAAGGCCATCCACTCGGTCTATGTTGTCTACCCGCTCCCAGGCTCCAGCTAGGTTTGTATAGAATACGGCGTCATCCGGCCGGGCACGGATGGCGCCCTCATAGCTCAGGATCGCTTCGCGATACCGCTTGTTTTCGTAGTGCCTGTTGCCGATTTGGTTGAGGTCGATCGCGCGCTGGTTGGCGCTCTTCTTTACGCGAGTGAAATCCAGAAATGCGAATACGGCTGGAAGATTTTCTGTTGCGCCTTCCGCTCGCGCGGCGTGCAACTCGGCCAGAGTGGCCGCCCGAGAGTCGAGCTCCTCGGCGATACGCAGGAGGACTCCCGGCGAATGAGATGCCTCCAGCGACGCCCACCACGCCTTCGCACTATCGGGCGCTGCATCGTGAGCAATCCGGCTCCTCAAGATGCGCAAACGGTTTCTGACTTGATCTTCAGTCCAGGTTCCGGCGTCGCTGAAGGCGGGAGTCACATTGTCGGAAGCGAGCGACCTCCCGATGCGCTGCCAGGAGGAAGGGGCTCCATCCCACGCCTGATTCCTTAGTCGCGTGTAATCGAGGTAGAAGAGGTTGGCCTGAACATCATCCGTGTTACTGAACAGGTAAACGTGATAATAGTCGTCAATCGTCGCCTTCCGAATGGCAAGCTCCTCCGCGATTTGCAGAACACGCCCGATCTGGTGGCTGTTCTTCTTTTCGGTTAAAGTCCAGAATTCGCGGCCTGCTGCCGTCGCTTCACGCCACGCAAGCTTCTGCTTCACATCCTGAAGCCGCAACAGGATCTGTACGTTCGACCAACCTTCGGTCCGCGAGATCGCCTTGACTTCCAAATCCTCGATAGCCCGTTTCACGCCAATCTCGGCAAACGCATACTCGATGCCTCGGTCTGTACCCGTGGCGATCTCACGGACGAAGTCCTCCAGAGAATGGCCGATCAAGTAGATGCTCTCCGAGAGGATCAGCATGTCCATCGGCGGACGAACCCGCTCCAGATAATCCCACCATGTTTTCGCGGCCGAAGCCTTGGCGTAGTCGATCCGGCGCTTATTATCGTTGATGAAGGCACGGATTCCGATCGTGTCGAGGTCATGGATTTCAAACGCATAGGCCACGCGTTTGGCGAGGTCGGTTGATAAAAATTGTGTCAGAGCCTTTCCGTGCTCCTGCCTACTCTCCAGCCACACCTGGGCCGAGGTTGCGTCAAGCTCGCCGAAGGGACGCGGGGTGGCGGGCCGCACGATGCTCTCCGCCTGGAGTTGATGGAACACCACGAGGACGGACTTGTGGGCGCTCGCCTCGAAGGCCGTTCGAAAATTCTCGAGGGTAATTCCGCAGCGCTCCATGTCCTGCGCGAGTGGCAGTTCATTTGCTGACGGCACTTCTTTCGTGATCTCGGACCACCAGCGCCGGTCCCTTTCCGAGGCTTCCCGCATGAGGGCAGTCTGGTCCAACAGTTTAAATGCCTCTTCTCTCGTGATGGTGGGGGTTACACCGCCATTCTCGGGTGTGGCTGTGTTGTCCCCCTCTTCCGTTTCACGGTTTTTCTGAAAACTCTCCAAAAGATGCTTCCAGTCCGGAGGTAGCCTGGATTCGGCTCTTGGGACAAAGCCTCCGCATTCGCGTAGCGTATCCACTGCCCGCCGGAGGCCTTCCCTGTAGACAAATGGGGGCCCGTCGCAGGCGTCCAGTCGATAAGCTTTCGATGCATATTCCTTGGCCGTCGATCGCTCACCCCGTTTGAGGCTGCATAGTGCTCGAACTCTCCAGGCATCGCTGGCGGAGAGCTGATATTCGCTGTTAGGATCGATTCGGAAGTAGTTATCAATCTGGGTTTCGGCCTCTTCGAGTTCGCCTCGCTGGAGGAGGATCTCAGCCACGTATGGAATGGCAAAGCACTGGATAATGGCGTAGTTTGCCCGGAGCGCCCCCTCCAGAGCACTGGACAGCTCATCAAGGCCTTTATCCATTTTCCCTTTCTGAAACAGCGCGATACCCCGAGTCAGCCGTTCCCAGGCTTCTTGCAGCTTGCCTTCCGCCGGTGCCAGCGGTATGTCTTTCGCCTGATTAAGCCAGTTCAGCGCCTCATCAGGTTCGTTCAGGTATACGTAACCTTCGGCAAGTGCCTGCGCCCACCACCGATGAGAAGCCGTTTTGCCTTGAGCGTTCATAAACTGACGCCGCGCTTCGTTTTCACAACCCCGAAGTGCCAGGATGACGCCGATCCAGCACTCGATCTCGGGTAGAATCTCGATGGCATGAAAGTGGATGGCGTCCTCTCTCATCGCCCTTAGATCCCACTCCGTCTGAAACAACCGTCCCTCGTACATCGTCTGCCAGCAGCGGCTGTGACGGGCGTTAAGAAATCCTAAGAAGTCGCCAATCTGGAGCCGTATGGCCCCGCACCAGCGAAACAGCCGGTCTGACCGGTCACCGTCTCCCGCTGACATGAGCAGCGACGCCAATACCTCAGTCGCGTTGCCCTGCTCGCGCCGGGACCGCAGCGGGACAAGCTTGAGCGCATCGCCTTCGGGCAGCAGAAGCGCCAGCAGGCTCAGCAAAGTGCGGTTATCGTTCCGGAGCGTAAGCGGCCACCAGAGCTTGTTAAGATACATTTCCCAGGCACGGTCAATTTCACCGGACTGGACCAGAAGCTGGAACAACGCCGTTGGCCGATTGAGATCGACGCCCTGTTCCTGCCGGTCCGGCGTTGCGAAGAACTCGGACAGAGCGTGATTCAGGAACCGTTCGCGCCGGGGATCGGTTATCAGATTCCATACCGCACCCCGCACCACGGGGTGAACATCATATTCCTTCGTGCCACCGGGCTCCGCGACGCCGACCAGTCCCAGTGAGGTAAGCCGGTCGAGTTCCGTGACGACCTGCTGCTCGGAGCACCACCGGTCGTCGCCGGTTGCTACAGAACCCTGCTGCAGGATCCGCCACAACAGTTCCACCGGCATCGGCTTGCCACTCGTGGTAAGCACGCCCAGCACGTCGTAGGACGACTCCTCTAGGCCACGCAGGCAGGTACCGATGATGTGGGCACGAATCTCGGCCTCGGTTCCACGCTTGGGGGGTGCGAAGTTCCGGTTTCGCTCCAGGCTCCGCCATGTCACCCAGTCGCCTCCGGCGTTCGCGACGGATCGCGCCAGGACACTGACAACCAGAGGATGATTTCCGCTCAGTGTAAAGATGGCCCGAATCTCGTCGGTCACGCCTCCGTCCGGCAGGATGCTTTTCCACAGCGCCTCCACGTCGCCAGTGGCGAGCCCGCCGAGTCTCATGAACCGCACGTGCGGGATCTCGTGTCCCGTGACAGCGTCCTCCAGTTCGGCCGGGGCGAGCCTGGTTGTAATCAGGACTCTGGAAGCCATTTCGCGAGCGAGCGCTCGCAGGAATGCACCGTTTCTCGGGTCGGTCATGCGCCGGTCGTGCGGCGTCAGCTCGTGTTCCTGTTTGCCGCCTTGGATCGAATCCGGGTCGATCGCGCGATCAAAGATGATGGCGTATCCGTTCATCAAACGTTCGAGTCCGTCCACAACGATGACGAACGGATCCTGTTGCAGCACTTTGAACAGGCGACTCTCAACTTCTGCGCGCGGTAACGCACACACGGCGTCGCTGCTCAGCTGACCCCCGAAGGTCAGCGCGCGGCGAAGAAAGGTCTCAAAATCGAAATCCTTCTCGTAAAAGCTGCACCACAAAGCGCCTCGGTAACCACGTCCTTGCAGGGTCGGCAGGGCCCGATTGAGCCAACGCCACGCAAGCGCACTCTTTCCGCTGCCGCCAAGGGCACAGAGGCATCGCACCGGAATGGACGCACCGTCGTTTGCGAGCCACTCGTCAAGGCCGTTGATCTCCTCCTCCCGTCCGAAGAAACGGTCGGTGAGGGAGTAGTGATGAACGACGTCGAAACCCACCCACTCCCGGTAAGTCTCGAGGTCGGGTGAAACGCCCGACTCGACAACCCGCTTCCGATGAAGAAGGTACAAGCGCTCGAGGGTGTTCAGAAGGTCCCCAGGGCCACTCTCCGGAGTTAGCTCGCTCGAGATGCGGCGCGCCAACTTCAGCGCAGCGTCAAGACGTCCAGGTTCAGCGAGTTTGTCGACCAGGGCAGCGGCAAAGCGCGGGCCCGACGCGTCCGCAAAGGGATCGCCCGGCCCCTCGGGCTCGGCAAAAACACCAGCGGGGGAATGCGTCTCGCGACTCTGGCGCTGAGGGGCGGCATTAGCCACGACGATTCCCACGCTCGCGAGGAGTTCATGGCGCTGCGCCTGGTCATCAAACAGGTGCTGCGCCTTGTGCAGCAGTTCAAGGTAGGCCTGCCGCGGGAACTGCTCCCGGTTTTCATCCTGGTTCATACGATCCCTCCGGACGAATGTCGATGCCCGGCACAGCGACGCACCGAAAACCAACGTGCTCGTCCTGGACGTTCCGTGAGAGCCCGAACCGATAAGTGACGCGCACGTCCAGTGGTGGCGAAGCAAACGAGCCTCCACGGACGACGGCTTCCGGCGCGTCAATGCAGCCGGGCGGATTGTCCTCGGTGCTTACGCAGTACGGACCAAAGATGTCCCGGCAATGCTCGCTGATGTTCCCCGACATGTCCCAGAGGCCGTAAGGGCTATGGCTGGCCGGGAACAGCCCGACGGCAACGACGTACTGGAGACCTGTTGCCGCGCAATTCGCAGTATCTTCCCTCCAGTCATTTCCCCACGGGAAACGCCTCTCATCGGCATCGCAACACGGCGCCGTTTCCCGCCCAGGAGGCAGAGGCCCGCGAGCAGCCTTTTCCCATTGCGCTTCCAGCGGAAGCTCAATTCTCCAGCCTGGCGGCAGCCCGGAATTCACGGTGTTGTACCACCGGCAAAATGCACGTGCTTCCCACCAGGACACGCCCGTGACGGGACAGTTGCCCCGCGACCGGTTCTTTTCCCAGCCCAAAGGGGCTTTGATTCCATCGGCGTGCCACCACCGGCGTCCTTCTACATCCAGCCACCACGCATCAGCCTCGTACCCGGCGTCGCGCTCCAGGAAATCTCGGTATTCGGCGACCGTGACGGGCCAGCGCTGAATCAGGAAATCGTCGACGAAGATCTTTTTTCTCGGACGCTCCTGTATCCATGCCTCCTCGGACTCGGAGCCTCGGACAAACCAGCCGGAGGTGACCTTGACCCAACGCAGGTCGCGCTTGAGTCGTGGATCAAAAATCGATCCCAGCCCATCAGCGATCCGGGCCCGCGTTTGGATGTCGACCTTCGTTTCGGCCCCCACGAGAAGCGGCAGAACCAGATCGTGCGCGCGTCGCGCCGGTTCGAGCGCCTCTTCGTCGAGATCATAGGAAGCCAGTTCAGCCAGGCAGGCGCTCGCAGCGGCAACTCGGGGCGCCCAGTCGACCAGCGTTGCGCAAGGCAGCACGCCGTCTTCCGGGAAATCAGGTGTTTTCAACATCCATTTGAGAAGGTTCCTGACATCCTTCTCATCACTCTGGGCACGCACGCCGCAGGCAAGGGCGAGCACTTTCGACCATGACGGATCGGTGACATGCCGCAGGAGTTCGTCGACACCTTCCTTCTCGGCGTAGTGGCAGGCCGCCAGGTATTCTTGGAACGTTCGATGCTTGAACCGGACCATGGACCGGTGCTCGCTGAAACCTTCGGAACGATCCACCTCGATCAATCCCGTTTCGACCTCGAGCGAATTCAGCAAAGATTCGCCCACCTCACGCAGCGCCTGCTTCGACACGCCAGCACCGCCCTCGGGCAAGTGCTGCTTTGCCAGGAGAAGCCGCGCTTCCTGGACCTTCATAGCGTTGAGTGGTTCACCTCCAGCTCCGGTCGAGCGCTGCATCTCGACTGCAAGCGTGATCAGATTCCGGCGCGTTGTGCCAGTCCTGGCGGAAGCGCCCTCGATCCTGGCAAGTCTCCGTACAAAGTGCTCAAACAGACGCGCTTCCTGCCGGGGCAAGTCGCCCTCATATTCCACCAGGGCCAGCAACATTCCCAGCTGAGGGTTGGTTGCCAGGTCACGAACGGGGGCCGACGAACTCAACGAACGCTGAAGGCTGTTCAGTATCCTCTCTGCTTCATTTCCCCAGACGGCATGGCCCCATTTGAACAGGTACTGGTCGATTGTCTCGCGGTCCATCGGCAGAATCGTGACCTTATCGAACCGCGCAAACCATTCTCCGATCCCCCAGGCCGCCTCTCGGCAGGAAACGATCACATGGTTCTGCGGACGGAGGGGGGTGTAATAGCGCTGGAGGCTCGTGATGCCTTCGACGAGAACCTCCCGCTCGCTGGGATCGGCTACCTCATCCAGACCATCCAGCAACAGCAGCAGATTCCCTTCTCGCAAGGCTGCCTCGGCCTGCGGCTCTGTCAGCCGCAGCCTCGAAGCGAAAGCCAGCAGCCATCGCTCCGGCGGGATCTCGGAAACCGGTCCGCTGGCGCGTTCAGGTTTAGTGAACAGCTCGCTCGAGATTCTGGCCAGGTTAAGGAAGATCGGAATCCGGGCCACCTCATCGGTAGCCGGTATTGCGTCGCCACTCGAGCCAGCAGGCGCTACGGCGTTCACACCGGCTTTTGCTTTGTCGCGCTGTTCTCGAAGCCGCTCCGCAGTCTGCAGCGCGATGTAACGCAGCAGGGTGGACTTGCCCGATCCTGCATCTCCGGTCAAGGCAACCCTCGGTGCCTTTAGCAGGCTGACCCACGTCGGCTGTTCACCTTCGGGCGAGTGCTGCGCTATCCGGAGTTTCAGAGGGACATGGACTGAAAGGAGGGGCAGAACCCCAGGCCAGTTTTTCTTCGCGAGCGGGACAGTAACGTATTTTAGTTGATCCACCAGACCCGCGAGGTGCTTTTCGACCCAATCGCCGGAAAGCCCCTCGATCTCAGGACCGTGTTCGACCTCGAGCTTCTTGCGGAGGTAGACTTCCAGGTGCTGTTTGAAGATCTCCGCGAACGCTTCCGGCGACTCGTACTCGTTGTATCCTGCGCGAGCCGGGCCGCCGGGGTTACGGAACTGGCGAACGAACTCTTGCACGGCTTTGCGTTGACGTCGTTTCTCATTTAGTAGGTCCTCGGAATCATCGAGCGAGGCCAGGGGGGGCGCGGTACGGTGGTAGACGAAAACGAGCTTCCCCGCATTTAGCGCGTCTTCAAGTTCCCATTCCGTCCCTGAGGCGTAGGTTGACCCATCGCGCTTCCGCTCTTCCGGCGGGAGAGGCGTACCAAGTTTGCTCCAGAGAATGACGATTGTGAGGTCGCATTGGGAAGGCCTCCGGCTGAAACGATTCACAGAACGCTGCGGCGTCTCGTTTGCCGCAAGCGGCGTCGGCGCACTCGGGTCGTCCCAGGCTACCGGTTCGATGAAAACGTTCCCTTTCAACAGCGCCCTGCCTGGAAGCTCCTTGAGGATCTTTAGCGCGATGCGTCGTTCCTCGTGCACGTCTCCGGGGGACGACAAAAAGACGCTAAGGTGAAGCGGATGCTCCCTTGTCCCTGTCGGTGGGTTCATTGCGCTCCTGGCCGAGGCGATATTGATGTGGTGTTGCGCACAAAGGGCTTCGGACGCCGAAGGTTTGTGCGAATGGACACTACTAAGGTCCGCTGGCCTTACCTGTCCACCACAAATAGGGCCGATAACACGAAGGTAGTATAGCTAAATATAACTGATCAAAAGTTCGGCGCTCCCGCACTTTGAAGGTGTTGAGCCAGGGGACCGGAAGCGTTTGGCTTGGGGAAGCTCTTAAGGATCGATGCACGAACCTTTTCCGTTTTCCGACAGCTGGCCGAGGAGGTCGGCACCGCGTCGCCGGCGTGGGCCGGCATCCGCGGGATGCCTGAAAGAGCGTGCCGCAGATTTGGTTAGGTGGAAAGAGCAGGCAACAAACGAGAGCGGGAGATTTTGGGGGATCAGGGGCAAGACCGTGCCCACGGGCGCGGGTAAACTGCGCGCATGGCTGAACCTCGCGCATCATCATCCCCTGCGATTTATCAACTTCGCGTCGTGAGCCCGCTGGTCTGGCGGCGACTGCTGCCCGTGCACGGACCCCTTACCGCTGGAGATCGTTAATTGGAATTATTCGTTTCGGGATGCCGAGTACGTTTACCAAAAGGGGGTTGTAAGCCCAAACCCCCAGAAATTCCGCCACCCCTACTACAACTCCGGCATCCTGTCGCGGCTGCTCAGGAAGTACGGGGCGAGCGGCAACACGAAAACCCCTCGGCGCTGATCAAGACGATGTCGCCGGCGGCCTGGCGCCGCACCCACCTCAAACGGGCATTACCCCTTCCGCGGCGACGGACCGCTCATCGACCTGGATGCGATCGTGGCGGGGCTGGGGTTGGGGTGACGGAATTTTCGGGGGTTTGGGCTTACAACCCCAGACATGGACCAGGTAAGCTTCGGGCTGGGAGTCGTGTTCCATGGTGGTCTCAGCCTACCCGCTGGCCAGCACCTCGGCCCCTTTTAGCCCCCGGTTTGAAATGCTCTCCCACCACGAGAGCATTTCAAACCGGGGGCTACGCAGCCTTTTTCACGAGGTTCGTCTCCTGATCGGCTTGCATCCCAGGGTACCAGCGGACGAAGGTCTCCCGAAGCTCGCCGTTGAGCACCTTGGTCCGCACCTGCAGTAAATGGTGCGCCCCGGCCTCAGTCCACTGCATCTGTTGCTTCTTGACCATGCGCTTGCTCACCACTTGGTTGACCGTCGATTCCGCGAACGCTGTGGAAATCGTCTCCCCATGTCGGTACCGATCCCCATGATTTGGGATAAAGTTTT
>Ga0213876_10001971_pt1 | contig 12288 bp, 16 predicted proteins | sample BarmaccomBMRX_R9_FD_160113 | JGI IMG/M metagenome (GOLD analysis project Ga0213876, IMG submission 160113) | Root-associated microbial communities from Barbacenia macrantha in rupestrian grasslands, the National Park of Serra do Cipo, Brazil - RX_R9 | ecosystem: Host-associated > Plants > Roots...
AGCGTTTCAAGGCTGCGTATCCGCTGTCCGATCCGTTGACGCTGGCTGATACGCATCCGTATAGCGCCGGCAAGTCGCAGACGTTCAGCAATCTGGACTGGCAGCAGGCTAAGGCTGACGCGTATCTGTTGAAGTCTGGTCTGCCGATGATGGCGACCGAGTTTGGATTCTCGTGTTGTCCTAGCACGATCGGCGACGATTTCCCGACCACCGAGGCTGACGCGGCCGAGTACACGGTCCGGGCGCTGATCATGCACAAGTTGCATGGCATCCAGCGCACCTATGTGTACCAGTTGCACGACAATTGGCCGAACTACCCGCAGACGGGTCAGGCCTACTATGGGCTGTTCAAGTGGGCGAATGGGAAGCCGTGGCAGCCGAGGCTCTCGGCGCTGGCGATCAGGAACTTCCTGAGCATTGTGGGCGATGCTGATACGCCGCTTATGCCTCAGCCGTTCGTTCCGTCGATCGCGGGCGCGACAGACGCGCTTCATGCGCTGCCCGTGCAGACTTCTCGCAGCGTTCAGCTGTGGGTGACGCGAGAGGTTTTGTCTGGCGCAGCATCACAAACCCTGACGTTGATGCGTCAAGGCTTGCCGAACTTCACTAACGCAAGAATCTGCTATCCCGCAGCGTCATGCAGTCTCGGCGGTCAGGGTTCTGACACGCCCGGCGTGGCTCAGCCTAAGTGGTTCGCGCTGAGCCCAAACAGCACAAGCGTCCAGTTCGCGCTTGGCGATCGTTGCGCGGTGATTGAGCTGACATGAACGAATCGAAACTGATCTATCAGTGCGACCGTAACTACGGTCTGCTTGGCGGCTGGCTCGAGTCGGTCGTTTACGAGAGCATGCCTGGCTATTGGGAGCTCAAGTCTTCCCGCTGGATTCCCAGCCAGCTAGTCAGCGTCCGATGAAGTGTTTCGGGTTCAAGCGTGGCTGTCATTGCCACCGTTGCCTGACGTACTACATTCTAGAGTTTGCGAATTCCTGCACGTATGGAGGCAAGTGCCGTGGTACTGTGGATCGTTGAACGGCACACGAGCGATCCGGTCTTTGCGTACCGCGTGCGCCGCCAAGCCGAAACCCACGGCTTCGGTCTGCGGCTGGAGGATGCCGAGCGTCTTGCCGGCTCGCTGAACGATGCCGGACGCTAGCGGCAAGATCAGGGGCATCAGCGTCCCGTCTGTGCCATGGCACGAAAAAGAGCCCCCGACCGAAGTCGAGGGCTCTGAATGGTCGCTAGCTCAGGTCGATGAGATCCTGAGCAATATCGCGCTGTCTACCAGCTCGAGGCGATCCTTTCCTCTTCCAGCCGCCCAATCCGCCGCTCTAGATCCTCAATCCTGATCTCAGTGTCGTTAGGGTCAGTACTCTCCCCGAGACAGCGCTTGATGATGTACTGGGTTCGGGACAGTCGCGCCTGCCGAGCCCTACGATCAATCTCCTCAAGCGTGTCCTCGTGAATGCGAAGAGCGATCGGATGTCGTGCCACCAGTTCCCTCCTACCGATTGATCTTGTGTGCCGCCATATTCAGCGAGCGCTTGCCGTATGTAGTCGTACAGATCACGACTTCCTCAGTCCTCACGGGCCTATTGACCCGCACTGGCTGAGACCTTCTGAAACTGATACGCATGGGCCTGTCCCCCGTAGCGATAGTGGTTGCCAGACAGCGGACCATACAGACGTCAATACGTTTGTCAATACCAGACAGGGGCAGAAGACGGACCGTGATATATCACCGCTAGCGCAACAGGCGTCTAAAGGTCTCATCCTCGTACCATTAGCACCATGCATGCGTGCTGCCCACACGACAGCATCAAAGCGCAGCACACACAGCACATCTCACACACGCATGGCGAATGAATGACCCGCCATGGCCTCAAGCCAAGCCTGCGCCAGCCAGCGAGCTCAGCCACAGTCGCAGGCAAAGGCAAGGCAACAGGCGGGGGCACGCAAGAAGTTTCGAGTTCGAGGCAACGACGCGCCTCATCGCTAGCCACATCAGGAGGGTTTCACCCGAATGCCCGACGATCGTCTTGAGCCTCGCCAGACAGAAGATCCCCTGAGGGCTCTTGAGAGGCGCGTGGAGGCCTTAGAGATGCATGTGGTGTCTTTGGCTCAGGCGTTTGACGCGCTGGCTCGTGGTCTGGCTAACGAGCAGTACAAGCTTCAGCTTAGATGAGCCTCGCTGGCCTGCGGATCAATCCGGAGGCGTTTGAGAAGCTAAGCCCAAAGGAGCGCCGGCAGGCTGAGGAGGAGCTCCAGGCGCTCGAGCTGGCGTTCAGGAGGAACCCGCTTCTGGGCTATGAGCCTCATGGGAAGCAGGTTACGTTTCATAGCGCTCCTCACCCCCGCACCCGAGCGTTCTTTGGCGGGAACCGTTCGGGGAAGACGACTGCGGTGATGGTGGACACGCTGATCCAGTGTTTGGGTGACGAGTGGGTCCCGGAGCACCTTAGACCCTTCCGCCGTTGGGAGCCGCCGGTGAAGGTGAGGGTGGTCACCCCGGACTTGACGAGCACGTTGGATGGCGTAGTTCACGAGAAGATCCGCGAGTGGTGCCCGTCTGAGGCTTTGAAGGGCGGCAGCTTCGATAGGGCCTTCGACAAGGTCCAGCGCGTTCTGCGGTTCAAGAACGGCTCCTGGATCCAGTTCAACTCGTCAGAGCAGGACCGGGAGAAGCTGGGCGGGGTGGCCCTCCACCGGGTGGTGTATGACGAGGAACCTCGCCAGGAGGTTCGGAACGAGTGCTTCACCCGTCTGATTGACTATGACGGTGAGGAGCTTTTCGCCCTCACGCCGTTTTCGGGTATGGCATGGCTCTACGACGAGATTTACGAACCCTGGGAGGCGGGGGAGCTCGATCCAGATGAGGTCAGGGTTGTCGTCGTGGACATGGACGATAACCCTCACTTGTCCTCGGCCGGGAAAGAGGCTGCCCTTTCAAAGTATTCGGGGCCAGAACGGGAGGCCCGGAAGTCCGGCCGGTTCGTCTCCTTCTCCGGGCTAATTTACCCTCAGTTCTCCTCGGAGCTTGTGGTTCCCGCGTGGGAGCGTGTTCCGCCAGGCGTGGAAGTCTTCCGCGCGATCGACCCGGGCTATCGCCATATGTGCGGTGTAGTTTACTGCGCCCTGGATGAGGACGATGTTCTAACGGTCTTTGACGAGATCGCGCTCAGGGGGGCGACGGTGAAGGAGGTTTGCCGGGAGATTGAGCGCCGGGACGCGCGCTGGGGCGAAGTCAAGGATGACGGGACCCGAATGCCGTTGCGTCCGAATTGGACGGTGATCGATCCGGCGGCCCGTAACCGGAACAATCAGACGGGAAGAAGCGACCAGCAGGAGTTTGTGGATAACGGCGTTCCTACGGTTCCGGGGCAGAATGCGGTGGGGGCGGGGATCAACCGGGTGAAGGAGCGTTTGGACGCGAGGCGGCTTGCGGTGACGGCGAATTGCCATGAGCTGATTCGCGAGTTCAAGCGTTACCGCTGGGTGAAGGATGAGGGTCGCGCGGAGCATGAGGCGAAGGAAGCTCCGGTGAAGAAGGACGACCACCTTCTTGATGCTCTCAGGTATGCGGTGATGCAGCGTCCCCTGGCTCCGGAGACTTTGAAGCAGAGGGCGCACGAGCCGTTTGAGAAGCGGGCGTTACGAGCGTCGCTGAGAAGGCTCAGGAATATTGGCCGGCATCCGAGTTCCGAATTCGGTCCAGGTATCTTTCAGTAACTTCGCCGAAATCTACGTCGTAATCCGCTCGGAGTCGCCTCACGCCTTCGACGGCTTCTTCGGCGCCGCGCCGGACGCCCATTCGCATCCAACGCTCCGGGCCGCCGTAGCCGCTCACATCGACGCCTGACGCGACCAGGCAATCCCAGAGGCATTCCATCAGGTAGCGCACCTGTGCGTCCACTAGACGGAGCTTACCAGAGAGAGGTTTCACTTGTCTGAGGCTGTGACTATCGGGCTGGGCATCCGCCTGTCTGATCCTAAGCCATCCCATTGCGCTGCTTGTTTCGCGGGCGCGGATGCTGCGACGAGGTTTGTGGATATGGACGCGTCGATCGATCGTGGCGTGATTCAGGACACAGAGACGACCGCGGTTATCGATTCGATTGACGAGCTTCATTTGTGCGAGGCGTGCGTGAGGGCGGCGGCGGAGACGTTGGGCTTCAAGCCTCAGCTTCATACCGATCAGCAGCAGAAGATTCGCCGGCTCGAGCGCGAGCGCGACCATTGGAAAGACACTTCCCAGCGCTTGCGGCGCGAGCTTGACCACCAGTTTGACGCTGGCCTGGGCGATCCGAGAGCAAGGAGATCACGTTGACCCTGGCAGCTACCGAGAACTACTCCGGGGGTTTTGTCCGCGACGCGGATGAGCGGCCGGTGTTCGGCATCGCGACGGGTGCTGGGAAGGGCTTGACGTTCGTGTCGATTTCGACGGCGGCTTCGGGCCAGACGGCGCTGGTGAGCGCGGTGACGGGCCAGAAGATCAAGGTGGTTTCGTACACCGTTGTCGCCTCGGCCGCGGTGACGGTCCAGTTCCAGTCCGGTTCGACGGCCCTGACGGGCGCGATGGCTTTGGCCGCGAATGGCGGCGTTTCGGCTTCGGGGAATCATTTGTTCGAGACGGCCGTGAACACGGCTCTCAATATCAACCTAGGTAGCGCCGTCCAGGTGAGCGGCCACCTGGCCTACTACACCGAGTAAGGAAGGATTAGATGGCTCGTTTCACACAGACGGTTGAGTCTGCGACGGCGCTTGCGGCGGGTACCACGTTCGCGAACGTTACTGCGGGAGCTTCGGCTAACTTCAAGCTTCGCCGGGCGATCCTCGGCGTTCGCGCTGGCGCGACCGTACCGACGTCGCAGCAGCTTACGGTGGACTTGGCGCGCGCTACCGCGCGTGGCACGGCCACCACGACGGTGACCGGCTCGGCGCTTGACCCGCGTAGCGCGGCGTCCGCTATCACGGGTCTTGACACGGCGTGGTCAACCAACCCGACCGTTTCCGCGACGGCCCTACACAAGTTCAGCTTCAACTCACAGTCCGGCATGGATATCCCGGCCGAACTCTTGGAGGAGTGGATCTGCGATCAGGGGACGGCGAACGGCCTGGCGTTCCGTAACGTCGGTAACGCGCTCCCGACCGGCCATCTTCTGACGTTGTCGCTGGAGTGGGAGGAATAGGTGTGGCCCTGGAAAGAGAAGCACGATCCCCCGTGGCAGCGCCGCTTGCAGCGCGTCCCCGAGTCCGAGTACGCCGAGCGTAAGCGAGAGGAGCCTGTAGTGCCCTATCACGTTATTCACCAGCAGGACGCCGACATCGACGGCTACAAGAAGGTCTTTCTTGCCTACCCGGTCGGCCCTACGAACGCGGGCGTGGAGATCACGGCGGAGAGGGACGGCGTGGTTCACACGCTGATTCTTCATGGTCAGCGTGAGTTCGATGTGCCGGCGGGCAGCACGGTCACGTTCCCTGACGGTTCCACGCTGAATCTCGGCTGATGAGTTACAGCATCGCAACGGTCCTGTGTAAGGACCTCCAAGTTGGGGACGTTCTCCTCGCGGCACCGGATGCGACGCCAGCGAATTTGGAGATGGCGTTGTCGGTGAATAGCAATGGCGACAAGTACGTTTCGGCGTACGTGGTCCAAAGCATTTCCACGGCGCTGCCCACGGGGGATACAACCTACAAGACGACTTTTACGTTTGGGCTTGAGTATACGCCCTCGCAGGGAGGGAATCCGAGCGCGCTGGGACCCTTTGTGGTGGACGCGTTGGGATTAGCCCAAGTCTTTGTTGGTGACGTAGGAAAGCTGACTCGGTAATGCCGCGCCAATACTTTACGGCGATCAACTCTCCTATCCAAACGGCTTCGGCAACTCAGATCACAGGTACGTCTGAAGCCGACCTCCTAGGCGCGGCTACAAACGCGGTGATTTCAACTCCCGCTGACGTAGGGTTGATCTACCGCTTGCGGGCGGCCGGGATCATGACGACCCCGGCCTCAGGCGCCACAACGATTACGATGACTCCTAGATGGGGTACGACTACGGGCGGCACGTCGCTGGGCGCGTCGGCCGCTTCCGCGACCGTGGGCGCGTCTCAGACGAACGTTCCGTGGCAGTTGGATGGGACGCTGGTGATCCGCTCGCTTGGCGCGTCTGGCACGGCGGTAGCGAGCGCGGTCCTTACGGTGCCCCCTGCGGTTCTCGCTTCCCAGGTCGTTGCTGGATCTAACGGAAACGTGACAATCACTACAACGTCCGGCGGCGGGTTCTTCATCGGCATGACTTTGGGCGGTTCGGCGTCGTTCACGATGACGACGCAGTACTGCCTGCTCGAGTCTCTGACCTAGCCCCTTGACGACGCGATCGAGTCGCGTATAGTTCGCGCCTCTGTACGACTATCTGGGAGGGGTCTATGCGCGAGCTTCTTCTGCTTGCTTCGACGGCGCTTGCCGTCGCCGCCTGTACTAGCGGCCAAACTAGTCCGGCTTCGAATGTCACGGCAACGTCCGCGACGTTGAACGCGTCCGGCAGCTGCGACGCCCCGAGCGGGCAGACATGCGCCGGCTATTTCAAGTACGGCACGAGCGCGAGCTCGCTCGGTCAGCAGACGCCAACACAGCAGGTCGCGAGCGGTAGCTTCACGGCGTCAGCGGACTTGACGGGCTTGCAACCGTCCACGACCTATTACTTCGTCGGGTGTATCGCTGCCTCCTATAGTCAGCCGAGCAACCAGCAGTGCGGCGGCTCGGGCGGCGTGAACAGCGCTCCGTCGCAGTTCACAACCGCGGCAGCACCCCCGCCACCGTCTCCGCCACCGCCGCCACCGCCGCCTTCGGGGAATTGGCCGGCGTCGTATTTCGCCGGTCCGCTCGGGAAGAACGAGGTTCTGCCCGCGACGCAGGGGCACACGCTACTGTCAATGTGGTCAGGCGTTGAGGGCTATTCCGCGCCTCAGCAGCGCACGTTCATGGCGCAGCGGATCACCGACATGGGCCGCGTTCCGGACTTGATTGCCATGTCGGGGTGCGACGGTAGTTGCGCGCCGGGGACCGCAAATCTCGACGTCAGCAGCAGCGATCTGTCGGAGAACTGGATCAGGTCTAAGGGCGCGATTCCGTTGGTGGCGAACTATGACCCGGGCAGCTCGACCGACTTCGCAGGAATCGCCGCTGGGCACTACGACTCGAACATTGATGCGGCGGCCTCGCGGTTTAAGGCGTTCGGCCATCGAATGATGTTGCGCATGCTCGAGGAGTGGGATGGCAAGGGCTCCTGGAGCACGACGGATTTCATCAACGCCTGGCGTCACATCGTCGCGCGCTTCCAGCAGGACGGCGCGACGAACGTTGGATTCATCTGGTGCCCGGACGAGCAGGCCGGCGGCGTCCGCCCGCAGATCAACGCGTCGTACCCGGGCGACCAGTACGTCGATTGGGTCAGTTCGGACGTCTATAACAACGACAGCAGCGGCGCGTACTCGACGCCGACTCATTCCGGTTGGGCAGAGTTTTCCGAGCTGTTCAACTACCAGGTGTCGGGGATGCCGTCGATCGAGCAGCAGTTCGGCCCGTCAAAGCCGTTCTTCGTTGGGGAGACCGGGTCGAAGTACGACACGCCCGGGGTGCCATCGGGTCACACGGCCGATCCGAACCGCAAGAAGAACTGGTTCGTCAACATCGAGTCGTCGGCGGCGCAGATGCCATACCTGATCGGCATCAACTTCTTTGACGAGGATGTGACGCCAACCGAGTCGGGGAATAACTGGCGGGTCGATTCGCCGTGCGACCGGGCGGGCAATAACTGCACGAACGGCGCGACCGACGCGGCCACGTACTCCGGGTTCCAGAGTATGGCTAGGTCGTCGCAGTTTTCCGGTGGGGTGGCTGGCGGAACGGGATAAGAGATAGCGGTGCGCCGCGGGAGTGGACATCTGAGTGTCGCTAACAATAGATTCGTCCACCCCCGCGGCGTCCCAGAGCGCTAACGGCGTTAGCGTAACCTCGCTCGCAAGCAACACGTTCTCCCCCCCGGCGGGAAGCGTGATCGTCGTATTCTGGGGGAACGGGAACACGGGTACGAACCCCACGAGCATCACCGATTCGCTTGGCTCGCACTTGTCGTGGAGCTCGGACACGACGGCCGGTAGCACGAGTACCGCGTCGGCGGGCATGTACTGGGCCTCTTGCCCGAGCGCTCAGTCGAACATGACGGTGACGGTGAACTTCGCGAGCACACAGGCGCTTTACATTCTGCCTGTCGTGTTTACTGGCGAGGTTTCGACCTCGCTTGGGGCGACGACAACGGCTAGCCCTGCCTCCGGGTCTACGCTGACCGCGACCGTCACTCCGCAGGCGGCAGGGTCCTACGTCTTCGGGGTCTTCTGCAACGGCTTCTCCACGGCGTCGCCGAGCCGAGCGGTCAGACGATCACGGTCAACGGCACGAGCACGTTTCTGTCCGAGGCGACCCACGGTACGAGCTTCTGGGTTCAGTATCAGACGGCGACGACTACGGGCTCGTCAGTCACGATCAACGACACGGCCCCCACGGGCGGCGGCGGAATAGTGCTCGCGGAGATCCTTGCCGCGGTCACGACCTCGCGGTACCTGCTGGGCGTTCCTCACCGTCGCGGTCCGCTTCAGGCGAGGATGCGCGGGTTTGGCGTCTCGGTTCCCCCGATCTCGCCGGTCTTACCGACGAACCCGGGCTGGGCTCCCCCGATCATTTCGCCTAACAGCACCTACTTCTGATGAAGTGGATTAGGCACGCCCCGAACTTCCGCTTGCCGCGCGGAAGGCGTTCCGAGCCGCTTCTGACGGTTGTTGTCTGGCAGCCGCCGCAGCAGCCTGCGGCCCCTGGGGCGCGGCAGAGGCCGGTGACGCGTCGCGGGTTCCGTCGCGGCCGGCGCTACGACCCGTCATTCGTCCAGGATTTTCCGCTTCCGGTCTACCGGAGTAAGGTAAGACTTCTGGCCCGCATGACCGCGCGCGGGCGCGTAGGGCCACTCCCTGCCTCACAGGAGTTCCCGAACCCGAGTAAGCCTCGCCGGCTCTACCTGCCGAGGACGGCGAAAGCCAGACGGTTCTTCGATCCGCCGTGGGTCACGACGGTCGTTTCGAACCCGATTCCGCCGCCGATCACCAGGCCAAGGGTCAGGTTCCAGGTTCCTACGCGCGGGCGCGTTGAGCCGCGTCCCGCGCCGCAGGAGCAGCCGAGGCCCGCGCTTCCGCACCGGCTGTATCTGCCGAGGACGGCGAGGGGTCATCGCTTCGAGCCGGTCTGGCCGCAGGTGCCGATCCCGGACGGCACTCCGACTTGGCGTATCGCGCGCGCGATCCCGCGGGCTTACCGTCCCTCGAGGGGCCGGTTCTGCGATCCGCCGTGGACGGTGCAGCCGACTGTCGTACCGATCATCCCGGCGGTCGTTCATCCGCGCCCGCGTTTCCAGACCCCGCGCCGCGGCTGTTTCCTTCAACTTCCCCTCCAGCAGGAAGTTCCCCGGACCTTCCCGACCCCCAGACGCCCCGTCCCGCCGCGACCGGCGAGGGCGAAGCAGATTAGCCTCATCCCCGCCCAGGTCCCAGTCCCAGTCTGGCCTGCGACGACGGTCCGCTCGCGGCTGAAACCGGCGCTGATCCGTCGCGGACAAGGACACATGACCGAGCCTGTCTGGCCCCAGCAGGCCCAGGCTGGCTCGTCTGGGCTTCTTCAGCGCCCGCTTGTGGGCGTCGGCCTCTAAGGAGACAATTTGCCCTCACCGTTTCACGGACAGGTAGCCCTGTCTGCTTCCGCCCAGCAGCTCGATACGCAGAATCGCGAATGCACCAGCTTCGCGATCAAGGCGCCTCTATCGAACAGCAACCCTTGCTACATCGGCGTGTCTGGAGTGACGACGGCCAACGGCTATCAGTTGGACCCGGGCGACGAGGTCACCTATGAGCGCGTGATCCAGAATGGTCAACCGCTCTACCAGTTGCGCCCCGGCGACTTCTACGCGGTTGGCACGGCACCGGATAGGGTTACATGGCTCGCTTCTCCGTAGCCGACAAGGGCTTCAGAGAGGCCCAGCGCTACACCAACAGCATCAGCACCTTTGCCGCTTCGAAGGTTTCAACCTCCCAGCAGGCATTCAACGCCGAGGTTGAGGCTCCAGACTTTGCGGCCGGCGGCCTGACGGGCGCCACGGCACCCTCCCGTTATGTGGGTGCTACCGCTTCGGGGGCTCCGGCGTTGGGCACGTTCGGCATCGGCGACTTCGTCATCGACCGTACGGGCAAACTCTGGATCTGTACGGTGGCGGGCTCGCCCGGAACGTGGGCTAATGCTGGCTCGAGCTCCGGGGTTTCGACCTTCAACTCACGTTCAGGCGCCGTCAGCCCAACGTCAGGCGACTACACGGCCGCCCAGGTTACGAACGCTGCGGATAAGTCTTCCGGCAGTCAGCAGACGTTCTCTGCGATCGTTGGGGCTGCAGCATTCGCAGCATCCGGCCTGACGGGCGCCACTACGCCATCACGCTATGTGGGCGCGACCGTTTCCGGCGCTCCGAGTTCGGGGACCTTCCTAACGGGGGATTTTGTTCTCGACCAGACGGCGAGGATCTGGGTTTGCGTGGCGGCTGGCTCGCCGGGAACCTGGACAACGGTTTCCTCGGGCGCGGCTGGCTCGACGTTGCTTATGCCCGCGGGCGGCACGACGGATGATTCCTCGCGGCTGCAAGCGCTGATCTCCACGAACTGTGACATCTTGCTTGGCCCGGGGACGTTCAACTGGAACACCGCTCCTGTCACGCTTCCCCCCTCCGCGACGAAGATTCGCATCCGTGGCTGCGGTGTCGGCACCACGATCATCAAGCACTCTGCGACGGCGTACCGAACGTTCGACCTCAACCGTACGGCCGACTACCAGACCTTTCAGAACATTGAGCTGGCCGATTTCACGGTAGACGCGCAAAGTATCACATCCGTGGGTCAGAACCATGTGGTGATCGGGAACATGGCGAACACGGTGTACACGAGCGGCCAGCGGGCGAACTTCAAGAACATCTCGGCGCGTCGCATCCAAACCGTCAATGTTGCTACCGACACGTCGAGCATTACCAGCAACAGTCGCCTGAACATTTGGATTGTCTGCTTACAGCCGGCGGACAACGAGGCGACTCAGAACGTGATGACGGACCTCTTCTTCGAAGACTGCGATTTTACTGGCGGCGGTAACAACGGGATCACCATAGGGGCGACCACCAACGCGAACAACCAGGCGAACTGCCTGTACGATCGCGTCACCTTCCGCAACTGCCGTCACAACACCGGGATAATCCCCACAGCGTTCAACAACGGTACGTCTTGGTTCATCGGCTCGGCCGCGTACGGGAACGAGTGTCGTGTTGACAGTTGCTATAGCTGGGGGGCCGGTGATGATGGCGTGGAGATTGACGCGCCGCAGCACGCTATCGTTCAGAACTGCATGGTGCAGGACTCGTACAACTGTGGCTATCTGGCGATGAACTTCCATCCGCCGCAGGACATAAACAACCAGAAGTGGATCTTCGAGAACTGCGAGGCGCGCTCGATCAGCTTTGCCGCTGGCCGTGGGGCGGCGGGGCCGGGTGGTTCGGGGGCCTACGGCTCGAGCTACTGGATTGGCTCAGGCGTCAACTCGCAGCCGCTGGGCACGGTCATCATGCAGAATTGTTCCTGGTACTCCAAGGCTCCGTCTCTTACCTTGCGCGGCGAGGCGGTCTTCGCCTCTCAGCAGCCGTTGAAGAAAATCATCATTGACGGATTCGAGATGACTCACGCCGGGATCAGCAGTACGGTGAGCGCATTCGGCTCGCCTGATCCGCCTTCGGGCGTAATGATTTGCCCTGTTGGCCCCACGGAGATCGACGTGCGCCGAGTGCATGCGCACCTGGACGGCAACGTGACCATCGCGACGATCTATATGGCGCTGGACGTGAGCAACCTGTTTTGCACTTCGGCTACACAGTATATCTACGGGTTGATTGACGGTGTTTCGGTTGACACGTCGATGACCGCGAGCGGCGCTGGTTCAATCAGCCACCGCCTCGTCGGCATCGGCTACTCGAACAGCGCCAGCAACCCTCCGCTTACTCTGCGCCTGCGAAACCTTGAGTACGCTTCCGTCAGCGGCAGCGACTCCGATCCCTATGGCGTGGCGGTCGATGAGAACTCTGCATCCTCGGCGTTGAAGCAGATTCTCGTGACCGACAGCGACTACACGCGTAAGGGTGGCACGAACGCTCACGAGATGCTTGTC